>WNGD01001160.1_pt1 | contig 33224 bp, 26 predicted proteins | sample 5400671 | NCBI WGS metagenome assembly WNGD01 (sample SAMN13153369, study PRJNA577476) | soil metagenome | isolation source: 40 cm soil or saprolite under grassland replicate 2 | place: USA:California | collected 2016-06-15 | reverse complement strand
CCTGCTTCTGGAGTCCCGAGGAACTCTCTGGAACCTTGGAAGTCATGTTAATTTCCACCGCCTGGATGCCCCGCACGTTGAGGACGGCATTCCTTGCCTGCTGCTCCAGATCCTTCTTTACGGGACAGGCGGGAGTCGTCAGCTCCAAAGTGAAACTCACCTTTCCCTGATCGACCTTCAGGTCCTTGACAAAGTTGAGGGTTACGATATCCCTGTGCAGATCGGGGTCCTTCACGGCCCGCAGGGCTTCAATAACAGCCTGCTCCAACTGTGACAACTGCAATTCGCTCATAGGTCGCAACTATATCCGCTGTCCCCACGGGTGTCAACGTGGCCTCACGCCAGGGATGCAATTAAAAATGGAGTCAAGCGCCGGAGACTGTGAAAAAATTCTATTAGGGCTATGCACTTGACGCCTGTAGCCTCATTGAGCGGCGCGGTCAGTACCACCCTTCAACCAACCAGCGCACTTGGGGCATGTCAACCCCTGCGGCCAGGGGCAACTGTATGAGGTACTCGTGGCAGGCGTCTTCGGAGTGAAACTGGTCGCGAAACGCGAGCAGGTCCTTCGGATAGCCGGCGACGGCCAAATGCTGCCGAGAACATCACAGGCGTCAAGTGCATAGCCCTAAATTCTATTTCAACCAATGACATCCAAATGGCAGTGATTGTTTTGGTGAAATTCGTGGAATTCGTGGCGGCTTTAGTTAGTGTTTAGTGGCCACGAATTAACACGAATTAAATTCTCCGCAGCTTCTGAGCCGTTCACGCCAGCGTGAATTGACTCCCACTTCTTGCACCCTCATGCCAGCTCCGTAAGAGCCCGCGTCCTACTTGCGGAAGAAGTAAAGGATGAGTGAGAGAATTACGCTCAGCAAAATGCAGGTCGTGATGGGGAAGTAAAAGCTGAAGTTCTCTCGCTTGATGTGGATGTCACCCGGCAAGCGCCCCAACCGGAGGAAGGAAAAGAAGTCGGAATAGGCGAGTATCAAACCCAGAATGATAAGCACGAATCCCAACAGGATGAAAAAACGTCCAATCGGCGCCATGTTCCGCAGAATACCTGAACGAGTGCCTCAATTTCAAAGGGGCAAAGGGGTCACGGGGCAGAGGGGCAAAGGGAGGGAAACGCTGTTGATTTCAACGTCTTATTCCCTTGACCCCTTTGCCCCTTGACCCCTTTGCCCCTTTGAATTTTTAGTTGACAGATTCGATTTGGCTGAAGAAGTAAGCAGTTTCGAAAGCTGCGGTTTCCTGACCATCGGATCCGTGAGTGGTATTCCGTTCGATGGACTGTCCAAAATCTCTTCGAATCGTGCCGGGCGCCGCCTTGACCGGGTCCGTAGCACCCATAAGGTCTCTCCACACCTGGATCGCGTTCTCTCCCGACAGGATCATCGACACGACAGGTCCCTCGGACATGAAGTCCGTCAGGCTCTGGAAGAAAGGACGTTCCCTGTGAACGGCGTAAAACGCTTCAGCCTGCGTCTTGGAAAGGTGGATCATCTTCATGGCCTGAATGCGCAGGCCATGAGCTTCGATGCGTCCGATGATTTCACCAATTAGATTTCGCGCCACTCCGTCCGGCTTGATGATCGCGAGTGTCTGTTGCTGCATCCGGCCACTCCTTTAAGCATCTCTAAGGGTCTGTGACGAAATAACAGGGACACATTGCTGTCCCGCAAAGCGGGAGCCCGCCAGCGAGGCGCGAGCGGCAAGTGGTACCCGGCGCGCTATGTGAGGAGCGAGCACAAAACCAGCGAGCCGTCCCGCTACGCGGGAGAGGGGCGCGTCCCGAGTTTCGCTCGGGATCCTCGACGATGTCCGACATGGCCTTCGTCGCACCCCCTCGCATCTGCCCGCCCGGCGCTCGCGCCAAAGTGCCCATATTATTTCGTCACAGACCCTAAGGCCCTGGCGGCGGCCTCCCCGATGTCTGCAGGGCTGGTCACCACGTGCAGCCCGCATTGGCGCATGACTTGCATCTTTTCTGCGGCGGTGCCCTTGCCTCCGGCAATGATGGCGCCCGCATGCCCCATGCGCCGCCCCGGAGGCGCGGTTTGCCCTGCGATAAACCCCACAACGGGCTTCTTCACATTCTCCTTGACGAACTGCGCGGCTTCCTCTTCGGCGGTGCCACCGATCTCCCCCATCATGACGATCAGACGAGTCTTGCGGTCTTCATTGAAAAGCCGGAGCGCATCGATGAAGTTTGTCCCAATGATCGGATCACCACCAATTCCGACGCAGGTAGACTGCCCGATCTCGCGCCCCGTAAGCTGCCACACCGCCTCATAGGTCAGAGTCCCGCTGCGGGAAACCACTCCCACGTGGCCTTCCTTGTAAATGCGGCCTGGCATAATCCCTATCTTGCATTGACCCGGCGTGATAATCCCCGGGCAGTTCGGGCCGATTAACCGGCTTCGCGACCTGGAGAGGGCCGTGGCCACGCGCACCATGTCGAGCGTGGGAATTCCCTCCGTGATGCACACAATCAAAGGAATGTTGGCCGCGGCCGCCTCCATGATCGCATCCGCCGCAAAAGCCGGCGGGACAAAGATCATCGTGGCATTCGCCCCTTCCGTGTCTACGGCCTCGCTTGCCGTGTTGAAAACAGGAATCCCTTCGTGCCGCGTTCCTCCCTTTCCAGGAGTTACGCCGGCCACGACATTAGTTCCATACGCCACACATTGCTTCGTGTGGAAAGAACCCTCACGTCCCGTGATCCCCTGCACCATCAATCGTGTGTTTTTGTCAACCAGGATGGACAACTTGTCTCCCTCTGCTCGGCAGTCGTCTTCCGGACCGATGCAACCAAAAACTGGCGATTCTCGTGCGTCCTCGCGTTTTCCTGGCAAAGACCGCGCGCAATCCGCCACGAAGACACGAAGAATCACGAAGGACTACCTGGCCGCAGCTACAACCTTCTCGGCAGCATCTTTCATCCCGTGAGCCACGGTAAACTTCAATCCGGAGCTCTTCAAAATCTCCTGTCCCTGCTCGACGTTGGTGCCCTCGAGCCGTACGACCACAGGGATTTTCAATCTGACGGCCTTGGCAGCTTCGACAACACCGTTGGCTACGATGTCACAGCGCATGATGCCGCCGAAAATATTGATGAGGACGGCTCTTACATTTCGATCGGCGACCAGAATATGAAATGCGTTTCTGATCTGATCTGCGTTGGCCCCGCCTCCAACGTCCAGGAAGTTTGCGGGGGACCCGCCGGCCAGCTTGATGATGTCCATCGTCGCCATGGCCAGCCCTGCCCCGTTGACCATGCAGGCAATGTTCCCTTCCAGCCGAATGTAGTTGATCCCGTGGCGTGAGGCTTGAATCTCGAGCGGATCCTCTTCGTTGTAGTCCCGCAGCTCCAGCAGCTCCTTGTGCCTGAACAGGGCATTGTCGTCGAAATTCATCTTGGCATCCAGCGCGAGCAACTTTGAGTCCGCGGTAATTGCAAACGGGTTCACCTCCACGAGAGACGCGTCCGTAGCCTCAAACGCGCGGCACAGTGACAAGAAGATTTTGACGGCGGGATTTACCAACTCACTGCCTAATCCAAGAACGAAAGCCAGCTTGCGAGCCTGAAAAGGCTGGAACCCGACCGCCGGGTCGATGTACTCCTTAAAGATACGATGGGGCGTTTCGGCAGCGACCTTTTCGATATCTACGCCCCCTTCTGGAGAAGCCATGAACACAGGCCGCTGCGTCGACCTGTCGATGGCGATTCCGAGATAAAATTCCTTCTGGATTTGAAGGCCTTCCTCGATCAGCAGGACCAAGACCTTGCGTCCCTCGGGCCCGGTCTGATGGGTAACCAGCGTCATCCCGATCATCTCCCGTGCCAGCGCCTCCGCCTCTTCTGGTGATTTTGCCAGCCTGACGCCGCCCCCCTTCCCCCTTCCACCCGCATGGATCTGTGCTTTCAGAACGACCGTGCCGCCCAGGTGCCGGGCAATGTCATAGACTTCGTGACAATTGGACGCAACTTCCCCGCGCGGTATCGGGACGCCGAACTGCGAAAAAATTTCCTTGGCCTGATATTCGTGTATCTTCACTTCTGTCCTCGAGATGGATCGACGGTCGTCAATTGACGCTGGATCGCATGGGAAGTCGTCCATCCCTTGCGCGAAAGGCGGGATTTTATTTCATGGCCTGGTAGCAGGCAATCAAAAACAAAAGGCAAAGGGGCAGAGGGGCTGAGGGGCAAGGGGGCTGAGGAGCCGGAGTCAGCACAATCATTGGCACAGTTGCTGAACGTGCCGCCGTTTTGCCTACGGAACCTATCGGCCGGAAAAGAACGAGGGAGAAAATCTAACCCTGCAACCGAAACAACAGCTGAAGCTTAAAGTACTGGTAGCGCTACAGGGATTCGAACCCTGGTTTGATGGTAGCGCTACAGGGATTCGAACCCTGGTTTGATGGCTGAGAACCACCCGTCCTAGTCCCCTAGACGATAGCGCCACTAGGGCTTGGCGGATACTATCAAAGCCCCGTCCGGCCGTCAATGTCGCGGAAAACACTGGCCACGAATTTCACGAATTACACGAAACTCAAAGTGCCAAAGGGTCAAGGGGCAAAGGGATCAAGAGGTTGAGATCAACAGTCTCTGCCCCCCTGCCCCCCTGCCCCTGGCGAGCGAAGTTCCAATGCTGACGGTTGCGCTGAAGGCCCGCGCTAACTGTGCTACTATTTGCGCCCTTGCTGTGAGTGAGTCTTGAGGAAATACTCTGTACTGCTCATTGTCCTGGGCTCCATTCTCTGGGGAACAGATTCGCTCTTCCGGCGTCCCCTGTCTCGTGATCTGTCTCCGATTACCATCGTCACTCTCGAGCACCTGATCCTGTCGCTTGTGGTGCTCCCCTTTCTGGCGCGCACCCGGTGCGAAGTCCTGGCGCTCACCGCGAGAGACTGGAGCGCGCTCCTCTTTATTGCCTTGGGCGGGTCGGTGGCCGCGACAAGCCTGTTCACCTTTTCCATCAAGTACGGGAACCCCAGCGTTACAGTTTTGTTGCAGAAAACCCAGCCGGCTTTCGCCATCCTTCTGGCTCGGTGGCTCCTGCATGAAAGGCCGGGCAGATGGTTCTGGAGGTGCCTGCTTCCTGCGATCTTGGGGGCGTATCTCGTTTCTGCTCCGGATTGGCGCAGGGGATTCCTCATCGATCCGCGCCAGCCCTTGAGCATTCTTGCGGCGCTCAGCGCTTCTCTCCTGTGGGGTTCCTGCACGGTATTGGGGCGTTACATCGTCGCGCGATTACCGGTACTCGCTCTGACCGGACTCCGCTTCGTCGTGGCGCTGCCGGTGCTGGCGCTGCTCTTCTGGCTTCAGACACCCTCTCAAAAAGCGCTGCCGGCAAATTCCTCGTCTTTGGAACTGCTCGCCGGTATGGCCCTCGTTCCTGGGCTGGCGGCCCTTCTCTGTTACTATTTTGGCCTTCGCTCCACTATCGCTTCGGTCGCATCGGTTGGAGAGTTGGCCTTCCCGCTCACCGCCGTAGCGGCCAACTGGTTTCTCCTCGACGTTCGCCTGGCTCCCTCCCAACTGGCCGGAGGCGCAATTCTGGTGAGTTGTATGACTTTCCTCACGTACCTCGACTCGCGCGAAAAAGACGCGCGCCAGAGCCCTTCGCTTGCGCTTTCATGAACGACGCGAGTCGAAGTCCTGAGTCCAGGCCTCAGCGCGCTTCAGTTTAGCCACAGAGCCACGGAGACACAGAGATGAGACTTCTCTGTGTCTCCGTGGCTCTGTGGCTAAATCATGATGTTGCTCGCACTAAAGGGGAAAATCCCTTGCCAACCTCGGGTTGTCGGAATATTATTCGCGAATGAGAAGGGAAAAAAACCATAGGAAGGTTGTGCTCGCGTCGCCGCGAGGCTTCTGCGCCGGCGTGGTCCGGGCCGTGGACATCGTTAACCTGGCGCTGGAGACTTATGGAAGGCCGGTTTACGTCCGCAAGGAAATTGTTCACAACAGATACGTCGTGAACGAGCTCCGGGACAAAGGGGCGATTTTTGTCGAGGAGCTCGACGAGGTTCCTCTTGGAGGGCGCGTCATTTTCAGCGCCCACGGGGTCTCGCCTGATGTGAGAAAGCTCGCCGAAAGCCGGCGACTCAAGGTGATCGACGCCACCTGTCCCCTGGTAACCAAGGTCCACTACGAAGCCATCAAGTACGCCCGGGAAGGCTACACCATCTTTCTGATCGGACATCAGGACCATGACGAAGTGATCGGGACAACCGGAGAAGCTCCTGCTGCCATCAAGTTGATTGAGACCGAAGCAGACATCGCAAACTTGGAAGTACTCGACCCGGGTCGCGTTGCGTACCTGACCCAGACGACCCTGAGCCTGGATGAAACCCGCGGTATCATCCAGAAATTGCGAGAGAAGTTTCCTCTCGCATCAGGTCCCTCCTCGGAAGACATTTGCTACGCCACCCAGAACCGGCAGAGCGCTGTTCTCGATCTCGCAAAAACAGCCCGGTTGATTCTCGTGGTGGGTTCGGCCAACAGCTCCAATTCGCAGCGGCTGGTGGAAGTCGCTGAAAGCGTCGGAGCGAAAGCCTACCTGATCGACGACATCGGCGATATCGACCCGTCATGGCTCGAAGGGGTCGACGTGGTAGGTTTGACAGCGGGTGCTTCCGCGCCCGAAACGCTCGTCGAGCGGGTCATCGGCTACCTCAAGGGTCTTGGTTATCCTGACGTCGAGTCCCTGGGCCACATTACAGAGGATGTCGAGTTCGCACTTCCTATCGAACTTTCGAGGGACGCACATCATACACGCGCATGATTGACCAAGCCCCGAAGGCGGGCGCCAGTCTCCCCAGCGCCACTCATGGTCTTTCAGCTCCTCGGATCGCAGCGGTAGAAAATGCGATACGGCGGAGCCATGACTACTTTCTGCGGGAACAGAGCCCTGAGGCGTACTGGGTCGCACCCCTCGAGGCAGACACCACCTTGGAGTCAGATTACGTCTTCTTGCTGCGCCTGCTGCAAATAGAGGACCAGGAGAAAATCCGGAAAGCGATCCGCCGCATCCGCAGCCAACAACTGCCAGAAGGCGGATGGAATACTTACGAGGGGGGACCCGAGGAGATCAACGCAACAGTCAAAGCTTATGCCGCCTTAAAACTTGGCGGAGCCGGGGTCATGGATCCCGCTCTGGTGCGCGCCCGCGCTGCCATAGAGCGGATGGGAGGGATCACCTGCGTAAATACCTACACGAGAACTTACCTCAGTCTTGTCGGCCAGTTCCCCCAGAAGGGAACCCCGGCAATTCCTCCGGAAATTATTCTGTTCCCCAAATGGCTTTACTTCAACATCTACGAGGTCTCTTCCTGGAGCCGCGCGATGCTCGTTCCTCTCTCCATCATCTACGCCTTACGTCCCCGCGCGCCCGTCCCGGAAGAACACGGCATCTCCGAGCTCTTTCCTGAAGGCATGGCGAACACCGACGTCCATTTTCCCTGGTCGGACGAGATTGTATCCTGGCCAAACTTCTTCCTCCTGGTAGACCGCTTTCTCAAGCTCTGGGAACGGACGCCGCTCAAGCCTTTCCGAAGGCTGGCTCTAAGACGAGCCGAGCAGTGGATGCTCGAGCGGTTTGAACACAGCTCCGGCTTAGCCGGGATTTACCCGGCGATAGTCAACAGCATTATCGCGCTGAGGGCCCTGGGCTACCCGGTGGATCACTTCCAGGTAAGGCGGGGTCTGGACGAGCTTAACAAACTCATTATGGAGAAGGGCGATCAGTTGCAATTCCAGCCTTGCGAGGCTCCAGTCTGGGACACGGTGCTGGCCATGCTCGCGCTGCTCGAATCCGGAATGGAACCGGATCATCCGGCACTCATCCGCGCCGCGGGCTGGCTGCTGGCCAAACAGACCGCGCGCCCGGGAGACTGGGCCGTGAAGAATCCGAGCACGCCGGCGGGTGGATGGTATTTCGAGTTCTTCAACGAGTTTTATCCCGATCTGGACGACACGTGCGTGGCGCTTATGGTTCTGAAGCGCGTCAAACACCCCGATGCCGACCGAAAGCGGCAGGCCCAGGAAAAGGGGTTGCGCTGGCTGCTCGAAATGCAGTGCAGCAACGGAGGATGGGGTTCCTTCGACCGGAACAACGACAATACGCTTCTTGCCAGTTTCCCCTTTGCGGACCACAATGCCATGCTCGATCCTCCCACCGCGGATATAACCGGTCGAATCTTGGAAATGCTCAGTCACTTCGGATATACTCGTCAGTTCGCTTGTGTGAAGCGCGCGATACATTTTCTGCGCCGGGAACAGGAGCCCGACGGAAGCTGGTTCGGGCGCTGGGGGGTGAATTACATCTACGGGACCTGGCAGGTCTTGAAAGGGCTCGGCGCCATCGGTGAAGACATGTCACAGCCTTACATACAGAAAGGCGCAGAATGGCTCCGCATTCATCAAAACCCTGATGGAGGTTGGGGGGAGACTTGCGGCAGTTATGGTGATCCCGCGACCCGAGGCCAGGGACCAAGCACACCGTCACAGACTGCATGGGCTGTCATGGGGCTCCTGGCCGCGGGGGACGACGCCTCCAGTCCACCGGTCTTGCGTGGCATTGATTATCTGCTGGAGCGGCAGAACGTTGAAGGCGATTGGAACGAAAAGGAATTCACCGGAACCGGTTTCCCGGGGGTTTTTTATTTAAGGTACGGGTTCTACAGGAACTATTTTCCCCTCTTTGCACTCGGCATGTATCGGCAGAAAGCTGTTAAATGCCTCTGTTCGCAATTACGGTGACCTGGTGATTCTTCGCGTCTTCGTGGTAAAGGCCGGGCCCAATCCACCACGAAGACGCGAAGAATCACGAAAAAGGAGCAGTGAGCACCGCGCCTAATATCAGAGAGAGAGCGTCGATGAGATTTCCCTTAAGCATGTCAGTCTCCATTGCGGCCTACATCCTGAGGCAAAAGCTGGCCGGAACAAAGAAATTCCCGCTCGTGCTCATGCTGGAACCCCTGCATGCCTGCAATCTCACCTGCACGGGCTGCGGCAGAATCCGCGAATATGTGAGCACTATCCGGGAGAAACTCAGCATCGACGAGTGCCTGCAATCGGTGGATGAGTGCCCGGCGCCGGTCGTCTCCATTTGTGGAGGCGAGCCGATGATCTATCCAGGGATCGGAGTACTGACCGCGCGGATCCTGGAACGCGGGAAGAGTGTTTATCTGTGCACAAACGGGATGTTCATCAAGAAGAAGATCTCCGAATTCAGACCCTCGAACCGGTTCTTTTTCAACGTGCACCTGGACGGGATGGAGAAAACCCATGATATCGCGGTGGAGCGCGAGGGGGTCTTCAAGCAAGCCATCGAGGGGATCAGGATTGCAAAGGAAGCCGGATTCCTCGTTTGCACCAATACCACGATATTTGCCGAAACCGACATGGACGAAGTCGATCAGTTGTTCGGCCTCCTGAAATCGCTGGGCGTGGACGGCCACATGATCTCGCCCGCATATTCCTACCAGGCAGTGCATGCGGACGGGATCTTCATGGACAGGGCGATGATCCAGCAGAAATTCCTGCACAACATCGACATCCTGTTCAAGAAGTACAAGCTCATGACTTCGCCGATCTATCTCGAATTTCTCAAGGGGGAGCGGCAAATGCAGTGCACCGCCTGGGGAAATCCGACTCGCAACGTCAAAGGCTGGAAGGGTCCGTGCTACCTGATAACCGATACGCACCACAAGACGTTCCGGCAGCTCATCGAGGATACGCCTTGGGAAAAGTACGGGTACGGGCGCGACCCGCGCTGCGAGAACTGCATGGTTCATGTCGGCTATGAGGCTTCGGCCGTAGTCGGGCTCAATCGAAAACTGGGAGACACTTTCAGGCTGGCTTTATGGCAGGTGACTTGACGTTTGTTACGGGCGCCACGGGCTTCATCGGAAGTCACGTGGTCCGCCTGCTCCGGCAGCGCGGCGACAGGGTCCGCATTCTGGCGCGCAACTCCAGCCGCAAAGCGAACATCGAGGGCCTGGACTGCGAGCTCGTCATTGGCGACTTGAAAGACGCGATGTCGCTGCTGCGCTGCGTGCAGGGGTGCCGCCGTGTCTATCACATCGCGGCCGACTACCGGCTGTGGGCGAGGAATCCACAGGATATCTATGACAGCAACGTGGCGGGCACGCGCAATCTGCTGTCAGCCTGCTGCGAGGCGGGCGTTGAAAAAGTGGTGTACACCAGCACTGTGGGCACCATCGGCACGCGAAAGGACGGCCTTCCGTCCGACGAAGACAGCCCAGTGACGCTGGACGACATGATCGGCCACTACAAACGATCCAAGTTTATGGCGGAGCAGGTGGCCGGGGAGTTCGCGGCCGCGGGACTTCCCGTGGTCATCGTAAACCCCACGACCCCGGTGGGTGCGGGTGATATCAAGCCTACCCCCACAGGGAAGATCATCCTCGACTTTATTAAAGGCCGAATGCCCGCCTATGTGGATACGGGGTTGAATATCGTAGGTGTGCAGGACGTCGCCCAAGGCCACATTCTCGCGGAGGAAAGGGGACGCGTCGGTGAGCGCTACATCCTGGGGGGTGAGAACTGGAGCCTGGAAGAGATTCTGGATGCGCTCGCCCACCTCTCCGGTCGGCGCACGCCGCGCGTCAGAATCCCGTGGCTCCTGGCGCTTTTCGCGGGTTTGATGGACAATCTCGTTCTGGGAACGATACTTCGTAGAAAACCTATCATCCCCCTCGAAGGAGTGAAAATGGCGCGCTACAAAATGTATGCGAGCAGCGAAAAGGCGCGCCGCGACCTCGGTTACAACCCCGGGCCGGTGGAGCAGGCCCTGCGCGATGCAGTCCTATATTTCAGGTATCAGTGGACGCCGGCCACACTGACCAACGTACAGTTTCGAACCTGCGGGCCCACACAGTCTGACGAATGAAGGCCGCGACGCTCGAAAGAGAAACCAGCACCCCCGCCGTGGAAACACGAATGCGCGCAGCCGTCTACCGCGGAAAGAACCAGATCGCACTTGAACAAGTCGCCGTGCCGGAGATCCAGGAGGGAGAACTGTTGGTGCGCGTGCACACCTGTGGAGTGTGCGGCACGGACCTCAAGAAAATCGAGTACGGTCTGGCAGACCCGCCCCGCATATTCGGGCACGAAATCGCAGGGACCGTGGTTCGCGCAGGCGTGCATGTAAAAAGCTTCTCCGCCGGCGACCGCGTGGCCTTGCATCATCACATTCCCTGCCGCGGCTGTTTTTACTGCCGGAGAAAGCTGTTCTCGCAATGCGCTTTTTACCGCCGGACAGGGACGACCGCTGGTTTCGAGCCGGCGGGTGGAGGATTTGCGGAATATGTGCGCGTGATGAACTGGATCGTCGCAGAGGGGACCGTGGCTATTCCCGAGGAAATCAGCTTTGAAGAGGCCAGTTTTCTGGAACCTCTCAATACCTGTCTCAAAGCCCTGGAAACGGCGGCGCTGGAAAAGGGTGAAACGGTTGTCATCCTCGGTCAGGGCCCGGTAGGGCTGTTGTTAATGCAGGCAGCCATCTGTGAAGGCGCGACGGCGGTAGGGATCGATCTCATGGATGCGCGCCTGAAGATGTCGAGACAACTGGGGGCGCAAGTCGCCCTGAATCCCCAAAGAGACGACGTTCAGGCCGCTGTCGGCACAGCGACCGAGGGGCGCGGCGCGGATCTGGCGATCGTTGCCACTTCAGACCCTAGCGCCATCGCTGCGGCACAAAGGTGGGTTCGTCGAGGCGGGCGTGTGCTTCTCTTTGCCCAAACGGTACCGGGGGAGACAGTGCCGGTAGACGTGTCGCAGATCTGTGTCGAAGAAAAGAGACTCATCGGGAGTTACAGTGCGTCAGTGGAACTGCAGGAAAAAGCGGCGCACCTGGTTTTCTCGCGCAAGGTGAAGGTCGCCCCCCTTGTCAGTCACCGTTTTCCTCTCGAGAGAGTCGAGGAGGCCATACGTCTGGCGAGTCATCCCTCCCATGAGTCGCTAAAGGTGGTCATACAGCCATGAGAGATTTCATCAAGGTTACCAGGGATAAGATGACTGCGGCCGTGCTCTACGGCAAGCGCGACGTTCGGATCGAGCAGATTCCGATTCCTCGAGTCGCGCGCGGAGAAGTATTGGTGCGCATCAAGGCGGCGCTCACCTGCGGAACGGATCTGAAAGTGTACCGCCAGGGCTTTCATGCCCGCATGATCGTCCCGCCTTCCGTCTTCGGCCACGAAATGGCGGGCTTGGTCGAAGAAACGGGCGAAGGTGTAGACAGCTTCAGGCCCGGGATGCGCGTGGTCTCGGCCAATTCAGGCCCGTGCAACCGCTGTTTCTTCTGCGAGCGTCATCTGGCCAACTTGTGCGAGGATCTTCAGTTCCTCAATGGCGCCTACGCCGAGTACATAAAGATCCCCGAAAGAATCGTCCGTCAAAACCTTCTCATCCTGCCTGACAACCTCAGCTTTCGCGAGGCGGCGCTCGTGGAGCCTCTGGCCTGCGTTCTCAGGGCAATAGAGGAGACGGCCATAGCCGAAGGCGACACAGTAGTGGTAATCGGTATGGGTCCGATCGGCCTCATGTTTGTGCGGATGCTGAAACAGCTGGGCGCAACCGTGATCGCCGTCGGAAAAAGAGAAAAGCAACTGGTCATGGGCGAGAGGATGGGGGCGGATTACGTTCTCGATGCGACTCATCTGAACGTTGTGGAGCAAGTGCGCAGAATCACGAATGGAAGGCGCGGCGCCGACGTCGTAATCGAGGCGGTGGGCACTACGGAAACCTGGCAGCAGGCCATGGGAATGGTTCGGCGCGGCGGGACGATCAACCTGTTCGGCGGCTGCCCTTCGGGAACCCATATACCTCTGGATACCACCCTCATTCACTACTCCGAGATCACCATCAAGGCGAGCTTTCATCATACCCCGCGTCACATCCGCGAAGCGCTGGACATCCTTCATCGCAGAGAAATTATTGGCGAATCTTTCATTACCGGCGAAGAGCGGCTCCCCTCCCTCCGCAACGTTCTGGAGCGGTTGCTGGACCGGAACGGAGACATAAAAATCGCTATTGTTCCCTGAAGCGCTCCCCTTCCCCGCCACCGAGGCTGACGCAATGAAGAGCAACGGAGCGGTTGAAAACCTCTTCTGGCTCGATCGTTCCTGGTACAGCAAGGGCGTCAGCCAGAAAGAGGCAGAGGCGTTTTGTCGCGCGCTCGCCCGGAGCCATTACGAAAACTTCACGGTAATCTCGTTTTTGCTGCCGCGCCGATTGCGCCAGCATTTTGCCAACGTCTATGCTTACTGCAGGGTTTCGGACGACCTGGCCGATGAAACCGGGGATCCACAGCGCGCGCTGCAGCTCCTGGATGAATGGAATGAACACCTGAATCTCTGCTACCAGGGTAAAGCGATTCACCCGGTCTTCGTCGCCCTTGGCTCGACCATCCGTGAGTTTCAGATACCCAAGCAGCCGTTCGAAGACCTCCTTGCCGCCTTCCGCCAGGACCAGACGAAGTCCCGCTACAGAACCTGGCAGGAGCTTCTGGACTATTGCAGAAACTCCGCGAATCCCGTCGGACGGCTGGTCCTGTATCTGTGCGGGTACCGGGACGAAAGACGCCAGGAGCTCAGCGACCACACCTGCACAGCTCTCCAGTTGACCAATTTCTGGCAGGACGTCGCCCGCGATTACTCCAGAGGAAGAATCTACATCCCCCTAGAGATTCTGGAACGCCACGGGTATTCCGAAGAAATGCTGTCGCGCAGGCTGTGCAACGAAGCATGGGTTTCCACGATGCGCGATGTGGTCCAGCGCACCCGTCCGCTTTTCATGAGCGGGTTGCAGCTCTGCAACATGATCGAGGGCCGCATCCGATTCGACATCGAGCTTTTCTCCCGCGGCGGCCTGGAAATCCTGCGGGCGATCGAAGCGATAGGCTACGATACCCTGCACCATCGGCCCGTGTTGACGACATGGAGGGAAATACGGTTGATCGTGAACTGCCTGCTTCGGCGCGCGCGCCCCAGGCACACGCAGGAGCAATGAAAACACCGATAAGCACAGCAGACCTCAGACCTCAGGGGTCAGACCTCAGACCGCTCGCAGATTCGAGCAAACGTAGCGAGGTCTGAGGTCTGCCTGTGGGGCTGCGCGGTGAAGAGAATGCAATGACAACCGATCTTGCCGTCTCGTACAGGGCCGCGGAACGTGTTGCGCGCAGGCGGGCGCGCAACTTCTATTACTCCTTTGTGGTTCTGCCCCCCGAGAAACGGCGGGCGCTGTGTGCGGTGTATGCCTTCATGCGCTACTGCGATGACATTTCGGATGGCGCCGCAACGGTCGAGAACAAGCGAGTGATGCTCGAGCGCTGGCGACAGCGGCTCGTCGCCGTGCTGAAGGGGGACTATCGCGGGAGCGACATCTTCCCCGCATTCCACGACACGGTGCGGCGATTCTCGATCCCGGAGAACTATTTTCACTGGGTCATTGACGGCGCTGAGATGGATCTCCGCATCGACCGATATGAGACCTTCGAAGAATTGTACCGGTATTGCTTCAATGTCGCCTCATCCGTGGGGCTCGTCTGCCTTCACGTCTTCGGATACACGGAAGAGCGCGCCAAGAAATACGCGGAATGCTGCGGCATCGCCTTTCAACTCACGAACATCCTGAGGGACGTCAAGGAAGACGCGGCCATGGGGCGCATCTATCTGCCCGGAGAAGATCTGAAGAGGTTCGGATATACCCCCGAAGAGCTCAAGCAAGGGATCCTGGACGAGCGCTTCCGCCGCTTGATGACTTTTGAAACGGAGCGAGCGAGTGACTACTACGCGCAGGCGCGTCACCTTCTTCCCCTGATCGAAAGGACGAGCCGGCCGGCTCTGTGGGCCATGATGGAAATATACGGCCGCATCCTCAGGAAGATTGTTCGGCGACAGTACGACGTTTTCGGCCGCTCCGTCCAGCTCTCCAATCCCGAGAAAGTTTCGATCGCTTTGATGGCCCTCGCACTGCGCTTCATCCCGGGAGGGATCGGGCTGGTCTGACACCATGCCACCGATACACGTTGCAGTCCTTGGCGGCGGACTCGCGGGCATGAGCGCTGCGATCGCACTGGCGCAGGAGGGCTGCCGCGTCACCTTGATCGAGAAACGCGCCGTCCTGGGTGGACGCGCGGGATCGCACGTGGACGCCACAACCGGGGAATGCGTGGACAACTGCCAGCATGTCCTGATGCCCTGTTGCACCAATCTCCTCGACTTTTACCGCAGAATAGGATCTCGGGAAAAGATCCGCTTCTATCCGGAAATCCCTTTCATCGAGAGCGAAGGACGCGTGTCTTTTCTTCGGTCCTGTTTCTTACCCGCTCCCTTACACTGCACGCCCTCCTTCCTCAGACTCCCATTCCTGTCGCTGAGGGACAAATGGCGCATCTCCCTCGGACTGGTCTCGCTGCTCTTCTGGCGTGAGAAGGGGATCGAGAACGGGAGCGCCCTGGACTGGCTGAGGGCGCGCCGGCAATCGCAACGTTCGATAGAAGACTTCTGGCAACCGGTTCTGGTAAGCGCCCTGAACGAAGGTGTCGACAAAGCATCGATCCGCTATGCGGCAAAGGTGTTTTTGGATGCGTTCCTCTCGCATCCACGCGGCTGGTGGCTGGGAATTCCGTCGGTCCCTTTGAGCGTTCTTTACGGCGATTCTCTGGTGAGTACCCTCGAAAACCATCAGGGCCAGGTCCTGCTTCAGAGAGAAGTCCGGGAACTGGCCGTAAGAAACGGTCAAATCGTGAGCGCGGCGCTGTCTCAGGGCGAAAATGTGCGGGCCGACGCGTTTGTCCTCGCGCTGCCATGGCAGGCCGCCCCCGCCGTAATGCCGGAAGAGATCCGTGCCCTCACGATGGGCGCTTCCTTGGAAAAACTGGACCCCAGCCCGATCACGGGAGTGCATCTGTGGTTTGACCGCGTTGTGACCAATCTTGCCTTTGCTGCTCTGCCCGGTAAGCAGGTCCACTGGTTCTTCAACAAAACCCGTACATTTGACGGGAGTTCCTCCGCGGCGAGTTATCTGCAGCTGGTGACAAGCGCCGCGAGAGGGTGGATGCGACTCACCAAGAGCCAGATTCTGGAAATTGCTCTGCGTGAATTACAAGAGGTCCTCCCGGAAGCGAGAGATGCCCGGGTCCTCAAGTCGCTCGTTCTTAAGGAGCCTCTGGCTACCTTCTCACCCAGCTCCGAAAACGAAAGGTTCCGCCCCGGACCGGAAACAACGATGCGCAATCTCTTCCTGGCAGGGGACTGGATACAGACGGGTTGGCCCGCCACCATGGAAGGGGCCGTCCGTGGAGGATATCTCGCGGCGCAAGCGGTGCTCCGCGCCCAAGGGCTCTCCAGGAAAATCCTTGTCCCCGACCTCGCCCCTTCAGGATTCATGCGCTTCCTGCGCCGCCCGGAACCACCAACGCACCAGAGTGCAATTAGAAGTGGGAGTCAATTCACGCTGCCGTGAACTCCTGAGAAGAGTTGGAGAATGTAATTTCGTGTTAATTCGTGGAATTCGTGGCCAGTAAAAGCCGCCACGAATTCCACGAATTTCACGAAAACGATCACTGCCACTTGGATCTCGTTGGTTTGAAATACGATTTTTCACACTCTCTGGTTGCGCTGCTTGACTCCACTTTAATTGCACCCAACGCGCCAAGAAGATTGATTGCGACCTGGTCCGTGATGTGTAATGGGACACGGATTTTCACGGGGCGAGGGTTTTCCACGGTTTGGCAGAGCCGCAACCAAAACCTTCTTAGTGACTCTTCGCGTCTTTGCGTCTTTGTGGTGAATGCGGTGTACCGTATGACGAAGATCAATTGTTGGCGCCGGCTCGGCGCAGTGACAGCAGCAGCGTTGTTCCTGTCCGGCAACCCCTCGTCTTCCGGACAAGGATCGCCGGGGATCGAGATCAAGCAACATGCGCGGTCCGTTCAACCTGGAGAAGTCGTATGGATGGAGGCGAGGAGCCCACAGCCGCTGAAGAAACTCGAAGCCGCTGCCTTTAAGCGGGTCTTCCCGTTTTATCCAGACAACACAGGCTTGCACTGGGAGGGGCTGATCGGGATTGATTTGGAAACATCCCCGGGGTCCTACACTGTGGAGCTTCTCGGGATGCAAGACGATGGCACTGCTCTAAAACTCACACGCACGCTGACCGTCAAGGAGAAGCGGTTCGTCACTCGCCATCTGAAAGTCGAGGAGAAATACGTCACTCCTCGACCGGAACTACTGGAGCGGATACGCGAAGAGTCCGAGAGGCTACGGCGCATCTTCGCATCTGTGACTCCGGAGAGACTGTGGCGCGGCGCTTTCGTCGCGCCCGTGCCAGGGAGCCCGAGCAGCAGCTTTGGGAGCCGCAGTGTCCTGAATGATCAGCCGCGCAGTCCTCACAGCGGCGCGGACTTCCACGCCCCAACAGGTACGCCGGTCAAGGCGCCCAATGCAGGCAAAGTGGTGCTCGCGGCCGAACTCTACTACTCCGGAAACACGGTCATTATCGACCACGGATTCGGGCTGTACTCTCTGTTTGGCCATCTTTCCGGATTTACCGCAAAGGAAGGAGAGGAGGTTCCTCGCACGAAGGTTATTGGCTACGTGGGGGACACAGGAAGAGCGACCGGCCCTCACCTGCATTGGGCGGTTCGGCTGTCCGGGACCCGCGTGGATCCCCTTTCTTTGATCGCGGTCCTGGCCGCGACCACAACCACCGATAAACCTGGCGCGGCCAAGCCGCAGCAGGCCAATGACAAATGACAATTGACAAATGGCCAATGACAAATCTCTGGGTTGCACAAGCAATTTGTCATTTCTCATTTCTCATTGGTCATTGAACGACGCAGAGAACGCGGAGTCTTTGGAGACGCGTCTTGCGCAAAATCCCCGCTGGCTTTCTCGCAGAGTTCCTGATAGCCGTCCTCTCCCAGCACCAGGATCGCTTCTTCGCGGTAGATCGTGTAGAGGGGCCGCGCCTCGCAAGCCGGCCTCCGGCAGCCACTGTCTTCAAAATCGAGAGGTGTCACATCGTCAAAGGTCAGCACTCCATCTTCCAGGTAGAGCGGATACAGCGCGCAATAGAAAGGCTTCAGACCGGGCCAGCCTTGCCCATGCTCTTTCGAAGCGAGCTGGAGCGCGCATATCCGATCGGGCCGGAGGAAGACGCAGCACGTCTGGCCTGGCCGTGCCGAATCGTCCACTGCCGTGGTTCCCACCTCGTACCCTTCCGGAAATCTCGGATCCGGACCGCCCAGTTCGAACCATTTCGACTCGTCATGTCTCTCGCGCGGCAGATAGGACTTGATGATCTCAGCCCATTCCAGAATCCTCGGCACTTCTTCCGGATTGAGCCAGACACCCCCGGTGCAGCATGCGGCCTGACATTCACCGAGAGCGCACCGGCGGACTTTGTCGCACTGGAGAAGTCGGGAATCAATTCGAATCCCTTTTACAGTCAGCGCTCCGTCAACCTCCAAGCGACCCCCCCCCAGTTCGGCATAGGATACATCAACCTCTTCGTAATCAAAGCCTCAATCTTCGAAAAACCTGCGATTCAGACAGTGACCCTGCGGCGGCAAGACGTCCTGTTTCACCACGGTGCAGCCCAGCCGCAACCAAAAAAATCTCACAGGATGCCTGAGCTCCCACGAGAACGCACAAAAATCCACTCACAACTCGTCGGGCAATCCGAAATTAAATCCGCAACCGAAAAACTAAACGCATCCCGGCACGCGAGAAATGGAGTAGAATGGGCGCACAAAAAGCAGCAACTCGGTGCTCTTTACTGGTTGAGGGAGACTCAACATGAAGCGCAACCATCTCAGCTTCTTTCTCGCGCCCCGCATCCCGTTCGCAGCCGCCGACCTTGTGGCCGATGCTAGGGCTCGCACAGAAATAAATTCACATTTTGGCGCGAGCGCCGGGCGGGCAGATGCGAGGCGCCGCGACGAAGTTGATGTCGGACATCGTCGAGGAGCGGCAACAACGCCGATACGCGCCCTTCGCCGCCGCGCCCCTCCGGGCTGCGGCCCGCAGGGGCCTGCAGTAAAATGCGAATTTATTTCTGCGCGAGCCCTAAGTTAAAAAGAGAGGAAAAGGGTCTGGTTAAGTTGGGTGAACAAACGGCATTGCCCCAAAACAATTACCGGGAGGTTTGGGTTATGTCCAAGAACATCAACACAGGCTTCGCTATCCTGGCAGTCACTCTTCTCCTATCAAGCCTCTCTTCCTCTGCGACGGGAGTGAAGCTGGTTACCGCAGCGGGTAGCGAGAAATGGCAGATTCACGACATGAATCGGCCGCAGCCGCCGATCGTGGACCCGGGTGCGCCGAGCGCCCAAGGGCTGGCGGGCCGGCCGCCCTCCGATGCCATCGTCCTGTTCGATGGCAAGGACCTCTCCCAATGGCGTTCCGTCAAAGGAGGACCGGCGCCGTGGAAAGTGGAGAACGGCTACATGGAGACAGTCGATGGTTCAGGATACATTCGCAGCGAAAAGGCCTTTGGAGATTGCCAGCTGCATGTGGAATGGAGAGCGCCGCTACCGGCACGCGGCGAAGGTCAGGGTCGCGGCAACAGCGGGGTTTACCTCATGGAGAAGTATGAGGTCCAGGTGCTCGACTCTTACCAGAACAAGACGTATCCGGATGGGCAGGCCGGCGCCATTTACGGACAATATCCGCCGCTCGTCAATGCATGCCGGCCTCCCGGCCAATGGCAGACCTACGACATTGTTTTTCGCCGGCCGCGCTTCGACAAAAATGGAAAGGTCTTGCACCCCGCCCGCGTGACGCTCTTCCACAACGGAGTGCTCGTTCAGGACAATGTCGAGCTGACGGGTCCGACGGCCCATAAAGAGCGTCCGCCCTATGAGGCGCATCCAGACAAGCTGGCGCTTATGCTTCAGGACCACTCCAGTCCTGTCCGGTTCAGAAACATCTGGATCCGGGAGCTGCCCGAAGCGGACCAGTAAGCTCAGGCTTTCACCACGAAGACGCGAAGGCGCAAAGAGCCGAAGGTTCTGAGGGCAAGTTCCTTCATGGGCGAGACTCTTTAGGTGCGTGAGCGGCGCGGGCGACGTCGTCTTGCGGCTCGTACCCGACGAGTTTCTTTGTGTACTCGAGGTCCCAGCGCATACCGGTGTTGGCGGACATCCCATTAACCACCGCAAACCGGATACCCGGGTCCGCCTCAATGCATCGCTCCATGAGCTGGCAGAAGTCCCGATTGGAAAGCCACATCATGCGGAACCACGCTTCCCGTTCCGTGGGAAGGTCTTCGGGTCTATTGTCGCCGGGTGGCACCCAGCCGATGCGCGCGGCAATGACCGAGAGTCCCGTCGAATCCGAAAAGCATTTACCCACCCTCTCTCCGAAAAGCTTGGCAGAGCCGTACGGCGTGCTGTCGCGCGGCTCTCCGTCGACGACGTAGCGGGTCCCAGGCTTTGAAGGGATCTCGGTTGTGATGCGCGGCGGGTCCGGCTCGTCCTTGTAGCCCCCCATCACGTGATTGGAGCTCGCATAAATCACACGGCGCACTCCCGCCAATACCGACGCGTAGAAGACATTGACCACCCCGTCGATGTTGGGTTCGATTACTCTGTGCCAGGTCTGGTGGGCGGTCGGGTCGGCTGCCAGGTGAACGACAACGTCCGCCTGCCGGAAACGTTCCGTCCATTCTACGCTCCACCGGCTCAAGTCGGCTCGCACTATGGACGCATCCCCTCGAGGATTAATATCCAACAAGCGTAGCCGGTATCGCCCCTCGAGATGGCGGCGCAGTTTCGCGCCGAGATTGCCTGACGCCCCGGTAATCAAAACCAGCTTCGCATTATTCAATGTTTACCCCCTACCCCCTTTAATGTGAAATATGCATGGCTTTTAATGGGACACGGAACTTCACGGATCCGACGGGAAGGACACGGAACCGATCTATCTGTGTAGTTCCGTGAGATCTGATCCGTGTTCATCCGTGTCCCACACAACACCAAGGATTTCATCATCGCCGCCTGGGAGAATATGCCATACTTGCGAACTGGTGTAATTTGTCGAGAGCTGCGAAAATTCGGGCCCAGCGAGGAATATTTTCGCACGCGATCGTGATATATCATAAGGAAAGGGTGACCGTTATGAAGTTAGAGGAAGTCCCGACAAGATTCACCGTCTTGTTTGCAGGGTTTGTGTTCCTGGGTCTTGGCGTCAGTTGTGGCTGGGCCCCTGCTTTAGAAAGGGCTGGGGGCCTGGAAGGATCCGCGGGCGCCGGCAGGTCAAGTGTGCGCCAAATAAAGGTTTATTCCGTGCGGAACAAGGGATTCGTCATGACTGAAAAGGTAATCAAGAGCGAAGCGGAGTGGAAACAAATTCTCACCCCAGAACAATTTCAGGTTGCGCGCAAGAAAGGCACGGAAAGAGCGTTCACCGGCAAATACTGGAACAACCACGAAAAGGGCACTTACCAATGCGTCTGCTGCGGCAACGACCTGTTCAGCTCCGATACAAAGTTCGAGTCCGGAACGGGCTGGCCGAGCTTCTGGGGCCCGATCGCAAAAGAGAACGTCAAGACAGAAGCCGATAACAGCCTTTTCATGCAGCGGGTAGAGGTCGTGTGCAGCCGCTGCGACGCCCATCTGGGCCACGTATTTGAGGACGGCCCCAAGCCTACGGGCCTGCGGTACTGCCTCAATTCGGCGGCCCTGAATTTCGTTAAATCAGATTCGAAGTAGAACGTCCCGGCGCGGAGGTTCGGAGTTCAGGCTTTAGCCTGCCCAGGGTCAGTGCAGCCTGAAGGCTGAACTCCAAACCTCCCACAACGGGTTCGTGGTTCGGATTCCGCCTCGCCCTTCGGCCCCGCGATGTACCCGTCCAAACTCGTCGCAACCATGTAGCGAATCCGTCGCACAGAGACCTCCCCCGCCCATCGTGCCTCTGCCTAACTAACGCCCGGGCGTTGAGCGGCCGCCGCCCCCAGGCGCTTTGACAACTCGCTGTTCACCCCGCTTCCACCGCATGCCGTGCCCAACCCTGGTAGGTATAGGTCATAGGACGCGGACCGGGAAGATAAAAGGTCTTTAACTCTTGAATCTCGAAACCCGCCGACGCAACGAGCTCGTCAATCTTCTTGTTCAGACGGCAGCCTCCGCCGATCCGCCGCCAGATCGGCGTGATCCGGTTCTGCCAGACCACAACGCCGGGGTCAGGAGCGAGGCCGTGTTCGATGAAAATGAGCCGACCGCCCGCTTTCAAAACGCGCTTCGCCCGCCCGAGTGCCTCCACGGCGTGGGGGATGGAGCATAAGGACCAGGTTGTGACGACCGTGTCGATGCTCCCGTCGTCGAGAGGAAGTGACTCTTCTGCGGACTGCAAGAGAAACTCTACCTTTATGGACAAACTGGTAGCCCGGTTGCGCGCCATTTTGTGGAGCTCGGGCGACGGATCCACACCGATGACGCGACGAACATCGGAGGAGTAGAAAGGAAGGTTCAGTCCCGAGCCAATGCCTATTTCGAGCACTTCACCGCGAGCGCTCGGAATGCATGCGGCACGGAGCCGAGCAGTCTCCTCATTCCGCATCGCGAGGTCGATAATGCGGGGCAAGACCCATCTTGCGTAGAAACCCATCGCACTCTTATTGACGATTGACGATTTAACTTGATTATCGGCTTTCTAATGAATCACTCTGACCCAATCGTCATCGTCAATCGTCAATCGTCGCTCAGGCGGCCATGCGCCGGCGTTGGAACTCGTCAAAGGTCACTGCCAGGACGATGACAGACCCTATGATTACCTGCTGGACAAACGGAGAGACGCCCAACAGATTACATCCGTTGCTGAGAAGACCCATGATGAAGGACCCAACGACTGTGCCGAGCACAGTTCCCTGCCCTCCGTTGAGACTTCCCCCGCCAATGACCACCGCGGCAATCACACGCAGCTCGTAACCGTCGCCGGCTGTGGGTTGCCCGGTAACCAGGCGCGCGGCTTCGATCATTCCGGCCAGCCCGGTCAGCGCTCCGCCCAGCGAATAAATCACCATCCGGTACTTCCCGATCGGAATGCCGGAGCATCGGGCAGCTTCCGGATTGCTCCCGATCGCGTAGCTGTAGCGTCCCAACCGCGTGTATTTCAGGATGAAATGAATCATGCCGGCAACCAATACAAGGAAAAGCAGCGGCACGGGTACAATCCCCAGAATATTTCCCGTCGCGAGGACGCCGAAATCTCGCGTCAGGTTGGCCACCGGAATTCCATCGGTAATGATCAGCGTCAGGCCGCGATAAATTCCGAGCGTACCGAGCGTCGCAATGAAAGGAGGAATTTTGAGAGCTGTAACAGACGCTCCGTTGACCAGGCCGCAGAGCACTCCCACCAGAATGGCGCCGATGAGCGCTAGTGACGTAGAGAACTGGCCGGCAATAAGCATGGCCCCGCAAACGCCTGTGAGCCCGACCATCGATCCCACAGACAGATCGATTCCCCCCGAAGCGATGACCACCGTCATACCTATCGCCATGATGGTGATCACGGTTGTTTGCCGGATGACCGAGGAGAGGTTGTTGACGGTGAGAAAGTAGGGAGAGGCCAGCGATAGGAACACGAAGAGAGCCGCAAGGCTGGCGTAAGGAAGAAAGCGTTTCAACAACTCGCGCATCTGTGACGTATTCCCTCGGTCCCGCGGGGCAAGAATTAACGACGGAAAAGACTTGCCACGAATTACACGAAAACAGCGCCTGTGAATCAAAAATTCGTGCAATTCGTGAAATTCGTGGCAAGCCTTTCTGCCGTCCTCCGCTCTCACTGCACTAGGGCGGCGTGGCGCATGATTTCTTCCTGATCGGTTTTTGAAGTGTCCAGGGTCGCTACGATCTCACCGCGCCGCATGATGGCAACCCGGTGGCTCACCCCGAGGATTTCCGGCAGATCCGATGAAATCATCAGAATGGCGCCTCCCCGATCGACAATCTCCTTCGTCAACCGGTAGATCTCCGCGCGCGCGCCCAGATCCACCCCCTGTGTAGGCTCGTCCAGGATCAGAACCGTCGACTCCGCGAAAAGCCATCGGGCAATCAACCCCTTTTGCTGGTTTCCTCCGCTCAGGCGGTAAACAGGAGTCCGTTCCGAACGAGCCCGGATATCGAGCTTGGAAATCAGTTTCCGGCATCGCCGCGTTTCTTCGTCGAGTCTCAGGATGATGCCCTGCTCTACCTTTTCGAGCGCGGCAACGGAGATGTTGTGTGCCAGGGACAGGTGGGGAAACAGGCTGGTGATTTTGCGGTCTTCGGTGAGATATGCAAGGCCCGCCTCAATCGCCTCGCGGCTATTTCGGAATCTGACCGGCCGGCCGCGCAGCAGGATGGATCCCGACTCCGGGGGCTCGAGGCCGAACACGCCCCTGGCGAGCGCAGTGCGCCCCGCCCCGACCAGTCCGGCCACACCAAGAATCTCGCCCTCGTGCAGAGTCAGCGAGACATTACGGTACTGCTTCCTTCCGGAAAGATTGCGGACCTCCAGCACCACCTGTTTGCCGGGCTGTCCTCGAGGCGGATACAGCTCGCGGATCTCTCGCCCCACCATGTGACGGATGATCTCGGCCGCGCCGACGCTCGCAAATTCTCCCGTGTAGGCGCGGCGTCCATCTCTCAAGATCGTAATGCGGTCCGCGATCAGGGGGAGCTCTTCCATGCGGTGCGAGATGTAAACCACGCCCATTCCCTTGGCGCGGAGGTCCCGGATGATCCGAAACAGCTCCTGGCTTTCCTTCTGAGAGAGCATTGAGGTCGGTTCATCCATGACAACTACTCGGGTCGCGGCCATCAGGGCGCGAGCGATTTCCACCATCTGATTCTCTGCGGTTGTAAGTCTTGACACCCGGGTCCCGGGATCCAGATGAAAACCGTGGAGCTCCAGGACGGCTCGGGCACGCCGGTCCATCTCGGCGTTTTTCAGAAGGCCGAACGGTCCGGTCGGCTCCGTTCCGAGGAAGATGTTTTCGGCGGCCGTAAGATGGGGAGCCAGAGTGTGTTCTTGAAAAATCATGCTGATGCCGGCCTCCCTGGCGTCGTGCGGGCTCGCGATGTGCGCGTCCCGGCCGCAGACCCGGATCGTTCCCGAATCGCGGGTGTACACCCCGTTCAGGATCTTCATCAGCGTTGACTTGCCGGCGCCATTTTCTCCAACCAGAGCGTGAACCTCCCCCGGCCAGAGCGTGAGATCCACATTATCGAGAACGAGATTCCCTCCGAAAGATTTCGAGATTCCGTTCATCTCCAGGAGGGGATCGGGCATCGTCCGGGTTTTACTTGAGGTACTTTTGGATAGGCGGGTTGACGAGCTCCTTGATGGCCGGCTCTTTCAAGTTCGCGGCCGTAACCACCGTGGCCCCCGTGTCGATTCTCTTTTCAGGCGGCTTGCCGCGGATATAGTCGACCAGGGTCTTAACTGCGAGGTAACCCATGCGGAACGGATTTTGTACCACGAGCGAATCGATGTTCCCCGCCTCCAGGTCTTCGATAAGGGTGGGAGATGTATCGAAACCGACGATCTTGATCTTTCCGGCCACGCCTTTCGATTTTGCGGCTTGAACGGCACCAACGGTCCCGGATTCATTGCTGCAAAAAATCCCAGCCAGATCCGGATGCGCTGTCATTATGTCGTTAGCGACGTCGAGGCCCTTCGCGCGGTCCGACATGCCGTACTGAAAGGCTGCGATCTGGAGCTTCGGGAACTCCTGCTGAACTGTGTTGCGAAAGCCGTTTTCTCGCTCCGTGGTGGACACGCTCCCGGGAATCGTTCCGATCATGGCGATTTTCCCGCCTTCCCGCAAAATTTCCCCCATGCGCTTCGCAGCCAGGACACCGCCTTTGTAATTATCGGTTGAGACGTAGGTGACGTACTTCTCGGTCTGTATACCGGAATCGAAGATGGTAACGGGAATCCGTTCCTGTGCGGCCCGTTCCACAATGGAAACCAAAGATTCACCGTGCGAAGGCGCCAGCGCAATGCCGTCAACGCGCTGATTTATGAAATCGTCGACGATGTTGATCTGTCGCGTGAAATCGATCTCCGACGCGGGCCCGTTCCAGCGGATTTCGACTCCCAACTCGCGCCCGGCCGCGATCGCGCCCGCATGCACGGTTTGCCAGAAGATGTGCGCCTGCGCCTTGGGGACAACCGCAATGACCGGCTTGCTCTTTTTCTTGCAGGTCACACCCGGCAGCAGGCAGACCAAAAGCGCGATGCTCAGTATTTTCTTCATCCGCATCCCCGGATGAGCCACGAGAGAAAGAGGTTCTTCTTATACCACAACCGCCGAGACGCCGCAGAAAGAATTCACCCCCACATGCGATCTTTGCGTCTTCGCGTCTTGGCGGTAAAGCCTGCGCACAATCCACCACGAAGGCGCGAAGACGCGAAGAGACGCGAAGAATCAATAAAGGGGTTGTTGTGCTAGACTATGTGCCTTCCGTAGACCATGAAGATTGCCCAAGATCCGCAGGAGGAGTCATGAAAATACTTGTGACTGGATCGACAGGGTTGATTGGCTCCGCTCTGGCGCCCTCTTTGATTGCTGCCAAGCACCAGGTTGTTCGCCTGGTCCGAAGGAAACCCAGGCCGGGAGCCTCCGAGGTCCATTGGGATCCGAGCGCCGACTTCATTGACGTGCCGGGTTTGAACGGCTTCGACGCGGTCGTGCACCTGGCGGGCGAGAACATCGGGGAGGGGAGATGGACCACTCAAAGGAAAGCGAAAATCAGGAACAGCCGCGTGGAGGGAACGCACCTCCTTGCGGAAGGGCTCGCGCAGGTTTCGAATCGCCCCAAGGTAATGGTCTCCGCCTCGGCAATCGGCTATTACGGAAACCGCGGAAGCGAGACCCTTCGTGAGGACAGCCCTCCAGGCAGCGGGTTCCTGGCCGAAGTGTGCGCAGAGTGGGAGGCGGCCGCGCAACCGGCTAGCGCCAAAGGCATTCGCGTGGTGTATCTCCGGAGCGGCGTGGTCCTGAGCCCGAACGGAGGAGCCTTGGCAAAGATGCTGACGCCTTTCAAAATGGGTGTTGGCGGGGTCATCGGGAGAGGCGACCAGTACTGGAGCTGGATTGCGTTGGACGACACGATCGGAGTCATTCATTTCGTCCTTGCCAACGATCAGTTCAGCGGGGCTTTCAACGCGGTGGCTCCGAACCCCGTGACGAACCGGGAATTCACAAAGACGCTCGGCAGAGTTCTCGCCCGCCCCACGATTTTCCCCATGCCTGCGGCGGTGGCGAGCCTTGCCCTCGGAGAGATGGCGGATGAGATGCTTCTGGGAAGCACGCGGGTCGAACCGGCCCGTCTCCTCGCTGCCGGATACAAGTTCAAATTTCCAACCCTCGAGGCCGCCCTCCGCCATTTGTTGAAAAAGTGAGACGCTTTTTCGGACGGCGGGGAGCAGAGGGGCAGGGGAGCAGAGGGGCACAGTAATGACTCAGTTACGCGCGGCGCGGGTCACGATTATTAGTGGATATCCCTTCCTTCTTTTGAATTTGTCATTGGTCATCGTTCATTTGTCATTTGTCATTTGTCATTTCCAGCCGGCGCCCTAACTGAAGAGGCAATCATGCGTTGAACTCGAAGGGTAGAAAAAGGATCAAATGACAAATGAAAAATGATAAATGCCTTTTAGGCCGCGTGTAATTGAGGGATTACAGCTCACCTCCGCTCCTCTGGCCCCTCTGCTCCTCTGACTCCTCCGCTCCTCTGCTCCTCTGCCCAAATCAGGCGTCGCCGGGGCGGCCTGTGAGGATCTGCAGCGGACTTGGCGCGCCTTCAGGCCTCGTCGGTTTTTCGGACTCGGGCTCTTCCTCTGATTCTCCCGGATTTATGAAACGATTGGCCTCCAGACCCGCCTGCCGCGTATAAAGCTCGTAGTACCGACCGCGGCGCGCCATAAGCTCTTGATGAGAGCCTCGCTCGACGATGCGGCCTTCCTCCATCACGAGAATCTGGTCCGCGCTCCGTATGGTGCTGAGCCTGTGCGCTATGACGAAAGTCGTGCGACCCTTCATCAGTTCCGCCAGGCCCTGCTGGATCAAGGCCTCGCTTTCCGTATCCAGGCTGGAGGTTGCCTCGTCCAGTATGAGAATCCTGGGATTCGCCAGGATCGCCCGGGCGATCGCAACACGCTGGCGTTGGCCTCCCGACAGCTTCACGCCGCGCTCGCCGATGATCGTCCCGTAGCCGTTTTCCATGCGCAGCGCAAATTCATCCACGCGCGCGATCCGGGCCGCGCGCTCGACCTCTTCGCCGGACGCATCGGGTTGCCCGAACAGGATGTTTTCCCGTATGGTTCCGTCAAAGAGAAAGTTGTCCTGCAGCACGACCCCCAGCTTCGAACGGTACGAGTCGAGCCGCACCGTCGAAAGATCCACCCCATCGACGTACACCGCGCCACTCGTGGGCTTGGCAAAAGCCGCCACGAGGCCGATCAACGTGCTCTTCCCCGACCCGGACGGTCCCACGAGCGCCGTGACCGTTCCCGGGACTGACTCCAGGCTGATGTCGTGCAGCACCGGTTTCCCTTCTTCGTAGTAAAAGTTCACCTCATCGAACAGCGCGTGACCCTGGATCTCATCCAATCGATGGACGCGCTGCGGATCCACATCCTCGGGCGTCTCTGCCAGGACCTCTTGCATCCGGTCGAGGCCAGCGAAAGCCTCGGTGATTTGGCTGCCAATTCCCACGATTTGAAAGACCGGGGCGACCAGCAGGCCGAGGTACAGCGTATAGGCGATGAATTCGCCCATCGTCATAGCGCCCTGAACGATCATCTGTCCGCCGACCGTCATCACCGTAATGCTGACCACGCCCATCAGCAGCGTCCCGGACATGCCCAAGAGTGAGGTAGCCGTGAGAGTCTTGCGCACGTTTTCGAAGAGTCGCATGGCGCCCGCTGAAAACGTTTCGGCCTCTCGCTCTTCGGCGTGGAAGCCCTTCACCACGCGGACTCCCCCCAAGGATTCCGTGAGGCGGCCGGAAACTTCCGCGTTGATCACGCTGCGCTCGCGAAAGATCGGATGCATGATGCCGAAGGCTTTGCTGACCAGGAAACCGAACACCGCCAGGAAGACCAGCGTGGCCAGGGTAAGCGTGGCATTTATCTTGATCAGCAGAATGAAGGCGACGAGCGCGGTCATCAATCCGCCCAGCAGTTCCACCAGCCCGGTGCCGACAAGGTTGCGCACTCCCTCTGCGTCCGACATGATGCGCGACACGAGGGCCCCGGTCTTGTTGGCATCGTAGTAGCGTACTGGAAGCCGGCCTATGTGCTGCTGGACCTTGATGCGCAGGTCGGCGATCAGGCGCTGCGCCGCCTTGCTCAACAACTGCACCAGAGAAAAAGACGTGACAGCCTGCACGAGCACTGCCGCGCCGACGACCACCACCAGCGGCTTCAGCAACTGCAGATTGCGCTTCTGCACCACGTCGTCGATCAGGTACTTCGTCGAGCCTGGCAGCACCAGGCCGGCCAGGCGGTTGATCAGTATCAGGAGGAGCCCGCAGCCGAGGATTCCCCGGCGCGGCCAGACCAGCTCGCGGAAGGCGCGCGCCAGGCTCTCTCTCCGGATCTTCTTCTTCCGCTCCTTACCTGTAGATTCCATCGTGGCCAAAATGATTTCTCAATTTTCTTCGACGGTCTTGGTCGCGGCGGTCTTCCCTACAAAAAAGGAATCCAGAATCCAGAATCCAGAAGAAAGACGTCCCTTCTGAATTCTGGATTCTGAATTCTGGATTCCTCTCAATCGTCAATCGTCATTCGTCATTCGTAATGCTCGTTCGATGGCATCCACGTCGTAGACGCAGCCTCCCCACGTGCCGCCCCCCACCGCCTGGAGCGCCGCCCAAAGCCGTGTGTCTGCCGGCAGATCCGGATCCGGCGCGAGGTCCTTCCTGAATTCGCGTTGCGACAGAACCCGCGTCCCCTCCGCTGTTCCGTAGACAGTGTTGCCTTCGCCCGCGAGATCGACGCTCCCCTCCAGGTTCTTGCGATCCACAACGATCTGGATCCGATCACCGTCGCGCACTTTGCCGATGGGGCCTCCGTCCAGGGCCTCGGGCCCGATATGGCCGATGCAGGCGCCGGTGGAAACGCCGGAAAAGCGCGCGTCGGTCAGGACCGCGACGTGTTTTCCCCAGGGAAGATGTTTCAGCGCGGCGGTAATTTCGAAAATCTCCTCCATTCCCGCGCCCATAGGCCCGCGACAGATCAGCACCACAATGTCGCCCGGCTGAATCCTCTCCGCGCCATGGCTCTTGATGGCTTCGATCGCCTTCCTCTCGGAAATGAAGACGCGCGCCGGCCCGATCTTCCGAAAAACTCCGTCCGGGTCCACGACGCTCGGGTCGATGGCCGTGCTCTTGATCACCGAGCCTTGCGGCGCCAGATTGCCGCGCGGAAACGTCACGGTGCTGGTCAGGCCCCGCTCGAGAGCTCGCTTGGGGCTCATGATGACGTCATCCGGGTCGACGCCGTCACGATGCTGGAGCCGATCGCGTAACCGGGACCGCCGCTCGGATTTTTCCCACCAGTCCAGCGTGCGGCCCAGGGTCTCGCCCGAAACGGTCATGCAGCGCTCCTCGAGCAGGCCGAGCCGCCGCAAGTGCAGCATGACCTCCGGCACGCCTCCCGCCAGAAACACTTGAACCGTAGGGTGGTTTCTCGGGCCGTTCGGCAAAGCATCGACCAGCCGCGGAACGCTGCGGTTCACCTGGTTCCAATCCTCGATCACCGGCCTCGGCACGCGGGCTGCGTGCGCGATGGCCGGCACGTGCAGGAGCAGGTTTGTCGATCCTCCGAAAGCCGCATGGACCACCATGGCGTTGCGGATCGATTCGCTCGTGACGATGTCGCGCATAGTGATGCCGCGGGCTTCCATCAGCGTTAGCGCTCGCGCGGATCGTCGCGCCATGTCCAGCCAGATCGGCTGTCCGGATGGAGAGAGTGCCGAATGCGACAATGACATCCCCAGAGCCTCGGCCACGATCTGCGCCGTCGCCGCGGTGCCGAGAAACTGACACCCGCCGCCGGGGGACGCGCAGGCGCGGCAGCCGAGGGCCGCAGCCTCCTCGAGCGAGATGATACCGTGGGCGAAGCGAGCGCCGATGGATTGCACCGTGCCGGCATCTTCGCCCTGCTCCGCCGGGAGCGTCACTCCACCCGGGACAAGCACGCAGGGGAGATCGGGACTCCCGGCCAGGGCCATCATCATCGCAGGGAGCCCCTTGTCGCAGGTCGCCACTCCAACGACCCCCTTCCGCGTCGGCAGGGAGCGGATCAACCGGCGAAAGATCTGAGCCGCATCGTTGCGATAGGGGAGGCTGTCCATCATCCCCTGCGTCCCTTGCGTCCTGCCGTCGCACGGATCCGAGCAGTATCCCGCGAAGGGCGTATAGCCTCGGGCTTTGAACTCCTCCGCCGCCGCGCGCATCAAGAGCCCCACCTCCCAGTGACCCGTGTGATATCCGAGCGCCACAGGTTTCCCGTCGGGAGAGCGAATGCCCCCCTGAGTGCTGAGGATGAGAAACTCCTTGCCTCCGAGCTCGGAGGGATCCCAGCCCATGCCTGCATCCTGACTCAGGCCAAAAAGATCCCCGCTCGGGCGTTCCCGGAGCATCTCTTCAGTAAGCGGCAGGCTCCCCTGCGGCCCCGGAGAACGAGATGTGACTTCGAAGACAGACCCGGCCGGCAGGATCTCCTCCAGGCCGGCCGCCCGATTGAATCGATCAGTTTGAGGTGTCATACAAAACCTTAGCTCTCACAGAACCCAGAGAAAGATTCGCGAAATGGCAAATGACCGATGACAAATTGCATTGGAGAAACGAATCTAATTCATTTGTCATTTGAGTGGATGACCTCCGAGAACGGGATTTCCTGGCTGTTGCGCGTCTTGCTCAACTCCGCGGCTTGCATGAAAGCGAAAATCTCCAGCGTTTCCGCGGGCGAAACGGGAGGCACACCCGTTTTAAAGAACTTCACGATCTCCTCGAGCAGCGGGCGATACCCGGTCCTCTCCGGATGACTGGCGCGAATGCCGTTGTTGCCGAAGACGGTCGCACCGTAGCCAGCCTTTCCCGCGCGAATACCGCGGAACGTCCCCAGCCGCCCGCCTCTCCACTTTCCCACAACCAGGTCGGCTTCCGGCGTATGGACACGCGTGACCGACTCGCACCCTGTTCCCATCAACGTGAACAGGATCTCCACTCCGTGGATCCCGTACCAGAACAGATCCGGATGGTGTGGTTCCGTGGGAGAGGGACCATACGCATCGCAGCCCAGAATTTCACCCACTTGGGGATTGTCTCTCAACGACCGAATATCAGGATCGAAGCGGAGGCTCGAGGCGCTGAACCACGGCACTCCAGCCTGCTCGGCCAGGCGCGCGATCTCCCTCGCATCTCCCAGACTGGCAGCGAGTGGCTTGTCAATGAACACACGCTTCTTCGCGGCCAGGACGGGCTTCACCTGCTCGAGGTGGACTCTGCCGTCCACGCTCTCCAGAAGGACCGCGTCGACCTTGGAACAGAGGGCCGGGATCGCAGGCACAATTTCCACCTTCAACTGGTCTCGCAGCTGCGCCGTAAAGCGCTCAATCCTGCTCGCGCTCGCTTCAACATCAGGGCTTCCTCCCTTGTACGCAGCTACGACGCGCGCGCCCGGCACGTGATCCGGGGAGGACGTGTCGTTCAAGACCTTTGTGAATTCGACTACGTGCGACGTATCGAGCCCGATAATCCCCACACGCAGCGGCTCCTCGGCTTCCGGCCTCGCGGGCCCGATTGGCGAAATTAGCAGAATCAGAAGGCTGACGCAGACGCATCGAAGGATAGTCATTTTCAAAGCGGGCCTCCATAAAAGGACCAGCTCGAATTATACATCCTGAAGTCAGGTTCGGAGTTCAAAGCAAAGCTCTGCTTCTCCGCTCCAGAGGAGCGGGAGGAACTTAGCCAGGGGTGAGCGTTTTTTGCGAACCCCTGGAACCCGTGACTAACTGACCCACCCGCCCCGGCAGGGGCGGGCGGACTACCAAAGATAGAATCACCATCTTTAAGTGGGGCCGAGGCTCTTCAAGCAGTAGCTCGAAGAGCCGCGGCCGGCATGTCCGCGGGCAGATCCTGCGGGTCGTTTGGTTATAAGGAGCCAAGGAACTTGATCAACTGGTT
>WNGD01001608.1_pt1 | contig 33242 bp, 34 predicted proteins | sample 5400671 | NCBI WGS metagenome assembly WNGD01 (sample SAMN13153369, study PRJNA577476) | soil metagenome | isolation source: 40 cm soil or saprolite under grassland replicate 2 | place: USA:California | collected 2016-06-15 | reverse complement strand
AGGGCGTGGTGGACCGGCGCTTCAACCGGCGCCGCTACGACGCGGCGCGGACGATCCAGGCGTTCAGCGTCCGGTTGCGGCAGCAGGTCGACCTGGACGCGCTGCGCGCTGAGCTGCTGGCGGTGGTCGACCAGACCATGCAGCCGACCGGGGTGTCGCTGTGGCTTCGACGGGAACCTTGAGCCGGCCGCCCGGCCTGGCGGGTGGCCGGGCCGCGGCAGGCTCCTGGCGGTAGCCTCTTCCTGGAAGGACGTGCCGAGGCGAGGGAGGATCTCCGGTGCCCGTACCCGCACGCGTATTGACGATCGCCGGGTCGGACTCCGGAGGCGGCGCCGGCATCCAGGCCGACCTGAAGACCTTCCTTGCCCACGGGGTCCACGGCATGTCGGCGGTCACCGCGGTCACCGTGCAGAACTCGATCGGTGTGCAGGGCTTCTACGAGCTGGAGCCGCGGGCGGTGTTCGAGCAGATCGAGTCGGTGGCCACCGACATCGGGGTGGACGCCGCCAAGACCGGCATGCTCGCCTCGGCGGCGATCATGGAGGCGGTCGCCGACGCCTGCGAGCGGTTCGCGATCCCCAAGCTGGTGGTGGACCCCGTCGCCGTGTCCAAGCACGGCGACCTGCTGCTGCGGCCCGACGCGCTGGAGACGCTGCGCAGCCGCATCCTGCCGCTGGCCACCGTCGTCACCCCGAATCTCGGCGAGGTCTCCCAGCTCACCGGCGTGGTCGTGCGCGGGCGCTCCGACATGGAGGCCGCGGCGCGGGCGGTGCACGCGCTCGGGCCGCGCTGGGCGCTGATCAAGGGAGGACACCTGCCTGGCCCCGAGGCGGTCGACCTGCTCTGGGACGGCAACCAGGCGACCTGGCTGGAGGCCGCGCGCATCGACACGCCCCATACGCACGGCACCGGCTGCACCCTTGCCTCGGCCATCGCCGCCAACCTCGCGTGCGGCCTGGACGTGGTGACGGCCGTCCGCGAGGCCAAGCGGTACCTGACCGGCGCCATCGCCGGCGCTTTCCCGCTCGGCAAGGGGATCGGGCCGACCGACCACGCCTGGCGGTTCCGCGCCGCCGGCCTGCTGCGCCCCGGCGGCCCCAGCCACCCGGCCCCCTCCGGCTGGGCCTACGCCCCCAACCCCTACGAAGGCTGATCCTCGTCGGGCCAGGCGTCCGGGTCTTCCTCGGGGAGCTGGCGGCGCAGCAGCTCCGCCAGGCTGGACTTGACCTCGTCGCGGGGCAGGCCGCCGGTTTCCAGGTCGGCGTCCTGGAGGGCGAGCAGCCGCTGGTAGAAGGCGATGCCGGCGTCGACGAGGCTGGTGTCGGCCGGCAGGTCGTCGATCGCCTCGAACAGCGCGTCCTCGGCGTCCGCGTAACGGCCGAGCGACTCCAGCACCCTGGCCAGCGCGAGCCGCTGGCTGGGCGAGAGCGCCATGCCGCTGGTGCGCTCCACCACGTCCCCGGCCAGCTCGGTGTCGAGCAGGTCTTCGGAGCGGCCGGCCACGTAGCCGGCAAGGCTGAGCGCGCGCCGGTAGCGGGTGGCCGCCGCCTGCTGGTGGCCGGCCTGGGCGTGCACGTCCGCCTCGCTCTTGACCACCTCGAGCACCGAGGCAACCCGGCGAAGGTCTGGCATGGACCCCGAGGTGAGCAGCGAGATGAGCTGCTCGTCGGTCAGGGTCGACACCACCCGCTGGCTGACCCCGAGCAGCGGCTGGTACACCTCGTCGAACATCGTCAGCGCCTGGTCGGCCTCGCCGCCCAGGGCCTTCTTCATGATCGCCGCCAGCGCACGCGCGGCCTGCTCGATCTGCCGCATGAGATAATCGCGCTGGTACATGCACACAGCCTATCGTTGGCGACAAACCGTGGCCGGAACATGAACGACGACCGGGCCACGAGCCCGGTCGTTTCAGTCTCTGGAGCGCGGGGCGGATAGCGCTAGATCGCGCGCTGCACCTTGTTGGCCTTGATGCAGGAGGTGCAGACGTTACGGCGCACGGGCCTGCGACCCTCGAGGATGCGGATCCGCTGGACGTTCGGGTTCCAGCGCCGAGGGTTGCGCTTGTGCGAGAAGCTCACCGACATCCCGAAGCCCGGACGCTTGCCGCAGATGTCGCAGACGGCAGCCATTGTGAAGAGACCTTCCTGCTTGTGACGATGAAAGGGGAGCGCGAACGCGCTCCCTCGAAGCCCGGGCGACGGTACCACGACCGCTGAGGCAGCGGCAACGCGCTCAACGTCTCTGCGCCAATGCGCCCAAAATCCATGAGCATGTCAGGTGACGGCCTTATACTCGGGCGCGTGCCAGATTCGAGGGCTGACCCGCTCGACACCCCGCTCGCCCGCGCACCCGGGGTGGGAAGCACCCTTGCGTCGAACCTCGAGGCGGCGTTCGGCTACCGGACGGTTCGCGACCTTCTGGAGCACTACCCGCGCCGCTACCTGACGCGCGGCGACCTCACCGACCTGGCCCACGCCAAGGCCGGGGCGGACGTCACACTGGTCGGCACGGTCAAGGGCATCGCCCGCAAGCAGCCGCGCCGCAACCTGAAGATCCTCGAGATCCGCGTCGGCGACCGCGGCGGCGCCTGGGTGTGCAGCTGGTTCAACCAGCCCTGGCACGCCACCAAGCTGACGGTCGGGACCATGGCGGCCTTCTCGGGCAGGCTGGTCTGGAAGGTGGGGCGGCTCACCATGTCCAACCCCGGCTACGAGGTGCTGCGCGAGGGCGACGACCCGGAGGGCTTCGCCAACGAGATCATCCCGGTGTACCCGGCCACCAAGGAGATCTCCTCCGGCCGGCTGCGCCGCGCGATCGGCGGCCTGCTGAACGCCTACGGGAAGGTACCGGACTTCGTGCCGGAGGAGCTGCGCCGCGCGCACCGCCTGCGCGCCCGCCCCGACGCGCTGGCCGCGATCCACCGGCCGCCCGACATGGCGGCCGTCGGCCGTGCCCGCGACCGGCTGGTCTACGACGAGCTGTTCGTGCTCCAGGTCGGGCTCGCGCTGCGCCGCCGGGCGCAGGCCAGCCAGGAACACGGCCACTCCCTGCAGCCCGACGGCGAGCTGACCAAGAGCCTGCTCTCCAGCCTTCCGTTCCGGCCGACCAGGGCGCAGTCGCGCGCCATGGCCGAGATCGGCGCCGACCTGTCCCGCCCGCGGCCGATGCACCGCCTGCTGCAGGGCGACGTCGGTTCAGGCAAGGCGCAGCCCTTGCACTCCCATGTATTGACTCCGCGCGGTTTCAAGCGCATGGGGGATATGCGGGTCGGCGACGAGGTGATCAACCCGACTGGAGAACTGACCGTGGTCACGGGCGTTTTTCCGCAGGGAGAGCGCGACGTGTGGCGTGTGGGGTTCTCGGACGGAGCATCGGTGGAGTGCGATGACGAGCACCTGTGGGCCGTCAATACGTCCGTGCGGCGAGCACGCGGCAATCCGCCCAAGGTGCTCACGACCCGCGAGATACGAGCCGACCTCACCGAGCGGAATGGGGGCTCGAAGTGGCATGTGGCGATGGCGTCGGCCGCCGATCTGGAGTGCGGTGACGATCGTCCGTTGGATCCGTACCTTCTTGGTTTGCTACTGGGCGACGGAGGGTTCAAGTACGGGCGGTACACGTTCACCTCGGCCGACCTGGAACTTGTGAACACGCTTCGCGAGCTGCTCCCGGACGGGTGCTCAGTGCGCAAGAGCGACCATCGTCCGTATGACTACCTCATCACTGGCACGCACAGGTGGAAGAACCCACTCGCGTCGATGCTGCGATCTCTCGGCTTGGCAGGGCACGGGTCCAAGACGAAGTTCGTGCCGCCCGTCTACCTCAACGCACCCATAAAGGTCCGGCACGCTGTCCTGCAGGGCCTGCTTGACACGGATGGGACGCTCGGACGCGCGGGAATGGATGTGTCATTCTTGTCCGCATCGCGTCGCCTAGTGTCGGATGTCCAATGGCTCGTCGAGTCCCTTGGTGGCGTGGCGCGTCTCATCGGCGTCGTCAAGGCGGGCAGGCAGTACTACAAGGTCAGTATCAAACTTCCCAATGACTATCCGCCCTTCTGGTTGCCCAGAAAGGCGGGGTTGTTCAAGTCCCGCACGAAGTACAAGAACTTTGCGCGAGCCATCCGGCGTATCGAGTACGTCGGACGTGAGCCGGTACAGTGCATTTCGGTTGCGCACCCCAACCAGCTCTACATCACCGACCACTTCACGGTCACGCATAACACGGTTGTGTCGCTCTTTGCGCTGCTGGCGGCGGTGCAGTCGGGGTTCCAGGGGGCCATCATGGCGCCGACCGAGGTGCTCGCCGACCAGCACTTCATCAACCTGCGGGCGCTGCTGGGGCCGCTCGGCGAGGGCGGGGGCCTGTTCGGGGGCCCGCGGCTGGCGGTGCTGACCGCCGCCGTCACCGGGGCCGCCAGGGAGCGCCTGCTGGCGGAGATCGCCTCCGGCGAGGTCGACATCGTGGTGGGCACCCACGCGCTGCTGTCGGAGGGCGTCAGCTTCCGCCGGCTCGGCGCCGTGGTCGTGGACGAGCAGCACCGGTTCGGCGTCCACCAGCGCGTCCGCCTGCGCGAGAAGGGCGACCAGCCGCACGTGCTGATCATGACCGCCACCCCGATCCCGCGGACCCTTGCGCTGACGCTGTACGGCGACCTGGACGTGTCGACGCTGGACGAGCTGCCGCCTGGCCGCACGCCGGTGGCCACCCACGTGGTCGCCGACCCCGTCCTGCGCGAGCGCGCCTACCAGCGGGTCCGCGAGGAGGCCGCCGCCGGCCACCAGGCCTACGTGGTGTGCGCGCTCAAGGACGAATCAGACAAGCTGGAGATTCGCTCCGCCAAGGCCGAGGCTGAGCGGCTGCGCGGCGAGGTCTTCCCCGACCTGCGCGTCGGCCTGGTGTACGGCGACATGCCGGCCAGGGAGAAAGAGGCGACCATGGACGCCTTCCGTGCCGGCGACGTCGACGTGCTGGTCTCGACGACCGTGATCGAGGTGGGCGTGGACGTGCCCAACGCCACCGTGATGCTGGTCGAGGACGCCGACCGCTTCGGACTTTCCCAGCTCCACCAGCTCCGCGGGCGGGTCGGCCGCGGACGGGCACCGGGCGTCTGCATCCTGTTCGCCGACCCGCAGACCGAGGAGGGGCGCGCGCGGATGGCCGCGATCGCCAGCACCACCGACGGCTTCGCGCTGGCCAACGAGGACCTCCGCATCCGTGGCGAGGGCACAGTCTTCGACGCGCGCCAGAGCGGCCTCTCCGACCTCAAGCTCGCCCGGCTGGTGGAGGACTTCGAGTGGGTCCGCAAAGCGCGAAGTGATGCATTCGCGCTGGTCGAGGTCGATCCGGAGCTTGGGGAGCCGGAGCACCGGCAGCTCAAGCAGGAGGTCCTTGCCCGCCTCGGCGACGGTCGCGCCGAATGGCTGGCCAGGGGCTAGGCAAGTCTGGGGATCAAGCCTTAGGCTGCCCGGCATGGTCGGTGGTGAGGCGCGATGGGGCGACGAGGACCAGCTCATCGCCGGTCTGGCCGAGTTCGGTCTGGGACGCAACGAGGCCAGGCTGTACCTCGCCGCCCTCGGGCGCCCCAGCATGCGCGCCGCCGAGCTCGCCCAGCTCGCCGACATCGGCCGTACCAAGGCCTATGACGCGCTGCGGCTACTGGTCGAGAAGGGTCTGTTCACGGAGGAGCCGGGCAAGGTCGCGCGCTTCCGCGCCGCCGACGCCAGCACCGTCACGCAACTCCTGCGCCAGCAGACCTTCACCGAGAAGGCCAACCTGGTCGAAGACACCCGCCGGCTGGTCGCGGACCTGTTCGACCGCTACTACGCAACCGCCGCCGCCGAGGACCCCTTCGACTTCGTCCAGCTCCTGCGGCACGGCGAGGCGGCCTGGGCCAGGCAGGAGGCGATGATCGCCGGCGCGCGCAACGAGGTTGTGCGCACCCGCCAGCGCGGGCCGAGCGGCACGCTGCGCACCGACGACCTCACCTTGCGGGCAGAGGTCAGCTACCGGTCGATCTTCGAACGCGAGGCCCTAGCCGATCCGCAGGTCCGCGGGTGGCTGGGGGAGCGGCAGGCAAGCGGAGAGCGCATCCGCTTCGTCGACCGGGTCAGCGCCGGGCTCTGCGTGGTGGACCGCACCGCGATCATGCTCAGCCTGAACCCGAAGGCCAGGTCGGTCGGGGTCGGCAACTGGCTCGCCCTCGAGCATCCCGGACTGGGGAAGCTCCTCACCGAGGTCTTCGAGCGCCAGTGGAAGGAAGCGGTCCCGGCGCCTGCACTGGACCAGGCCAGCCAGTAGAATCCTGACAAGTCTCATGAGTCCACACAAAGCAGCTTGACTTCCTTTGTCGCCCTGCCTACTGTTCGCCTGTCCCAGGCCCAGGTCGGGAGGATGAGCCATGCCGAGCGAGCCGCTCCAGGCGGATTTGATCGACCGCCTGGTTCGCTATGGGCTTGGCCAGGGGGAAGCTCGCTGCTACGTCGCCATGCTCGCCCCCAGAGCGTTCAAGGTGAGTGAGGTCGCGCGAACGGCTGGCCTGCCGAGGTCGCGCTCGTACGAGCTCATCCGCTCGCTGGTCCGCTCCGGCCTGTGCTCGGAGGTCGCCGGCGGTCGGGTCGCGCGCTTCCGCGCCGCCCCGCCGAACGAGGCGATCGGCCGCCTGGAGGCGTTCCTCGCCGAGCAGGAGCGCCGCCGGACCGCCGCGCTGGCAACCATCCTGCAGGCCTTCGACAGCCCCGAGCCCGGAAAGGGCGGCGCGCCCACCGACGAGCCCGTCCAGACGCTGCGCCGTAGCGACCAGGTCTATGGCGCGTACGATCGTCTCCTGGACGCCACCAAGGAAGAGGTCGTGGCTGCGGTGGCGATGCCGTGGAGGCCCGTGGCGCGGCCCTGGGCGCGGGGGCGGATCCATGCGGGCGTGCGCATGCGGGCCGTCCACGAACGGGCGATCTGCTCCAGCCGGCCGCACCGGGAGTTCGTCGGCCGCTTCGCCGCTCAGGGAGTGGAGACCCGGGTCGTCGACAAGGTCGAAGCGCAGTTCTCGGTCTTCGACCGCCACCTCAGCATCCTTCACCTGACAAGGCCGAGGCTGGGCAGCCGCCAGCTCGAGTCTCTGCTGGTCAACCACGCGGGCTTCGGGCAGACGCTGCAGCAGGCCTTCGACTGCCTCTGGGAGCAGGCGACACCGTTCGACGAGGCGATGCGCCAGGCCTCCGGGCCTGGGCTCGGCGGCATTGGGCCTGACCCGCGCGAGCGTCACGAGCTCGTGTCGCGTGGGCGAGACGGACGGTTCGTCGGCTACGACTGAACCGGCCAACCCGGTTGGATGGCGGGGGAACGGCCTTGGCCCCCCCGGGCTCGACCCCCGTCGTCCGACCATCTACAGCTTGTGCCGTGAGCGCGTCAGGTGGGGTCTGCTGCGCGTGGCCCCCGATCCATGTGGGGGGAGCTCGCTCCCCCCACGGCCCCCCAAGAGCGCCTGTGCCTTGGTGGCGGGGATGCCGATGCCGATGCCATACCCGGCCTGTGCCATGGTTCAGGGGGTGCCGATGCGATGGGGCGCCTGTGTGATGGTGGCGGGTACGGAACGTGCGGGAAGGGGTTGGCGTGCGGGTGGTGGCGGGGCGGCTGGGGGGACGGCGGTTGCGGGCCGTTCCCGGCGGGGCGACCCGCCCGACCAGCGACCGCGTCCGCGAGGCGCTCTTCTCGATCCTGGGCGACCGGGTCGTGGACGCCCGGGTCCTCGACCTGTTCGCGGGCACCGGTGCGCTGGCCATCGAGGCGCTGTCGCGCGGCGCGGCCTCCGCGGTGCTGGTCGAGCAGGCGCCGCAGGCGATCGCGGTGATCCGCTTCAACCTGGAGGCGCTCGACCTGGAACGGGTGGCGACCGTCCGGCGCACCAAGGCCGAGGTCTACCTCCGCACCCAGCGGGACGGCCCCTTCGACCTGGCCTTCCTGGACCCGCCCTACGCCATCGGCGTGGGCATGCTGGCGGGCCTGCTCGCCAGGCTGGAGCGCGAAGCGCTGGCGCCGGGCGCTGTGGTGGTCTGCGAGACCGCCGCGCGGGCGGAGCCGCCGCCCTGGCCGGAGGGGCTGCTCCCCGACAGCCCACGCCGCTACGGGGACACCGCCCTGCACCTGGCCACGCTAAGCTCTCATCGAACCTGAACAGGAGGCTGGATCAGTGCGGATCGCTTGCTGCCCGGGCACCTACGACCCGGTCACCAATGGCCATCTCGACATCGTGGCCAGAGCGGCGCAGGTCTTCGACTCGGTGATCGTCGCCGTGCTGGTCAACCCGGGCAAGCAGCCCCTGTTCACGGTGGAGGAGCGCATCGCCATGCTCAAGGAGGCGTCGGAGGACATCCCGGGCGTGGAGGTCGACTCCTTCGAGGGCCTGCTGGTCGACTTCGCCCGCCACCGCGGCGTGACCGCGATCGTCAAGGGCCTGCGGGCGATCAGCGACTTCGACTACGAGCTGCAGATGGCGCAGATGAACTACCGCCTGGCCGGCGTCGAAACCATGTTCATGACCACCAACCCGTCCTATTCGTACCTCAGCTCGAGTCTGGTCAAGGACGTCGCTCGCAACGGCGGCGACGTGAGCGGCCTGGTGCCCGACCCGGTCGCCGCCAGGCTCCGAGAGCGCGCCACCCGCTGAGCCCCTCCACCTGGCCATGTTCCTTTCACCATCGTCGGGCGGTCTGCTACCCTTCCCCGGGCGGCTCGCCGCCCCCTGAGACTCGTGCCCTCCTCATGCGTCCCAATGTGGCACACACGAAATATCTAAGGTCTCGCAAAATGAGTAAGCAAGCCGCAGCACCCGCGCTCGCGGTCAGTGTCCGTGAGCTACTCAACCAGCCTGGAGCACACAAGCACGTGGTCCGGCGTGGGCCCGTGCCCGACATGACCACGCCGGTCGCCTGGGTCGAGCCCGACACCGAGGTGACCGTCGACGCCGAGGTCGAGTCCGTGGTCGAGGGCCTGCTGGTCAGCGGCCAGATCCGCGTCATGGCCAAGCTGGAGTGCGCCCGCTGCCTTCGCGTCGTCGACCGTGAACTGCTGGTGGACGTCCAGGAGCTGTTCGCGCTCGACCCGCGTGAGGCCACCGACGACGGCTACGCCCTGCTGCCCGACGACCGGGTTCCCCTGGACGCCATGGCCAGGGACGCGATCGTGCTCGCGTTTCCCGCGGCGCCGCTGTGCCGGCCCGACTGCGCCGGGCTGTGCCAGCAGTGCGGCGCGGACCGCAACTTCACCGACTGCGGTCACGAGGCGGGCGCCATCGACCCTCGCTGGGCGGCCTTGGCCGACCTGGACCTCGACGCTGCCCGGCCGGCCGAGAACGGGAACAACGAGACGTAACCGACAGGAGGAATGATGCCCGTCCCGAAGCGGAAGACGCCGCGCTCAAAGGCGCGGCAGCGTCGCTCGCACTGGAAGTCCAGCGTGCCGACGTACGCAGCCTGTCCTCAGTGCCGGCAGGCCAAGCTGCCGCACGCGGTCTGCCAGAACTGCGGGTATTACGGTGGCCGCCAGGTCATTGAGGTTGACTAAGCGGCTTCCGCTCGAGAAGGCGCTCGGAGTCCGCTTCGGGAACCAGGAGCTCTACACCTGGGCCCTGACTCACCGCTCCTTCGCCTACGAGCACGGGGGCCTGCCAACCAACGAGCGCCTGGAGTTCCTGGGCGACGCGGTGCTCGGGGTGGTCATCACCGACCTGATCTACCGGGCCTTTCCGGACCTGCCGGAGGGCCAGCTCGCCAAGCTGCGCGCCGCCACGGTCAACATGAACGTGCTCGCCGACGTTTCCAGGGAGCTGGGCGTCGGTGAAGCCGTGCGCCTGGGCCGTGGCGAGGAGCTGTCGGGCGGCCGGGACAAGTCCTCGATCCTGGCCGACACCCTGGAGGCGCTGCTCGGCGCGATCTACCTCGACAAGGGCCTGCCCCGCACCGCCGGCCTGATCCGTCGCCTGTTCGAGGCGAGGGTCATGGAGGCGGCGGGCAGAGGGGCCGCCCTCGACTACAAGACCTCGCTCCAGGAGCTGGCCGCCTCAAGCCTCGGCGGTATGCCCTCCTACGCCATCGAGGAGGAGGGGCCCGACCACGCCAAGCGCTTCACCGCCACCGTCTCGGTGGCCGGCCGGTCGTTCGGCAAAGGTCAGGGCCGCTCCAAGAAGGAGGCCGAGCAGAACGCCGCCCAGGAGGCGTTCGAGACGCTGGCGGCGTCGCAGATGGTGGCCGGGTCGGGCGCGGCCGGCAACGGCAAGGCCGGCACGGGCAAGGCGGGCGCCGTCCCCGCCGACAAGCCGGCCGGGCGCAAGTAGGCGTACCGGGATGCCTGAACTCCCCGAGCTCGACGTGCTCGCCGAGAACCTGCGAGCCGGGCTCACCGATGCCAAGGTGGGCGCGGTCCGGGTGGTCTCGGTGGCCGCCCTCAAGACCTTCGACCCGCCGATCGACGCGCTGGCCGGCTGGACCATCCAGGGTGCCGGGCGCCGCGCGAAGTACCTCTGGCTGGAGCTGGACCCACCGGGGGACGGCGCCGGCAGGCTGTACCTGGTCATGCACCTGTCGCTGGGCGGGCGGCTCTCCATCGGGCCCAAGCCCGCCTCCCGCAAGATCGCCGTCCTCACGCTGGAGCTGGAGGACGGCCAGGTCCTGTCGATGACCGAGGGCGGCACGCAGCGCCGCGCCGCTGTCTGGCTGGTCCGGTCGCTCGACCAGGTGCCAGGGCTGGCCTCGCTCGGCCCCGAGCCGCTGGACCCCGACTTCACGGTCGAGCGTCTGGCCGAGATCCTGGCGGCCGGCGGCCACACGCTCAAGGGCATGCTCACCGACCAGCGCGGCATGTCGGGCGTTGGCAACGCCTGGAGCGACGAGGTGCTGCACCGCGCGCGCATGTCGCCGTTCGCACGGCCGGAGCGGCTCGGGCAGGCCGAGGTCGCGCGCCTGCACGCCGCCCTGGTCGAGGTGCTCATGCAGGCCCGCGCGACCATGGCCGAGCAGATCGGCGGCGCCATCCAGATCCCCAAGGCGGCCGATCGGCTGTTCGCCGTGCACGGACGCGCCGGCGAGCCGTGCTTCGTGTGCGGCGACACGATCCGCTCGGTCTGGATGGGCCAGCGCGAGACCTCGTACTGCCCGACCTGCCAGACGGGCGGCCGCGTCCTGGCCGACCGCCGTAGGAGCAAATTTCTCCGATAACTCCACATTTGCTCGGATTGCCGGCTGGGCCGAGATGCGTGCACTGGCGGGTGCCTTGACTTACACTGCACGCCCGCCGTCCGGCACGCGCCGGCGGTGGATGGGAGGGGGGCTGTGCCCGAGCTACCCGAGGTCGAGACACTCCGCACCGATCTGGAACACGAGATCGTCGGTCGCAAGATCACCGACGTGGAGGTCAAGGCCGCCCGGACGGTCCGTCGCCACCGCAACCGCAAGGAATTCGCCAAGCGGCTGCTCAGCGAGCGCGTGGCCGCGGTCGAGCGGCAGGGCACCTATCTGATCATGGAGCTCGAATCGGGCGACGCGCTGGTCGCGGCGCTGGGCGCCACCGGGCGGTTGCGGCGCGAGCGCAACTCGGCCCCCATGGAGCCCGCCACCGACGCGGTGATCACCTTCTCCGCCGGGGGTGGCCTGCGGGTCCTGGACCTGCCGGCCGCCGGCGAACTGTTCGTGGCGGCCGCGCCGGAGCTCGGCGACCTCCAGGAGCTGCACCGGGCGGCGATCGACCCGCTCACCGACGCCTTCACCTGGCAGTCGCTGGGCGCAGGGCTGCTGACCCAGCGCGCCAAGCTGCGACCGCTGCTGGTCGGCGGCGACCTGATCGGGGGAATCGGGCCGATCTACGCCGACGAGATCCTCTGGACCAGCGGGCTTCGCTGGGACCGGGAGGTCAATACCCTCTCGCCGCAGGAGATCCGGCGCCTGTACCGGGCGATCCAGGAGGTCCTGCAGGACGCGGTGCGCCTGCGCGGGACCTCGGTGGGCGAGGACGTCTGGCTCGACTTACACGGCAATAAGGGCGAATATCAGAACCAGCTCAACGCCTACCAACGCGAGGGGCAGCCCTGCCGGCGCTGCCGGACTCCGTTGGTGGTGGCGCAGCTCGACGAGAATGACCGCACCTACTTCTGCCCGAGGTGCCAGAGTTGACCAACCCGCGTTCTCCCGTCGCGGTGCCGCGCCCAACTTCCCGTCGCACGCTCGCCGCTCTGGCCTGCCTGGTCGCGCTGGCCGCGGCCGGCTGCGCGCGCGGGCCGGCCACGAGCGCCGGCGCCGGGCCCCCGCGGACCGTCCCCGCCCCCGCCGTCACCGAGCCGCCCGTCGCCGCCGACGGGCGCGTCAGTCTGGGCGCCGCCGCCGCCTACGCCGCCATCGCCCGCGGCGAGGTCACCGTGCGCTCCAAGCCGGCCGGCGGGAGCCTCGATCAGCTCCCGGCCACGCTCACCTGGGGCACTCCAACCCCCTTCCTGGTGCGAGAGGCGCGCCGGGTCGACGGCCAGCTCTGGTACCGGGTGCTGCTGCCCAAGCGTCCCAACGAGTCGACCGGCTGGGTCCGCGGCGACCAGGTCCGCACGGCGGCGCGCGGCTACAGCGCCGAGGTCGACCTGTCGGCGCGCCGCCTGACCCTCTACCGGGGCACCGACGCTGTCCGCACCTTCGCGGTCGCGATCGGCCAGCCGGACACACCGACACCAACCGGGCGCTTCTTCGTGACCGTGAAGCTGCGCCCGCCCCAGATCTCCAGGGTCTACGGCGCCTGGGCGCTCGGCCTGTCCGCCTACTCGGAGGTCTTCGACCAGTTCGGCACCGGGGATGGCCAGATCGCCCTGCACGGCACCAATAACGGCTCCGAGCTGGGCCAGGCGGTCTCCCACGGCTGCGTGCGCCTGTCGAACCCCTCGATCTCCCTGCTGGCCAGCCTGCTCCCACCCGGCTCCCCGGTGGACATCCGGGCCTGAGCCAGGCCGGGCGCCAGCGGCTCCGGGCGGTCTGGTAGCCTCCGCGCCATGCCGGACGAGCGGTTGCGGGCGACGGTGCGGGGCCGGGTCCAGGGGGTCGGGTTCCGCTACGTGGTGATGTCCGAGGCCAGGAGCCTCGGGTTGACGGGTTTCGTGCAGAATCGCCCCGATGGGTCGGTCCGCGTGGAAGCGGAGGGATCACCCGAACAGCTCGACCGGCTGGAGGACTTCCTGCGCGGCGCGCCAAGCCCCGCCAGGGTCGACGAGGTGGCCAGCGAGCGGCTCGAGGCGAGCGGCGAGTTTGGCGGGTTTTCCTGGCGTTAGCCCTTGTTTAGCCCGCTCATCTGTGGTCGCTACGCTGCTTGCTCCGCCCCCTACGCTACTTGGCGTACCAACGAAAACATGGTATCGTCCGCTTGTGAAATCACGTCTCTGGAACTGCCTTGGTGCGGTACATGGCACGGTCGACGTTGATCCCACAGACGGGACGAGTGTCAAGTACCGCCTTGGCCTTCCTCACCCAGAGAGCCAACAGAAGTAGCAAACCGTCGGAATTTTCCGTTCGGCCTCGGATGAACCTTGAGTTGCCTGTGGGCCGAGCGGACGGAGATTGCAACGGACGACGAAGTCGTTGCTGAGGGGAGGACCTTCCCGGTGTCGAAGGCGCTCATGGGCTTTGTCGGGCAGCCGCCCGCGTATCTGATCCTGCGGGAGCTGAACGCCCTCAAGGCGCGTGTTAGCGAACTCGAGCGCGCTCTTGCGGTAGCCGAGCAGGAGATCGCCCTTCGCGATGTCGAGGATCTCCAGACCTCGACGAAAAAGGAAGCGGCCCTGGCCTGATCCAGGGTTTTCGTTTGTAAGGGGTCCTCATTTTCTGGGGGCCCCGTTTTCTTTTCCCCTGAGCGGGTAGAAAGTGCGAAGTTCCTCCTGTCTTGAGTCGTAAGGATTCATTAGTTCTAGCGCCTCCCCCGAGCCGCTGGGGGCGCGTGCTAGACTTCGCCGTCGCCCAGAGCGGTCGCCGTCCCCAGCGTCCAAGGTCCCGCGATGTCGCAGGGCTGGTGCATCATGACGGTACGGCTGACGACCTGCGGATCGAAAGGTTCCCGGCCAGACGCGTGTTCCTCAAGTCGCTGACCCTGCGCGGGTTCAAGTCGTTCGCGGACAAGACCGTCCTCGACTTCGAACCCGGGATCACCGTGATCGTGGGGCCCAACGGGTCCGGCAAGTCCAACGTGGTCGACGCCATCTCCTGGGTTCTCGGCGAACAGGGGACCAAGTCCCTGCGGAGCGGCCGGATGGAGGACGTGATCTTCGCTGGCACCGCCAGCCGGCCGCCGCTGGGCCGCTCCGAGGTGAACCTCACCATCGACAACAGCGCCAACCTGCTGCCGATCGACTTCTCCGAGGTCACCATCGCCCGGCTGCTGTACCGCTCGGGCGAGAGCGAGTACTCCATCAACGGCACGCCCTGCCGCCTGCTCGACGTGCAGGAGCTGCTCTCGGACAGCGGCATCGGCCGCGAGCTGCACACCATCGTCGGCCAGAACCGCATCGAGGACGTCCTCCAGGGGCGGCCGGAGGACCGCCGCGCCGCCATCGAGGAGGCCGCCGGCATCTACAAGCACCGGCGCCGCAAGGAGAAGGCGCTGCGCAAGCTGGCCGGCATGGAGCAGCATCTGGTCCGGCTGTCCGACCTGGTCGGCGAGCTGCGCCGCCAGCTCAAGCCGCTCCAGCAGCAGGCGGAGGCCGCCCGCAAGGCCGCCGAGGTGCAGGCCGAGCTGCGCGAGGTGCGCCTGGTGCTGCGCTCCCGCGAGCTGTCCACCGCGCGCCAGCGCGCCGGGGTGCTGGAGGCCGAGGAGGAGCGCTTCAACGCCCGCCTGGCGGAGCTGGAGGCCACCCACCAGACCGCCCAGGCCGAGGAGTCCCGCCTGCAGGCGATCCTGGACGAGCAGCAGCCGATGGCCGCTCGCGCGACCCAGACCGCCCACGAGCTCGACACCGTCCGCGAGCGCCTGCGGGGCACGATGGCCCTGGCCGAGGAGCGCGCCCGCCACCTCGCCCAGCCGCTTGCCGACGAGGAGGACGCGCGCTCGCCCGCCGACCTGGAGCGCGAGGCCACCGAGGTGCTGGCCGAGCTGGGCGGCGTGGACGCCGAGCTGGCCGCGGCCAAGGAGTCCACCGTCACGGCCGAGGCCGCCCGCGCCCGGGCCCGGCAGGCCCTGGCGGCCCACGACCAGGCCGTGGCCGGCGCCGAGCGGGACCGGGCCAGGGCCCACCAGCGTGAGGTCCGCCTCGCCGGGGAGGTTGCCGGTCTGGAGCGGACCCTCGAACAGTTCCAGTCCGAGTCCGGGCGCCTCGACGGCCAGGCCCGCGGCCTGCAGCGCCGCCAGGAAGAGCTGGCCCGCCAGCTCGACGCGCTGCGCGAGGAAGCGGCCGAGCTGGAGCGTGAGCAGGCGGCCAGCGCCGAGGCGCTGGCCGCCGCCCGGGCCGAGCACGACCGGCAGGCGGCCGAGACCAAGCGGCTGCGCGCCGAGGAGCGCCGCCTGGAGGGCGAGCGCGCCGCCGCCAAGGCGCGGCGGGAGGCCTTCGAGGCGACCGCCCGCGCCGCCGGCGGCGACGCGCTGGCCGTCCTGGAGGGCGCCGGGCTCCAGGGGCTGGTCGGCCTGCTCACCCAGGCGCTGTCGGTCGAACCGGGGTTCGAGGCCGCCGTGGCCGCCGCGCTCGGAGCGGACGCCGACGCGATCGTGGTGGCCTCCGCCGCCGCCGCCGGCGCCGCCGCCACCACCCTCCGCCCCGCCGGCGGCCGCGCGATCCTCCTGCACCCCGCCGCCGGGCCGGCGGGGCCCGGCCCTTCCCAGCCCGCCGCCCCGCACGCCGGCGAAGGGCCGCTGCTGGAGCGCGTGACCGCCGGTGGGGCGGCCGGCGAGGTGGCCCGGGCGCTGCTGGAGGGGGTGCTGCTGGCATCCAGCCTGGACGAGGCCCGCGATCTCGCCGCCAGGTTCCCGGAACATCGTGTGGTCACCGCCGTCGGCGAGCTGGTCGCGGCCGGCCGGGTCGAGGGCGGCACGGTCCCGCGGGCCAGCGGGCTGGCCGCCCGCCGCGCCGCCGAGGAGGCGGCCGCCGCCGAGCGGGTGGCGCTGGAGGCCGTCGAGAGCCTCGGCGCCGAGCTGGAGGCGGCCGAGCAGGCGCTGGAGCACCTGGAGTCGCGGGTCGCCGCCACCGCCAGCCGCCACCGCGAGGCCGAGGCGGCCACCCGCGCGGCCGCCGACCGGGACCGCGCCGCCGACAAGGAGCATCGCGGCCTGGAGCGCGAGGCGACCGCCGTCGACCGCCGCCGCCGCGAGGTCGCAGCCGCCCGCCAGCAGGCGACCACCGGGCTCGCCACCGCCCAGGCCGAGCTCGACGCGCTGCGCACCGGCGGCGAGGCCGGCGTCCCGCTTCCCGACCCCGAGGCCCGCCAGCCGCTGGCCGCGGCGGCCGACCAGGCCGAGCAGGTCGCGGTCGCGGCACGGGTGGCCGGTGCCGCCACCGGCGAGCGCCATCGGATGCTCACCGAGCGCCTCCACGACCTGCGCGACCAGGCCAGGGCCGCGGCGCAGGCGGCGGAGCGCCGCGCCAGGGTCCGAGCAGCCCGGCTGGACGGCGCGCACCGCGCGGGCGAGGCCGCCCGTCTCGCCAGCGCCGCGCTGACCAGGCTGGAGCGCTCGCTGGCCAGCGCCGTCGAGGTGCGCGACCGCCTCGCGGGCGCGCTGGCCTCCGCCCGCTCCGGCCTGACGGACGCCGGTGCCCGCAGGCGCGAGGCGGCCGCGGCGCTGGACGAGCACCACGCCGCCACCCGCGAGAGCGACTCGGCCCGCGTCGAAGCTCGACTCAAGGTCGAGGAGCTGTCCAAGCGGATGGTCGAAGAGTTCGCCGTCGACCCCGACGAGGCGCTCAAGGAGTACCTGCCGGACGAGGCGACGCTCGCCCGCCTCGACGAGGCGGACCCGCGCCGCCAGCAGACCACCGAGCTGCGCCGCGTCGCCACCGCGCTGGACCGCCGGCTGGCGCTGCTGGGCCGCGTGAACCCGCTGGCCCTCGAGGAGTTCAAGGCGCTCGAGGAGCGCTACACCTTCCTCTCGGGACAACTCCAGGACCTCAAGGAGAGCCGCAGGGATCTGCTCAAGGTGGTGCGGGCCGTCGACGAGCGCGTCCGCGAGGTCTTCGGCCAGGCGTTCGGCGACGTCGCCCGTGAGTTCGACCGGACCTTCCGCCTGCTCTTCCCCGGTGGCGAGGGCCGGCTGGTCCTGACCGACCCCGAGGACATCCTGAACACCGGCGTCGAGGTCGAGGCGCGGCCGCCCGGCAAGAAGGTCAAGCGCCTGCAGCTCCTGTCCGGCGGCGAGCGGAGCCTGGTCGCGCTGGCGTTCTGCTTCGCGGTCTTCCGCGCCCGGCCCAGCCCCTTCTACGTACTCGACGAGGTCGAGGCCGCGCTCGACGACGTCAACCTGCACCGGTTCCTGGACCTGCTGGAAGACGCCCGCGAGCACGCCCAGCTCCTGGTGGTCTCGCACCAGCGTCGCACCATGGAGGCTGGCGACGCGCTCTACGGCGTGTCGATGCAGGGCAGCGGCGTCAGCAAGGTGGTCAGCCAGCGGCTGCGCGAGGACCGCAAGCCCGGCCGTGCGCACCGCGCGGAAACCTTGAACGGGAAGGCCACCGGGGAGCCCGGAGGTGGCACCCTGGGGGAGGCCGGCCACGACGATGCAGCAGCCGGGGGCCGCCCGTCCCCGGTGGAGGTGAAGTAGGTGGGACTGGAAGTTCTGATCATCGCCGTCGCGGTGCTGGTCATCGCGGCGATCGCGGTCATCCCCCTGGTCGCCGGGCGCCGCCGGCGGCATGGGGCGGACGACTCGAGCCAGAGCGTGCTCGATCGGGAGTCCGGGGTGGGGGAGGAGCCCGGCCCGCCCGGGCCCATACGGCCGATGGACGACCAGGAGGACGTGCCCCCTGGAGAGCCGCCGGGCGTCACCACCGCCACCGAGGAGGTCATCGCTCCTCGCCGCCGCTTCCGCGAGCGGCTCGGGCGCTCCCGCGCCGCCATCGCCCAGGGCCTGTCCGGCCTGCTCACCAGGGGTGTGGGCGACGAGGAGGCCTGGGAGGAGCTCGAGGAGGCACTGCTGTCGGCGGACGTGGGCGTGGCCACCACCACCGAGCTGATCGAGCGCCTGCGCGAGCGCGCCCGCGCCAGCCACGCGGCCGGCGCCGAGCTTCGCGAGCTGCTGCGGGAGGCCCTGCTGGCCGAGGTCGGCACCAGCGACCGCACCCTGGCCCTCGACCTGATCGAGGAGGACCGGCGGCCGGGGATCGTGCTGGTGGTCGGCGTCAACGGGACCGGCAAGACGACCACGGTCGGCAAGCTCGCCCTTGCGCTGGCCGAGGAGGGCAAGCAGGTCGTGCTGGCAGCCGCCGACACCTTCCGCGCCGCCGCGACCGAGCAGCTGGTCATCTGGGGCGAGCGCGTCGACGCCCCGGTGATCCGTCACCAGGCCGGCGCCGACCCGGCCGCGGTGGCCTTCGACGGGCTGGCGTCGGCCAGGGCGAGGGGGGCCGACGTGCTGCTGGTCGACACCGCCGGGCGGCTCCACACCAAGACCAACCTGATGGAGGAGCTCCGCAAGCTGCGGCGGGTGCTGGAGCGCGAGGACGGCAACGTCCGCGAAGTGCTGCTCGTCCTGGACGCCACCACCGGGCAGAACGGGCTCGCCCAGGCCCGCCAGTTCACCGACGCGGTGGGGGTCACCGGCCTGGTCCTCACCAAGCTGGACGGCACCGCCAAGGGCGGGATCGTCATCGCCGTTCAGCGCGAGCTCGGCATCCCCGTCAAGCTCGTCGGCCTCGGCGAGGGCGCCCACGACCTGGCCCCCTTCGACCCCGAAGCCTTCGTCGACGCCCTCCTCGCCGAGGAGGCGAGCTGACGCCGGCTACCAGGCGTAGGCGGCGGGGGCGGGGCCGCCGGGGCCGGGCCAGATCTGGTCGAGGCGGGCCAGCTCCTTGTCGTCGAGCTTGATGTCGAGGGCCCGCATGGCGCCGTCGAGCTGCTCGATCGTGCGGGGGCCGATGATCGGAGCGGTGACGCCGGGCCGGTGCAGCAGCCACGCCAGGGCGAGGTTGGCGGGTTCCTCGCCGAGCTCGTCGCAGAAGCTCTCGTACTCCTGGACCTGCGGCCGCAGCTTGGGCAGGGCCTCGGCGGCGCGGCCGCTGGCGCTGCGGCCCTGCTCGGTCTTGCGCAGGATGCCGCCGAGCAGCCCGCCGTACAGGGGGCTCCAGGGGATCACGCCGACCCCGTACGCGCGGCAGGCCGGCAGCATCTCCAGCTCGACGGTGCGCTCGACCAGGTTGTACAGCGACTGCTCGCTGACCAGGCCCAGCGAGTGGCGGGAACGCGCGATCTCGTTGGCCTGGACGACGTTCCAGGCGGCGAAGTTCGACGAGCCGACGTAGATCACCTTGCCCTGCTGGACGAGCACGTCCATGGCCTGCCAGACCTCTTCCCAGGGCGCGTCGGGGTCGATGTGGTGCATCTGGTACAGGTCGATCCGGTCGGTCTGCAGCCGCCGCAGGGAGGCCTCGCATTCGCGGACGATGCTGGCCGCCGACAGCCTGCTCTGGTTGGGCCAGTCGCCCATCGACCCGTAGACCTTGGTGGCGATGACGACCTTCTCGCGGCGCCCGTCGCCCTTGGCGAACCAGCGGCCGACGATCTGCTCGGTGACGCCCTCGCCCTTGCGCCAGCCGTAGACGTTGGCCGTGTCGAAGAAGTTGATCCCGTGCTCCAGCGCACGGTCCATCATCGCGTGGGAGTCGCCTTCGGTGGCCAGCGGCCCGAAGTTCATCGTCCCGAGGCACAAGGGGCTGACGAGCAGGCCAGTCCGTCCGAGGTGCCGGTAGTCCATCGCTGCGAGCCTCCTGGAGGGGTGACGCTCTGGCAAGGGTCGGATTGGCCCAGGATAGGCTGAGAACGCCGGTCACGTACCCGCGCGGTGCGCGCCTTTACCGCTCCTGTCACCGCGGGTGATCTGGGCGCGGCACCGATCTCGCGAAGCGGCGCGATCGCGAAGCGGAGCGACATGACCGGCGTTCTACCCGCCAGGGGCCTGGCGCCGCAGGAACTGCGAGACGTTGGAGACGGGGTTGCGCGAGGGCAGGGACCTGGCCCGCTCGCCGGGCAGGCGCACCCGGAAGGTGGTGCCGCGCCCCTGTGACGACTCCACCTCGATGTTGCCGCCGAGCGCGGTCACGAGCTGCTTGGTGATGTACAGGCCGAGCCCCATGCCGGCCCGGTGGGCGCTGGAGGAGCCGGCCTGGCGAAAGCGCTCGAACACGTAGGGCAGCTCGGTCGCGTCGATCCCGGGCCCCTGGTCCTTGACCTCGATGACCAGCTCGCGCATGGCGCGCCGGGCGCTGACCCGGATGGGGCTGCCACCGCCGTAGCGCTGGGCGTTGTCGACCAGGTTGCGCATCACCTGCGCGAGGCGGTCCGGGTCGGTGCGGACGTTGGGCAGGTCGCGGCCGGTCTCCAGGAACACCGTCGCCGGCTCCTTGGGCCACTCCTCGTAGTAGTCGCTGAGCAGCTCGACCGGGTCGTGGATGCCGAGCGAGACCTCCAGCATGCCCGCCTGCATCCGCGACACCAGCAGCAGGTCCTCGACCAGGCGCGCCAGCCGCGCCGTCTGGCGGTCGATCACCTGGACGAAGTGGCGCTGCTCGTCGGCCTCCAGCTCCGCGCCCGGCCGCAGCAGCGTGGCGGTGAACCCGCGGATCACCGTCAGCGGGGTGCGCAGCTCATGGGTGGTCATGGCGACGAAGTCGTCGCGCATCTGGTCCAGCAGCTTCAGCCGGGCGCTCGTCTCGGCCTCGCCCTCGGCCAGCCGGGCCCGCTCGATCACCACGGCGAGCTGGTCGGCGATCCGCGACAGGCGGGGCATGTCCTCCTGGTCGAAGGCGTCGCGCTCGCTGGAGCGGACGGTGAGCACGCCCAGCACCTTGCCCTCCAGGCGCACCGGCACGGCCAGCTCCGAGGTGCTCACCTCCTCGTCCCGGGTCAGCCAGCCGCTGCCGCTCTCCGCCCTGCTGCTGCGCATGCCCCGCTCGCTGGCGAACACGCGCCCGGTGATGCCGGCCTCGCCGACCAGCGGCTGGCGCTTGACCACCTCCGGGGGGAAGCCGGCGGCGCCGCGGATCCGCAGCCGCCCGTTGCCGTCCGGGGCGGCGAAGCAGAGCGCCTGGTAGCCGAGCACGCCGGCGACCTCGGCCAGCATGCGGTCGAGGGCCGCCTGGTAGGTGCCCACCTTCACGCTGGCCATGACCGCGCGGCTCACCGCCTCGATCTCGCGGCGGGCGGCGCTCTCGCGCTGCGCGGTCTCGCGCTGGGCGTCGAACAGGCGGGCGTTGTCCACCACCACCGCCATCTGGTCGGCCAGCCGCTGGAGCTGCTCCAGGTCGGCCTGGGAGTAGGCCTGCGGCCGCGGCGACTCCACGTTGACCACGCCGAGCACCCGGTCGCCGAAGCGGATCGGCACGCAGATCTCCGACTTGGTGTCCGGCGCGGTGGCGAAGTAATCGGGCGTCCCGGTGGGGTCGTCGACCAGGATCGAGTCGCCGGAGTTCGCCACCCGGCCCACGATGCTGCCGGGCCCGACGGGCAGGGTGTACGACGGCGAGCCCGGCCAGTCGCCGAACCACGAGTACAGGCGCAGGCGCCCGCTCTCGATCACGAAGACGGCCATGCGCTCGTAGGCGAGGTGGCTGGCGACCGCCGCGGTCATCGACTGGAGCGCCCCTTCCAGGTCGCCCCGGTTGGCGACGCCGGCGAGCACGATCGTGGAGAAGGCCTGCAGCTCGGTGCGGACGGCGCGCTCGCGGTCGACCACCCCGGTCAGCTCGTCGTTGCGCTCGGTCATCACGCGCTCGCCCCTGGAGAGGGTCCGCTCCAGGCCGACCATCACCGCGGTCACGCCGACCAGGTCGATCACGCGGATGAGCAGCCCGCTGCCGGGCGCGAACGACGGCATCCCGTTCTCGAAGGCGTCGTAGGCGATCACGCCGCCGACCGAGGCCGCGCCCGCGATGACCGCCGTGACCGTCCCCTCGGTGAGCGCGCCCTCCACCGGCAGCCAGCCGAGCAGCGCCCAGAAGCCGCCGCTCGGCTCGGCCACCAGCGCCAGCGCGGTCAGCACCACCAGGGCGGTGTCGAAGGCGAGCAGCACCCGCCCGAGCACCCGGATGCGTCTGGCCTGCGTCATCCAGGCGCGCTGCGCCGCCCGCGAGTTCTCCTCGGCGTTGCGCTGCAGCGCCACCAGGAAGTGGCGCTGCAGGAAGTTGGCCCCCACCACCAGCGCGGCCGGGATCAGCGCCAGCACGGCGCGCAGGTTCGGCTGGGTCAGGAGCTGCCAGGCGAGCGCGATCAGGATGGCGGTCACGCCCCACCAGCGGCCGATCACGAGCGCGTTCGCGCGCCGCGCGGATGCCGTTGGCCAGCCGGCCGTCGCGCTCATCGACACTCCCTCGCCCTGCCGCTCCGGTGGCCCGAGCTCCCCCGAGGCCAGGACCCGCTCACACGCCCCGCGCGGGGCTTGCGCGAAGGACAGGCTATGCTTGACTGCGTCGGCAGATGCTACCCCGTCCCATCATCGAGTAAGGAATCGGCGCGCTCCGTGTTCGACGCACTCTCTGATCGCCTCCAGGACGTGTTCACCAAGCTCCGGGGCCATGGCAGGCTCTCGGAGGAGCAGGTGGACGCCGCCCTGCGCGAGGTTCGCCTGGCGCTCCTGGAAGCGGACGTCAATTTCAAAGTCGTGAAGGACTTCGTCGCCCGTGTGCGCGCACGCGCGGTCGGCGAGGAGGTCACGCGTAGCCTCACCCCCGCTCAGCAGGTCATCAAGATCGTCCATGAGGAGCTCATCGTCACGCTCGGTGAGCGAAACGTGCCACTGGAGCTGTCGCCCCGCCCGCCGACGATGATCATGCTGGCGGGTCTTCAGGGTTCCGGCAAGACCACCACCGCCGCCAAGCTCGCGCGGCACCTCGCCGGAAAGGGGCGCAAGCCCCTGCTGGTCGCGGGTGACCTGCAGCGGCCGGCCGCGGTCAGGCAGCTCCAGGTGCTCGGCGAGCAGGCGGGCGTGCCGGTCTACGCACCCGCCGACGGCAGCTCCCCGGCGGACCCGGTGGCGGTGGCCTCCGGCGGCCGCGCCGAGGCCGAGCGCGGCGGGCGCGACGTGGTGATCGTCGACACGGCCGGGCGGCTGGCGATCGACGCCGAGATGATGGCCCAGGCCGCCGCCATCGCCGAGGCGACCCGCCCGACCGAGGTCCTGCTGGTGGTCGACGCGATGACCGGCCAGGACGCGGTGCAGACCGCGGTCGCCTTCAAGCAGGGCATCGACGTGACCGGGGTGATCCTCTCCAAGCTGGACGGCGACGCCCGCGGCGGCGCGGCCCTGTCGGTCCGGGCGGTCACCGGGGTTCCGATCAAGTTCGCCACCACCGGCGAGAAGCTGGGCGATTTCGAGCCGTTCCATCCCGACCGCCTGGCCGGCCGCATCCTCGGCATGGGCGACGTGCTGACGCTGATCGAGCGGGCCGAGGAGCTGGTCGACCGCCAGGATGCCGAGCAGATGGAGCGCAAGCTCCGCGAGGCCTCGTTCACGCTAGAGGACTTCCTGCAGCAGCTCCAGCAGGTCAAGAAGATGGGGCCGCTGAACCAGGTGCTCGGGATGCTGCCCGGGATGAGCCGCGACCTGAAGGACATCGAGGTCGACGACCGCGACGTCGCCAGGGTCGAGGCGATCATCCGCTCGATGACGCCGGGCGAGCGCCACAACCCCAAGATCCTCAACGGCTCGCGGCGCGCCCGCATCGCCCGCGGCTCCGGCACCACCACGCAGCAGGTGAACTCGGTCGTCAAGCAGTTCGACGAGGCCCGCAAGATGATGAAGCAGCTCGCGGGCATGAACCCCAAGCGCCTGCGCAAGCTGGGCCTCTCCAGGTAGACTGCGACGCGCGCGGCAACGCCAGGCCGCCGCGAGTCCCGGGCCAGAGGTGGCGAGAACGGGGAACGGCAGACCCACCGGGACGGGCGGGCCACCCCGAAGAAGGAGCACGCTCAAGCGATGGCAGTCAAGATCCGCCTGATGCGCATGGGCATGAAGAAGGCGCCCTACTACCGAGTGGTCGTTGCCGACTCGCACAGCCCGCGCGACGGCCGAGATCGACACCGACAAGGCGCGGGAGTGGCTGGCCAAGGGCGCGCAGCCGACCGAGGCCGTGGCCAAGCTGCTGGCGATCTCCGGCATCGAGGAGCTGGCCCAGCGCAAGGCGGCCGCCAAGGAGCTTCGGGCCAAGCGGGCCGCCCACAGGGAGCAGGCCGGCGCCAAGCGGCGGAAGGAGAGCTGAGCCTCGCATGCGCGAGGTGGTCGCCTACCTGGCCAAGGCGCTCGTCGACGAGCCGGAGCGCATCACGGTCTCCGAGTACCGGGGCGGCCGTGGCCTGACCTATGAGGTCAGGGCCGCCCCCGACGACGTCGGCAAACTGGTGGGCCGCGGTGGGCGGACGGTCAAGTCGCTGCGCCGGCTGGTGAAGGCGGCCGCTCCGCCGGGAAGCCGCGTCGAGGTCGAGGTCCTCGCCGAGGGCGAGTAGACGTGCCCGCCCCGGCTCGGATGGTGGTCGGCCGCGTGCTGCGGCCGCACGGGGTGAGCGGCGAGCTGCTGGTCGAGGTCCTGTCGGACGCGCCCGAGCGCTTCGCGCCCGGCGTGGCGGTCGCCGCCGGGGACCCTGATTCGGGCGGCCCGCTGCGGCCGCTCGAGGTGTCCGGCGCCCGTGTCCATCAGGGCAGGATGCTCCTCCGTTTCGCCGGCGTCACCGACCGCGACGCCGCGGAGCCACTGCGCGGCAACCTGCTGTCGATCCCGGCGGAGGCCGCGCGCGAGCTCGGCGCCGACGAGTTCTGGCGCCACCAGCTCGTCGGGCTGGCCGTGGTCGACGCCGAGGGAAGCCACCGCGGGGTCGTCAGCGAGGTGCTGCCCGGAGCGGCGCACGACCTGCTCGAGGTGCGCCGCCCCGACGGGGTGACCGTGCTGGTCCCCGCGGTCGCGGCGCTGGTCGCCGTCGAGCTGGACGCCGGCCGCGTGGTGGTGCAGGCAATCCCGGGACTTCTTGACCCCGACTGACCGACTGGAGAGCTGGAGAGCGAAACGCCCGTGCGTTGCGACATCGTCACCATCTTCCCCGAGTTCTTCGACTCGCCGCTGTCGACCGGCCTGCTCGGCAAGGCGGTGGAGCGCGGCCTGCTCGACGTCCGCCGCCACGACCTGCGCGAGTGGACCCACGACCGGCACAGGACGGTGGACGACACCCCGTTCGGCGGCGGCGCCGGCATGGTGATGCGGCCGGAGCCCTGGTTCGAGGCGCTGGACGATCTTCTCGAGGAAGGGCCGGCGCGGGTGGTCCTGCTGGCCCCCGACGGCCGCCGCTTCGACCAGGAGACGGCCTCCAGGCTGGCGCTGGAGCCTCGGCTGGTGCTGTGCTGCGGGCGCTACGAGGGCATCGACGAGCGCGTCCGCGGCCGCGTCGACGAGGTCCTTTCGATCGGCGACTTCGTGCTCGCCGGAGGCGAGACCGCGGCGCTGGTGGTGCTGGACGCGCTGGCGCGGCTGCTGCCCGGCGTCATGGGCAACGCCTCCTCCGCAACCGACGAGTCGTTCGCCGCCGGTCTGCTGGAATACCCGCAGTACACCCGCCCGGCGGTCTACCGGGACCTGGAGGTCCCGGAGGTCCTGCGCTCCGGCAACCACGGGGCGATCGCGCGCTGGCGCCGCGATCAGGCGATCCAGCGGACCCGCCAGGTCCGCCCGGACCTGCTCGACGCCGCGGAGCTGACCGAGGACGAGCGCGCCCGCCATGGCCTCGGAGAGCAGGTCGAGCGGCCGCCGCGCCCCTCGCCAGGTGCCGGTTGGAGTAGAGGCTGACGCTCGAGCCGTGTTACCCTCGGGCGTTGCCGCTGCGCAACGCTGGTTGCTCTGCGCGCGCCTCGTCTCTCCTCTTCAAGGCCTCGAAGGAGCTTCACCCGATGCAGATCACTGATGCGGTCGAACGCGCACAGTTGCGCGACGACCTTCCGGATTTCCGGCCTGGCGACACCGTCAAAGTGCACGTACGGGTCGTCGAAGGCAGCCGGGAGCGGATCCAGGTGTTCCAGGGCGCGGTGATCCGCCGCCAGGGAGGCGGCCTGCGCGAGACCTTCACGGTCCGCAAGGTCTCCTTCGGCGTCGGCGTCGAGCGGACCTTCCCCGTCCACTCGCCGAGCATCGCCAAGGTCGACCTGGTCACCCGGGGCGACGTCCGCCGTGCCAAGCTCTACTACCTGCGTGATCGCATCGGCAAGGCGGCCAAGATCAAGGAGAAGCGGACCCCCACCCGGGCATGAGTCCAGACAAGCCCCACCGCTCCGATCTCGAGGCCGACGCCGAGACCAGGCAGGTGCGACCACCAGGACCCGAAGGCGACGGCGCGGCCGGCCCCGGCGCCGATGCCGGCGTCCCCAGCGCCGCCCCCGCGTCCTCCGACGGCGACGGCGGCAAGCCACAGCAGGGCGCGCTGGCGGTGGTGCGGGAGACCGCCGTGCTGGTGGTGCTGGCCATCCTGCTGGCCGTGCTCTTCAAGACGTTCCTGGTGCAGGCGTTCTACATCCCCTCGGGCAGCATGGAGCCGACCCTGAACGTCTCCGACAGGGTGCTGGTCGAGAAGGTCTCCTACCGGTTCGGCGAGGTGAAGGACGGCGACGTGATCGTCTTCGTCCACGACCTGCCCGGCGTGGAGCCCGACTCGGCCAACCCCGTGGTCCGCTTCTTCACCAGCCTCGGGCAGGCGGTCGGGGTCGCGCCGCCGTCCGACCGCGACTTCATCAAGCGCGTGGTGGGCACGCCTGGCGATAAGATCACCTGCCAGCAGGGCCGGCTGTACCGCAACGACCGCGCGGTGAACGAGCCCTACCTGGCGCCGGGCACCAGCACCGAGTGCACGCCCACCACGGTCCCGCCGGGCAAGCTGTTCGTGATGGGCGACAACCGCAACAACTCCGAGGACTCCCGTACCTTTGGACCGATCGACCGCTCGACCCTGGTTGGCCGTGCCTTCGTCCGCATCTGGCCGCTCAGCCATACCGGCTGGCTGCGGCGTGACCAGTAGAGCCTCCAGTCCTGGACTTCGAACGTGCTAGCTACCGCCATTCTCGAGGACCGGCTTCGCAAGGTGGGCTTCGCCCGCGTCGCCGGTGTCGACGAAGCTGGCCGTGGGGCGCTTGCCGGCCCGCTGGTCGCGGCCGCCGTCATCCTGCCGGCCAAATGCCCGATCGAGGGCCTGGCGGACTCCAAGCTGCTCACCCCGGAGCGGCGCGAGGAGCTCGCCGTCCAGATCCGCGAGACCGCCCTCGACATCGCGGTGGTTCGTGCCGGGCCCGACACGATCGACCGCATCGGGCTGCAGCGGACCAATCTGGCGCTGCTCGCCAAGGCGCTGCGGCTGCTGCCGGGCGGCTTCGACTACGGCCTGGCCGACGGCTTCCCGCTGGGCGACGGCCTGCCCGGCCCGGTGCTGGGCGTGCGCAAGGGCGACCAGGTGATCGCCTGTGTCGCGGCCGCCTCGATCATCGCCAAGGTGAGCAGGGACCGGATCATGGTGGGCGCGGCGCGCCGCTACCGCGGCTACGGATTCCAGCGCCACAAAGGGTACGGAACGGACGAGCACTGGACCGCGCTGCGCAAGCTCGGTCCCTCGGCCTACCATCGCTACTCGTTCGCGGGTGTCGCCGCGCCGTGGGCGGCGCCACCCCGCGTGACAGTGGACGAACAGGCACGACAGGAGGGGCGATGAGCGCCGAGGACCTCGAACGGTACGAGGCGGAGATGGAGCTCCAGCTCTATCAGGAGTATCGCGACGTGCTGGGCATGTTCCAGTACGTCGTCGAGACGGAGCGTCGCTTCTACCTGGCGAACAAGGTCGACCTGCAGGTGCGCAACCAGGACAGCGACGCCTACTTCGACCTCACGCTGCAGGACGCATGGGTCTGGGACATGTACCGTCCGGCTCGGTTCGTCAACAAGGTGCGCGTGGTCACCTTCAAGGACGTCAATATCGAGGAGCTGATCCGCAAGGAGGAGCTGTAGGCTTCTCCGCCGCTGGATCGGAGGCGGGCCCGTGGGCTTCAACGCGACGCGTCGCTACCGCGGCAAGAAGACGGTCGACCTGGCGATTCTCATCGCCGCGATCGTGATCGTCGCCGTGCTCGTCGGCTGGGTGCTGGCGGCCGGGGGCAGGTAAAACCTCTCATAACGCAGGTTCGGGAGGCATGGTAGCTTCCCTCGATATGCTGGACACCACCTCCCGTGGCTTGCGCGTCCGTGCAACCCAGGATCGCACCAGGCAGAAGCGTCGTCGGCTCGGCGTTATCAGCCTTGCTCTGGTGTTGGTGGTCGCCACCTCGACCGTCGGCTATGCACGCTGGCGGCTCGGGCAGATCGCCTCCGTCGACGTGCCGGGCCTGCACGCCGCAAAGGCCGGCAGGCCCTTCAACGTGCTGGTGGTGGGCTCGGACTCCAGGGCCAACACCGGCGGGCATTTCGGCGACGTGGCCGGGCAGCGCAACGACGTGACCATGGTGGTGCACGTCGAGCCAGGGCCTCGCAAGGTGTCGCTGCTGTCGATCCCCCGGGACCTGCTGATCCCGATCGCCGACACCGGCCGGCAGGACAAGATCAACGCCGCCTTTTCGGGGGGCCCGAGCCGGGTGGCCAAGACCATCGAGCAGAATTTCGGCATCCCCATCAACCACTACCTGCTGGTCGACTTCAACGGCTTCAGGAGCATCGTGGACGCGCTCGGGGGGATCCGGATCGACTTCCCGTACCCCTCACGGGACATGGACAACCTGGGCCACAACCTCTCCGGGCTCGACATCCGGCGGGCCGGCTGCCAGCGGCTGAACGGCACCCAGGCGCTGGCGCTCGCTCGCAGCCGCGACTTCTCGTACCTGAAGGACGGGCACTGGCGCTGGGACCCGAACGGGGACCTGGGCCGGGTCCGCCGCCAGCAGGCGTTCCTCCAGGGCGTCCTTTCCAAGGGGCTCAGCAAGGGCCTGGCCAATCCGCTCAAGGCCAACTCGTTCATCGGCGCGGTGGTCGGCGACCTGACCAAGGACAAGGGGATGAAGATCTCCGAGATCGTGAGCACCGCCGCCCGCTTCCGGTCGTTCAGCCCCTCTGCCATGTCGACCTTCACGGTGCCGACCCAGGCGCTCTGGGTAGGCAAGTCGTACCGCGGTGAGCTGCTGAAGCAGGCCGAGTCGCAGCAGGTGGTCGCCAGGTTCCTGGGGCGTCCCGAGCCGACCACCACGACCCGGCGTCCGGAGGCCGACGCGGCCGTGACCGTCTCGTCGCTGATCCACATCCGCAACGCGGTCGGGGTGCAGGGCCTCGCCCAGCGAGCCCGCGACCAGCTCGTCCGCGCGGGCTTCCGGGTGGCGGACGTGGGCAACGCCAGCGTCGGCGGGCTCGCGGTGACCCGCATCCTCTTCCACCCCGGCGAGACCGCCCGGGCGCAGGCGCTGCGGTCGTGGATCGTCGGGCCGTCGCAGGTCGAGGAGAGCGCGACAGTCCCCGCCGGCGAGCTGACCCTGCTGCTCGGCAGCAATTTCAGCGGCGTGCAGCAGGGCGCCTCCCCGACCACCGGCCCCCCCGCGACGTCCGCCTCCTCGGGCGCCTCCTCGGGCGCCTCCGGGGCCCAGGCCGGCGGCAAGCCCGCCGCCGCCAAGAAGCCGGCCCTGGACCTCCGCGACTACGACCCGCGTCCTTGCTGACCGGCTGACGCACGCCGGGCGCCGGCGCCGCGGGCGGGCCCGGCGAGGTGCCACGGCGCCGCGGGCGGGGCCGGCCCGCCGGGCCTCGGCTTGCCCGGCCCGCCGGGCCTCGCGGTTATCCACAATTTGAGGTCGCGGCCCCACAGCGGCCCGCCGGGCCGGTAGGTTCCGGTCATGTCCAGCGATCAGCGCAACTCGGCAGATGGCACCAGCCGTGCGGGCCCGGCCGGGCCCGACCGCCGCGCCCAGCTCGGCCGGCGCGGCGAGGAGCTTGCCTGCCAGCGCCTGGAGGCACTCGGCCTGCGCATCGTGGCGCGCAACTGGCGCTGCCGCTCTGGAGAGATCGACGTCGTCGCCGCCGGCCCGGACCTCCTGGTCTTCTGCGAAGTCAAGACCAGGCGCGGCCATGGCTACGGCACCCCGGCCGAGGCGGTGACGCCCGCCAAGCGTGCCCGCCTGCGTCAGCTCGCCGCCGCCTACCTTGCCGCCGTCGAGCACCCGCCCTGCAACGTCCGCTTCGACGTCGTCGCCGTCCACTGGGCGCGCGGCCGCGCGCCGGTGGTCGACCATCTCGAGGCGGTGTTCTGACCATGCTCGCCAAGGTCGCCACCACCGCGCTGGTCGGGCTGGTCGCCCACCCCGTCGGCGTCGAGGTCGACATCGGCAGAGGACTGCCGTCCATCACCGTGGTCGGGCTCGGCGACACCGCCGTCCTCCAGGCGCGCGACCGCATCCGCGCCGCCTTCGGCAACTCCGGGTTCGACTGGCCCGACCGCCGCATCACCATCTCGCTCCCGCCCGCCGATCTGCCCAAGCAAGGATCCGGCTTCGACCTGCCGATCGCGATCGGTCTGCTGGCCGCCGCCGAGCTGGTCCCGGCTCCCGCGCTCGACGGGCTGTGGGCGGTCGGCGAGCTGGGGCTGGGCGGCGATCTGCGCCCAGTGCGCGGCGTGCTCGCCTCGGCGCTGGCCGCCCGGCGGGCGGGAGCGCGGATCCTGCTGGTCCCCAGCGCCAATCTCGCCGAGGCCGCCCTGGTCCCAGGCCTGCGCGCCGCCGGCGCGGCGACCCTCGGCGAGGTCGGCGCCTGGCTGCGGGGGACCGCCACGCTGCCGCCACCCGGCCCCGCCCGGCAGCCCCCGGCCACCCGCCTCGAGGATCTGGCCGACGTCCGAGGCCAGGCGCTCGCCCGCCGTGCACTGGAGATCGCCGCCGCCGGAGGGCACAACCTGCTACTGGTCGGCCCGCCCGGCGCCGGCAAGACCATGCTCGCCCGGCGCCTGGTCGGCCTGCTGCCCGAGCTGGGCCGCGACGAGGCGCTGGAGGTCACCCAGGTGCTGAGCGCCGCCGGCCTGCTCGGAGCCGACGCCGGCCTGGTCACCGCCCGGCCGTTCCGCGCGCCGCACCACACCGTCTCGGTCGCCGGCCTGGTGGGAGGCGGCTCCAGGATCCCGCGCCCCGGCGAGGTCAGCCTCGCGCACGCGAGGATAATTGAATGTCACCGGAATACATGTTGCCACGGTAATTCTTAAGCAGGTACTGTAAAGCGTTAGAGATGTCCAGTTACGAAGCCTGTCGCGTTACGATTCTTCTAGCCTCTACCAGGAAGAACGTCGCTCCGTCCCCCTAATCGACACCAACCAGCAAACGCTTTATCAGGACCTATCAGGCGGCACTTCCTGATCGCATGCACTAGCGTTTACCTTCCCGTCATACCCCAGCGCTGTACTTAATTTCCAGCAGGACAGATGGCCACCCACCCCGCCATCGTGCGCTCAGGTAGTCAAGGACGAACCGGTGGGAAGCGTGCGAGTTCCCGGATTCCTGAGCGTGGCAGCCGTGAAACCCGTGCGTGGTTGCCTGGTCTGGTGTGCATGGACGGGCAAGTTCTTCGCGCTCGTCAACAGCCAGACATACCAGCTACGGATTGAGCATTTGGAATGGAGCGTGTCCGAATGGGCGAATGGCTCGTCCAAGTGGCTCGACCGGGAGCTCTTCGGCTCGCGAACCGCGCACCCTGATCGGCGACGACGCCGCACCGCGCCCTTGAGCGCCCGAGAAGGCCCCAAGCTGCATGGTCCATCTGGATCATTCGGCGAGCCGCCGGGCCGAATGATCCACCCAGCCGATGTGGGCGAGCCCTCCCGATGCCACCGTGTCCGTACAGCTTCGGCGCCTGGACACACGTGAGGAAGGCAGCCTCGCGCTCGGCCGACCTCGTCGGGATAGGCACAGGCGCCGACCCCGCTGGCAGCTCGACCCAAAGGAGCACGCCGATGACCAGCGACACGACCAGCCACCTGGACCTGACGTTGATGGTCGCCTTCCACGACGCGTTCCGGCGCGACCTTGCTCACCTGGCCCACGCCGCCAGCCGCCACCGCGCGCAACTGGACGAGCCGGCCCGGCGCACCGCCGTGCTGGCCGGCTGGGAGCTGTTCAAGACCCAGCTGCACATCCACCACACCGCCGAGGACCACGACCTGTGGCCTCGCATGCGCACCCACCTGGCCGACCACCCTGACGACCTGGCCCTGCTGCAGGCCATGCAGGACGAGCACGCCCGCATCGACCCGCTGCTGGACGCTGTCGACGGCGCGCTTGCCGACCGCGACGGCGGCCACCAGCGCCTCGCCGACACCGTCGATGCCCTGGCCGGCGAGTTGCACGGGCACCTGGGCCACGAGGAGCGCGACGTGCTGCCGCTGATCGACCAGTCCCTCACCCAGGCCGAGTGGCAGGCGTTCGGCAACGACCAGCGCCGCCGTGTCGGCATCCGTGGCGCGGCGCAATTCCTGCCCTGGGTGCTGGATGAGGCCTCCCCCGAGCAGGTCAAGGCGGTCCTTGGGGGGCTGCCGGCGCCGCTGCGGGTGGTCTACCGGCGGATCTGGCAGCCCCGCTACGCCCGCCACGACCACTGGGAGCCATCCACACCGGCATGAACACCCGAGGCGCCCACGCAGGGCCTTAGAACAAGGAAGGTGACGACATGAACGGGCAGCACAACTCGGGCATCGACGGACAGGCTGACCTGCCTCGGACGGGGCGGGCGCCACGGATCGACAAGATTGGATCGGGAGGGATCCAGATGAGTCGCTGGAAGACGCTGCTGGCCGTCGGGGTCGCCGTCGGCCTCGTGGTCCTGCTCGCCGGCTGCCAGCAGGGGGAGAAGGCAGCGGGCAACGTTCGGACGGGCCCTGCCGGGTCGGGCGCGGTCCAGGTCCTCATGGAGGACAACAAGTTCCAGCCACAGGTCCTGAAGGTCCCGGCGGGCTCGCCGGTGACCGTCGAGGTCCGCAACGCCGGCGACAAGAGCCACAACTTCACCATCGAGGGCCTGCACGTCAGCACCGGGGCCATGCACCACGGCGACGTGAAGACCGTGACGT
>WNGD01000866.1_pt1 | contig 33247 bp, 24 predicted proteins | sample 5400671 | NCBI WGS metagenome assembly WNGD01 (sample SAMN13153369, study PRJNA577476) | soil metagenome | isolation source: 40 cm soil or saprolite under grassland replicate 2 | place: USA:California | collected 2016-06-15 | reverse complement strand
CTTTATGGCCCGCTTCACCACTACACAGCTGGTCACACATCCAACAGTTTCCCGAACACACCTCCGACCAGCAACCCACCAGAACAAACCAGAACCACAGCATCAACATTCCTCCCTCATAGAACCGCTTGCACTACTTACTACGATTTTGAAGCCACATGACCAGAGCACCAACCAACAACGAACCAAGTGTCAACACCACAGCTTCCCATGTCATACCTATCACCTCCTTCATAAAACCGCTTGAACTATTAACATCAACTACCATTTACTACCACTAAGTAACTACGAATATTATAACTAACGTTTACCAACATGTCAAGAGGTTTTACTAACAATTGCAACCATATCAAAAACATGCTACAATTACTAACATAAATGTGAGTTAGCAAGGAGAGAATAAGTATGAAAAACGAATGGATTAGCTCAGACCAGGGACTAGAACTTTATGCCCAGGTAGGGCTATCAGAAAACACATTTTTTAGAAACGCAAGAGAGGGAAAAATCAGAAAATCTCTACCAGAAGATAGAGAAAGAGGAGCACTATACAACTTAGAGGACATCAACAAAGTAGTAGACTTCTACAAGATAAAGAGGAGAAAAAGAGCAGAAGCAATAAGGACAATTAACGAAGAAACTAGTAAAACCGATTGGGTAAAAGCAAGTGACCTCCCATATCTGCTTACCCTAGACTATGAGATGTACGGCATAGAAGAAGCTGTAGACCTTTCAATAACACACGCATGGTGGGAAAAGAACCCTTACATGTGTAGAGTACTCTACAACACAAAAGATAGAAAAGATGTATGGGGATATGCAACCGTAATGCCAATGGAAGAAGAGACTGTATACAGGCTACTACAGCGTGAAATGCACGAACGCGATATTAGACCTGCTGACATACTCACATATGAGGAAGGAAAAGAGTACAACTGCTATGCAACATCAATAGTCATTAAACCAGAACACAGAGCACACATAAGAGATTTAATAAAAAGCATGCTCAACTATTGGTGTGAACAATACCCTAAAATCAAAATATCAAAGGTGTACGCATACGCAGATAGCACAGAGGGATGGAACATGATAAAACAACTCTTTTTTGCACCACGATACGACATAGGAAAAAGAGCGTTTGAGCTTGACCTATACCAAGAAAATCCATCAAAGCTCGTACAGTCATTCCAAAACTGTCTAAGCGAAAAAGAGGCAGAAGTATAGCACTTAGGAGATGCCTAAACAGGATAAAGCGGCCTGTAGAGCCATTCCAGCCTGATCTATACCTATCGGATTATAGCACACCCACCAATTTAATTGCAACAACGGACATCCCCGTAGAGGCATGCCTTGCGTGTGCCGAGTGGTTGGGAAGCAACACCCTTGAGCGTCAGGGAAGTCCTCCCGAGCCACAAGGCACACGCAAGGCATGCCTCTACGGGTCAAGGCAGTTCGTAATCCGCTCCTGATACAGGTTACAGATAACCATGTTTCTGGTACCACGCAGCCGTCAGTTTCATCCCTTCTTCCAATCCGACTCTGGGTGAATAGCCAAGTTCGTTCTTAGCGCGTTCGATAGAGTAAATGCGACTATTCGTCAGGAACTTGACGCGACTCCTGGTGAGAGGAGCATTTTCGTCTTTGAAGGCTGGAAGCCGCACAAAGATATCTGAAGCAAGATTTGCCAGCCAGAGTGGAATGCTCCCGGGGGGAAGCTGTTTACCCATGGAATGGGCGATAGCGGCGGCGAGTTCTCGGAAGGAGACCGGATGTTCTCCCGCGATGTTGTAACTATGGCCGATGGCCTCTGGTAGATCGGCGCAGAGCAAGGTGGCTTCGGTCATATCATCGATATAGACCGGGTGGATCAATGCTTTGCCACCGGCGATGAGCGGAGGAAATGGTCCTTTTTTGATCGTTGTAAAGAAGTTGAGCAGGTGTAGATCGCCCGGTCCGTAGACCAGTCCAGGACGTACAACTGTGACTGGTATGCTACGTGTTCTATGTGCTTGCAACGCCAGTATTTCACCTTCTAACTTGGTACGTTCATAGGGATTGGTGGGCGCAAATGGCGCATCTTCGGCAGCCGGTGTCGGTCCTGTTTCGCCAAGAACGCCGGTGGTGCTGCAATGGACGAAGCGCTGCAATTTCTGGCCTTCACAGGCCGCGAGCAGAATGCGCGTACCCTCGACATGTGTCTGATGATAGAGTTTGTCAGGCACACTGGGATGATAGAGACGACCGGCGAAGTGGTAGACAATAGTTGAACTATAGATTGCCTCCCTTACCTTCTCTACATCTGTGATATCGCCCTGGATAATCTTGACCGAAGTGCCAAACTGGTCACGCGCCTTCTTTTCGTCGCGTACCAGGATGCGTACCTCTTGTTTGCGTTTTATCAGTTCCGTTACCAGTGCCGAACCTAAAAAGCCAGTGGCTCCTGTTACCAGTATTGTCATTGCCGTGCCCCCGAATATCCTTTCACACTAATCGCATTTTCCGGGCATGCCTCGTAGCAGAGCAGGCAGCGCTGGCATTTCCCATAATCGACCTTTAATGTCTTAATATCGATCACATTGGGTAGCGGACAGGCATCGACACAGACGCCACAGCGGGTACAGTTCTCTTCTTTGATCTGTGGACGTGTACCAACCAGGCCGGTACCATAAAGCGTCGTACACAGGTGTTTGCCACGTTCAGCAACCCAGGTATAGGGATAATCCAGAGGGTACATCATCCAAAAGATAAAACGATACAGAGCTTTCTGTTCGGGCAGGCGGAACTTTTTAATCACGCCAACATCTTCGCCGACGATCTGCCAGGATGGTTTGCCAAGCTGATCCAGGGCAAGTTTCAGGTGTGGAATATCGCGTGGCTTGATGCCAACCGTCTGGCAACATGCCAGATCGACCGCGAGACTATCACGTCCAGCAATGAGAACCTGCAAGTCAGCTTTATCGCCGTAGAGGGGGCCTTCGCCATCCTGACCCACACTGCCATCTACGATATTCAGATCCGGCTTAATGCCCAGATTCATATCGACGATGCTCTGATCGATGCCAAAGGTATGCATGCTGCGGCGGTCGGGACGTGGCAGAATACCCATAACATTCTTCATGCTCAGCGTCATCGTAGAGACCACGTGCGTCTTGAGCACAGGCAGATTGATCAGGCGGGCTTCCTCTAAGATACGTGGAATATGGTAACGGTGGAGTTTCTTTGCGCCAGCCGGGCGAAGTTCCATCCAATCCTTCTGACCCCCCTCGGGATCTACGCGCAGGATACGAATGCCATTTTCCTCACAAAATTTCTCGACACCCAGGATGATGTATGTCGCATCGCGGTCAAATTCTGTACCCGGAGTTTCACATAACACCGGTTCCGCACCGCAGGCGCGAACCTCTTCCGCGACCGCCTTCAGCAGCGCGAAACTGGTCGTTGAGCCCGTGGCAGCGTTGCGCCCGGCCACAAAATTGGGCTTCAGGATCGCGAATTTCGCGCCTCTGATAACGGATTCCATTCCCCCCACCTGCTCAATAACACGGTGTGCGGCTTCTTCAATACCGTCAAATGTTCGTGTAATGGCAATTGTGTCAATATCTGGTCGTGTTGCTAACATAGTTTATTGTCCCTTTTTACATGTAAAAATTTATTTGGGGCGGGCTTATAAATCGCGCCCCTACAGCGGTAATCGCGCCCCTACAGCGGTAATCGCGCCCCTACATGACTACGCGATAAGGACGCGTCTATTAATAATAGGATTGATACCTATTGTTGCTGCAGTACTGGTACCAGTGTCACCAGGCCGCACCGTTACCATAGGTGGCGATGACTTATGCTCAACCTTGTAAATCTTAATTGTTAACTGTGCATCGTGATCGGGAGATGTAAACTGGGCGCACAGTGTGGAATGATCGAAAGCCTGTTTGAGGGTATGGCTCGGATCGGCTGACGTAGCTGAGAGAGCCGTGATATAGCCGAGCACCTCGGGATCGGCCACGATATAGTCGATGCGATCCCAGTTATTTTGTAAGATTCTGCTGAACAGCTCAGGATCGGTAGCCACATTGACATATATGTGCGCGTAGGGGAAGGGTGGGCCATCGCCAACACCCAGGCCGCCCGGTACGTGTAGATCCGTGTAGAAATAGCTGTTGATGACGATGAAATCATTGCGCGGCACATTGTTACGCACCCAGGCCAGCGCAGCGTTCTGTGTTGCAGTCGCCTGGCGGGTGTAAATCAAGTCTGATATCTGGAAATCGTACTGGACGAGCATCGCAATAACACCGAGGATAAGTGCCACACGCACAAGATCAAGATGTATCAATTTGCCAAGCCAGCCAAAGAGCATGTTGATCGCCATGGCCGCATTCATCGCCATGAGTGGAATGAGAGGGATAAGGTAGAACGCAAACACGACGCCACCGCGTACCAGGAGAAACCAGAAACTGATGGCCAGCAACGCCATCAGCAATTGTTTGCGTCTCCACCAGCCCACAATCAGATTCAAGAACATGGTACCCAGGCTGCCAAGCATAAAGAGCTTATCACCGGCCACCCAGTTCTTCAGGCTTCCCAAAAAGCTGCCCTCAGTCTGAGTGCGGCTGCCCTGGTACAGGTACGTATCAATCAGGCTCAAATGAGTGTGCGTATCCCAGGGGAGATGCCACGCATAAGGGAACAACTCACCTTTGAGTAGAGCCAGCAGCACAAAGCCAGAAACGAAGGCAATGGTCGTATAGGTAAAGGCGACCAGGGCAAACTTGCGCTGGAAACTCGTCGTGTGCAGCCAGACCGCGTAGAGCATGCCCGGTACAAAGAGAAGCAAGACCTCTTTTGAAAGGATCGCTATGCCGAAGCACAGTGCGGAACTTACGATATAGACCAGGCGGCTGTTGCCAACAACGAGCAAGTAGAGCGAGAGCAAGAGCCAGAAAATAGCCACATTGTCCAGCAGCACCTGGCGCTGATAGGTAATAGCGAGCGGCGAGAACGAGAAGATCACCAGTGCCAGTATACCCGCCGTACGGTTTCCCTCCAGGCGACGAATAATCATATAAGTGAGCAAACCAGAGCCTGCCGCAAAAAAGATCATTAAGACTCGCCCACTATTGATAGCATTGCCAAAGGCAAAGAAGCCGCCTGCCAACTTTATCCAGGCCGCAATCTGCATCCATGCCACTGGAGGGTGACCATAGCCATAAGGATAGGGAGTAAGCTGACCATTCAGGATCGCCCATGCGCTCGACATATAGGTGCCTTCATCGAGTTCATAACGCGGGAAGTCGAACAGATTAACCGCGTGTGCCACGAAAGAGCACGCCAGTACAATCGTAATGACGATAGCCTCAAACCAGGCCGGAATAGGGAAACGCTCTTTTTTCAACGGATTGATGGGCGAGATCCTTGGCATGAGACGCGTCTCGCTCTGAGCTATGCGAGAACCCTGTTCGGGCATGATTCTAGGAATCACCTGAGTGTTGCCACTGGGCTTGCGCAAAGGATCTTTTCGTTGTCCGGGACGATATGCCGTACGTACATAGAAATGCTCACTACGATACAAGATAATATTGCCATTCACGATCTCAGGTACCTGCTGGGCTATGTTTTGTTGTGGCGGCTGTGAAGGTGCTATCGGTATTGTTGCCACTGCCTGACCAGCAAGTCCAGAACCGTTATTCGGTGGATTGAACGGTTGCGGCACAGGTTTTGTGTGCGGCGAACGGTTAGTGGGCGCATTGGCCGGAGGTGGCAACGAAGTGGCAGATCGTGCCAGCAATCCCGAGCCGCTGCCGGGCAGATTGGGTAGTGGCGGACGTAGATTGTTTGCTGCCTCTGGCCTCTGAGTCGGTGACAGCGGCGAAAATTGTGATGGTGTCTTTGCACCTTGAGCGCCTGCTTCAAGCTGGCCTTTTTCGCCAGCAGGAGTCATGTAGCTTCGTAGTGACTGCTGTTCCTGCTTTTCGGGAGGGGTTCCCTCCTGGCTTTCCTGGCCTGGTGGAGTCGGTTTATGGAAAGATGTCATACAAATCCTACTCTATTTCTTCTATGCTGCAGCGCTGCCGCGATGTTGTCCAATATGAACCGTCTTCTCCCAGTTCGATGTACCCTTCATATAACGCCATATGGCACGTAGAGCGCCAAAACCCAATATCCATTGATAGGGGAAGAAGAATATTAACATAATCCCTGCCTCGCGCCACCTCCATTTACGTTGGTGGGCCTTCAGGAATTCGTGCAGCCCGGCCAGATCAATAAAGACCGCCAGGAGGAAGCAATATAGTGGCAAGAACGTCAATATAGCCAGCCAGAGTGGGAACTTCACGAAAAAGAACATCACCAGCGAGACCGGGATCATAAGCGCGAAGAATGCCTGTACTTCTGGCAAGATCAGCACGTAGAATGCCAGCAACTTCTGTGTGAACTTCCCCAGTTTGCGCCAATCTCCTTTAAAGAGAATCTGAATGAAGCCCTGATTCCAACGTGTGCGCTGTTTGACAAACTGTTCGATAGTATGTGGAGTCTCTTCGCGTGTCACAAACTCGTCGTCATAGATAATGCGGATACGCGCATGCGCGAGGCTCAGGCGAATCCCGAGATCCGCATCTTCAGTCAGGCAGTTCTCATCCCAGCCACCGAGCTGATCCATCACTTCGCGTCGTACAAATACTGTATTGCCGCCCAGAGGCGTCATACCGATACGCGCGAAAAAGTGCATCGACGACTTAAACCAGAAGAAGTACTCCAGCACATTCATGAAGCAGAACCATTTCGTATTATGGTTCATCAATTGTACTCCGCTCTGAACCGCATCCACATCATCATTGAGCATAGTGGTATTAATAATATTCAAGATATCGGGATGAGGCTCATCCTCAGCATCAAAGATCGTCACAATATCGCCACGTGCGATCTGCAACCCATGGTTTAGTCCGCGCGGCTTGCTCGTTGGTTTATTCGCGTAGATAAGTAGTTGTACATTGGGATCGCCCAACTCATCAATTTTGGCCTGTGCTTCCGCGATCGTTCCTGCATCGTCATCGCTACAAATAGCTACGATCTGTATCAACTCCTTAGGATAATTGAGATCATAGACCTTTTGAATAGTCTCGCGATAGACCTCCTCTTCGTGACGCGCTGGAAGCAGAATCGTAAACGAGAGGCATGGGTCCTGGTAGATCGTCGGGGCATGATTGAGCCATGCATGCTCCGGAACTTCCCAGATAAAGAGACGCAAGCGTATACTAAATACGGCCTGTATGGTCATCAAGAAAATGATGAGCAAGTAAACAAACTCAAGTAGTTGAACTAGAATGGTCAGAAGCACTGTTTCTCCCTCTTGTTAACAAGGTATATAGTTAGCCAAAACATCGCTCTTATTTCCGCAGACGGTATAGTTCAACGGAGGAACTGTTGGATCGTTAGTGGTCGGAGCGATAAAGCTATAAGCTGACGCGCCGCCATTGCGTTGCAGCGTGATCACGACCATGCTATAGCCAGCAACACTGACGGTCAGCTCAGACCAGGGACTGACCGAGAGCAATTCGTTTTGCGGCGTAATCTGCGCCAGTTGCGGCGTTGCTGATTTATTGATAAAGAGCAGGCTGACATTCTGCTGCGTACTATCCTGAGTCGCATAGACGCTAACCGGCTCGTGCTGAATACCAAGTGGAACGAGGTTGCTCTGCAGATGTGAGAACAACTGCATCACACGCGTCATCGCCGTTTCGTGCAGACCATCCTGTGAAAAGAGCGGATATGGTGTGTTGACACCGGCAGTAGAAAAAAAAGCCACATAGCCAGCTTGCTGATTCATGAGCGTACCCAATGTATCAGCCCACCACAGAGAAGCAAGGCCACGCGAAGGGACGTGATCTGTGGGGTTTGTATTAATCTCTGTTACACCGACAGGAATATCGCGTCCAAAATCCTTCTGGATCACTGCTTTGAGCGGTGGCAAAAGATAATTCCACTCATCCGGGCTACTCAAAAGCATAGCAGGAGCCAGGCCCGCATCATTAAACTGGTAGGAATGGAACGAGACGCCATCGAGTAGATGGAAGTGCAGTTCCGGGTGTTGCTTCTCATAATTGCCAACACCCAGCAGGAAATCATCCATCCACAGGTGACCTCTGGCATCCACCGGACCGACACCGACGCCAGAGAACTGGCTCAATTCCGGTCCGAGCACCTGGATTGTTGGATCGTTCCGATGCATCGCCAGCGAAAACTGGATAAACGCATCAACATACTCAGCGACGGTATATTTTTGTCGCGTCACTGGATTGATGAGAAGATCCGGTTCATTGCCTACCGTCCAGAACGCGACACGATGGAACGGATCATTCTGGTGCGCGCCAGTGCGTTGATCGCTTTTGTGGTTATTCATATAATCTACCCAACGACCGGCCTGGTTGGCGCGTGTATTGATATCAGCAGTCATATTATCAGGTTGGGGATTGCCCAACTGATCCGCTACCGGACCAGAAAGATGTGCCTGCATCATCCCTTGCGCGTGTGTATCGATAAGGAGTTGGCTAAATTTACTCATCTGATCGGTGGACAGCACATGAGTCTCGCCCCAGTTGCCGCCCGGGAAGCGCAAAAGCTGGACATTCATATCGTGTAGATCGCTGCTGATCAACGACGTATAAGGCATGAAGCCAGAGAACGGTTGATCCAGCGAACTGGTATGATCTGCCGGGAAAACGTTCGTGCCACGGAGATAGGGACTGATAGGTATACTCTGGCGTAGATCTAGCGTGGCTGGTTGCTGGTCACCGACATGTATGGTGAAGGCATCATCTGCCCCGCTCGCAATTGTACTAACGCGTATAGCAGCAAAAATAAGCAGAATAAGCAGAAGTATACTCACACATGCGAGAACGCGACTACGTCGAACACGTCTGGGGCGGACGCGTTGTGTTGGAAGTTTCTTCCATCCCTGAACGGCCTGTCCATTTTGAGGATATGGGGTTTGCGCAGCTTGCGCGATCGACCCATTGCGGCCTACATCGTTATTAAAAGCCATGCTTACTACTCTTCCTCTGTCTTCGCCAATATCATAGCGTCGATTACAACCTTTATAAGAGGCTTGCGAACTATCTTTATATGCATAGAAACATCTATATTTTAAACGGGTTGAAAGCGCCTACGAAACTATACACATTGACACATGGGACATTTGTCTCTGTCTGTTTGTTTCATAAGCAAAATGTTTGCCCAGGGCGAGCAGATGAGATGAGCGGGTAGAGTCTTTGCCTGTCCCCCACAGCATATTCGTGCCCATCTCGCACTATACAACTACTTATAGTAAACACCATAAAAAGAGTCAGAATAGCTATTATTATCATTTCTGGTACTAATAGATCACAGTCGCTCTGGTTTTCCTGCTTATCCTCTGCAGAAAAATCAAATTAAGTATTTACACGCTTCTGTATCTATGATGTTATTACCTTTGTATCTTTTATGTCTACTATTTTCTAAATAGTGATCAGAAGCACAAAATTCAATAATTGTATCTTTTAGTACTTATACGCTCGTTTTTGACAACGGTGCCCATCTATGCTATATCATAGTCGTCACTATTTCAGCGGTCAAAGCGTATTGCCGCATCGATGATGAGATTGAGAATGGGGACGAAGAATGCAATCATATTCGCTTGACCTGGTCACCCTCCTCCAGATTCTTTCTCGACAGAGACAAAGTGGGCTGTTACAGGCTGAGATGGCGCGTCTTCCTGGTTCCAGGCAGTCCGGTATCGCTCGTCTTGAGATCGTCGAAGGAAACGTTTACACATGTACGATGTATTTGAAGGGGGGCAGCATCTATGCCGAAGGGAGCAAAGCGTACCAGATGGTGTCAGATGCGGGAAGCCTTGAGTGGATATGGAGCGCTTATCCATCACCTCGGACTCCTCAGCAGGTGATCCCGTTTTCTCCCTCGGAAAATAATACTTCTAGTTTGTCCCAGCTCGTTCCCCGACAAACGGTACAGCTCGACGCAGGAATACTCAACAGGTTACCACGCAGTCACAGGAGAGTCCTAGTACTCATTGATGGAATACGAACCATTGGCAAAATCGCATCGATGCTTGCATTAACAGATGATAATGAACTGCTCACGATATTGCGCGAACTACAAACGGAGGGATTGGTCATACTTGGCGCTATTCATCCTGGTCGTTTCTGAGTTCATCACCCTGGCATAGTCACAGAGCTGATGGAGGCGGGAGGATGATAAGAGCCACACAGATACCAATAGTTTCTCCAGGATGGAAAGGATGGTGTTTCTATGGAAAAAAGGGGAGCTCAGTTCCTCCCATCTGAAGGTGTACGGGCACCTTCAACGATAGAAATGGTCGAGGCAGATTCTACCAGACCAGGACGGATCAATCTGTCCTGGTGGTATCGCTTCTCTGCTCCTGCAGAACCGGCTGCGAGTGCCTCCTTGCAGCAGCGTGAGGCCTATCGACGAGGAAAGCTGATCAGCATTGCCTTACTCGGGCAGATTGCCATTATCGTTGCCCTGGTGCCTACCATTGGTGTTTTTGTCAACCATGCACTGATCCCAAATCTGATCGGTATGTTGATCGTGCTCTCGTTTGCGGTCATATTGAACAGGGGCGGCAGGGTGATTATCGCAGGTATTCTGGCGGTTGCAGGGCTGGATCTTTCGCTCATGCTGAATTTCCTCGCGTATCCGGATGTCACCGTTTTCCTCCTTCCCTTGCTTGATCTTCTTGTGCTGCCCGAGCTTTTTGCCGTTTCGCTCCTGCCCGCATGGGCCGTCTTTGTAGCCATGTTCATCCATATTGCGTTTATCGTCTCATCGCTAACCTTTCTCTTTCCACAGAGTGCCGAGTTGAGGGCGTTGCTCCATACCTCAGCCCTCCAGGATGCCCTGGCCCGCCCAATCGCCATCCAGGTGCTTGTTGCCGTTATCTCGTATCTCTGGGTCTCCAGCGCGACTCAAGCTATTGCGCGAGCTAATCGGGCTACCACCATAGCCGCGTTTGAGCGTGCCATGGCCGAGCAAAATCAGGCTGAGATCGAACAAAAACGCCTGTTGGAGGAGAGTATCCAGATGATTGTGCAGGTCCATGCTCGAGTAGCAAATGGCAACATGGGTGCTCGTGTTCCCCTTGCGCAAGGGAACGTTTTGTGGGAAGTCGCAGGTTCGCTCAATACGTTACTTGCTCGGCTCCAACGCTTACGCCAGGATGCCTTTCAGCTTCAACAGACGAATCAGGCTATTGCGCTCTTTTTGCAAGCGCGCGAGCGGGCAAATAACGGGTTGATCCCCTGGCAACCGACAGGAACAGCTGTCGATGCACTTGTCATGCAGCATAATTCGCGTCTTCAATCTGCCGTGTCTCTGGAGCAAGGACAGCACTCTCTTTTACGCAACAAAAATCACTTAGAAAGGCTTTAAGATGACTCAACCAGAAATGGGAGGCGTTCACAGGCGTCCCCCACAACAAATTGTGCTTGACCAGTTGAATGGGATGTGGTTATCGTACGCACTTCAAGCTGCGGCACGATACAATCTTGCAACCTTGCTGGGAGACGAAAGCAAAACAACCGCAGAGCTTGCGCGACAAACGGACACGCAAGAAAACTGGGTGTACCGTCTTCTTCGTTTCCTCGCTGCAAACGGTGTTTTTGCCGAGGTCGCGCCACGCACATTTGTCAACACAGACCTCTCGACCTGTTTGCGAAGCGATATTCCTGGATCGATGTATGCCATGGCACGAATGATGGGAAGTGAACGCTCCCGCAAGACGTGGGGTCAGCTTGAAGCATCAATCAAAACAGGAATACCGGCTGTAGAACAGCTTTATGGCGTTAAGCTCTATGACTACTTTGAACAGCATGTAGAGGAAGAAGCAATCTTTGAGGGTGCGATGACAGGCTTTTCAGGCATCGTCAATAAGGCCATTGCGACCAGCTACGATTTCTCCCGAGTTCGCAGGCTTGTTGATGTTGGAGGCGGCAATGGAAGCCTCCTCTCGGTGATCCACTCACACTATCCAACCATACGAGGCGTGCTCTTTGATCGCCCAACAGTCATTGCGCGAGTCAGAGAGAACGGACCAGACAATCTTCCCTTCGAACTGAGCGCCGGAGATTTCTTTGAAGAGGTTCTCTCGGGTGCAGACATGTATGTTTTAAAAGAGGTTCTTCACAACTGGAGCGATGAGCAATGTCGCGTTATTCTACAAAACTGTCGCCGTGTGATGGATTCATCAGCGGTTCTGCTCGTCTGCGAACAAGTTGTGCTTCCCGACAACAATCAGGGAGCATTCGCTAAGGGGCTCGACCTCCTTATGGGGCTGGAACAGCAAGGTGGCGAGCGGACACAGGAAGAATTCCGGGCGCTATTCGAATCCGCAGGATTTCGTCTGACAAAAGTCATACCCACGCGTTCTCCCCAATGGATTTTTGAAGGCGTTATTGTCTGAACATCGCCTATGAAATGGATGAAAAGTATTAATGCAAAAATGCGAGAATAGGAAAAAGAGAAAATATAACCCCATCCGAGATTTGTCAACGAACTCTCAACATAGATATAACCGCAATTACAGAGAAAAACTCTATCGTGTAAATTGTAGACAGAAGAAATACTACTTCTCGGAGGAGAATAATGGAACTGGTTTTTTTCTCTATCAAAACCAAAGGTATACATAACTTTGCAAGGCGGCTGAAAACCGTCTTTACACGCTTTGGCTTTACCGAAACAAAGACGCAGCGAGCACTGAGTACTGTCGTTGACGCTCTGCGTACATACCATGCAGAGCCAACGTTTTTTATTCCGGCAGTGGTGTTAGGACGGCATCCGGCTCTTATGGCGAAAATAGGCGACTCCGGTGCAGAAATTGGTATACATGGCTATGTTCATAATGACTATCGCGCATTAAGTGCTGCCGAACAGCACAAGCAGACGGAAAAAGCTATTAGTGTGTTTAACGATACACACACCCCTTTTCAAGGTTTTCGTAATCCCTACCTCGGTTGGACGGCAGCATCGCTCCAGGTATTTACTCAACTAGGATTTACCTATGATAGCAATGATGCTGTTATTCATGATGTTGTAGATCTCGAAAAATTTTCGCCGCTGCTGAGGAGCGGGTATGAGAAATCACTGGCTCTTTTCCAGGCTATTGCCCCCAGCGCATACGCCATACGTCCATACTTTGCAGGAAAGCTATTGCGCATTCCTACCAGTATTCCAGATGATGAGATGCTCTTTGATCGTCTGCGTATTACAGATCCACAGCAGGTAGGGCGTATCTGGAGTAGTGTTATGCAGAGAGTGTACGATCTCGGTGGTATCTACACTCTCAATCTGCATCCTGAACGTGCTGTTCTGTGTAAACAGGCGCTGAAGGCTCTGCTCTCTTTTGCGCATGAACAGCCACTGCCTGTCTGGATAGCAAGCTTGAAAGATGTTGCCAGTTGGTGGAAAGAACGGAGCCAGTTCAGGCTCACTCTCACTCCTCTGGCCCCTGAACATTGGCAGGTAGAAGCCATCTGTACTCAGCGTGCGACGCTCCTTGTGCGCGGACTGGTCGTCGAAGATCAATCTGTTGTACCCTGGTTTAAAGGAAATTCTCAGGTATCGTCCCATCATTTCACTGTGAAGGCCAGCAGGTGCCCATGTATTGGTCTATCAACACAAACGTCTCAAGAGGTAGAAGATTTTCTCTGCGAGCAGGGCTATCCTTGCGTTCGCTGTTCACCACAAGACGCCCAGAAATACGCGTATTATCTTGACATGCCCGAGGGTCTGGGGACAACGCGAGAAGAGCAGATACAGCGGAAGAGCGAACTTGTGCAGAGTATTGAAGAATTGGACGCGCCACTCATCTACTTCGGTGTGTGGCCCGATGGGAGCCGTGCAGCACTCTCCATTACTGGGGATATTGATTCGGTGACTATACAGGATTTTTTCCTGCGCATCATCGAAGTCCAACAATCTAAATAGCGATGAAGAGAGGGAAAATCTAACCTGGTGTGCCCGGTGAAGGCGAATAGGTGATACATGTGCAGAAAACTTAAACGGTCAGCAGGCTCTCCGTTTTTCCTGGGAAGTTTTTTACGCGTTTTCAGATAATGAAGGGACATGACACGTTGGAAGATATATATGTGGATGGAACTTATCTAGCGAAAAATCCGGGCTGGCATGTGGAAGAATCGGCCTGGAAAGCAAAACAGATCAGTCGTATGTTAAGGCGTCATAACCTTGTACCGGAGACCATTTGTGATGTGGGGTGTGGAGTTGGAGAGGTGTTGAAAGAACTTCAAAAGAGGGTAAATGATCGCTGTTCGTTATGGGGGTATGATATCTCTCCACAGGCAATAGAGTTGAGCGCACCAAGAGCAAATGAACAGCTTCACTTTAAACTGGCTGATATCCAGCAGGAGGGAGATGCAGCTTTTGATCTCATACTGCTGATGGATGTTATTGAGCATCTTGAAGACTACTTTAGCTTCTTAAGAGCGATAAAGCCAAAGAGCCAGTATAAAATATTGCATATTCCGCTTGATCTATCAGTGCAGACGATCTTACGGCGCAGAGGATTGCGGCATGTTCATGATGCCTATGGGCATGTCCACTACTTCACAAAAGAGATAGCTATTAGAATACTACAAGACAGTGGATATGAGGTGGTCGATAGCTTTTATACACGCAGAGCACTTGAGTTGCCGACACAGGTGTTGGGCAAGAGACTGCTTCAACTGCCGCGAAGATTCCTTTTTGCTCTCCGCCAGGATTTGACTGCTCGATTACTGGGAGGGTTCAGCTTACTGGTTCTGGCAAAATAAGCTGTGGAAAGTAAATAATACGAAAGAGACCTGGAGCGTTAATCTGGAACCCTCCAGGTCTCTTTCGTATGATGTCAGGTCTATTTACCACCTTTTTGGGAGAGAGTGAGAAGTAACTGCTGATAGCGTTCAGCCATCGTTTCCCAGCGATAGGGAGTATAGTCCTCTGCTGCATCGGCTACCATACGCTGGCGCTTCTCAGGACGCTGGTAGAGATCAATAATTGCTGCAGCAAAGCTATCTGCATCCGATGGTTCACAGAGTACAACCGAATCTGGTCTGAACATTGAGCGGATAGCAGGTGTTCTGGAAACGATCATCGGGCGATGCATCCAGGCAAATTCATATGCTTTTGTCGGTAAAACCAGGTCCATAAAGCCATCGGATCGATAAGGGATAATGCCGATATCCCCATGTAGCACAAAATCGACCAGCTCCTCCGAAGGACATGGATCGGTGAAGATGACATGTTCGCTTATGCCCAGCTCTTGGGTCAGATGTTTTAAATAGGGAATAGCTTCGCCTCGCCCTTTAATATCCAGGCGTATGTGTGGCGTGACCTGCCGTGCTTTTGCGAATGCTCGGATCGCAGTATCTAATCCATTTCTCTGTGCCAGTGTGCCGTGATACATGAGTATTAATGGACGCTCTTCACTGGGAGGCTCTGTTAAATGCTCAGTGCGACGCGCAGCCGGAAATAATCTGGGGTCTGCACTGTTAAGTACGTTGGTGATCTTCTTCGCAGGGATGCCGCGCTTAAGTAACAATTTTTCAAATGGCCAACCAACAGTGATAACATGGTGAGCGAACAGAGCCGAGATACGCTCTTGCCATATCGCTGAACGGATAATGAGCTTTCGCAGGCGTCCTTTTGCCTTTGCTGCCATGAGTTCAGGGGAAACATCTTGTATCTCTAAAATGATTTTTGCTCCTAACAACTTAGGAATGATGGCAGCGAAAACAAGGAAATCTGGCATATTGTGTACGTGGATGACATTGTATCTTTGTTTGAGATGCAAACGGGTCACTTTTATTCCTGCTAAGACAAGGAAACTGACCCATTCAAGGATGGTAAACGGTAACGAACGGCCAAAGCTGCGGTGTATTGGTATGCGGTGGACGTGTACTCCGTCGCATACTTCATACGATTTCTGTCCTGGTTGCTGTATACAGATAACGTCAGATGTGTATCCGGCGCTAGCGGCAGCCTCTGCTGTACGACGCACGAGTACGTCGAAAGGATACCAGTCAAACGTAATTGCACAGACTCGAAGGGAAGACATATATTTTTAACCTCTTTCAAATTATAAGAGCATGTAGCTTTTTTTCTTCAACATGCATTCCTTTTCCACGTATACTCTGTTATGAGGATGTGCGAGCCGTGCGTACCCACTCGCTATTATGTTTGCGACTCCTGCTGAGTATGAGATAGACCCAGATCTTCCACAGGACAAACCCTGGGGCATGCAGAAGTGCTTTATATACTGCCCGCGGAGCATGGAGTAGATAGAGCGCGGTTGCGATATAAAAGACCAGTCCTCCAAGAAGAGCAACACTCAATAAGAGGTTCAGTAGTGACCAGAGGGCCAACGAAGCTATGAATGCGAGTGAACAAGATACGACCGTAAAAGAGAGAGGAGGAGTAAGCAACTCCGCTGCAGCTTCGAGACGGATAAAGCATCTTGAACTCAGTCCTCCCTTCAAAAGCTGTAAGGTAATCTGCCATTGAGATTGCTGAGATCCTCCAGCCTCCCAGCGTACATCCTGTGTACGCATCTGAGCGAATGTTGTTGGCATCTCTGAGCGCACTATGGCGTCTGGTACGTATTGTACGCGCTCACCTTGTTGGACAAGCGTCAGGTAGTATTGGTAATCTTCCGCAATGCCAAATGCTCGCCAGGGATAACGCCTTAGTATGTCATGACTTAAGCACATGCCGTTGCCTGTTAAAGTGGAAGATCCGCCTATTCCGTTTCTTCCCAGAGGACGCACATGATTGATAAGCGTGAGTGCGATCCAACGCAAAGCTGTACTGGGCGATGCGGTAACATTCAGAACAGTATTACATGCCTGCAGTGCTTTTGCTCCGCGCCTTAGCTCTCTGTCCATCGATTGTAAGAACGTTGGGACCACGACGGAGTCAGCATCCAGGATAACGTACGCATCAGAGACGAACTGGTCTTTTTCTAGTTGCTGCCATATCCAGTTCAATGCATATCCCTTCCCCCGCCGCTTTTCATCAAAGCGTTTGTAGACACGTACTCCATCGAACTGACGTGCTAACTCAGCAGTTGTATCAGTACAATTATCAGCTATCACGTAGACAGTATACAGATCTCTGCAATATTCAAGACGAGAGAGACTTTCAAGCAACGTCCCCAGTATAGTTTCTTCATTATGTGCAGGGATCAGGATGGCAAACCTGGTTTGTGCTGATTCCTGTTTGTCAGAACGTGCCTCTTGCCTCTTTCTCTTCCTCGCTGTGACGAGCGCGGAAAAGGATAGAATACAAAGATACGCAATAGGGCAGGCGATCCATATTTCCGCTGCCAGGAGCAGCCAACGTAGAAAATGTACTACAACCATCGAAACTCACCTTACCATTTTCTCTAAAGCGCGTATGACTTTGTCACCGCACTGGTTCCAACTGTACTCATCTTCGACAAGGGCTCTACCAGCATTACCCAGAGCTGTCCGCTTTTCTGCGTTCCGCAGAAGGTCAATAACTGCCTGTGCGAATATGTGAGGCTGGTCTGCTACAATCAAGTGTTTCCCCGACTCTACTGCTAAACCTTCGCAACCCAGGCTGGTTGAGACGACTGCTTTTCGCATTGCCAGTGCCTCAAGAATCTTGAGACGAGTGCCACTACCGATAAGTAATGGGGCAATAGCCACTGTTGCGGAGGCAAAGTATGGCTTGACATCAGGAACAACTCCTGTCACAGTGATGCCGGGAAGTTCCGCCAGAGAAAGTACTTCGGGGGGCGGCGATTTGCCGACGATCTGCCATGTCGCTTCGGGAATCTGTGTCCGAATGAGCGGCCAGCATGCATGGGCAAAAAATAAAACAGCATCAATATTGGGGTAGTAGTTCATGGTTCCTGTGAATACGATGCGATTAGCAACCTCCTGCTGCCTGTTGATTTTATCGAAGATTTCGGTATTGACACCATTTGGGACGACCTCGACAATGCACTGTGGCGCGAGTTGCTTTAGCAAGAGATGCTCACGCTCACTCGTTACCAGCACACCTTGTGCTTTGCGACAGCGCTCTAGCTCAATTGGTTTAAGCTTGCGGCTTTCCCACCAGTTGTACCATTTACGCGACCATGACTTTTCACGCTCGTAAGTCCGTTGCAGTAGCTCGTGCTCAATATTGTGCTGGTCGATGATGACGGGTAGATCTTCTGGGACCTTGCAGCCAGCCATGAAGACGCTTTCAAAAATTACCGCATCGTAGTGATCTTGTGCGAGCAGTACGTCGATTTCTCTTTGTAATTCTTCTATATGATAGGCGTCAAGTAGGTACGACTTGCCCTTTAGAACGCTTAGTAATTGGTAGAAACGCTTTCGCTGCATAGTTGGCGGCAATACAAATTGCCGCATTTTTTTTAGCTCGATATCTTGTAATGTAGTAGCAACGATCTCCTGTGAGCTACTGTCCTGTAAAGTGAGTAACGAGACTGAATGTTTGCGTACCAGAGCCTTTAAGAGATAATAACTACGCGTGCTTGCTCCCCACGAGGGGTCGGGCAGGTGTGGAGACACCATGAGTAAATTCATTGGGAAGAACGTCCTTCTGTACTTGTTGTTCTGGTTGATCCAGAATGGGTAGTTTGGCCAGGATACCGCAGAGTAATCCCAGGTAGATCACATTTCTATAGAAGAAAAGCTGATAATCAGCGAAAGCGACAACTACTTCCATCATGGTGATAGCGACGATATAGATAGCTACTACCTGGAAATAAGGATCGCGCAATTTGCGTGTAGTAATACATCCCTGTATGACAATGGTTCCGATTAAGAACCAGAGCGAGGCATAGCCGATTGGTCCCAGATCTGCCCAGATCCAATAGATTGTGTTATGTGGGACATAGTTGTAGTATGGATCAACCGCAACGATACCTGGGAAAATACTCGTCAGTGGCTGAGGCTGAAGAAACGGTTTGCCAAAGCCCAGTCCCAATGGATACTGCTTGACTGTATATTTCAGATCATTATCTTCAAAGAGGCGATACAAGTTGGAAGTAGCGTCCCTGACATCGGAGGCGGTAGGTTTAAAAACCGAGATGATCGCGCGTGCAGGTGAACCAAGGCTACCCTGGCTGTTGGAAAATGCGAGCACATAGCCACTTCCGAGTCCTCCGCATATAAGCAGCAAGACGAGCAGCCTGGCGCGTGCTTTTGGCTTGATCTGAAAGACCAGTACCCACGCGACTCCGACTCCCATTAGGAGCGCGATATAGTCAGTGCGCCGTTGGTTGGCAACCATGGCAATAACTACAGCCGGTGTGATGCAGAGTGCCGCGATCAATTGTGGACGATAACGGTAGTGTAAGCTGAAGATGATCACCAGCAAGAGCAAGGCCGCGAAGAAAAAAGATTCTTCGTGGGACATGATGGTATCATGCCCCACCGTACTGCCGTGGTTGACAATCAGGTAGACATAAAGACCCTGAAGCGCCTTCACTCCTGCGCTCACGATTGCAAGCCAGAAGAAGTTGCGGATATGGTTGCGCTGTGTCACAAAGTTATATGACAGGATATAGGAGGCAAACATGTACCAGAAAGGCCGGAACTCGACGACGATGATTTTCAAGTTTCCACCACTGGCTAATCCATAGCCTATTCCCCCAACAACACAGAGCATGTACAGCGCGAAAGGAAACAGAAGTGCTCCTCCCTGTAGTAACCGTTCACGTCGAAGTAGTCTGTGAAGCAACCATATGAACAGCGCACAGAGTATGACTAAGCCTATGGGACGCTCAAAGAAACCCGAGAGTTGTGGCGGCCAATAGAAGATGTAGAGGTGGTCGGTAAAGATAGGTGTTGAAAGTGGCTCCTGCTCAATTAAAAAGGCAGATGCGGCTACCAGGTACAAACCAGTCACAGGCCAGCGTACAATAGAAGCTGCCAGTGCTAATGCAACCAGTCCCCCTATCAGTACACTAAAGCCTGTAGATGCTCCCCATAGGATAAACAGTGGTGTGAGGCTGAACAGGGTGCAAAAGAGCACGATGAAAAGCAATGTATCATGCCGTCTGCGTGTCGCTAAAATTGTAGAAACGGTATTCTCTGTTTTAGATGTAATTAGTGATGGCCTATTCATATATACCTCATGTGAGATACAGGTAGAGAATGAGGGCTATAATTCCTGTGCTCAATATCATACGTGTCCGGCGGTCGTATGAGCGAACAAACACTCCTACCGTTAGAAAGAAGATCAGAAGAAGAAAGACAGTCTTCATAACGTTCTTCCACTCACAATATCTGTCGTAGCCATCGTGGCACCCGACTGTGTATCTGATTGAGAACTACTCCCTGGACGGGGGAAGCCTTGAGAAGCTGACAGGCTTCAATCACAAAATCCTCAGAAGTCACTCCCATACGTACAACAAGAATGAGAGAATCGAAGAGCCTGGCGGCCATCTGTCCATAGGCGGTCGTCACGACCGATGGAAGATCAACAAGCAACACTTCTCCAGGTCTGGTGAGCACATCCAGTACTCCACGCTGGCGGAACTCTTGTAACAATCTGATAGGATCATCTTTTCCGTCTCCCGCTGGAATGACCGTGAGATTGCTATTCACGCTCTGGCGGATCGCTTCCAGACTACAATCTCCAGAGAGCCACTCAGCCAAGCCAGGAGTAGGGCTGAGGTTGAAACTGTTACTGAGTGATGGGTGTTCCCAGTTGCACTCAAGTAATGTGACAGGAATATTATTCTCCTCGGCCATCACTTCGGCTGCCAGTCTGGTTATGAAGGATTTGCCTTCGCCGTGAATCGCGCTTGTGAAGCCCAGGCTACGTATAGTGGTATCTTCTTGAAAGAACGCGGAAACACAAAGCTGTTTGCAGCGCATGCGCAGCATGGACGTTTCCTCATCCACACGTTTTGAGCGGGGACGCCGAATGCTCGGTTGCGGCTGAACTGTTTTCTTGCTGGCCTGTGTTTCTATCGGTTTCGCAATGGCAACGGCAGTTGTGGATGGCTCAGAGCGGACGACATCGACCTGCGTGTTCTTCTGCCCTTTGCTCAATTTTACCGTCCTCATGTTTGGGTCTGTGGAAGAAAGATCGGTGTTTTCAATCATAGAATTTCTCACAATCTATTGGGTACTCGCTATCCAGGCGGTATGGGTAGTACGGTTATTTTCCATTCTCAATAACTGCCTGCTGCATTGCTAATGAGAGTTGAGGCAGTTGCATAAGAATGGGATATGCAGTCACTTTCTGTAAAGCGAGCGTGCTATATATAGCGCGATCACGGCGTACAAGCACAACAATATAAAAGATGCAGGCTGCCAGACCGATACCAGCTCCCATTCCTCCTGCTGTCAGAAGAGTCTTTGAACGTGATACCGCCGCATCTGGTTGTATGGGAGGATCAAGCGTTTTAAAAAATGTATCATCACCTGCGCTTTGCGTAGCGATTTCTTGATTGAGGGTCGCAATTGTCGATTGCAAGCTTTGGAGTGTTGATTGTGATTGCAGTCTTTTCGCGTCGAGAAGTCCATATTGTGGGTCGGTAGTAGGAGTCGCCCCAGAATGTCCTGCCAGATATTGAGATTCTGCTTTCGCATCGGCATCGGCATTATTTTTCGCTTGCACTAATTGCGTTTGGTACCCTTGCAAGAGGCGTTGACCCTCGACAACACTGAAGCCCTCGCCTTGCAATTTAAATTCCTGAATAACAGATGCAATCGTCTGATAAGCTACGTGCGCATTGGGGTTTGCATACGAAACCTCATACGAATTGTAGCCGCGAACTGTAACGATCACATGTTGAGAGACCTCTGAAATCAATGCAGCATCCAGAAGCTGCGGATCTGATAATTCTGCTTTACTCAACTTCAGAGTCGATTGCAGGTTGGTTGACTTTGCCACTGCCAGGTCGAAAGCCCGACTCTGAAGTAATTCGGTGAGAGCTGTCACTTGTGTTTGTGCGGGTGTAGATAGCAAGTCTGTCTCAGGGCCCGTCGCTCCAATAATTTCGTAACGACGCAATGCCCAGAGTGTCGCTGACGATTGATAGGAGCGTGGGATAAGAAAAACTGCAATACCAAAGCTTACTACAATAGGAAAAATGAGCATTAAGAAAAGTTGTATAGGATGGCGAAAGATCGCCTCAAGTGTTCGAAACATAAGTAACCCCTTCTATGAGGAATGTAGTTATTTAATGCAACCGTTTACGCTCTACTTTATACTACTCTGCCTATGAAAAGTCGGTGTGATTAATGTTAAGATGCTATTATAAACAAGGGCTTGGAGTTGATATATTAATACCGTGCATTAGCATACATAAATCAACAGTGCAGTCGTTATTGATTTTTCAAAATAATATTTTTTGTAACCTCTTGAGAGAAAGCATTACCAGTTCTTTACCGACTAAACATTACTTCGACACATGTTTATGTTATCTTTAATCCCATGAATAAGCTTCGCAAAGTAATAGGAAATACAGTCATTTCGCTGCTGGGACAAGGTATTACCTGGATATCAACCATAACGTTGACGATCGCGTACGGACGTTTTCTGGGCGATGTCAAGTTCGGGGAGCTTTATTTTGCTATTACCTTCGTGGCGCTCATCGGATTTCCCATTGAGTTTGGCTTTAACCAGCAGCTAACACGCGATGTAGCCCAGGAGCCTTCTAAGGCTCTACGCTATCTCTCCAATATTCTCTGTATCAAGATCATCTTCTGGCTGGTTTTGTACGGCTGTACTCTGCTCGCCTGCCGACTGCTCGGATATGCTGTAGAAGTGCGTGTGCTGGTCGCGATCTGTGGGGTCACGCTACTGAGTGGTTCACTGGGCAATACAATCAGTGCGCTGCACTATGCCTTTGAACGGGTGACCTTTCCAGTGGTCGGCACTATCCTTGAAAAGGGATTGAGTGCGTTGATTGGTGGTGTTTTGCTGAAATATGGAGCAAGCGTAGAGGTCATGGCTTTTATCTTGCTAGGAGGCTCTCTCACCAGCTTACTCTGGCAGGCAATATGGGCTGTATGCCTGGTAGGTGTTCCCTTGACGATCGATCTGGCTCTTATCCGTGAACTGGTGCGCAAGAGTATTCCGTTTCTGGTCTACGGAGTCTTAGGGGTAATCTATTATCGTCTGGATACGGTCCTGCTCTCTCTGATGACCAGCGAGGCAGTGGTGGGATGGTATGGTGCGGGATATCGGCTCTTCGATACCCTGGTCTTTCTCCCCAGCCTGGTGATCAGCGCTATTATGTATCCCATCTTTTCCAAACTCTCTCTTCATTCGGAGAAGGATTTGAGAATAGCCATCGAGAAATCCATGAATTTCTTGCTGCTGTGTGCTTTCCCGATCACGATCGGGCTCATCGTGGCAGCTCCCAATATCATAGGCTTTCTCTATCACCGGGCAGAGTTTATACATGCCGTTCCTGTGATGCAGGGGCTTGCGCCCGGTCTTACCTTTCTCTATATCAATAGTGTTTTCGGCTCGGTGATCATCAGCACCAAACGAGAGAAAAACATTATGATCATGGCGGCGATCGCCCTGGTGTTTAATCTGGGGCTGAACTTGCTGCTGATCCCGCTCTATCAACACGTGGGCGCGGCAGCGGTAACCTCGCTGACCGAGTTACTACTCATGTGTCTTTCGATGCTGTTCATCCCGCGTTCGCTCTGGCCAGTCGGCAGCCTAAAGGTAGGTGCGAAGGCACTCCTGGCGGCTCTGGTGATGGGAATGTCCATCTGGTGGGTCCATCAGCTCAATCTCTTTCTCATCCTGCCAATTGCTATGGTCACCTACTTCTCGGTAGCGGCCTTACTTGGTACGGTTCCTCGCGAAGACGTGAAGGCTCTCTATTCTTCAGTACGCAATAAGGCCGGACGCAAAGCAACACTTGTTCCCGTAGAGGAAAGTGCGGAACAGTCGTCAATAGAACCTCTATTCCTTGGGGATGAAGAAACGCAGCCTCAGTTGAAGTCCGTTCTTACCTGGCGATTGGAGTTGACAGATCCTGCACTGCCAGTGTACAGACCTGAGAGACATGTTTCATATACACCTTCTAAGCTAGAAACAATAAATGAGAATGACGAAGATACTGTCCCACGCAGGAAAGCAATTCGTAATCCGATATTACTTCATATGGAGATGTATAGGAACAACAAGAATATCCTTCCAGACAGGAAAATCCGTAAACCAACTCTTGTAGAGATAGATGAAGGTGACGAGGATACGGTTCCATACAGGAAAGCAATTCGCGTACCGAAATCTCCGAATGTTAATACTCTGTCTTTAAAAAAGGCTCTGACAGATGGAGACTAGATGGGCCCTTGTTTTACAAGTGAGAGGTGATAGATAGAATGAAGGGAATACTAGCAGCTACGATAAAGTATGCGACGAATCATGTTATCACGTATATTCCATCGCATAAGGCTCGTCTTGCCTGGTACCGTCGTGTGTTGGGCTGGCATGTTGGTCCGCAGGCCACTATTCTTATGGGGCAGTATGTACAAATGTCGGGGGTACGGAGTAGTGGAATGAAAGTTGCTATTGGCAAAGGTACTGTGATTAACAGCAAATGCCTGCTCTACACGACAGGTGGCCTGGTGATTGGCGAAAATGTGAGTATCTCTTCTGGTGTCTGGTTGATGACCGGTACGCATGATATGAATGATCCGCTCTTCCCTGATAAATACTTGCCTATAGTGATCGGGAACCATGCCTGGATCGGAGTACGGGCGACTATTCTTGCCGGAATCACCATTGGTGAGGGAGCTGTAGTCATGGCTGGTGCGGTTGTGACGCGCGATGTTCCTCCCTATGCGGTGGTCGGAGGGGTACCAGCCAGGGTGGTGACGCAGCGCAAACTGCAAAATCCTTCTTATGAGCTGGATTTCTGCCCGCTATTCGAGTAATCTCTCTTTTTTCATAGCGCTAACCATGACCATCCCCAATAGGAAGCTCCCAGTATCAATGTTAGTACGAGGAGCTTCCTATTGGGGATGAGTCATGGTTTACATTTATGATGTAGCACCCAGTATCTGGAACCATGCCTTATTCATTGCTTTTGCGCCCTCAGGAGTTGGATGGGTTCCATCCGTCAAAAGGTACGCTTTCTGGTGCGCGAGAAAAAGACTGTAGAAGTCAGGACCAGGGGTAAGACCGTTTGCCGCGGTGACCTGGTCAATAACTTTATTCAAGGCCTGTACCTCCTGATCGAAGCCCGGTCTGGCTAGATAAGGAATATGGGCGATTAGCGGTACATGTCCGGCCTGTTTAATCTTCTCCACAAGCACCTGTAGATTTGCCTGGAAATGAGCGGGTGCCACCTGGTCAAAAGCATCATTTGTGCCCCAACCCAGAAGCCAGTAGTGGATATCAGGATTAAGTGCGAGCCAGGAATCGATGTCTTGCACCGCACCATCAGTATTCCAGCCTCCCAGTCCCCCGTCGAGCATAGCAGGGAAGCGCTGAGGAGAAGCGGCATGGACAAGCTCCGCATAGGATGGCTGGTTCGCGTCCGAGCGGTTATAGGCAATGCCTGTAATGGAATCTCCCGAAAAGAAGAAGGTATCATTCAGGCTTTGAGAGACATCGTAGAGGTCGATCTGGTCGAGAAAGACATATGGCTGACTGGCTTGTGTTTGCCCCCTGGTAATTGTCATTTTGACCCACGATTGCTGTGCAAATGACAGCAGATGCTCACGGACACGTGTATGATTACCCGTCACAGTAACGAGCGTCTGCCATGTACCATCTGCGCCATTGGTGCTATCAGATGAAACGGAGATGGTGTAATCTTGAGGACCCTGACCGTGATCGCTAATGTAATCAAACGAGTAATCGCTTTCCCATGTCATCAGCAAACGCGTTGGTCCCGCACCGACGTGAATCGCACACCAACTGGGGAGTGCGGTAAAACTGGGTCGCCAGAATGTCCAGTTTCCATAGTGTCCATTGACAATGGCGCTATCTCCTCCAACTCCTGCATCGTTTTTTGCGCAGTATACCGGTTTTCCGCGCGAGATGAGTTCCCCCGCGTTGGTAAGAGAAGGACCCGTTGCGGTAGGTACACTGGCGGTCTGATTGTTTGTGGATGAGGGATTGAAGAGTTTAATGACATCTTTTAGCGCGTAATACTGTGGTTTGGGCTGATTCGTCGTGACATCGAACATGTCCAGACGTCCATAGCCCGAATAGCTGGCAGCATCAAACTGGCAGGCAAAAGCAACATTGCCTTGCATCATTGAATGGAGCGCGTTCGTCGTGAAGCTCGCTATAAATTGTGGGTCGTCTCCATAAGCCGGGGGAGGGTTTCCGGGATCATAGTTCCATTCACTGATACCTACAGGCAGATCTTTGCCCAGGGTTGCTCTTATCATGGCATGTACGCCTTGTGCCACCTTGCTGTAGCTATTCGCTTTGCTCAAACAAGACTCTTTGCTATCGTTGTAGCAGGGATACCAGTGAAAACTGATGGCATCAGGAAGGATACCCGATGCCTTGACACCGGTCAGAAATGCTTGCATGAATCCGTGATTCCCCTGATCATTGTAGGTAACCGGACCGATAAATTTGGCCGAAGGATTGATCTTTCGGAGTTGAGGGATCACGCTATTCCATTGTTGCAGGTAGTTCTGAATAGAGATGCCGTTCAGGTCTGGCTCATTCCCAAACTCGTAGAGCTGGCAGCGAGAACCGAGATAGCTGACAAGATGTTTATCGAAAGAGACATTGGAGATATTGGTGATAACCCCCAGGCAATGCGCGCCACTATTTTCAATTGTCTGAATACGTTTTTCGATATCACTATCACTTGCTTTATCAGGAAAGAAACTACGAATCAGTGTAAAGCCAGCCGATCGTAACGCTTGCTGAATTGCAGGTTGCGTTTGAATATTATTGGGAGACCATTCATAAGTATCATTCGTACCAAACAAGTAGGACGAAACGCCTTGTTTCCAGATTGTCTGACCAGGAAGCGATGTTGTTGATGAAGCTTTGGGGGTAGTCTGTTGTGTTGTATTGAACGAACAGGCAGTAGTAGCGAAGAGAGCTATGACAAGCAAACTTCTCCACATCCAACGGAAAGTAATATCTGGTCGCGGTAGATTCATAATGTATATTTCCCCTAGTGCATCTTCACTTGACCTCTTAGGGTTGCGTATGTATACTTCCTTTCGGCTGGCTGACCGCAGGTAGGAGCGCAGCTCTGTTGCCAGCCGAATAAGGAGCTCTCCTTTCCTCCGTGGAGGCGGCAGGAATAATTCTACTTTTACGACCCGCTTGAGGGTACTGAAACTAGCCTAGATGTTTGTAAAGGCGTCCTCCCAATTGGGCAGCTACAGGCAATGGAAGTTTACGCCAGGAATTCGTAAGTAATTGGTATTTCCAACTGCTTTCTGATGTAGATGCTAAACCGGCGCTATGTGGGTAATAATAATAGGGCAGTGGTTCCTGTATAGCACCCCAGCGTCGCTTGAACTCCATAAGTCCCTGGTTATCGCAGGCCGTGCGCCCGAAATCCAGCGTCTTATATCCTTGTGCGCCGCCCCAGGTGATCGCTTCCCAGAACAGCAGATTGTTGGGAGCCAGCTTCAGATAATTTTCGTCAGAGGCTCCGTATGCGTAATGGAGCCGGGAACCAGATGCGAAAACGACGATGCCTGCAATTGGATTCCCTTCATATTCGGCGAGCAGAAGTCGCATCGTTCCGCTTGCCGCAAATGTGTCCCAGAGCGCGAAGAAGTAATTGCGCGCTTGCGTCGGCATTCCGTGTTTCTTGCTGCGCGTTTTCAAATGGAGCCGATAGTAGATATCCATATCTTCACGCTTTTGGGCTGTGCGTATCTGTACTCCGTTTTTCTGGGATTTTTTGATCTGCTGCTGTACTGGCTTACGTAGTCCTGACCAGGCCTCTGTTAGGCTGGGGGCGAGAGGCAAGACCCAATTCACATACAAATTCCTCGCCGTGAAATCCGTTCGTTGAGCCAGCACTTCGTTAACACCAGCCCGTACTTCCAGGTATTTCACCCGCTTTTCTTGCGCAAGATGGAGCGCTTGCTCGATCAGATTGATAGCTACTGCTTCGTCGGTAGCCAGGAGAGGACAATAGTCGGAAAATGGAAGCGCAACCAACCGTCGTCCCGTCAGTGGACTCTTGATGAAACAGAGTGGCAAAAAGCCTGTAATCTGGTCGTCTGCATTCATCATCGTGAGAGGAAATACCTTATAACCGTAGAATGTAGCAATCAGGTCGAACCAGCGCTGATCATAGTAGAACATATCTTTGACCTGCTCTTCAAGCAGAGGACTCCAGGGAGTCTTTATTGGGAGCGTCGATATCACTTTCGCGTAAACTCCTATCGTTATCTTCTTAGCCTTTGAACTATAGCCTGTATTCCTCGCGAGCAGGCTACCTGGAAATCTCCCAGGGCGGGCATTGGATCACGCCAATCGAGGACAGAAAATGCGGTTTTTCCGAATAGGGACCGCACGTAGGCATATGGTGTCGTCATGCCCGCGCGTATCTCCTGAATGCCTGCCGGGATATCGGTGAGCATACGCACCCAGTGATGGTCGTAACGCGGCTTGCTGGGAAGCGATGGCTGTTCCAGCCCGAGCGCGGCACAGTATTGGAGATAAGGAAAATCCAGGCCGCAAGCGATACAGAGCGTATGCCACCCCCAGGGACGGACATTGATATCTAGTAGTTTGTACTGCTGATCGCGCTGGTCATATTTGAACTCAACCTCGACCATACCCGAGACGCGCATATGCAGTAAGAGCTTTTCTGCCAGTTCAAAAAGAATGGGAACGGACACGGCTTCTACAAAACTGCTTCCCAATCCATAGTCAATTGGGTACTGGCGTGTGCGACGGGCTGTCATCCCGGTCAAGATGCGTCCTTCCTGACAGAAAACTGCGACCGAGTATTGAGTTCGTCCATCGCCAGGGATAATCTCTTGCACCATTGCTTCGTCAGGAGAGATGGTTTCTAGCGCACGGCGATACTGTGTGAGTAACTCAGCTCGCGAGTTGGCGGGGAGCGCTTTGAGACGTGTCGCATATTGTAATTTGACAGAAATAGCAGGCTTGATAATCACAGGAAAAGCTATTTCTAGCGCTGCTAGCTCGTCTTCTGTAGTTGGGTAAGCGGTTTTGGGGCAGGGAACTCCTGTCTCCTGAGCCATACGATACGTCAGGCGTTTGTCGTTTGCCCATTGCACAACATTCCAGTCCTGAGTAACGAGCCGATAGAGCTGCGAGAGCTGGCTCGCGTTGCACGAAACCAGTTGTACAACTTCATCTTGCGTGGGAAACAGAACCCATTGTTCCAGGTGATACTTTTTCCCTATGTTTAACAGGAAACCGACAAATGCATCATCATCCATCTGACTATGCCATCTGAAATGCCTGATCACATAGCGCGAGAACCAGGCGGAGCGAGGATGATTGTCAATCACCATACATGGAATTCCCCTCTGACCCAGACTCCTTATCACTCCCAATGCTTTAAAATCGCTTCCAAGCAAAATGACTCCCGACGTCCTTTGCTGGTGCATACCCTCTCTCCTTCTTTCACTTATTCGCCAGACCGCCAACTCATCTATGTCGGCGGTCTATGACGATTGGCTTGTTCTCGATGCAACTCTCTAGGCCAGGGCCGGAGTGCGTTCTGAACGTACGATGTGCTGGGCAATCTGTCGTGCGGCGGCATCGGATCCTGCGACAAAACGGCAGATCGGTCCGAATGTATAGCCGGAGATAGCACCCGCAAAGTAGAGGTGAGGCACAGAAGACTCAAAGGCGGCATTTTGTACTGGATATCCATCGTGCGTCTGTACTTTTTGACGCAAAGAAGGCTCGATAAACGTTAGTTTATCAATATTTGCTTCATAGCCCGTGCCAAGGAAGAGATAATCAATCTCCCTCATGGTACCATCGCTCAGCTCGCAATGGAGCCCCTTCCCTTGCGGAACTGCTTTGATAATCTGCGTATCAGGGGTTAGACGAATCTTTCCATCGACGCGCGGGCGTAACCATTGTGCTCCAGCGGGTCGTACTGCTCGACGATCGATAGCGTATCTCGTCTTATCAGGAAGGCGACTGAATAGTTGAGGAAAGGCAATTACCCAGTTCAATCCTGGAGGGCCAACATCACTGGGTGGATAGAAAATGTGCCTTGCTGGACCAGTGCGATCATACAACTTACGATCAATCCAGATGATGGGACCGCGTGCAATCACCTCAACAGTCGCTCCTGCCTCGTACAATAGCGCCGCATACTCCAGTGCGCTCTGGCCTCGCCCCACCACTGCGACATTATGACCTTTAAAACGCGTCAGGTCCGTGTGATCTTGTGTATGTGATGCAAGGGATGGAGGAAGGTCGCGCGCGAACTCGGGCACATAGGCAAACGGAGCAATTCCGGCAGCCACGACGACCTTGCCCGCATTGATGCTACGTCCATCGGCCATTTGAAGATGAAATCGCTGTCCATCATGTGTTAATGACTGCACATAAGTAGGATCGATCTCGGGAACGGCGCGCTCCTGAAACCAGCGACAATAGTCAAGGAAAAAGGGAAGAGGGATAGGCCGCTGCTCGTGCGAACCGATGGATTCAGCATACCGATCCAGGCTATACTTTCCACCAGGAGCTGACAGGCTGGCGGCGCTCCAGAATGACTTCAAGTACATCTCTGTTGGCATTTTTTGCCAGAATTCCATTGGTTTTCCAAAGATCAGCGTGGGTACATGATGTGCCCTTAGATGTGCAGCTACCGAGAGGCCATAGGGGCCTGCTCCAATAACTACAGTAGTATCACTATATTTCAATTGAGCGTTCTCCTCTACTATAACTATGGAAAAGATCAGCACTTTCTATACCGATATGCTTGCTACTTGCTGTTGCCTATCTAGAGCCTCCTGTATTGAGGCGAGCACACGTACGACTGCCAGACCCGCTTCTCCACTGGCACGCGGAGAGGTGTTGGTACGAATAGCATGAGCGAAGTCTTCACACTCCAGGCGCAGAGGCTCAACCCAGCCGATATAAGGGATGATGATCTCACCATTGCGGTAAGAGATACCGGGGTCAGCATGGACATCGGCACCTTTGTTATAAATCGTGATCATTTCAGCAGGTTTGGTATCGTCGTAGACCACCATACGAGCATCGCCAATCACGGTGACTTTGCGAATTTTGCACGGGTGCAACCAGCTCACATGAAGATGTGCCATCATGTTCTCGGCAAACTTCAAGTTCACATGGGCCACATCAGCAATGTGTGGCTGGACGTAGGCATGAGCCTGCACCGTCGCCTCCTCTGGCATTTTCCCAAAGAGGTAGAGTAAGATCGAGATATCGTGCGGGGCGAGATCCCAGATGACGTTGATATCGCTGCGGAAGATGCCTAAATTGACTCTTTCTGTCTCAATACAGTAGATCTTTCCAAGTTCACCACTCTGAACCAGTTTGCGCAATTCGTTGACGGCAGGATTGTACTCAAAAGTGTGGCCGACCATCAAGACGCGCTGCATCTTGCGCGCCAGCTCCACCAGTTCTTCGGCTTCGGCTACGTTAGCGGTGAGCGGCTTCTCGACCAGCACGTGCTTGCCATGCAGCAGCGCCTCTTTGGCCAGGTGGTAATGACTGCGCACAGGGGTGGCAATCACCACCGCATCTACATCGGAGGTGAAGACCTCTTCTGCCTGTGCCACGGTTTGAGCGTAAGGAAGGTTCCTGGCTGCATCGGCCAGGCGGAATGTGTCCATATCCGCTACCATGCTCACCGATGCGTGAGGCAGGCTCTCCAGGTTGCGCGCCATCTTGGGTCCCCAGTAGCCCCAACCTATCAGGCCAAACTGCAAATCAGTATCTCTCATTGATAACATTCCTTTACTATTTGGTGAAACTTATACACTATATACTGATTTCTATCATGTAGCCGAGAAGATATTTTTCTTCACTGCAGCAACGACACGCTCCTGTTGTTCTTGCGTCAATTCAGGGTACATTGGCAAGGAGACAATACGCTCTGCCGCCGCTTCCGTTATAGGGAACATGCCACGTTTATATCCATATGCTTGACAAGCAGGTTGCAGGTGAATAGGAACAGGATAATGCACATTCGTTGCGATACCATCTTGCTCTAATGCCAGGCGAAAGCGATCTCGTTCAGGAACTTGCACGACATAATAGCAATAGACATGCGTACTCCATGAGCGAACGACAGGAATTGCCTCGACCACATCGCGCAATTGTGCTGTGTATTTCTGCGCGATTGCCTGGCGAGCTGTATTCCATTGCTCCAGGTATGGCATCTTTATATGCAGCACTGCGGCTTGCAGTTCATCGAGGCGTGCGTTTACTCCCATCACCTCGTGCTGATAGCGAATGCGAGAGCCGTGATCACGTATCATACGCATCTTTTCGGCCAATTCACTGTTATTGGTCGTACAGATCCCTGCCTCACCAAAGGCCCCCAGGTTTTTGCTATAGTAGAGGCTAAAACAACCGATATCACCAATGCTGCCAACGCGCTGGCCCTGATATGCCGCTCCATGTGCCTGGGAAGCATCCTCGATCACGCGCAATCCATGGGTGCGAGCAAAATCTAGTATTGGCTGCATCTCAGCGGCATGACCATAAAGATGGACTGGCAATACCGCGCGTGTCCGTGGAGTGAGAACCTGCTCTAATTGCCGCCAATCGAGCAGGTATGTCTCTGGATCAATATCCACAAAAACAGGCTTTGCACCAACCATCGCAATGGCTTCGACGGTTGCGATAAAGGTATTTGAGACGGTAATGATCTCGTCGCCAAGGCCAATGTCACAGGCACGCAAAGCTAACATAAGTGCATCCGTACCTGATGATGTACCTATTCCATGCTCACAGCCACAGTATGTGGCGAATTCTTGTTCAAACAGTTGTTGACGGGGTCCTAGAAACAGGTGCATGCTGTCTAGCACCTCTTCAAAGGCTGTCATGATCTCAGGCTTCAGCCTCAGGTACTGCTCCCGCAGATCTACCAGGGGCACCTTTGCTGACAAAGACGAAACCATCTCTCTATTTTTCTCCTTATACATTAAACTAATGCTAGGCCCCTTGAGTGAGGACCTCAGCAGGATTATACTTGCTGTATTGGGACGACCAGGGAAAGACTTTTTTCTCCTCACGGCTCGACCGATTAAAAAAGATCGTGCTTCCC
>WNGD01002708.1_pt1 | contig 33248 bp, 27 predicted proteins | sample 5400671 | NCBI WGS metagenome assembly WNGD01 (sample SAMN13153369, study PRJNA577476) | soil metagenome | isolation source: 40 cm soil or saprolite under grassland replicate 2 | place: USA:California | collected 2016-06-15 | reverse complement strand
GGGCGGCCGCTATGGGCGGCGAGCTGTCGGCCGCGCCGCGCCAGGGCGGCGGCTTCGAAGTCGTGGCCAGGCTGCCCATTCCGCCGGCGCCAGCGAGCACGACCGAGCCGGCCACCGCGAGCACGACCGAGCCGGCCGCCGCTGCGCCAGCCGACCGAGTTGCTGCAGGCCATCCGGGTTGTCGCCAGCGGGGACGCGCTAATCGCGCCGAGCGTAACCCGCGCGCTGATCCGCGCGTTCACCGCGGCGACCGCCGCGCCCGCCACACGCGCCGCGCCCGATCACCCGCCCGCTCGCACGGCCGCGCAGTCAGCGGCGATCGCCGCGCTGACCGACCGCGAGCGCGAGATCGTCTCATTGGTCGCGGCCGGCCTGTCCAACGACGAGATAGCCGGCCAGCTCGTGGTCAGCCCGCTGACGGCGAAAACGCACGTCAGCCGGGCGATGATCAAGCTCGGCGCGCGCGACAGGGCACAGCTTGTCGTGTTCGCCTACGAGAACGGACTGGCAGGTTCGGGCAACCGCCAGTAGCTGCCCGCTCCCCAGCCCCGGCCCGGGTACATCCGATTTGTCGCTGTTCCGGGGCATCCTTCGGCGAATCTCAACAACGTGGCAGGGGACTCTGCTGCGGTAACAGCGGCTTCGTCATGACCGGCTGACCCGGGACCGGCAGGTGCCGGGGCCTGGCCGTGCGCCGGCCAGTCCGCTGTTCAGGCTATTTTGTCGGCATGGACGAGAACCGGGCCCGGCGGGTCGCCGATGCGCTGCGCGACCGCGGCATTAACGCTCACATGGCCAGAGCCGGCGTCGGCCAGTTCGGGGTGCGCGTGTCGCTGCCTGCCGGGCGCGAAGCCGAATGGGACACCGACGGGACGGCCGGCCTTGAGGCCCAGGTGATGCGGAACGGGATGCTCGTCGGCTTCGTGCCCAAGATCGCGGGCTCGGAGGACTTCAGCGAGCAGCAGGTCATCGACGCGATCGCGCGGACCGACTACGACCAGCCCGTTGCCACCCAGCGCGCCGTCGCACCCGAGCCAGCCGCGCCGCTGATGCGCGAGGGCGGCGTGTTCCGCCGCTTCTTCGACGGTTTCAGGTACCGGTAGGGCCGCCGCCGGCCTGCCGTGCTGCCGCTGTCCGCGCTGCCTGGCGACTGACCTGCCGCGATGGCTCGGGCTATGGCAGCTCAGCCGGACGGTGGCCAGACGACGGGGAAGAGCGGATGGTCCATGACCGATCCGGCGGGCAGTTCCTCCGCCAGGCCGTCGAAGGGCGGGGAGGTACGCCAGGTCCGTGGCGCATGCCGGACTGCTGCGGACAGGTAGCGCAGCGAGAGGACCCGGCGCCGGCCCGGGTAGGGGAAGCCGGGCGCACCGTGCACGGTCAGGAAGTCGAAGAAGATCGCATCGCCGGGCCGCAACTCGAACCGGCGGATGTCGAACGCCGGCCGGCTGGCCTCGATATCGGGCAGCTCGGCCAGGCTGCCCTCAGGAAACCACCTGGCCTGCCCCGCGAGGAAGGTACGCGGCATGAGCCACGGGCCGCGGTGCGAGGCTGCCACCAGCTCAAGGCTGCCGGCCTCCGGCACCGGGTCCACCGGGATCCAGGCGCTGACGCCCGGGCCGTCAACGTTGTAGTACGGCTGATCCTGATGCCAGGGCGTACGCTGCCTTGTCCCGCCCTCCTTCACCAGGACATGATCATGGTAGAAACGGGCCTGCGGAGTCGACATCAGGGCGGCGGCGACCTGCGGCACCCGGGAATACCTGGCCAGCTGCTCGATCTCTGGGACCTCCCGCCACCGGCAGAAGTCCTCGAAGAACACGCCCGGATCATCGGCGCCGCTGGCCACCTGCGCGATCGGGCTCGGGCTGGCCAGCACGATCTCGATCGCCCGCGCTGCGCTCGCCAGCTCACCGGGATCAAGTACGCCCCGGACGCACGCCACCCCGTCCCTGGCGAAGGCGCCAGCCATTTCCTCGCCGACCAGCGATGCAGCCATGACGTCAGCGTAGTTCTGCGCTAGGCCAGGCATCACAGGCCGCTATGGGCGATGACGCGGCCGGTGGCGGCGGCCGCGGCAAACACCTGGTGGTCGCGTTCGTTCTGGCCGGCGTAGGCGGCAGCGAACTCGGTGATGGCCCTATCGAAGATGTCCGAGCCGCCGAGGTAGGCGGCGATGGCGATGGCATCACCGGAACGGGAGTGTAGAACCCGCCTGTCCGCGATTCCCGTCAGGTCAAGGGCTGCCGGGCGGGATGCCCGGGCCGCCGTGAGCGGCGACGCCTTCCGCGTGCTTCCTGAGCGTTAAGGCCCGGGCCTGGCGTGCCCGCTACGGCCGGATGTCGGTCGAGAAGCGAGCGATGCAGGCGGAGACTTCGCTGCGATTGCCGGCCTTTGCGATGCAGTTGTCGAATCTGGTGAACACGCTCGTATTGTTCGCGACCAGCGTCCCGACGCGCACGCCGAACACCACGGCGATGATTAACGCCAACATCCCGCATACGATCCCGGCGGCCATCTGTCCAGAGTTGGTGGCTCCCGTCCTGCGCCCTCGCGTGGTGGCGATGATGCCGAGGACGACCGCGACAATCCCGCCGATGAAGCCGAGCGGGAAAAGGACGAAGGACAAGGCGGCCACTAGGCTGGCCACGCCAACGACGAGCGCAGCCACCCCCATGCCGTTCCTGGGCCGGGCCGGCGAAGGCACGACTGGCGGTTGTGCGGGTACGGGATGCTCGGAAGTGCTCATGGTCCAGCCCTTTCTCAGGCGTGGTGGTTGGCAGTCCTGCCCTGACGGTTTCGCACTGGACCCGGAACTGACCCCTCGGGATTGCCCGCCGGGCAGGCCGGCCGGTCACAGGTAATCCCTGCGCTGCAGCAGCCGCAGCGACAGCCATCCGGGTAGCACCGGCAGCCAGTAGGTAGCGAGCCGGTAGGTCAGCACGGCAGATACCGCCGCCGCTGAGCTCAGGCCCACGCCGGTTAGTCCGGCGATGAGCGCGGTCTCGATCGCGCCGAGCCCGCCGGGCGTCGGCGACGCGGCCGCGATGGCTGAGGCGCCCAGGTAGACGACGGCGAGCGCGGTGAAGCCGACTCCGCCGCCGAATGCTTCCACCGAGGCTGCCAGGCCGCCGATGTAGGCCAGGGTGACCAGCGCCGAGCCGCCAACCAGCAGGGTGAGCCTGGCCGGGCTCGCGGCCACCGACCGCAAGCTAGCGAAGGCGGACCGCGCCCCCGTCAGCAGCCGCGTGCTGGCGAATCGCCTGCCCTTGCGGGTCGCCAGCACGATGCCGACGAGGGCGGCGGCTACGGCGAGGACCAGCAGCAGCTTGCTGGCCGAGGGCAGCTTGAACGCCTGTGCCAGCGCGTGGCCGGCCACGGCGGCGAAGCCCACCAGCATGACCACGTGCACCAGGGCGCCGACGAGAGAATCGACTCCTACCGCGGCGACACCGGCCGCCGGAGGGACCCCGGACTTCTGCAGGAAGCGAGCGTTCAGCGCCATCCCGCCGACGTTGGCCGGGGAAACCCGGTTGATGAACGATGAGGCGGCCTGCGCCAGGACGGTCGGCCAGACCGGCAGCCAGATCGGCACGCTGCCGATCAGCGCGGCCGCGCTGGCCAGATAGGTCACCGCGGAGGCTGCGATGATGACCGGCAGCCAGGCCCAGTCCGCGGACTGGAGGGCCTGCCAGCCGCTGCTGACCTGGGCCAGCTTGGGCAGCACCAGGTAAAAGGCGCCCGCCATGGCAGCGATCGTCAGCAAGGTACGCGGCCGGACCCGCTGCAGGCGGGCCATCGGCTGATCGCCGGCCGCTCCCGCGGCCGCGGCCGCGGACCGAGCTTTCGCTAGCAGGCCGTCACCGCGGGCAATAGCGCGACGGGTGGCGGCCGATAGCGCCAGCGGCTGCAGCAAGGGCACCGCGGCGGCGACTGCGGGCGCGCCGATGACCGCCGCGGCGCTGGACACTGCCCGGTCCGGGCCGACCAGCACCGACAGCGAGGCGACAAGCTCCGCCACGTCGAGGTCCCGTTGCCGCTGCGTTGAGGCAAGGTCGGAAAAGCTGAAGTCGGTGATCCTGGCCCGGCCGCCGCCGTCGACCATCACGTTCGCGGCCCGCAGGCCGCGATGCGCGATCCCGGCCCGGTGCAGCCTGTCCACCTCGGCCCACAGCCCGTGCAGCAGCTTGTCGCTGATCTGTGCCGCCGGGGTCTGCTCCAGCGAGCAGCCGTCCACCCGCTCCATGACCAGCAGGGCAGTTCCGTCGGCCGCCCTGACCACTCGCTCGACCCGTGGGACATGGACATCGGCCCGCTCGGCGACGATCCCGGCGAGCGCCTGGTGCTCGACGGCCTGAATGACCGACACCGTCGGCCAGGTGTCGCCGACGTCCCGCAGGCGAGCGAACCGGTACGCCCGGTACAGCAGGTCAGCGTCACGCTGATCCGTGCCGATGGCCTTGATGAACAGCCGCTGCCCGTCATCCGCGACCGCCACGAATGGTCGCGAGCCCTTCGTTTCAACGGGCGCTGGAAGCACCGAACGGACCGGCAGGCCGACTGACCGCAATGCCGCGGCGATTCCATCGGGTCCCATCCGGTGGTCTGGAGCGCCGAACGCGACCAGCACGGCGGCGCCCGTGGTGACCCCGGCGGCGAGCGCTAGGACCAGGCTCGTCGGCGGCATCGCGCTGACGACCAGCAGCGCCACTCCCGCCGCGAACAGCGTGCCCCAGGCTGCCCGCCGCCAGGGCTGGCTCAGCCAGGCGGATCCGGCCACGATGACCGCCGCGGCGCCAGCCAGAATGACCGGGCCCGCGGAGATGGTGTCCGCCAGCCACGAGCCGCGCACGGCGAAGACCGCGACCGCGAGCGCCCCGGCCAGGACGATGCCGCCCGCGATCAGCCGGATGACATCACCGGGATGGCGGTACCGGGTCGAGCCCAGGAACCGATCCGGGTTCACGGGAGTCCCCGTCTTCCCTCGGCGCGGTCCGGCGGCGGGACGCCGGCCGGGCGCTGGGGTGCGGCAGGCCGCTGCCGGCGGCTGCCCCGCTGCCGCTGGAGCCGGCTGACCAGCAGCGCCGTCAGCAGCGCGCAGGATGTCCCGAGCAGCAGCCCGGCGGCGGCGTCGGACAGCCAGTGCGCACCCAGGTACCCGCGGGACAGGCCCATCAGGATCGAGAACAGGGCGGCGGCCAGCGCCCACGGGGTCCGTCTCCCGGCCGGTACCAGCGCGATGACTACCGCGACCACGGTGACAGACGCGGCGACGGCGTGCCCGGAGGGGAATGACGCACCGCTCGTCGCGACCAGCGACCCGGGTGGCCTGGCCCGGTCGTAACTGCCCTTGAGCACGCCGATCAAGGCCTCGGACAGCACCACCGCCGCGACGAACGCGGACAGGTGCCACCACTGACGCCGCACCGCGAGGAAGCCGGCCACCGCGATCCGCACCGGCAGGGTGACGTACACCAGCCCGAGAATGTTGAAGATCTTGGCGAGGGCGGTGAGCGGCCCGGCCCGGCCAGAGATCATCAGCCGCAGCCATGCGTCATCGAGCCGCTGGATGCGGCTCATCATGCCGTGGTCGGCCATTACCGCGAACAGGCCGGCGGTGACCGCCACGACGAGGGTGACCACGACGATATCCCGGCCGGATTCGGTGAGCAGCTGCTGCTCCTCCTCCTCCTCCGCCGCCTGGCGGCTCAGCCCGGGCATGATGCCCCCCGGCCGCACAGCGCGAGGCCTACGGTGTGCCGGACATAACTGACCAGCCTCGACCGGGGGACAAACGTGACGGCAGTGTCGGCGGCACCGGCCAGAATTCCGGACGCGCCCGGCGCAAACCGGAACTCGTATCGGACGCAGCCGCCGGGGAAGGAGTAGAAGCGCAGGTCGGTGAACTGCGGCGCCAGGCTCAGCGGATGCTCGAACCGCCGGGTGCCGGGCTTGTCGGATGGGATCTGGCGGGCACCCGACGTGTCGCAGGCAGCGGCGAGGGTGACGGCCGCCGCCCGCGGGCCTGCCTGGTCGGAATCCAGCCAGAAGCTGACCCGGCCGCTGGCAATGTCCTCACCGCCCACCCGCCAGCCCGAGGGTAGCGCGGCGATGCACGGCAAGAAGGCCGCCGACGGGACCGCCTGGGCGGACAGGATCATCGCGTGGCCGGTGCCGCATACGGGCGCGTTAGCACCAATGTCCTCGGCCGGGAAGAATGCGGTGCCGCCGACCACTGCGATCAGCGCGGTCGCGGCGAGCATGCCAGCCGCCAGGCCCACCCGCCGGACGCTCCAGCGCTGCAGCACGATCGGCCGCCGCTCGGGGGTCAGCTTCCTGAACTCGCCGAGCAGGTCGCGGGGGTCCCGCTTCATGAACGCGCGCAGCTGGGTCGGGCTGGCCACGCCGCGGGTCGCGGCGAACGCCTCGGAGAGCTCGGTCGCGGTGAAATAACGCAGCGCCCGCCGGTAGACGCGCTGCGGATCCGAGCGCACCGCGAGTACCAGCATCATGTTGCCCAAATCGACCGCCTGCCGCCACGGCGAGGGGCGTACCTGGACGAAGAACACGTCGATCAGCAGCAGCTGTCCGTCGCGGACCATGAGATTGCCCGGCTTGATGTCCCGGTGCGCGATCCCCGCGTCCCACATAGTGCGGATAAGCTCAAGCCCCTGGTCGATCACGGCGTCATCGACATCGGCTTCGCCGATCTCGACCGCGCCCTGAAAGAACTCGGTGACCAGCATGTACTCGCGCTCGGGCGTGATTTCCACGATGCCGTAAGGCCTAGCGGTGCGCACCCCCACGTCCTGCAGCAGGCGAAGGGCGTAATCCTCGTACTCGGCCAGCCGCCGCACGGTCTGGAAGGGATGCTCGTCTTCCAGGGAGCCGTAAAGGATGGTTCGCCAGAGCTTGTACCAGCGGTCGGCGCGCACGTGGCCCTTGGTGTAGAGCTTGGCGAACAGGTACTCGTCCGGGTCCCCCTCGATCTTCAGCCGCAGCGGGGTCGAGCCTGCCGAGGACTCCAGCCCGACCGGCCTGATCTCGATCACGATCAGCCCGAGCTGATCGCGCATCGCCTGCACGATCGCCTCGCCCCGGCGGCCGGTCACATCGACGTGCGCCGTCTTGCCCCGCCGGTAGGCGACAGGGAACACCTCGTTCGGGGTGAAGAACCGGAACGCGGTGACCGGGATCGCGACCCCGAGCGCCACGCCGAGCAGCACGTCGCCGGGATGGTCGAGGCCCAGGTACAGGAGGGCGAGACAGAACAGCGCGACGACGACCCCAATGGCCAGCTTCGCGTAGGTGCGGGAACGGCCCGGCACGGCCAGGCAATAAGCGGCGCCTACCAGGAAGATCGTCAGGGCGGCGACCGGCGGTGACGGCGCCGTGTAGCCGCCCCAGCTGGCGATGATCGGCACGCCGTACGGGCGCGGCCTGGACAGCCCGAAGTAGATCCACTGCCCGACGATCTCCAGGAAGAACAGGCCGCTGACAAACACCAGCAGATGCCGCCAGCGCCGGAATACCATGATCAGCGCGACCGCTGTGAGCCCGATCACCGTGACACCCCAGCCGGAGCCGGCCACCTTGATCCCATTGGCCACGTCGGTCAGCCACGGCGTCCGTATCGCGGCCAGCCGGCCCAGCAGCCACGTGCTAGCCCGGTCATCGAGCCGGAGCGAGGGCCCGTGCTGCGACGCGAGGATCGCGCCCGCGAGCACCACGGCCGCCAGCACTAGCCAGGCCGTGGTGCTGAACGCGATCGGGTGCGGCAGCGGCGGCGGCGCGCCCGTCGGGCGGCGCTGGCGGCCGGTCCGCCGCGCGCTCAAGCCAGCTGGCAGGCCGGGTGCGCCATCCTGGGCTGTCACTGCCGCATCGTTCTCGCTCACCGAACCGCATCCTCCCCGGCCGACAGGCCGTGGCTGCGCAGCCAGCTGCCGGCTACCCGGCGAGGGTCCTGCCCGGCGAGTTCCACCCGTGCATCGAGTGCGCGCAGCGAGCCGGTGTCAAGGCGGGCGGACACCGCGTTGAGCACGGCGACCAGCCGGGCGCCGAACCGGGCGACAACATCGCCGCGCAGCAGCGGGGTGACGTTCTCGGCCGGCTGCAGTCCGCGGTCGTCGGCCAGCACCACCAGGTGCCGCGCCACGATGGAAGGATCGGTGCTGAACAGCAGGGCGACATCGACATACCCGGCCTCAAGGGCCTGGAGCGTCAGCGGCCCTCCCGCGTCAAGCGGGACGAATTCCCTGAAGCGCAGCCCGTAGACCCTTCGCAGCCCGGACAGGCAATAGGCGCGCCCTGGGCATTCGGGCGGCCCGCCGAATACCAGTCCTGGCGCCACCCCGGCGAGGTCGGCGACCGACCTCAGGTGATAACGGGCCGCGGTGGCCGCCGTGACGACGATCGCGTTGGCGTCCTGTGCCGCGGCCGGGTGGCCCACCACCAGCCGCTGGCGGGCGACCAGCCCGGCCAGCGCCCGGTTGGTAGCCGCCACGTCGGACGTGGCGGGCACCCGTCCCAGGCTGACGAACTCAACCGCCGACCCGGCGTACTCCGGCACCAGCTCGATCAGGCCGCTCATCAGCGCCGGATCGACGATCTCACGGCTACCCAGATTCGGCTGGATCCGGACGGGGAAGCCCCGCGCCGCCAGCGCACCGCCGTAGATGTCGGCCAGCAGCACGCTCTCCGGGAAATCGAACGACCCCACGGTGATTAAGGCAGCCGGCCGGGCTGGCGCCCTTTCGCCGGAGGGCGGGCCGCGGCCACCCGCGGCCACGCATCCAGAACACAGCAGGGCGGCCAGCGCTATTGATGAAGCCGCGTGCCGCATGGCCCACCGCGTCCGCACCACGACCCTGCCGCCCCTCGCGCCCTGAACTCTGGGACCTTGGTGTCACTCGCGCCAGGGCTCATCGGTAATGCCGGTCTTCATCAGGTGTCGCCGGCCGCCACGGAATGTCGTGAAATCCCCCGCACAGGTCAGCGCCGCCATATCCAGGCAGGCTGTGCGAAACGTGTGGATCACACGGAGATTCTCTGCATGAATCCGCACAAACAGCGTCAGCCATTGATATTGCTCCAGTCTCATCACATAGTGGTTCACGGTCAAGGGCGGCAATGCTGCCGTGGGTGACTGCGTCGTGACTAAAGGCCGGCGGTCGGGATATCGCCGGTAACCTGGACCCCTATGGATGACGCCCGTACCTCCATCGCGAGCCAGCGCCGCGCCCCGCGCTGGCGATCTCGGTGGCTGCTGCCCGGTGTTCCGGCGGTGGTCCTGGCCATCCTGACGATCAACGTGCTCACCAGCGGCCCGCTGGTCCGGATGGACCAGCGGGCCTGGTCGGCAGTCCGGTCCTGGTCGCAATCGCCCGGCTGGCACTGGGCTGGCGGCAGCAGGTTCGCACCGGCCCAGCTCGTCATCGATCTCGCGGATCCGCACGCCGCCGTTCCCGTCCTGCTGCTGGTCGCGCTCGCTGTCGCCGCCCGGCGCCGTAGCCTGCGCCCGCTGCTCGCCGCGGCAGTCGCCGTGATCCTGCTGGTGGCTACCGTCATCCCGGCGAAGATGCTGATCGGCCGGCTGGCGCCCGGCCAGCTTCGGATGCAGTCCGGCGACCTGGGCGCGTTCCCCTCCGGCCACACCACCACGGCGACCGTGTGCTACGTCCTGGCCGCCCTGCTGCTCGCGCCGCAACTGCCGGCCGCGGGCCGGCGCTGGCTGCTGGCGGCACTGCCCGCGTGGTGCCTGGTCGTCGGCGCCGCCCTGGTGTGGCGCAACTACCACTGGGTCACCGATGTGGTGGCCGGCTGGGCGCTCGCGGCGATCCTCCTGCAAGCGACTATGCGGCTGACCTGCCGCCCGGGCCGCCGCGCGGGCAGCCCCGCTGGCACCGGCCCGCGGACCTCGGCCAGCCGCCAGGACTCGGTGGCCGCTGGCCGGCCTGCGGCGCGTACTCCGGGCTGAGTACGCCACCGGGAGTACCGGGCCGGCCGATTGCCTCCCGCGGTACGACGTCGCGGCCGCCCGCGATCACGAGGATCGAAAGCGACCCACTCCTCTGGCTCGTAGGAGACCCTCGATGTCACGCGATTTCGCACCCCAGCACTCCAGCGGCGTGCTCGGCGGGATAGGCCGCGCCTGCTTCCGGCACCGCTGGCTGACCCTGCTCAGCTGGCTCCTCGGCGTTGCCTGCCTGATCACCCTGTGGACCAGGTTCGGCGCCGCGCCCGACAACAGCTTCGGCGCCAGCGACCGCGGCCAGACGCTGCTGAACCAGCATTTCCACCGTCAGTCCGGCGACACGCTGACGCTGGCGATCCGGTCATCCGGCGAGATCCGGTCGGCGGCCGTCAGGACCCAGGTCAGCGGCGCCCTGGCCGAGCTGCGGCGGGCGCCGGGCGTCACGTCGGTGACCGGCCCCTACCAGGTGCCCAGCCAGGTTTCCGCCGACGGCCACATCGCGTTCGCCACCGTCCAGTTCGGCGTGCCGTCGGCGGCCATCCCGAACAGCGAGGCGCTGGCCCTGATGCGGGACGCCAGGGCGGCCTCCGGGCACGGCACCACCTTCAGCCTCGGCGGCGACGTCGTCGACCTGGCCGAGACGCCGTACGGCGGACCGACCGAGGGGTTCGGCATCGGCGCGGCGGCGATCGTGCTGCTGATCGCGTTCGGCTCGCTGCTCGCGATGGGGCTGCCGCTGCTCACCGCGATCTTCGGCATCGGCTCCGGCCTGTCGCTGATCGCGCTGCTCGGGCACTTCGTGCCGGCCCCGTCGTTCTCCTCGATCGTGGCCTCGATGATCGGTCTCGGGGTCGGCGTGGACTACGCGCTGTTCATCGTGACTAGGTTCCGTGAGGCCTTGCGGGGGGATCCGGGGGGTCGGCCCTCCGGGCCAGCACTGCGGGGGGATCCGGGGGGTCGCCCCTCCGGGCCAGCACTGCGGGGGGATCCGGGCCTGCCGCCGGAAGACGCCGTGGTGACCGCGATGCGGACGGCCGGCCGGTCGGTGCTCATCGCGGGCACGACCGTCGTGATCGGAATGCTCGGGCTGCTTGTGCTCCGCCAGACGCTTCTTAACGGGGTCGCGGTGGCCGCTGCCGCCACCGTTGCGATGACGGTGCTCGGCGCGCTCACGCTGCTGCCTGCCCTGCTCGGATTCACCGGGACAAGGCTCGCGAAGCCCTCCCGGATGCGGCTGCCGCTAGCGCGGCGGGACCGGCCGGCGAAGGCCCGTTACCCCTCGAAGCCTGCAGCGGAGCGATGGGCAGTGATGATCCAGCGCCGGCCGGTGATCGCCGCGGTGGTTTCGACGGCAGCCATCCTCGCGCTGGCCGCGCCCGCCGTCGGCATGAAGCTGAGCATGCCGGACGAGTCGGCGCAGGCCCGCGGCACCATGGGCCACGCGAGCTACGCCACGATGGCGCGCGGGTTCGGCCCCGGGTTCGACGCGCCGCTGATCATCGCGGCGAAGCTGCCGGCCGGCGGCGCCAGCGCGGGTACCGCGCGGCTGGCGTCGGCGGTGCGCGGCACTCCCGGCGTGGCGACGGTCACGCCGGTGGTCGTGAGCCGGGACGGCCAGGCGGCGATGCTGGTCGCCTACCCGGCCACCGGCGAGCAGGACCCGGCCACCGATGCGGTGGTCAACAAGATCAGCGGCACCGTGCTGCCGCAGGCGACCAGCGGCACCGGCATCAGGGCCTACGCCACCGGGCCGAATGCCGGAAACGTGACCTTCGCCGACGTCATCGGCAAGCGGCTGCCGTGGCTGATCGCGGTGGTCGTGGTGGTGTCCATGCTGCTGCTGCTCGTGGTGTTCCGGTCGGTGGTCGTCGCGGTCAAGGCAGCGGTCATGAACCTGCTGCAGATATCGGCCGCCTACGGCGTGCTTGTCATGGTCACCCAGCACGGCTGGCTTGGCCACCTGTTCGGGTTCGGCGAGAAGATGCCGGTGACGACGTGGGTGCCGGTGTTCCTGTTCGTCATCCTGTTCGGCCTGTCGATGGACTACGAGGTGTTCCTGCTGTCGCGGATCCGCGAGGCCTACGACGCCAGCGGTGACAACAGCGCTTCGGTCGCCCGCGGGCTGGCCAGCACGGCGCGGGTCATCTCGGCCGCCGCGGCGATCATGGTGGCGGTGTTCCTGTCCTTCGTGCTCGGCGCCGACGTCTCGGTCAAGCAGGTCGGGCTCGGCCTCGCGGTGGCCGTGCTGATCGACGCCACGATCGTGCGGCTGGTGCTGGTGCCTGCCGTGATGGAACTGCTCGGCAAGGCCAACTGGTGGCTGCCGGCACCGCTCGCCAGGATCCTGCCGACGACCTCCCGCCGCGGGGACGAGCCCCCGGCCGTGGCCAGGGTTCCGGTCAGCGCCGTGGACTAGTTCCCGTCCCGGCCGAGGCCCCGCGAGGGAGAGCGCCCGGCGCAGTGGCTCAGGCTGCTGCGCCGGGCGCTGCCGTCGCCGGGCGCTACGCTCGGTTTCCGGGAGGACGACATGACGCGGATCGGCGGGCTGTACGGACCTGACGCGACGTTCCTCGGGGTGCCGGCCGCGGATCTCGCGGACCCGGCGTCCTGGGCGGGAACCGACATCATGATCATCGGGGCGCCGTTCGACGGCGGCACGTCGCACCGGCCGGGAGCCAGGTTCGGCCCGCAGGCGATCCGCTTCACCGACTACCTGCCGCACGACGGATCCCGGCCGCACCTGGCGCTGGGCGTCGACCCGCTGCGGGAACTCCGGGTGGCCGACGCCGGGGACGTGGAGATGCCCGGTGGTGACACCGAGGTGTCGCTACGGCGCCTTGAGGCTGCCGTGCACCGCGCCTGCCACGGCGGTGCCATCCCGGTGATCCTGGGCGGTGATCACACGGTGGCCTTCCCCGATGCGACCGGGGTGGCGCGGCACGTCGGCTGGGGACGGCTGTCGGTGATCCACTTCGACGCGCACGCGGACACCGGGAACACCCAGCTCGGCTCGCTGTACGGGCACGGGACGCCGATGCGCAGGCTGATCGAGTCCGGCGCGGTACGCGGCGACCGGTTCCTGCAGATCGGGCTCCGCGGCTACTGGCCGGAGCCGGAGACGCTGGACTGGATGGCCGGCCGCGGGATGCGCAGCTACGAGATGGCCGAGGTGGTGGCGCGGGGCCTGGACGAGTGCCTGACCGAGGCATTTGCCATCGCTACCGATGACTGCGACGGGGTGTTCCTTTCGGTGGACGTTGACGTGGTCGATCCGGGCATGGCCCCGGGCACCGGCACGCCCGAGCCCGGCGGGCTGACCGGCCGCCAGCTACTCGATGCGGTGCGGCGGATCGCCATGGAGCTGCCGCTGGCCGGGGCCGACGTGGTGGAGGTAGCGCCGCCGTACGACCATGCGGAGATCACCGCGTTCCTCGCCAACCGGGTCGTGCTGGAGACGCTGTCCGGGATCGCCTGGCGGCGGCGCCGGGCAGCTGCTGAGGCCGCTGGCGCCACGGCCGCGGCGCTGCGCCGCCCGGAGGCGCCGCTGCTCGACGGCCGCGGGCCAGTCACTCTTTGATCACGGAGGGTTTTGGGTGCTGGAACCCCGAAAACCCACCGCGATCAAGGAATCCTGGTGCGCCGTGCGCGCCTCGGGCCTGCTCAGATAGGTTTACTATCCTTCGGCACTTGAAAAGATCGAGGCGATCTATAATTCTCGTCATGCTGGACGTGACGAGGCTCCGAGTGCTCGTCGCCGTCGCCAAGCACGGCTCGGTGACCGCGGCCGCGCGGGCACTCAACTACGCTCAGCCGTCCGTCAGCCATCACATCGCCCGGCTGGAGGCGGAGACCGGCGCGAGGCTGCTGCAGCGGGCCGGCCGCGGGATCCGGCTGACGGACGCCGGGCTGTTGCTCGCGGAACGGGCAGCGGAAATACTAGGCCGGCTGGACGCGGCCGAGAATGAGCTCGCCGCGCACGTCGGGCTGCGTCAGGGCCGGGTGCGCCTGGCGGCGTTCCCCTCGGCGCTTGGCACGATCGTGCCGGCCGCCGCGGCCTGCCTGGAGGCCGAGAGCCCGGGCATGGACCTGATGCTCGCCGAGGCCGAGCCGCCGGAGGCGCTGCGCATGCTCCGGGCCGGTTACGTGGACGTAGCCCTGGTTTTCCGGCACTACCAGCAGACCGCCGACCCGGGCCCGCCGCGCGGCGACGACGAGGGAGCGCGCGGCACGCTGCTGCTTGACGAGCCGGTGCACTTGATAACGGCGGCCGCTGAGCACGCCTCCGCCGACCTGGCCGCGCACGCGGAGCACCGGTGGATCGCCGGCTGCCAGCGGTGCCGCGGCTACCTGCTCCGCCAGTGCGCGCTGGCGGGCTTCACCCCGAAGATCGCGTTCACCACGGACGACTACGTCGCCGTGCAGGCGCTGGTCGCGGCCGGGCTCGGGGTCGCCACGCTGCCCGATCTCGCGCTGCGCTCGGCCCGCCATCCCGGCATCTGCGCGGCGCCCATCAGCGGCGCACGCAGACACGTGTTCGCGATGACCTACGGTGAACCGCCCGATCCGCCGGCCACGGCGAGGCTGATCGAGGTGCTGCGGGCAGCCACGCCCGACCGCGCCGCCGCCTGACGGCCAGCGGGCCAGATGGCCAGCGGATCAGACGACCGGTCGGCCCGCACCGTCGGCCGAGCCGTGGCGGATCAGATCGTGCGACCCTGCGCCGCCCAGTACGGGTCACGCAGCCGCCGCTTGAGCAACTTGCCGCTAGGGTCTCTGGGCAACTCGTCGATGAAATCGACCGTTTTCGGCCATTTCATCCGGGCCAGCCGCCCGTCCAGTGAGCTCAGGATCTCGGCAGCGAGGTCCGGCCCGGCCCGCACCCCGTCGGCAGCCTGCACGACCGCCTTGATCTGCTCGCCCCACTCCTCGTCGGGGATGCCGAACACGGCGACGTCCATGACCTTGGGGTGCATGATGATCTCGGCCTCGATCTCGGCCGGGTAGATGTTGGCGCCACCCGAGATGATCATGTCGGACTTCCGGTCGCACAGAAACAGGAAGCCGTCGGCGTCGACATAGCCGATGTCGCCGACGGTGAAGTAGCCGCGCAGCCGGCCCGCGGCGGTCTTCTGCGGATCGTCCTTATAGGCGAACTCATACAGGCCCATCTTCATGTAAACGGTGCCGGGAACGCCGGGCGGGCACTGGATACCCGCTTCGTCGGCGACCATGATCTCGCTGAGCGGCCATGCCGTGCCGACCGTGCCGGGCCGGGCCAGCCAGTCCTGCGGGGTGGCGATGGTCCCGCCGCCTTCAGTCGCCGCGTAATACTCGTAGATCCGCGGTCCCCACCATTCGAGCATCGCTCGCTTGATTCCCACCGGGCACGGGGCCGCGGCGTGGATCAGCCACCTCATCGATGACAGGTCATAGCGGCCGCGGGCCGCCGCGGGCAGCGACAGCATCCGCTTGAACTGCGTGGGCACCATATGCGTGCTGGTCACGCGGTAGCGCTCGACCAGCGCGAGCGCCTGTTCCGGATCCCAGGCGTCCATGCACACCAGGGTGTGCCCGAGGTGGAGCGCGCCGGCCCCGAAGACCGTGACGGCCGTGTGGTAGTTCGGGGAAGTGATGAGATGCACGTTCTGCGGTCCGGCGGTGATCCCGAAGAATTGCAGCAGCGACGTCGTCAGCTCCGCGGCGTCGTCCGGGTCCAGGCCGGAGAGCGCGCGTCTGACCCCTTTCGGCCTGCCCGTGGTACCGGAGGTGTAGTGCATGGTGCTGCCAGCCGTGCGGCCCTCGGGCGCGGTCATCGGCTGGCCCGCGCGCAGGTCGGCGACCGGCGTGAATCCGGGCACCTCGCCGTAGCAGAAGCGAGCCGTCGCCGGGAGTCCTGCCTGATCGGCGGCCAGCGCGGCGGAAGTGGCATACCGTTCATCCGCGAAGAACGCGGCGGCTTCGCAGTCCCGCATGATGTGAGCGATCTCCGGGGCGGTGAAATGCCAGTTGACCGGCGTGAAGTACCAGCCCGACTGCTGCGCCGCCAGGTACAGCTCGAGCGGGGCGACCCCGTTCGGCAGCACGGCGGCAATGCCATCGCCGGCCCGCAGCCCCCGCGCTCGCAGCCCGCGGCTGATCTGGTTGACCCTGGCCAGCAGGTCGGACGCGGCGTACCGGGTGCCATCCGCCTCGACCACCGCCGTCCAGCCGGGATTCTCCTGCGCGAGGCGCCAGAAGCCGAGCGAAGCCATAGCCCACCTCCCTGCGGGCGGCACGGCGCTACTGGACAGTATCCGCCATCTCGTACTCCGGCGCCGCGACATGGTCCCGCGGACGGCGCCAGAGCGCGAGGCAGGAACCGGCCGCCAGGAGCACTACGCCCCCGAGCCCGAGCCCGAGCGGGATGGTCAAGGTGATCGCCTCGATCCCGGCCCTCCTGCTGTGCTCCGACCTTATCGACGTCAGCACGCTCTGCGGAGTCATCGAGAGGTCGCCCTGGAAGAGCACGAGGCGCTGGGTGCCGCCCGAGTCCCGGAGTGTGATCTTCTGGTTCTCGTTGATGTCCACCACGGTGCCCGTCACCGGGTCCACCCAGAAGGTGTTGGTCGCCTGGTAGTACTCGTCGAGCGTCACCGTCGGCTGGCCGTGCAGGCCCACCAGTGACCCGGGCAGCTTCTGCTTGCTGAAGCGCTGGGCGGGCACCCGTTCGACGAAGCGGTCGGTAGGCAGCCCGTCGATGGTCGCCTGGCCAGCGAACTGGACCGGCACGGGCTTGAGCAGGGTGGTGTCGAAGATCTGGTAGGAGCGCTGCTGCGTGCCGATCGGCCAGGTGAAAGCCAGACCCGTCTGGCGCCCCGTGTAGGCCTCAACGGCCTCGCCACAGCAGCCGATCAGCGCGCCGGTGCGGCGGTCGAAAGCCGATCGCTGCGTCAGGGCCTTGTATGCCACCCCGTGAGTCGCGTCGTAGCTGTAGCTGAACAGCGTCCAGACGGCGCGAGATGACGTGCCGGCCGCGACGTCGCCCTCGATCGTCCTGGTCACCCGCATGCTGGCGCCCGGCACGTCTTTCAGCAGGCTGGGACTGAAGTAGGTCACGTTCTTGCCCGCGAGCGTCGTGACCTGGTACTCGTTCAGCGGGAACTTCACCACCTGCCCGGCGACGTAGAAGCGCAGCAGCAGGCCGGAAACCAGCAGGAACGCGCCCAGGCCAGCGGCGACTAGACCGGCAACGCGGCGCATCCGCCCTCCACTGCCAGGCCCGACCGGGGTGAAACCGTCGCTGCCATCGATCAGCCCGTGCCGTAGTTGTACAACGGCGCATTGGCCGGCGTGCTGTTGGCCGCCCCGGCGAGGTAGGTGGCGGTCAGCAGGCTGCCGCCGACGGCCAGCGCGGCTCCGATGACGATGGCGATGAGCAGGCGGGTCACGGAATCCTCTTTCCCCCGAGCTTCGGTTCAGCGTAGAGCGCGCATGGGGCGCGGGCCAGGAGAATTGCCAAAGAGCAATAATCCGGACTTCTAGCCAACGCCGCTAGTGACGAGCGTGGTCGATGACGAGCTGGTGACGGGCGTGGTCGATGACGACGGGCGTGGTCGATGACGAGCTAGTGACGAGCGTGGTCGATGACGACGGCAGACAGCAGCCGCCCGGAAACCCGCGCGCGCCAGGCCAGCTCCCGCGCGCGCCCAGGCGGTCCGGCGCGCGCCAGGCCGGCTCCTTGCCAGGCCCTCCGCTCGCGAATTAGACTGAACATTCAGTCAATCGCCGTCCCGGGCCCCGCCCTCCCGGCCCGAGCAGCCCGATGGGGCCGCGATAGTCAATCGCGTCGCAAGGCGCGGCGTCAGGAGCTCGCATGGCCACCCAGCAGGCAGCCCCGATCGGGCGGCCAGCCACCCAGCGGACGCAGCCCGCAGCCACCCTTTCGGGCATCATCGCCCGGCAGGAAGAAATCTTCGCCCGCCGCCAGCCAGAGTCGCGCCGGATGGCCGACCGGGCCGGTCACGCGCTGGCCGGCGGGGTGACGTCCAGCTGGCAGATCACCCGGCCGCAGCCCGTCTGGCTCAGCCACGGCAAGGGGTCGAAGATCTACGACGTTGACGGGAACGAGTACGTCGACCTGCACGGCGGCTACGGCGCGGCGCTCGCCGGGCATGGTCACCCGGCCATCGTCGAGGCGGTCCGCGGCCAGGTGGCGCTCGGCACGCATTTCGCCCAGCCGACGCACAACGCGATTCTCGCCGCCGAGGAACTGTCCCGCCGGTGCGACCTGATCATCAAGGTGGAGGGCTGCTACCACGGGCACCATGACTCGGTGCAGGTATCGGTTTGCCCGGAGCCGGACGAGGTGGGCCCGGCGGACAGGCCGGCCCGGGTCCCGTCCAGCAGCGGCATCCCGCAGGCGATGATGGACCTGACGCTCGTGGCGGGCTTCAACGACCTGCCCGCCGTCGCGCGGCTGCTCGACGAGAACCCCGGGCAGATCGCCGGGATGATCATCGAGCCGATCATGATGAACGCGGGGATCATCCTGCCGGAACCCGGCTACCTGGCCGGGCTCAAGGAGCTGCTGAACTCCCGTGGCGCCTACCTCACCTTCGACGAGGTAAAGACCGGCCTGACCGCCGGGCCGCACGGCGCCACCGGGGTAACCGGGGTCGTCCCGGACATCATCTGCCTGGCAAAGGCAATCGGCGGCGGCATCGCGGTCGCCGCGATCGGCGGCTCCGCCGAGGTCATGGCGCACGTGACCGACGGCGGATACGAAATGGTCGGCACTTTTAACGGCAATCCGCTGGCGATGGCCGCCTGCCGCGCCATGCTCTGCGAGGTTGCCACCCCGGACGCCTATCGGCGGATCGACGCCCTGCGGCAACGGGCGGTGCGCGGGCTGCGGCGGGAGATCGACCGGGCCGGGCTCGACGCGCAGGTGGTCGCGGTCGGCGCGAAGGGCTGCGTCGTCTTCACCGGCGAGCCCGTGCGCGACTTCCGCGGCTTCCTCGGCATCGCGGACTCCTACAGCCACGCGCACTGGCTCTTCCAGCACAACGGCGGCGTCTTCCTGCCGCCATGGGGCAAGATCGAGCAGTGGCTCATCTCCGTGCAGCACGACGAGACGGATATCGACCTGTTCGTGCGAAATTTTGCCGACTTTGCCACGGCGTTGCCGAGATGAGCTGCCGTAACCATTCGGGTCGCGTGACCGCTAACCGGTCGGGCCGTGACCGCTAGCTGGTCGGGTCGCGTGACGCTAGCCGGTCGGGTCGCGTGACCGCTGTTACCAGTCAGGTCTTGTGTCCGCGCCCGCGCAGGAGTAGTAGTTGACGGACTGTTCAGTCAGGAACAGCTGACCGTGGTTCCGCCGTAACCCCGCCGGAACATCCACGAACGAGGTGATGGGGATGCACCCGAGAGAAGGCTGGCAGGCCGACGGGACCCCGTCTCGTCCCGGGCTGTCACGGCGCGGATTCCTGCAGCGAAGCGCCGGCGCTGGGCTGCTGCTCGGCGGCGTGGGCTCGCTGCTTGAGGCCTGCGGCGCGAGTTCCGGCGCGAGCCCGGCCGGCTCGGCCGGCGGCACCAGCAACGGGATACCGCTGCCCAGGGCTAACCACCCGGTGACGTGGCCGATCTTCACCGACAACAAGGCCATCAAGAGCGGGCTCGCCCCGGAGCAGGGCGCCACGCTGCGGATCTATAACTGGGTGGAGTACATCAACAAGAAGTGCCTCAAGGACTTCGCCAAGAAGTACAACTGCAAGGTCGAGGTAACCACCTTCAACACGATGAGCGAGGCGCTCGCGAAGATCCACAGCGGCGAGGTCAACTTCGACGTCTTCCTCGGCGTCACCATCGACGTGCTCGGCCAGCTCGTCGAGCAGAAGTTCATCCAGCCGATCAACCACAGCTATATCCCGCACATCAGCCAGGCCTGGTCGGACTACCAGCACCCCTTCTACGACGGCAAGTGGCAGTACACCACCCCGTACACGATCTACACGACCGGCATCGCCTGGCGCAAGGACAAGGTCGGCGAGAATCCCTACGCGATGGCGAATCCCTGGGCTATGCCGTGGCAGGCGAAGTACAAGGGAAAGGTCGCGATCCTCGACGACTACCGGGAGGGCATCAGCCTCGGGCTGATGAAGAACGGGATCTTCGACCTGAACACGACCGACCCCAATCAGATCACCCGCGCCGGGCAGCAGCTGCAGGATCTCGCGCAGCTCACCAATATGCAGATCAACAACAACGACTACACCCAGATCCCGAGCGGCCAGGTGTGGATACACCACGCGTGGTCGGGCGATATCGCCGCGGCACCGTACTACATGCCCAAGGGCGTTCCGGTCGATGTCGTCGGTTACTGGTTCCCCGCCGACGGCAAGGGCCCGGTCGGCAATGACCTGGTCACCGTCCTGCGCACGGCGGCCAACCCGGTGCTCGCGCACCTGTTCATGAACTACATGCTCGACCTGCCGAACGTGCTGACCAACATCAGCTTCAACGGGTACATGCAGCCGCTCAACGAGGTCACGCCGCAGCGCCTCGTCAGGGAGGGCCTGCTGCCGAAGAGCCTGATGTCCACGGCCGTGCTGCCGTCGTACTTCCGCCGCGGAGTCAGCGAGCTCCAGCTGCCCATCCCGACCAACCAGCTGTGGGAACAGGCGTGGCAATCGGCCAGCAAGGGGGCGTAGGCGGCGCAGGCCAGCCAACTCGCCGGGTTCGCCAGCGGCGGCAGCCGCAGCGGCAGCCCCAATTGCTGTTCTGGGCTGTGCTCGCCGCGCCGGGCATCTTGTGGCTGGCGCTGCTGTTCATCGTGCCCTTCTACGCGGTGCTTGCCATCGCCGCCGGCCGGCTCAACCTGCTGTTCGGCACCCCGATCGCGGCCTGGAATCCGCTGCAGTGGCGCACCACGAACCTGGTCGGGGCGTGGCACGACATCGTCGGACCGACGTCCTTCGTCGGCCCGATCCTGGTCAGGACGATCCTGTACGTCACCGTGGCATCGGTGCTCTCGCTGCTGATCGGCTACCCCGCGGCCTACTTCGTGGCCAGGTTCGCCGGGCGCCGCAAGGGGCTCTTCCTGATCCTGCTGATCGCCCCGTTCTGGATCAGCTTCATGATGCGGATGCTCGCCTGGATCGACCTGCTGCAGACCAGCGGCTACGTCAACAAGGCGCTGACCTCGCTGCATCTGATCACAGCGCCGGTCAACTGGCTGGGCGGGCAGCATCTCACGGTGATACTCGGTCTCGTCTATGGCTACATCCCGTACCTGATCCTGGTGCTGTACGCCGGCCTGGACCGGATCGATCCCGCGCTGATCGAAGCGGGGCGTGACCTCGGCCTGTCCCGCCTGCGCACGTTCGTCCGCGTCACGCTGCCGCTGTCCAGGCAGCCGATCCTGACCGGCATGCTGATCACGGTGCTGCCGATGCTTGGCGACTACTTCACCAATCAGCTGCTGTCCGGCTCGACCAACACCACGATGATCGGCAACGTGATCGACCAGCAGCTGTCGACGCCGGCGTTCCAGGGGCAGGGTGCGGTGTTCTCGCTGCTCCTGCTGCTGGCGCTGATCGTCCCGATGATCTACTACGTGGTGGCGACCAACCGGTCATCGCAGGAGGCCGCGTGAGCGCGGCAGGCACCGCCCGGACAGCCGAGCGCGCGGGCACCGCGACGAGGGGCGGGCTGCGCAGGCTGCGGCCGCGCTCCAATCCATGGCGCCACCCGTGGTTTCTGGAGGGCTTCACCTGGCTCTACCTCATCTGGTCCCTGGTGCCGATCGGCCTCGCCGTCCTGTTCTCCTTCAACAACGGCAAGTCGCAGAGCGTCTGGCAGGGCTTCTCCTGGCGCTGGTATTTCAGCGACCCGCTGAACTCCGTCTGGCATGACCCTCAGCTGCATAGCGCCGTCATCCAGACGCTGCGGCTGTCCGCTTACACGACGCTGATCGCGGTGCCCCTCGGCGTGGCATTCGCGCTCGGCATCAACCGCTGGCGCGGCTACACGTCGTCGACGTTCAACTTCGTGATGATCCTCTCCTTCGTCATCCCCGAGCTGATCTTCGGCGTCGCGATGTTCTTCGTGTTCACGGTGCTCTTCACGTCGGTGCACCTCGGCACCCTGGCGGAGACCCTCGGCCTGGTCACCTGGAACGTCAGCTGGCCGGCGATCATCGTGCAGGCGCGGCTTGTCACCATCGGCAGGCAGTATGAGGAAGCCGCCGCCGACCTGGGGTGCACCCAGTTCCAGACGATGCGGCGGGTACTGATGCCGCTGCTGACTCCGGCAATCTTCGCGAGCGCGATCCTGGTGTTCTCCGGCGTCATCGACGACTTCGTCATCGTCGACCTGCTGTCCTCGACCGAGGGCACCCAGCCGATGTCCGTGATCATCTATTCGACGCAGCACGGCGGCAACGGCGGACCGGCGCTCAACGCCCTCGGCACGATCATGCTGCTGATGTCCTTCGTCGTCGCCGGGCTCGGTTACGTCGGCTATCGGTGGATGACGCGCGGCGAGCGCATCGACAGGAAGGCGGCGATCGCCACCATCGCCGGCGCCTGACCGGCACCCGTCACACCCGGCGCACAAGCCGGTATCACGATAAGGTCGGGGCTCGGTGCCTGCCGCCAGCTTCCGGTGGCGCGGGCGGCCCCAGGCCACAGGCTAAGGAGCAGCGTATGCGGCGGCGCAGTGTAGTGATAACCGCAGCTAGCTGCGGAACACGGCCAAGGGCTGGGTGCCGACCGGCGGCGTGATACTCCGGCACGGCCGCTGACGCCCGCGGAGTCGCCCGCGCCGAGCCGGTGCGGGCCGCGGCGCTGCATGACCCCCGAGTCCGGCCGGCGACCGGCGAAGAGCAGCCGGGGCGGATATCGGGACCGGTGATCAGCTCACCTTCAGCGCGTCGGCGTCCGAGGCCTCGTCCGCGGAGCCCGCGTCCCCGCGTCGGCGAGCACCCGCAGCGCGTCCGGCGCCAGGAACGCGTGCACCGGCGTGCCCTGCGCCAGCCGCTGCCTGCTGCCGTCGTTCTGCAGCAGGACCTGAAGTACCGCCCCGGCCGCCAGCCGCAGGATGACCTGGGTGGCCGAACCGAGATACACCAGCCGCTCGACCATGGCGGGAACGCGGTTCGGGCCAGCGGACCCGAATTCCTCCACCCGCACCCGCTCCGGCCTGATCACCGCGTGCGAGCGGCCGACGCTGCCGTCCCCGCCGTGCTCCACCTGCAGGACGGAGTCGCCCAGCTGCACCTGGCAGCGCGCGCCGGGGCCGCGCTCGACCACGTCGACCTCCATCAGGTTCGACACGCCGAGGAAGTCGGCCACGTAGGTGTCGGCCGGCTCCTCGTACACCTCGTGCGGGCCGCCGATCTGGACGACCCTGCCATTGCGCATGACCGCCAGCCGGTCGGACATGGTCAGCGCCTCTTCCTGGTCGTGCGTGACATAGAGGAAGGTAATCCCGACCTGCTCCTGCAGCGCCTTGAGCTCCACCTTCAGCGACCGGCGCAGCTTGGCATCCAGCGCGCCGAGCGGCTCGTCGAGCAGCAGTACCGCGGGCTTGAGCACGAGTGCCCTAGCCAGCGCCACGCGTTGCTGCTGGCCTCCGGACAGCTGGCCGGGCCGCCGCTTCTCGAACGAGCGCAGCTTGACTAGCTCCAACGACTCGTAAACCTTGGTTGTCAGCTCTTTCTTGTCCAGCCGCCGGCCGCGGAGGCCGAAGGCCACGTTGTCGAAGACGGTCAGGAACGGGAACAGCGCATAGCTCTGGAACACCGTGTTGACGTTGCGCCGGTGTGCCGGGATGCCGGAGACGTCCACGTCATCGAGCAGGATCCGGCCCGCGGTCGGCTGCTCGAAGCCGGCGATCAGCCGCAGCGTGGTCGTCTTGCCGCAGCCGGACGGGCCGAGCAGGGAGAAGAACTCGCCGCTGGAAATCGTCAGGTCGATGCTGTCGACCGCGATCTCCGCGAAGCGCTTGGTGAGCGCGACCAGCTCAATCTTGCCTCCGGGCACCTCGGCTACCTTCCCTTCGGACGGGACTTGCGGCCGGCGCCGCGGCCTGCCCGGCCCGGGCTCCACTCGAACTCCAGCCGGTTCGCGACGAATTGCATGCTGAGCTCGAATGCGCTCGCCGGGTCAACCACCGGGTCGGCCAGCGCGATCTGGATGGCCAGCCCGTCCAGCAGTGCGCACAGGCAGATCGCGAAGTCCGCGGCGTCCACGGCCGCGAACTCGCCCGCCTCCTGGCCGGCCAGCACCAGCGTGGTGATCATCTCGCGCCAGCGCTCGTCGGACTTCTCCCGGACGCTGCCGACCTCGGGGTTCCTGGCCGCCTGCGCCCAGAAGTCGAGCCAGAGCAGCCACGAGCCGTGCGGTTCTGGGTCGGCCTCGGGGAGGCAGCTCATCGCCACGATCTCCGCCAGCCTGGCGGCGGCCGTCGGCAGCGACGACATCCGCCGCTGGCCGTCGGCGTACCAGGTGTCCTCGGAGTACCTGATCGCCTCGGTCAGCAACTGGTCCTTGGTCTTGAAGTAGTAGATGACCAGCGCCGGGCTGATCCCGATCCGCTCGGCGACATCGGCGATCCTGGTGTCCGGGTAGCCGCGCTCGGAGATGACCTCAAGCGCCGCGCGCAGCATCTGCTCCCTGCGCAGGTCGGCGGTTCCCTGGGCCTCGACAGCCGCACGAACCTGGTCTGTCATCGCGGCAATCCTCTCCGCCTCTTGTCGTTACGGTAGCAGGTTTCTAAACTGAACATTCAGTCAACTCGTGAGGCGGGCTCGTGGCCGCTGCTCAGGAAAGGCGGACTCATGGCCGCAACATACGACGCGATCGTCGTTGGCGGAGGGCATAACGGGCTTGTCGCCGCCGCGTATCTGGCCCGGTCCGGCGCGCGGACGCTCGTGCTCGAGGGACGGCACAAGACCGGCGGCGCTGCGACCACCGAGGCGCCGTGGCCGGAGGCGCCCGAGTTCAAGGTCACCCGGCTCTCCTACGTGATGAGTCTGATGCCGCCGACGATCATCTCCGAGCTCGATCTCGCCAGGCACGGCTACCAGATCTACCCGATGGGACCGTACTACCAGGCGTTCGCAGACGGCGGGTCAATCAAGCTCTACGCCGACGACGCCAAGCGCAACCACGAGGAAGTCGCCAGGTGGTCCAGGAAGGACGCCGAAGCCATGCCGCGCTGGGATGCCTGGCTGGAGGGGCTGGCCGAGGTGCTCGGCCCGCTGCTGCTGACCGTCCCGCCGGCGCTCGGCTCGCATCGGCCGCGTGACCTGGCCGGCACCCTCCGGCTCGCCTGGCGGCACAAGGGCCTGGACGTGCGGACGATCGCCGACGTGACCCGGCTGATGACCATGAGCATCGCCGACCTGCTCGACGACTGGTTCGAGTCACCGCAGGTGAAGGGCGCGCTGGCGGTCAACGGCGTGATCGGCACCTGGGCAGGCCCGTGCGAGCCTGGCACCGCCTACGTGATGGCGCACCACTCCATCGGCGACGTCGGCGACGGGCACCTCGGGAACTGGGGATTTCAGGAGGGGGGCATGGGCGGCGTGTCTTCGGCCATCGAGGCCGCCGCCCGCGGCTACGGCGCCGAGGTCAGGACGAACGCCAGGGTCGCCCGGCTGATTATCGCCGACGGCCGGGCAGCCGGGGTCGTGCTGGCGGGCGGCGACGAGATCCGGGCCGGTGTCGTGGTGTCCACCCTGCACCCGCGCACGGCATTCCTCGAGCACGTCGGCGCCGAGAACCTGCCGCCGGACTTCGTCGCCGACATCGAGCGCTGGAAGACCCGCAGCGGCGTGGTGAAGATCAACCTTGCCCTCGGCGAGCTGCCGGACTTCACCGCGGATCCCGGCACGCACCTGCAGGAGCACCACACCGGCTCGGTCGAGATGGCGCCGACGGTCGAGTACATCGAGCGCGCCTTTCAGGACGCCCGCGAGGGCAGGCCAGCGCTGCGGCCATTCAGCGACGGGGTGATCCCGACCGCGTTCGACAAGAGCCTGGTCCCCGAGGGTTACCACATCATGTCGCTGTTCTCCCAATGGGTGCCGGCCGACTGGAACGAAGAGCCGCACACCGAGGAGCTGGCGGCCTACGCGGACCGGATGATCGACTGCTACAACGAGCTGGCGCCGAACTTCAAGTCCTCGATCCTGCACACCGACATCGTCGGGCCGTATCAGATGGAGCACGAGTACGGTCTGATCGGCGGCAACATCTTCCACGGCGAGCTGTCGCTGGAGCAGCTGTTCCACATGCGGCCGGCGCCCGGCTTCGCCGACTACCGGACCCCGGTCAGCGGCCTGTACTACGGCAGCTCGGCGACGCACGCCGGCGGCGGCGTGTGCGGCATCCCGGGCTGGCAGGCGGCCAGGGCCGCCATCGCGGACAAGAAGGCCAGCCGCCGGGCCGGTCAGGGACGCAGGCTCACCCGGCGGTCATGAGCATCGAGGAACAAGACCAAGCGCTGAAACGGATGGTCCGGCCCACTCCAGGCACACCGAAGCCAACGCTGCTGGCGATGCTCGAAGCGCGCAGCGTGGCGCTGGTCGGCGCCTCGCCGCGGCCAGGTAGCTTCGGCCAGCGAATGATCGACGAGGTCGGCCGGAGCCCGGCCAGGCCGGACATCTACCTGGTCAACCCCCGGTACCAGCAAATCGGCGACCGTCCGTGCTACCCCTCGCTCGCCGAACTGCCGGGGCCGGCCGACCTGGTGCTGCTCGGCGTCCCCGACGCGGCGCTCGAGCAGCAGCTCAGCCTGGCGGCCAGGCTCGGCTGCGGCGCGGCGGTAATCTTCGGCAACGCGCAAGAAAACCCGGCGCCCGCGGCCCCGGACGGCACCGGCCAGCCGGACCCAGCCCGCTCCCGAGGCTGACCCGCCGGACGGCGCCTCCGCCCGGCCGGGCCCAGCGCCCGCACCCCCGGACGACACTGGCCGGCCGGGCCCAGCGCCCGCACCCGGGGCTGACCCGCCGGACCTTGCGCTCGCTGCCCTCCGCGGTCGATCTCGCCTGCCGGACTCGATGCCCTCTCCCCTGGGCGGCGGGGCCGACGGGCCCGGCCGCCCGGTGCTGCGCGAGCGGCTTGCCGCAATCGCCCGGGCGGCGGGCATGGGGCTGTGCGGGGCCGGCTGCATGGGATTCGTCAACGTGGCCCGCGGCCTGCGGGCGATCGGCTACGTCGAGCCCGACCAGCTGCCGGCCGGCCCGGTGGCGCTGGTCACGCATTCGGGATCGGTGTTCTCCGCGCTGTTGCGCAGCGGCCGGGCGATCGGGTTCACCCTGGCGGTCTCGTCTGGCCAGGAACTCGTCACCACCGCCGCCGCCTACCTGGAGTACGCGCTCGGCCTGCCGGAAACTCGGGTGCTCGCCCTCGTGCTAGAGGCGATGCGCGAGCCAGACCGGCTGCGAGCGGTGCTGGCCAGCGCCGCCGCCAGGGACATTCCGGTAGTGCTGCTCACGGTCGGCAGCTCGGCACGAGGACAGGCGATGGTGGCGGCTCATTCCGGGGCGCTGGCCGCCCAGGACGGCGGCTGGGAGGCGCTTGCTGACGGTTATGGGGTACACCGGGTCGGTGACCTGGCCGAACTAGCCGACACGCTGGAGCTGTTCGCCATCGGCCGCCGCGTCCAGTTCCCCACCGCTACCCGCCAGCCCCCGCCGCCCCCCGCCCGGCTCCTTCATGATCACGGAGGGTTTTGGGGGTTCGAGGCCCCAAAACCCTCCGTGATCATGGAAAGCGGGGCGAGCGGGATCGCGACGGTGCATGATTCCGGGCTGGAACGGGCCCATACGGCGGATCTTGCCGACCAGCTCGGCGTACCCTACGCGTCGATCGGCGAGCCGACGCTGGTCCGGCTCGCCAGCCTGCTCGATCCCGGCCTGCAGGCGGCCAACCCACTCGACATGTGGGGCACTGGCGGCGACGCACAGCGCCAGCTTGCCGAGTCGCTCGTCACCCTGGCCGAGGACCCGGCCGTGGCCGCCGTCGCGCTGGCCGTCGACCTGGTCCGCGAGTTCGACGGCGACCGCTCCTATCCCGGTGCCGTGCTGGCCGCCGCCGCCAGGACCGCCAAGCCGGTTGCCGTGCTGGCCAACTTCGCCAGGGCCGTTGACCAGGACGCAGCTGGTGAGCTGCGCGCGGCCGGGATTCCCGTGCTCGAAAGCATGCGCACCGGCCTGCTGGCACTGCGCCACCTACTCGACCACGCCGACCGACACAACCATGCCGCCCACGCGGCGCAGGCCGCCCTGGCCCCGCAGGCCGCCGACGCCGAGCGGGCAGACGACGCCGAGCAGGCCGCCCACGCCGAGCAGGCCGACCATGCCCCGCAGGCCGAGCAGGCCGCCCACGCCGATGGCGCGCAGGCCGTGGCCGTGCCAGGAGAGGGCCGTACGGGCAAGGACCGACGGCCGACCCGCCGCCCTCAGCCAGACGACGAGTACGTGGGCGAGGGCCGGTCTAGCGGCCGACTGCCCGGCTCGCGGCAGCCGAGCGAGGCGCGCCGCGCCCGTGGCGCCGCGTTGCTGGCGGCCGGCCAGACCACGGCGCCGCTGCTTGAGCTGCTCAGCGAGTACGGGATCGCCGTCGCGCGGACCGAGCCGGCCGCCGACATCGACACGGCGCTTGCCGCCGCCGGCGTCATTGGCTACCCGGTCGTGCTGAAGACCGATGAGCCGGCGATCCTGCACAAGTCCGACGCCGATGGCGTGCTGCTCGGTATCCGCGACCCGGCCGAGTTGACCGCCGCCTACCGTGATCTTTGCGCCAGGCTCGGCCCGCGGACGCTCGTCAGTGAGAGCATCCCGGCCGCACCCGAGCTCGCGCTCGGCATCGCCCGGGACGCGGACCTGGGGCCGCTGATCGTCGTCGGGGCCGGCGGCGTGCTCGTTGAGCTGCTGGCCGACCGGTCGGTCGCACTGCCACCGGTGGGCGAGAAGCAGGCCAGCCGGATGCTCGGCAGACTGCGAGTCAGCCGGCTGCTTGCCGGAGTCCGCGGTGCGCCGCCGGCCGATATCGGTGCCGTGATCCGCTCGATCACCGGCTTGTCCGCGCTCGCGATCGAGCTCGGCGACGAACTGGCAGCGTTGGACGTAAACCCGCTGATCTGCGGCCCGGCCGGGGCTATCGCGGTCGACGCGCTGGCCGTCCGGCGGCAGTACGCCCGCTGACGAGACCTGGCCCCGGGGACCGAGCGGCTGCCCGGATGCGGCTGCCGGATGCGGCTGCCCGGATGCGGCTGCCCGGATGCGGCTGCCCGGATGCGGCTGCCCGGATGCGGCTGCCCGGATGCGGCTGCCCGTACCCGTCGATGTATCACGGAACGGGGAGCCGACTCTGTATAGCGCAAGGACAAACAGGTCTGTAGCCCGGATACAGGAATGATTCATGTCCGTTCCGCACAATAAGGACAACGGCCCGCTTGTCGAAGAACTCGACAAGCGGCTGCGCGGCCTCAGCGCGGCCTTCGCCGAGCTCGGCAACACCGCCGAGTTCGACGAGCTGTTCAAGATCATCCACAATCCCGACTGGACCACCTGGCCCGACATCTTCCTGATCAACACGCTGGTCGACGCCGCGGAGCGCGCCGCCAAGGACGCGAGACGCCTCCGCAAAGCCCTCGTCGAATGCGTCCTGGCCATCAGCGGCGCATCCGTCGAGTAGGGGGGGATCCCGCTCCTGGCCAGATGCGAGCGTGCTGCAGGGGCGTACGCTCTGCTGCGGTCTGGCCAGGAGCGGGGTCTTTTTCGCGGGTGAAACGGCCGGGCACGGCCAGGCCGTGCTGCCGGCCGGCGCCGATTGCATCCGCATGACCGCCAGGCGCGGGGCCAGAGGGTCCCCGATCAGGTGACCTCGTCGTCCTGCCGCGAGACGGCTGCTCGCCTCGCCAGACGCGAGGCTAGGCCCGTTCCCGGCGGCGCCAGCGCGCGGCCCGGCGGTCGGCCATGATCTGGCGAACCACGTTGCGGCCGGGGATCCCGGTGACCCCGCCGCCCCCGTGCGTCGCCGATCCGGCCTGGTAGAGACCGCGGACCGGAGTGCGCAGATCGGCGTAGCCGGCCGCTGGCCTGCCGTGGAACATCTGCCCGAGGGTCAGCTCACCGTGGAAGATATTGCCGCCGACCAGCCCGTACTCCTGCTGCATCTGACCCGGGCCGATGACCTGGCGGTGCAGCACCGATCCGGTGAAGCCGGGGGCGACGGCCTCCATCCGGGCGATCACCCGGTCGGCGTAGGCAGCCAGCGCCGCGTCATCCGGGTCGTCCGCGTAGCCGTGCGGCACCCACTGGGTGAACATCGACATGATGTGCTGGCCGGCCGGGGCAAGGGAATCGTCGAAGACGCTCGGAATGCAGATGTCGGCGAACGGCGTCGACGACGGCTTGCCGGAGACCGCCTCCTGGAACGCATTCTCGACGTCGTCAAGGCTCTCGGCGAGCACGATCGTGCCGCCATGGACCTGCGGATCGCGCTCCGGGTGACTGGCGAACACCGGCAGCCGGTCCAGCGCCAGGTTGATCTTGACGGTGCCGCTGCGGGTCTGCCAGCCGCGGATGTCGGCCAGGAAGTCACCGGGCAGCGCCGCCGGGTCGAGCAGCCGCAGGAACGAGATCTGCGGATGCGCCGTGGTGATCACGGTAGCCGCGTCGATCTCCTCGCCGCTGGCCAGCGTCACGCCGGTCACCCGGCCGCTGCGAGTCCGGATCCTGGCAACCTCGGCGCCGGTGCGGACCTCGGCGCCGACCGAGCGGGCCGCGGCGGCCAGTGCGCTGGTGACGCCGCCCATCCCGCCGCGCGGGAATCCCCACGCGCCGGCCTGTCCGCCGGTGTCGCCGATGTGGTGGTGCAGCATCACATACGCCGTTCCGGGCGATCTCGGCCCGGCCCAGGCCCCGATCACGCCGGAGACGGCCAGCACGCCGCGCACGGCGTCGCTCTCGAAGTAGCGCTCGACCAGGTCAGCGATGCTGCCGGTCAGCAGCCTGGTGACATCGACCGCGCCCCTGGTGTCCAGCTTGCGCAGGTGCCGGAGCAGCAGCCCCTGCCGCCACAGGTCGGGCGGCCGGCGGGAGCCTAGCCGGGGCGGGATCTCGCCGAACAGCGGGCCGAGAACCGCACCGATCCCGGCCAGCTGCGCCTCGTAGCCGTCATAGGCGGCCGCGTCCCGCGCCGAGAACTTCGCGATCTCGGCCCGGCGCGCGGCCGGCTCATGCGGCAGGCGCAGGTACCGCCCGTCCGCGCGCGGCGCGAAGTAAGGGCCCTGCGGGAAAACGTGATACCCGTGGCTGGCCAGCCGCAGCTCGCGGACCAGGTCCGCGGGCAGCAGCGAGACCACGTACGACAACGAGGTCACCGTGTAGTCCGGGCCGAACGGGTGCTCGCTGACCGCCGCGCCGCCGATCACGCCACGGCGCTCGCAGACCAGCGTGTCGAGCCCGTTCCTGGCGAGATAGGCAGCCGCAACGAGACCGTTGTGCCCGCCGCCGACGATCACTGCATCCCGGCTAGCCGTCATTGGCTCGCATGGTCCCTTCTCGCCCGGGACATGCCGGGCAAAGCAAGCATGGTCCGGCAGTCAGCGTCAGCCCGGCAACGTGCATTTCCTTGATCATAAGCTGGCGTTCCCGGCGGGGCACCGGCCGACGTCCGTGATCGCGGCGGGTTGCGGATGCTCGAGCACCCGTGCTCGAACCCGGAAAGTCGCCGCGACCATGAAAGGGGCCCATTCGCGGCAAGGTCGGCGCCCGCGGGCCGCGGCGCGAATTCGCCACGGTGCGATTACCCCACGGCCGGGCGGCGTATCCATTACGTTCCTCATGCCCGGAAATGATCGCGCGGGAGGTACGCATGTGGATTGGCCGTCTGCCGGCGCTCGCCGCTGTTTTCGTTATCGCGGGAGGGATCACGTCGGCCGGGCCAGCCGCCCTCGCGGCGGGATCGGCCTCGACGACAATCGCGCCTGGGACGAGCGCTCTGACGGCGGGATCTCCCAGCACCGGCTTCCCCGCGGCGAGTGCCCCCACAGCGGGATCTCCGGCCGCGGCGGGCGCGAAGCGGCTGTGCGGCACCAGGGCGGGCCGGAAGCCGCGGATCAAGAAGGTCATCTGGATCTTCATGGAGAACAGGTCGTTCGGCAAGCACGCGGGCCAGATACCCGGCGACCCGTCGGCGAAGTACATCAAGCGCCTGATCAGGCACTGCGGCAGCACGTCGAACTACCACGCGGTCACGCACCCGAGCTTTCCCAACTACCTCGCCGCCACCAGCGGCGGGCTGCACGGCGACGGCGGGATGCATACCTACCGGGTGCGGAGCATCTTCAGCCAGGTGGACCCGTCGTGGCGTAGCTACCAGGAGTTCATGCCCCGGCGCTGCGATCGAGACCCGCAGGTCGGCAGCCCGGCGACCGGCCACTACTACGTCAACCGGCACAACCCGGCCGTCTTCTACAGCTCCAGCCCGGTGCACGGCGACTGCAAGAAGTTCGACCGCCCGCTCGGCACCGCCGCCTCCGGCGCCCTGCTGCGGGCCGTTAAGATCGGCAAGCTGCCCAGGTTCAGCCTCATCACCCCTGGCCTGTGCAACGACATGCACAAGCTGCCGGAGGGCGTCAAAGGCTGCGCCGACCCGACCGCGCACGGCGATGCCTGGCTGGCCACCTGGATCCCGATCATCACCGCCGGGCGTGACTACCGGAAGGGTCACCTGGTGATCGACATCGTCTGGGATGAGGGCAACGGCGGCAAGCTCGGCGCGAAGTGCCTGCACTCGAGCGCCGCCAACTGCATCGTCGCGAACATCGTCATCTCGCCCTACACCCGGCACAAGGTGTCCTCGACCGACTTCTCGCACTACTCGCTGCTGAAGATGACCGAGAAGCTGCTCCGCGTGCACTACCTGGGCCGGGCCGCCAGCCCGGGCACTCGCAACCTGTGCCGGCCCTTTGGCCTGTGCCCGGGCTAGGGCACCGGCCAGCCGAGGCCGCCCGCGGCATTGGCGCTGACCGGCGGCACCGCCCGGGCGCCCTTTCTGGAATACGTGTCAGGAGATGGTCAGCTTTCCCGGGGGCTGCGGTGCGCGCTCCGGGAACGGCAGCGCGATCGGGTCGGTGGCGAGCCGGCTGCGGCCGTCGGCGTCGAACCGGTCCAGGCCGAGCTGCGCGGTATCCACCACATCAGAGCGGCCGGTCAGCGCGACATCGGCCGCGGCCCTGGCCACGGCCGGCCCCCACATCATCCCGGCGCCGCCGG
>WNGD01000864.1_pt1 | contig 33273 bp, 38 predicted proteins | sample 5400671 | NCBI WGS metagenome assembly WNGD01 (sample SAMN13153369, study PRJNA577476) | soil metagenome | isolation source: 40 cm soil or saprolite under grassland replicate 2 | place: USA:California | collected 2016-06-15 | reverse complement strand
GTGAGGGCAGGTCGGGAGAGTTTCCGAAGAGGGTTTGAATCATGTCTCTCCAGGGGGACGGTCTATATTATAAAGTAGGTAGTTATCTGCTACCAAGTAGGTTACTGCAAGTATATCAAGTCAAGAGAGCTTGACTATTGCAGAAAAAGATGCCGAATCGTAACCGCAAACTCCTAGAGGTAGAACATCTCGCCTATCTTCCCGCGACCCGCGCATCTAGCACCGATAGAACCCAAGACGACCTTTCCATGTTAGTAGCGTGTCTGGAGGAAGCTTAGTGAGAAGCGCGGTTGGCATCGACGACATATCCGTCTACATCCCCCGACTATACCTAGAGTTAGCCGACGAGAGTCGGCCCGAGAAACCAACCGAGTTCTCACTGTCCAGAAAATCTGACCCTTCAAAATATCTTCATGGTATAGGAATCGCCAAGATGTCCATTCCGGACACTTATCAGGACAGCGCGGTTTTGGCTGCGAATGCAATCCTCGAGTTAATGGATAGAAACAACGTTCACCCGGCTAGCCTAGCCAGAATAGACATAGCCACGGAGACCGGGGTAGACGAGTCCAAACCTGTCGCGGCCTACGTTCACGGAATGCTGGAACAACGATACGGTAAAGGATCTCTGAAGAGAACCTCAGGCGTCGAGTACAAATTCGCCTGCGTGAGCACTGCCGACGCTCTGGAAAGTTCACTAGATTGGGCATGGGCAGGCAGAAGCAATGGTAGAAACAGCATCATCTGCGCTACCGACATAGCTAGATACCCCCTTAGCAGCCCCGGAGAACCGACCCAGGGGGCGGGGGCGGTCGCCTTGCTGGTTAAGGAGGATCCTCGGTTGCTGACTATCGACCCGGTTATAGGAACTCACATGGAGGACGAGGATGATTTCTGGAGACCACTGTTCTCGACCACGGCGGTCGTCCACGGAAAGCATTCCGAGAGATGCTACCTCAGAGCCATGGAAGGCGCTGTTGACGACTGGGCGGAGCAAGCGGTCGCCTCGGGCATCATAAAAGCGGGACCTAGCGAATCTCTGGTAGATCACGTGGGGCCAATGTCCTTTCACGTTCCTTACCCGAAAATGGCTGAGAAGGGATTTGCCTATCTGCTGAGACATTTTTGGCGAGGTCTTCCTCGCTGGAAGGATATTCTAGGAGAGATCGGCGATGAGCCTAGGATGGACAGCTACAAGACAAGGGAAGAATTCGAGAAAGCAGAAGCTGATTACATGAAACGGTTCATGGAGACACATCAGTTCCAGACGGAGTATCTGGACAAGGTGGCGGACGGACTTGTACACGCTAGGGAGAGCGGCAACAGCTATTCCGCCTCGGAGAAAAGCTGTCTATCAATGCTGTTAGAGACCAAGGCGACAAGGGGAACGGATCTCGCAGGGAAAAGAGGAGGGTCTGGAAACTATGGCAGCGGATGCAAAGCGAAAGCGTCGAGCTGGACTGTTCAGGAGGAATGGGCGACCATTGCAAAGAAGTTTGGTCACGCCGAGAAGCTACGTCATCGTCGATCACTGTCTCTCGCTGAGTATGAAATTCTGCACGAAGGAAAACCGTTTCCAGATGGAAGAAAGTTTGTCGCAGAACCCGAGAACGAGTTCGTTCTAGTAGACGTAACCTCTCAAGGCTATCGACATTACAAGTTCGCTGACTGAAAGCTGAATCGACCGACGGCACCTCTCGAATTACTATGGTCAAGTGTTCACGGTTTCGAACCGTTCTTCAAGGGAGACCCACAAAGATGACTGATTATGAGCGTGCTTGGGGAAGAGAGACCGATCGGAGAAGACGAGCTCGTACTTGTTTTCAGGCCGCCCGAGAACCCTTCGGCCCAAGTAGCAACTGATATTCCCTTCAAGGGGCATAGAGTCCGAATTGAAGAGCTACTAGAATGGTTCAAGACTCTCAAAGTGGACTCTATTGAGCTCTGGATCGAGGGCGCAAGAACCCGTGGAAACAAGACGGAACTCTTTCTCTCGACAGAGGGCAAGACAGGGGCGAAGATCACCCTCAAGCCACGGCTTGAGGACGAATCAAAAGGGTCAGCTCTTGACCGCATCAAAAGCTCTTCTCCCCTGAACACACCGGTAGAATCACTGCCGATCATAACTGAGAAGTCCACGGCGAAACAAACTCAAGAGCTCGCAGATCCTACAGACTCGCCTGTCACCGCCTTCTTCTCTCCTAAAGGAGGAATTGAACAAGAGATTCTCACCAGAATAGGCGGAGCGATGGAAATCATCGAGATAGCTGCTTACGCATTCACAAACGAGAACGTCTCAAAGGCCTTGATCGACGCCATCAAGCGGGGAGTCAAAGTTTCCCTGGTCATGGACAGATCCCAGACAAAGGGTTCCCAAGCGTCACTACATGACGAGTTGGAGAAGGCAGGAACCACGATTCGGCTGATCTCTCCGCCTGGAGGCATCATGCACGACAAATTCATCATAGTTGACGGCAAGAATGTCGAGTGGGGAAGCTACAACTATACCGGCCGAGCAGAAGATGCGAATTTCGAGAACGCCACTTTCTTATCCGATACTAACCTTGCCCAACAATACCACGCAGATTTTGCGACCATTTACAACCAAGCGACTCCTGAAGCTCAGGGGCTGGGACGCCCCGTGCGACGATTCTTGAGGAGACTAAAGACGCCCTTCAAACTTAGAGGATAACGCTCTACAATAATTAGAGAACCCATGCGGCGACTGTTGAGAGAGCTTCAAAACGTGGTAATGATTCCCAGATCAAACTAAGTTCGCCGAACGGCCATCGCCTCAGAAACCGCCGCTCTTCTTAGAACCGGGTATCGCGATTGGAACTTTCGAAGAGAGTATGGCTGACGGACATCTGACAATTCATCACTTTTCACGGTCCATTTGGCGAGCGGGTTAGTCTATCGATCAGTGGGGATGCGAGAGCAGTTACAAGAACTGCTAGACCCGCTACAGGGTAGAGCTGGGGACCTACTAGTCCGGCATCAACTCCTGTCTTAGCTAGCACTAGTGAGAACTCTCCTCGCGGAACCAGAATGGAACCGACTAGAATGGGACGTTCGATCCGAGCAAGGTGCGCTCCGAAGAATCCTCCAGCAAGTTTCCCTAGAACTGCCCCGGTTAAGATGACGACGAGGGGTAGGCCAACGGATAGTGCACTCGACGTGTCAATCAGGGTCCCCATTGACAAAAAGAAAAACACGATGAAGGCGTCCTTAAGGGGTAGAATTTTCTCTCTTACATACCTCGATTGCTTGACGGGAAGAAAGAATCCGACCAGCAGAGCCCCAATCGCGGGGGAGAAACCGAGATAGTCCGAAAGTACTCCGAACAGGAAACCGAATGACAAGGCGAGGAGAAATGCGACCTCCCCGATCTCCAGCTCATACTGGCTCACCTTGTTGATCAGTCTTGGGCCTATGTACCTCCCAAACCCGAAACTCGCGATAAACAAGAAAAATCCCTTTGCCGCGATGAGTAATAACCCTGATGCCTGAAGTTGGCCTCCCCCTGCAAGCTCAGGCGTAAGGAAGAGCAAGAAAACGGCAATCACATCCTCCACTACCATCACCATCATTAGCGCCGTGAAATTTTCATCATGCGCGGGGTAGCGATCGAGGATCAATTTCGCAACAATAGCCGTGCTGCTGAGCCCAAGGACAGATCCGAGAAAGAGTGCCGTTCCTAGATCCCATCCCGAGGACAAAGCCGTCAATACGCTTACTGCGAAAGCAGTGAGAAACTCGACCGTACTTAGAACGAAGACCCTAGATCCGACCTTTCCAAACTTTCGCGGGTCAAGTTCGAGTCCCACGACGAACAAGAGCAGTATTATCCCGAGAGTTGCGAGGAAATCGATTGCTGTTGTGTCACGAATTAATCCGAGACCAAAGGGTCCGACGAGCATCCCTGCGACTAGTTGGCCGACAATCATAGGTAGGCCGAGCCGGTAGAAGAGAAGGCTGACGAGAAGAGCGGCGGCGACGGCGATTCCCACATCCAGTAAGAAAGTTGTCTGCAAGAACGGGCCTCGACTAATCACACCTGAATAGCTAAAGCACTTTCTCAATAGAAACTTGAGTCTCAGAACTAATGATTGAGATTCTAGCTCCACTCCTCCGAATGGTTAACTAGTTGCTACATTCCGTCTCGACCTTGCCGGGCCCGTAGTCGAGCCAGGACCAAGACGTGGGCCTTCGGAGCCCAAAATCGTGGGTTCGAATCCCACCGGGCCCGCTTACCCCTTTCCCCCGACTATGCTAATCGATCAAGCAGTCGGGGGTTTCAAAACTGTCACCCAAGGATGGAAGTACCCTCTTTTTTCGTTCTATCGAAAAGCCGATCTTTCGGGCAAATGGCAGTAGATCCATGGGTGAAACACGCATTACGTAGCAGTCTCTTCGCCTTTTGTAATTTCTGCCCGTATGCGGGTCCTTGAGAATCGAACCAGCTCTGTGCGTGACACGCGGTATGCTCGTTGAGATTCCACTCTTGGCAAGGAGTTTCCTCACGTACAGCAGGAGACTCAGATCGGTGTTAGTCATTGTAAGATTGCGACCTGTTATAGAACCCTCGCCATCGAACAAGGCCTTAAGAAAAGAAAACCTGCACCGTGGAGAATGCTCAATGTGATTTTTCAAATGTTTCCATGGCTTGCTCAGAAACCTATGCAGGAGAATACTGGAACCTTGGACTATCCACCTCTTCCTCTTCTCGCTCCATCGAACCTTGTAGAGGCTCGATTTTCCGAGAATCTTCGCAAGACATCTGCTAAACTCCTCGGCGAAATCATGGTCTGTTACGCTGAGTAGCATCTCGTAATTGTATCCATGAACGCTAAGATTCCCATCGCCCGCGATCACGCCGATCACATATGCAAGTTCTGGAGAAGCGACCGCGCGGAACTTGTTCTTTCCGCCCGAGGGATTATGGATTCCTCGGATCCATCCGCTTATCGAACCTTTTGACAGCCGTATATGAGTGGACTCGAAGATTTCGGTTTGTATTTGTTGATAACTCATCGAAAGCTTTGCAAGCTCGAGGACCCGAGACCGCAACCTCACCCTGATGTCGAGGGGTAAATATTTCCGGATGTGAACTTCGTTTCGGACGGGTAACGATATACGGTTAAAAGAGGTGCCTCTTCCGGAGATGTTCGTAGTATTCTCAGTTAAGGTCACACCTGCAGTCCTCACGTCGATTCAAGAAGCGGCTCGATGGGATACCTAGAAATGGAATCCTTGACCCCATATTTTGTGGGACAGGTTGACGAAAGTGATGTTGGCTACTCACTTCACTTCAAAGGAGACAAGGCCAGGTTCATGAGAAACTGTATCCCAGACTACATTTCAGTTTTTCGAACTCGACCTATGCACAGTGGATCAAGCAACAGCAAGTCAACACAAGCTTAGGAACCAACGCGAAAATTTCTAGGGGCGAGATGGCGATAGGCTCTAATCGGTGGTTCTGAACCGTTAGCTTGCATCTCACCGGGCCCCGCCATCACTGCTCATATCCCTACCAGATTACCCCCGAGAATTTCACTAACAGAATTAGTACTGTTGCAACTTCGGAAGGGCCATGAGACTCGAACTTCTCTATACAATCCGCTTCTTCTATCCCAGCGGGAAAGGAAGAAAGGCCCCTGTCAGCATAGACCAAATCGGCAAACCTAGTAAGTGGATTACTCTCAACCGCTACAGAGTCTTGAAGCAGACCGGAGACATAGACATCCCTTAGCCTCTAGCCAGGTGATCGATGATCCCCGAAAAAGAAGACCGGAGAGTCGGGTCGAGTTGAGCCGCTAGTATGGCGAAGTGGGCGTCCAGGCGACGAGGGTCTCCATCGCCATGATTCCGCTGACACTACCCAGCTTCTCAACGGAAGTTTCCAGCAGCTCTTCTGGACTATAGCCGTGAAATGCGGCAAACACGTTAAACTCTCCAGGAATCACGTGGGCTTCGACAAAGTTTGGGAAGGTCTTGATCTTTTGTAAAATGGTCTTGAAGGTTCCCGTAACCTTTACCAAAGCGAAAGTGATAGGATCATCTGACTCGTCCTTTTTCGCGTTCGAGATTTTCTGTAGGGAAATCCCTGTCTGGGTAGACGTGATACCCTTGACCTTTCTGATCTTCTCGACGATATTGAAGACCTTGCTAGGCTCGTTGGTCCGCAGCTTGATCACGAGATCGAATCTGCCGGTCACTGGGGTGACTGACCCGACGTTGTTGATCTTTCGCAGGTGGCTGATGGCACGTGTTATTCCTCCCTTGACGTTAGCGAAGACCCAGCTGGTCTGTTCTGATTTCGGCACTTTTCCCACTAACGGCGTTGGCGGTGGACGCGCCTATTTTCGATGAAGCGTACCAGGAACGCTTGGTGCAGGTAACGTTAACCCGATACTGTTGAGAAAACTCGGCCCCTTTCCTGAAACCGTCACAGTCGATCTGAAAGGCGTTACTAGTTAACTTGGGTCTTCACCCAATCTTCCAGAAGCGTTGCTGCGCGGTCGAGCGTCTTGAAATATATCGCTCGACCATTTCTAGTATTGAGAGAACGATCTCCTCCGTCAACCATATGCAGCTTAGCCATCGGTCCTAGTTTCGACGTCAGGTCTTTCAGCTGTTCAGGCCGCGCGTTAGGGTCTCGGGTGCCCGAGATGAACATCATGGGCCTTGAGACATGGAATAGATGTTTGACTCCGAGCTCTTGCGGCTTTCCAGGCCTGTGGATGGGATAGCTGAAGAAGAACAGTCCAGCAACGTCTTTCCTACCGGGTTTGTCGACGACGGTATGAGATGCAACAGCTGCTCCCATTGACAAGCCACCTATGACCAGTTTTTCTGGGCTGTATTGAGATCGGACCTCGTCGAGAACTCTTCGGTAACATCCGACAAGAACTTCTTTTGAGTCCGGGGTTCTAGTGAGTCTCCATCGCGGCTCCATGTATGGAAAGTTGAACTTGACAGTAAGGAAGCCTCGCCTGGCCATTTCGACATGGAAGAATGTGATAAAGCGAGAACTCATTGATTTCCCTACCCCGTGGGCAATTACCAGAGCAGTGGGACTTGTTGCCCTTATCGTGGGGGAGGTTGCGTAGACTCCGCTGATCTGGTGGTTTCCGGTCCATGGAATCCTCTTGGTCTCGAGCTTTACTGAAGCAACCGGGGCTTTCAAGGCAGATCTCGAGTTGAGCCGTTCCGGGTTTGTATGGATAGTGTGGCCATTGGGGCGGCGGGGGATGGGATAGCTTAAAAAAGAAACAGATAATCATTTGGCTACAACCATGAATGAGACAACACTCTCCCTCAAGACGAACATGCGGAAACTCTGGGCAGACCATGCGATCTGGACCCGCCAATACGCTGTCTCAGCACTAGACAACGCACCTGACATGATGGCCGCAAAAGACAGACTCCTGAAGACTCCTGATAACATCGGCAACTCCTTCGTCCCATACTATGGCGATGGAACAGGCAGAAAACTCGCAGAACTCTTGAGAAAACATGTCCTTCTCGGGGTTGACCTCATCGAGTTCGCAAAAGCCGGCGACCAAAAGAACTTCGAGACTCAAGATAGCAAGTGGACCGTGAACGCAGACGAGATAGCCCGATTCCTGAGCCAGACAAATCCTCACTGGGCCAAGGACGACATGTTTGACCTCCTCCACCAGCACCTGACACTGACAAAGAAACAAGTTGAAGCACGACTTGACAAGAGATGGAAAGATGATGTCGCGGCCTTCGATGATGTCTTCACGGAGATCAACACCGTCGCTGACACGATCTCTCAAGGCATCATGAAACAATTCCCCGACAAGTTCTAGCCAAGACCAGAATTAGGTCCACCAACCGTTCCCTGACGACCGATGAGTACGAGAGGCACTGGAACTGGAACTCCCCCAAGCCAGAATCGAAACCTTCAGAATTGGAGCGGGTGCTCCGGATTTCGGGAATCTTCTCGGTGTTGACGGAGAACGCTACTCGCTTTCTTCCTTCCAGAACAAGAGACTGCTTGTGTTGTTGTTCATCTCAAACGGTTGCCCAACTGTTAAGGCCTGCCAGGATCGTATGATCAAGATCCAAAAGGATTACGGAGCGAAAAGCGTGCAGCTATTGGCTCTAAACTCAAACAACGCGTATCTTTCTCCCGCCGACACCTATGCTGAAATGGTCTTGAGAGTTCAAGAGAAAAGCTTCAACTTCCCATACGTCAAAGATGAAGATAGGACCGTTGCCAAAGCCTACGGAGCCATATGCACACCCCACGCGTTTCTGCTGGACGAAGAACGGAGACTCCGGTACATGGGCAGAATAGATGATTCTCGGAATCCTGAAAGAGTAACAGCCAGCGATTTGAGAAACGCGATTGACGATCTCCTCGGGAAGAGATCTGTTAAAGTATCCGAGACAACGCCTTTCGGCTGCAGCATCGTCTGGTAACTCCGCAAGGACGCTTTTTCTCGTGACCTTGTTTGAGGCAGGTCATGTCTACAAACGATTCACGCTTGCCAACGGAAAGAAGGTAACTCTGCGAGTACTTCGATGGGAAGACCTTGATGGTCTTCTCATGTTCATCAACAGCCTTGTCGAGGAGAAACGAGGAGACACAGAGTCATCCCTCTACACGGGCTTTGATAGAAAAGTCACACGCGAAGAAGAAGTCGAGTGGCTAGTGCAAACCCTAGTAGCAATAGAAGGAGAAAATGTCATCAATGTGGTCGCGGATATCAATGGAAAGATAATAGCAAATGGCGATGTGACGCGGGGCAGATACAAAGACACGCGTCATCATGGACACCTGGGGCTAACTGTGATCAGTAAATACAGGGGACAAGGGATAGGACGCAGAATGATCGAGACGCTTGTCAGAGAAAGCCGCAGGGCAGGACTGCGGGCCCTTGATGCAGAGTTTCTGGCCGACAACGAGACAGCCCGACGAGCTTACGAGAAAGCAAGCTTCAAACAAGCGGGAATAATTCCACACAAAGTCTTCAGAAACGGAAGATACTTCGACGGCCTAATTATGGCCAGAGAACTATGATGGAAGTCTATTCTCACGAGAAAAGGCTTCTTCTTGATCTACCATTTTACAGGGTCTTGTGGTTTCTCCTGGCTCCTCCAGAGATAGAGGGTGGCAATAGAACAGTAGGGATGCCAATTTCTCGACAACTGTTCGAATTTTTCTCTTGACGGTAACTTTCTGAGCCTGTAAATTTTCTGGGCGGCCTTCCTCAGCCCAAGATCGTCAACTGGTAGAACGTCCGTTCGTCCTAGGACGAAGATGAGAAACATTTCCGCGGTCCATCTTCCGATCCCTTTCACGTCATCTAGTTCCTTCACAACTTCTTCGCTTGGGAGGTGAGACAATTTTTTCAGGTTCAGAACGCCGTTTTCGACTCTCTCGGATAAGTCTCGGATGTATCCGATTTTCTGTGGCGATAATCCGCTCGCGCGCAGATGTTTCTCCTCCGTGTCGAGATATTGGCGAGGTCGGGGAATCTTACCATCATAGATCTGTTTGAAACGATTGAGTATCGCACGCGCCGCGGCTCCGGCTAATTGCTGGAAAATTATCGAGCCGACAAGTGCTTCGTAGTGATCGTCGTCCAAACGAAACTCGTAGGGTCCCAAGCGGTCGATGATCTTTGCGAGTGCGGGGTCGTTTTTCTTGAGATGTCTCATTCCCCGCGCCCACTCTCGTTTCTCGGCCAGGTTAGCTTCTACCAATTTTTGGGCCAATCTAATCCTATTCCAAGCTTTGAATAGTGAATGTGGGTTGAAGGGGATTTGTCAATGTCACTTTCGGACAAGGATATCGCTTCTGCGATCGAGAAGGGAGAGCTGAGGATCGTTCCGCGTGGATTCAGGCTCAACCCTGCAGGAGTGGATTTACGGATTGATCGGGACGTTCGTCTGAAACCGAAACAACAAGTGCTTGTTGCTAGCATGGAAAGAGTCGAACTCTCGAATCGTATTGTCGGATTTTTACATCTTCGCTCGTCTCTGGCCCGTGAAGGATTGATTGCGAGTCTTGCTCTGGTGGACCCGGGGTTTCGCGGGCAGCTCACTGTCAGTCTCTATAATTCCGGAGACAGCGCGGTCAATCTCGCGAAGGGCGAGAGGTTCATCCAGCTCTCTCTGTTAAGACTTGGAAAGCCCGCGATTCACAAATACGCTGGCCGCTACCAGAATAGTACCGGAGTTGTTGCTAGTCGTCGCCAAGAAAAACGATCACACACGCCGAAAATAATGGAAAGCGTTATACAGGGTACTCGTGGCTAAAGCGTTGATACAAGAAATGAAGGACACTTCACGCATTCTAGATCTCAAATACAAACTCATGACGATCGAGCTGCTCAACCTGGCCAAACAACGGTTCACATATCGAGAACTCTCCGCGATGGTTCACCTTCCTGAAACGGTTCTGAGCCGCTACGTGAAAGGACACGTCTTACCGACCGCACAGCGGGCCGAAGAGATCAATAAGACTCTGCAAAGATACATGAGCCTAGACAAAGAACTTCTGGAAAGAATTCACTTCGACGATGGAGGATATTTTGACAACACGGCGATCATCGGCGACACGATGTTGCTAGAACGCGCGGTCCAGCATGCAGTGGGCAAGTTCGCGGGAAAGAGAGTTACAAAGATCATGACGGCAGCGGTTGACGGAATACCTCTCGCGACTCTCCTCGCACACCGGCTAGGGGTTGGATTACTGGTTGCAAAGAAGGCAAGGGAGGTCGGGGTTCGAGAGTTTATCGAGGAGATTTTCGTACCGCCCAAGACCGCTGTCGTATTGAGCTTGTTTGTTCCGAGGGACGCAATCAAAAAAACTGACTGCGTGCTAATCGTGGACGACATTATCGATAGCGGCGAGACCCAGCGGGCGATGATGAAGATCATTCAGAAGGCAAAGGCGGAGGTCATAGGAATCTACGCCCTCGTGTCCATTGGGACTGATTGGAAGGCTCGGATAGAGTCGGCTGGAAACGTTCCCGTGGAGGTGGTGACCCCGGTTATCAAGAAGGAGCCTAAGGAGAGGGAAAGAGAGTCCAGAGAGACGAGAGAAGTTCGGGAAATATCCGCCTAGAACCTACTGTTTATCAGTAGAAAAGGTACAGTTGCGCGTGCCGTTTTCTCTCTTCGCAACCATTTCCTCATAGAGCTTTCCGCTAAAAGTTCGGGGAATCATTTCTCATATTCTTGAAGCTGATGTGCGGAAACGGTTTTTGAGTCGAGTTTTTGAACCCGATTTCTGAACAGGCTTTGAAATCGAAAAAGTGAATTCTTAGGCCCCCCGGGGGCTACTCAAGTCGCGTGCCCCGCCCTCCACGAGATCAGCCAAACATAGCCCGAATGTTCTCCGCCAAAGGCTGACCCACCACGCCACGATCGGTCACGATCCCGGTGACCAGTTCTGGTGGAGTAATGTCGAAGGCTGGGTTCAAAGCCCCTACGTTCCGGGGAGAAAACCGCCTACCTCCAATCAAGAGGACTTCCCGTTGATCCCGCTCCTCAATAACCACCCTAGATACATCGGTCACCAGATCCAGCGTTGACACGGGAGCAGCCACGTAGAATGGAACATCGTAGAACTTTGCCCCGAGCGCAATCGGCAAGGTCCCGATCTTGTTCGTAACATGCCCGGTGCCCAAGATCCTGTCCGCGCCCACGACAACCTTGTCCACCGCTCCCTGAGCCATTAGCTGAGCAGCAGCGCTGTCACAGATCAGCCGGACCGGAATCCCGTCCCTTGACAGCTCGAACGCGGTCAGCCTCGACCCCTGCAGCAACGGCCGCGTCTCCGTTGCGATCACAGACACGTTCTTCCCGTCCTCGACAGCAGACCGGACCACTGCCAGTGCAGTCCCATATCTCGCTGTCGCGAGAGACCCCGCATTACAGTGAGTCAGCACAGTGTCTCCATCCTCTATCAGAGGAGCTCCAAAGTGTCCGATTTTATGAGCGGCTTCAAGTTCCTCGCGAAGAATCGCATCGGCCTCGCGCCTCAACTCATCGCCCAAAGTTGCGGCCGAATCGACCCGGGAAGATGCTTTGAAGACCCGCTCGACAGCCCACCGGAGATTCACGCCTGTCGGCCTTGTCAATATCAGAGAATCCGCGGACTTGCGAAGCCGGGACCTCGCCTGACTCAAGTCACCGTTCCTGATCTTCAACGCGGCCAGAACCAATCCATACCCACCAACAACACCGATCAACGGCGCACCTCTGACCTTCATGGACCGGATCGCGGAACAAACCTGGTCCACTGTCCGCATACGAACATAAACCAGCCTTCCCGGCAGCCTCGTCTGGTCAATAACCTCCAGCACCCCATTCTTCCATCTAACCGGTTCGAGAGAGTCTCGGCTTTTCCCAGGCATTTCTCAAAACTCCGTTTATCGCTCTCAATTGTTCGCATGCCTTTATAGACGCCTGCCCGCCGCTAGCGCTCTCAAATCATAACCGGGGTGCTTTGTTTGATGACGACAGAAGTTCTCGACGCATTTCTCTCCAAGAACAAGGTCTACCTGAAAGAACCCGAGAAACTCATGGAGCTCCGCGAGAAGGCCTACGGAGCCCTGGCAGACGACAAGCTCTTCCTAAGCCCCTATGAGACATTCTATCTCGTGGAGAAACGAAGAGCCAGAGTAACCGATGAGAAGACAGCAAAAGAGAAGACGCTTCAACATCTCGTAACAAGATTGTCCGTCGGCAAGCCAACGATATGGACAAAATATCTGGTATATCGAGACCTACGAGATAGAGGCTACCTGGTCCGAGAGTCCGAAGAAGGCTTCGACTTTGAAACCTTCGGAAAAGGAGCGACCCGACGACAAGTATCAATCGTCTTCGAAGGAGGAGAATCCACCCTCGAAAGACTCGCCAGACTCTCCGCCAAGGCAAACAAGGAGGGAAAAGATCTAGTGCTCGCCGTAATCGACAGACGCACAGACATCGTATATTATACGCTGAATACAGAACGGTTCGAAGGAAAATAGCTCCGCGATGGAGAAACACGGCACCGTGTCAGAACCACAATTCACCCTTCCACGGGGAATGAGAGACATTGAACCGGAGGAAATGTCACGCAGGATCTGGCTCACCGACAAGATACGACAAGTGCTCCGGAACTATGGATTCCAAATGCTCGAGCCCAGCCCTGTAGAAAACCTGGAAACTCTCGAGGCAAAATCAGGCCCCGCAGTCAGAGATGAAATCTACTGGTTCAAAGACAAGGCAGAACGAAATCTTGGGCTAAGATTCGATCTCACGGTAGGTATGACCCGGATGGTCGCGAACAGGTTCGACCTCGCAGAACCGATCAAGATCTCATGCATCGGCGGAGTATGGCGCTACGACGAACCCCAGTTCGCCCGCTACCGTTACCACACACAATGGGACGCTGAAATCTACGGAGTCGAAGATTCCTCGGCCGACGCAGAGATTATCGCGCTAGGCTCAGACATCCTAGAATCAGTCGGCCTCAAAGACCATTTGGTCAAGATAAGCAACCGAAAACTCGTCGAAGGCTTCCTGCGTGGTCTAGGAATCCAGTCCCAGAACGACCTTGACCATCTAATCCGAATAGTTGACAAGATGGGAAAAGTAGGGTCCGAACAGGCCGAGCGAGAATTCACCAGAGCCGGCCTATCCAAGGACAAGGTCAAGCGAATCTTAGGCTTCGCCGATATCGGCGGAGACCCGGACAAGGTCCTCGGAGAACTAGAGGGCAAACTTCCCAAGGGCGAGATGATCCACCAGGGTTTCAAAGAACTCTCCGGGACAGTGGATAGGGTAGCATCCCTCGGAAAGAAGCAAAAGGTCAAGATCGACCTAGGAATAGTCCGCGGAATAAGCTACTACGATGGAACAGTCTTCGAAGCCTACGATCGAGACGGAGAAGACGTGGGCGCAATCTTCGGAGGCGGGCGCTTCGACAAGTTATGCAAGATCTATGGAAAACGAGACATGCCAGCAACAGGTGTCGCAGGAGGCTTCGAACGACTCATGCTCTCTCTAGACCGGAAGGATCTGTTCCCTGACATCCAGCAACGCCCCCAGGTATTCGTGGCCACGGTCAACGAAACGGTCTGGTCCGAAGCCGTGAAAATCGTTCAACAACTCCGAAGTCATGGCATCAGGACTGACTACGATCTCAAACAACGTCCACTCGGCAAACAGTTCGAGTACGCAGACTCATTGAAGGTAAGAGTATCTCTTGTCTTAGGACCCCGAGAGATCAAGGAAGGAAGCGTCCGTCTGAAAAACATGAAAACAGGCGAAGAGAAGAACGTCAAGCTATCATCCGTTGTTGATGAAACCCAGAAAGCCCTCCAATGAGCCAGATTTCTCCCAGGCAGAAACAGAAAAAACAGGACCGAATCCTCTTTTTCACAGAAAAGAAAAGTTTCAAGCCAAAACATCCGCCCTCAGCTTGGTATATTAGTCTCCAATCATCTTCTCAGCCCCCGTGGAACTAGTTGAGTTTTCGTTCAAGAACTCGTAATGTGAGACGGAGACGGGTCAGAAGAGAAACGAGAACTAGACTCATTCATGTTGCCGTTGCAGCTGGATAGACAGCAGCAAAATGGTTCGACTGGTTACTCCCTGGGAGTTAGATCGTACATCTCGGGTGGATTCACTGGAAGAACGAAGTGGATGTAGCCGTATCCGTATTTTTCGTGGAATTGATCGCTAGCCTGGATACCTTTCTTGAAGGCCTCTTCAAATCTCCTCCATTCTTTTGCCCGAATCGCTTCACTCATTGGATGAAAATGTGTTTTTACGAATTCGTTCAAGTCTTCGGTGAACTTTGGCCTGAGGGTGGCGCCTATTCGGAAGAGGGCGATGACTTGGTTGAGCTGGTACTGTGCGAGCTTCCAGTTGAGCGCCTTGGCAGCGTAGTAGAGAACGTGAAACCTTTCTCCAACCTCCTTCATCAGGTGGGCCATCCCATGTTGAGCCTCGGCCAGCTGTTCGAGGCTAAGTTCACCGTGCTTGGTCCTAATCACAATCTTCTCGTCTGGCATGACGAGATTCTCGTCGAGAGTTTCCTTATAGGCGTAAGGTACCAAACTATTGCGTGAGGGGCGAGACAAGAATGTGGGTTGAGTTCAAGTGTCCGATCTGCGGAAAAAGATCTTGCTGATGACAAATCCACGGCGAATTTCATAATTTGTAAAGAACCATCTCACGGAACCCTGAGATTCTTCACCGGGAACGGTTGCTTCTTCACTAGCGACGAGAAGGTCGCTGAGGAACTCGCGAAGAGGAGAAAGCGTGTCCACGTTGTAGACCCCGCAGAAGTTTTTTCTGCCAGACAAGGCTGAGATTCAGGCGAGGACCATAGAGTCTAACGCGATTTCATTTGTTCTTAAGAATCTGTATCAGTCATTCCGCGAGAGCCGAGCAGGAAACACTCCGTGTTCTTCCCACCTGCGATTCTTAGGAACAATTAACTAGGATTCATCATAGTCAGCCCTTTGGGCCCGTAGCTCAGCCTGGATAGAGCGGCAGTCAATTCTCGGCCGATCCCCCTATGCCTTGGAGCGGGTTGAGCTGTAGGTCCGGGGTTCGAATCCCCGCGGGCCCGCTACCCCTCAAAGCATTCATCGAGAGTTCGAGGATTGTTAACAACCATCGAGCTTCCCTCGATTTTCTCTTTCTCCGCTCGCAATTCCGAGCGCTTCGCTAGTTCCAGAGATGACTCTGCTTTCTAGGTCAAGGACCCGCCATTTTTTCAGAGTCCTCTACACCTCGGTGATTAGCGATCCTAGCAGTCCGCCTAGCAATCCTAGGAACAGAGCAATCGGGAAGAACGCTGTGAAAGTGAAAGCGATGGCCAGATCTTCCGCGAGTGTCTCAGGGATGAGTCCTGTGAGCCCGGGAATTATTAGAGCCAGATAGGTCAAAGAGGCGGCGAGACTGTTGGAGACGAGAACTCCAAAGAGACTTCGACCAATGTTCGAGAGAACCAGGCCTGCCAGCAGTGACACTCCGAATATGCCAGCGTAGTAGAGGGCGATTCCCAAGATTGGCATGTTGGGTTTTGCGGCTGCTCGAGGAATGATTATCCCAGCGATAATACCTGTTAAGGCTAGGCTAGCCAGAGAGACTCCCCAACCCAAAACCACCAGTACGAATTTGACTCGGCTCGACTTCAAACCAATAGCCTTAATCCAAGACAAATGCAAGGACTGGTCGATCAGAGCTTAGTCAAATGAAGCTTCCGGCCGATAATAGAGTCATACTGGGCTGGGTCCTCATCTTCGTTGCAGCTGCTTCAGCAATTAATCTAGTAATTGTTGCGCGAAACTATCAACTTGCTTATCTCTCTCTTAATCGGCTGGAATTCACGGTCTCCAAGGTAACCCTTCAGAACCCATCCACTAGCATGGCAAGTATTGTTCTAGTGATTACTGCGAACAACCACGTTGATTTTGGAGGGTTGACAGCCACTCAAGGACTCGTTTCAGTCTACTTCTCCGCACCAGGTTCGACCCTTTTCCAAGACAACCCTCTTCAAGGCTACTCTCCCTTTGACAAACCCTTAGCGGCTCAAGGCTTCACCATGTTGAGCGTAACTCTTATTCTGACGCCCGCGAATGCGACATCTTTACTCGCGTTTAGCAGCGCCCATCCCGGAAGTGTCATTGCTAGCACCACACTTACCGTCATAGTGTCATCGCTTCTTTCCACACTCTTCAATGAAATAGATTTGACAACTGGAATAGGGACGGAATTCCAGCAGCTACAAAATACCACATTGACCTAAGAGATCGGCTATGGGACCCATTGACTTTATCCCATAACTCCGATCCTTAGAGGAGGACTCGACGGAGGAAGTGCTACTGAGGGTACGCTGTTGGCATCCCAAAGTGGATCGCGATATTATTGGTTGCTCTGGTAAAGCAATACTTGGCCTTCTTCTTCTTGAGAAAAAGGAATTCATGTAACGAGTCTTCCGAACCCATAGCTTGAAATCTCAGACTGACCAATCTGAATTGTCTTCAAATTGAAAGGATCTGTCGACGAGGTTAGCCTGACCGAGAAAGAGATTAGATTTCTGGAACAGAATGAATTGTGCAGGTTCGCGACAGCGTCCAAGAAGGGCGAGCCGCACGTTGTACCAGTTTCCTACGTCTGGCATGAAGGTTCACCGTATATCGTGACCGATTACGGGACAAGGAAGCTCAAGAACCTAAGGGAGAACCCTCATGCAGCAATACTGGTTGACACAGCCGGGACGCAGAAGCTGCTATTGATCAGCGGCCCAGTATCTATTATCGAGAAAGGAGAGGAGTACCGGAAACTCTACAAAATATTCCACGCGAAGCTGGATTGGGTAAAGCGGGACCCATGGAAGGAAGGCGAAGCACCCTTCGTACGGATCAACCCTGCTTTCAAGGCGGGATGGGGACTCCGCGAAGAAAAGTAACAATCGCTCTCCATCAGCCTAAGACTATCTTCCTGCCCTGAACAGATGTGAAAGCATAGACGCTGGTGCGAACTGGTTACAAGACTCTTTAATAGCGCTGCAACGGCCAACAGCAATTAGAGCTGAACCGGCAAAATGGCAGATTTCTGTTCCAGATGCGGTAAGACAATAAGCCTCATCGACCCCCTGTTAGAACTCAAAGGGTTAAGGTTCTGCGAGGACTGCTACCCGGACGTCAAACGGGAACATGCGGCAGCTAGCATTTCTGACAAGATGGACAGAAAGAATCGTGCGGCCTTCGCTGACGACGAGAGCGACGAGAATCTTCGTGGGTCAATTATCAAGGGTAAGCAGGCCTTGGCGGCTAAGGAGAACGAGTTCAAATGGGATAATCCCTCTCTCTCCTTGATTGCGAGCGCGCTGCGGATTCTCACTGATCAGAACAAGATCATGATGAAGCAAAACGAGCTAATTCTAAGAGAGCTTGAGAGCCGAACGCCTACCGTAAAGTCGAAGTGAAGCGTAGTTTCCTCCGTTCCCAGAATAGGTATGGTCCCGGGGACCGGAGTCTCATAGAGGTTGCTACCTCTATTTTGAATTCGCCGAACCAGTTTTCATGGTTCTCCGGCGACACTCCGGTGTCTACTGTTAGCCTGGTAAGGCTGACATGGCTGCGCACTGGGCGCACACCTACAGCATCTTCGTCGCCCACTGTTCTAGGGGGCGGCTCGGAAGCTCTTCCAGGCTGAGCTACCCCGGGACACGACCAAGACGCGACCCTTGTCGTCTAGTTAAGATTTCTCGGGACCAGACTGTTGATTTTCCCTAATCCAACGGGCTAGGTCCCGCAAACCAATATTGGAGGTAACGTCGACCACGGGGACCTCGATGTTTCCGACGCGCACGAAGTTGTTGTACTTCGCCATCGGTGCGTGAGATATGTTCGAAGCGTAGATTCGGCCTTTGACGTATTCTTCGGGGAGGGCTTCCGGTTCGACGAAATCGGCTAGGAACACGACTCCTTCCGCCCAGTAGAGCGCCAATGGCTGGCCCGAGACATTCATGACAAAGGCAACCATAGAGGCAAGGCTGGTCTGGCTTGCGAAGCTGGTGAGCCCGGTGACAACGATCTCCTGTGGTGGTGAATGGATTATCGAAACCAAGGTTAGCTGTTCCTGTTTGGCTGGAGGGGTCGCCTATGTTAAGGCTTGGCGGCCAACCTGCCCCCGTAACGCGTTTTCATGAAGGATGGAACAGACGCCTTCGGCGAAGATGCATAGACCCCTCAAGTTGGGGTCAGGATACAGATTCTTCATGGAGGAAGAAGCGATGGGCAGGGTCCGTTGAACGCGGATTCCGAGCGTTTTCACGAAGGGCGGCGCGTGGGAAAATCGACCACCCCGGGGGTCACTAGAAAAAGAATACTTAGAGAATAGTTAGCGGAAAAGAAAATTACGGGAAAAATAGTTGCGCGGGAGAAAAGTTTCGAGATGGGTGTAGCTTAGACGGTTTGGCGCCCAGGGCGGGATTCGAACCCGCAACGCGCTCGAGAATTACTCGAGTGTCGCACGGGTGACAGCCGTGCATACTTTCGGCCGGCTCCCGCAAGCCGCGGACCGGGCTATACTACCTCTACGCACTCCAGTATTCCAGGAATAGGGCGCGAGCCCGGCATACATGTCCTGGGCAAGGCTACCCGGAAAAGCCTGCAAGCTTAAACCTTCCCAATAGCGCTAGAAAATGGTCGAGAATTACCGTTAGGGACTGAAACCGGTTTCAACAAGAATAACTCCAATCGGAAGAGCCCACGCTAGAGAGTGAGACTTCACGGCTAATTATCCAATCCCAAGCATCGGAATTGGCACCACCCTAGTCTCGTTCATAATACTCTTCATAATCTATCTCCTAGTCATCGGCTTCGTACTCTGGCTAGCAGGGGAAATCGTAGTCGGCCGAAAGGTCACCTTCGGCGAGGCCATAGCAGTCGGGGGCACGGGAACTTTCTTGGTGGGGGCTGTTGTCGTCTTTGTCCAGGGAATAATCGGCCTGCTTATTGGTCTGCTAATCTTCCTCCTCCTTGTCAAACACTACTTCAAAACAGGCTGGCTCGGAGCAATCGGCGTAGCCATAATGGCGATTGTTGTTCTCGTGGTTCTCACGTTTGTTCTAGGCGCCGTACTGGTCGGCGCACTCTTCGGATTCCCGAAGATCTTCTAGATGAGCCTTGAATTAGAGACTCGCCTGGTACGAGTGAAAAATGGAAAAGGCTTCTTCGGAGCCCCTTCTATGGATATTTGGGAAACTTACGCCCCGGCAGGGCTAGGGCTAGGCTTCCTCGCCGCTCTTATCTTCCTGCTCGGAAGAACAGCCACAGGTGTCGCACATGGCTACCGAGATTCGGCTATTCCTCGATTTAAACACTACACCAGACCGGTTCAAGCACCTAGACGCTATGGGCTTTCAACCAAGTGTCAAGTCTCTCCATCGCTTCATCGTAGCTCTTGACTAGGTCGTCTTTCCCTTGGTGCGTGTTGAAGCTGTGGTCACCGCCCTCTATCCAGTGAATCTCAGCCCTGTCACCTAGTTTCGATACCACTCCCGCGAGGAGTTCTCTTTTCGCGAATTGGTCCTTGGTCCCGGAAAGAAAGAGCATCGGCCTCTCAATCCGATAAAGGTGGTCATCCCGCAGCATTTCAGGCTGGCCGGGTCGATGTAGAGGATAGCCGAGGAAGAACAATCCTTCAACATCTACTCCGGAGGCAACGACCTGGGAGGCAATACGGCCTCCCATCGACTTTCCCCCTACAAATATGCGCTTAGGCTGGTATCGGCTGGCCTTGACCTCTTCGATAACCTGTCTATAGCTAGCTTCAAGGATCTCTCTTTTGTCCGGGATTTTTCGTCGAGCCTCCATGTACGGAAAGTTGAACTTCACTGTGAGGTACCCTTTCTCGGCCAGGCCTTTGTGGAAATAGGTGATGAAAGGCGAGTACATTGGTCCACCCGCCCCGTGTGCGATGATCAGACAAGTCTGACCGACTGCAGGGTTGGAGGTAGTTGCGTAAACGATTCCGAAGTGACCGCCTTTGGGCGAAACAATCCTTGAACCTTCCGTCTTAAGTTGGTCTTCGTCGTCTCTCAAGGCTCTAGCCGGCTCATGCAAACTAGAGGTCTGGATTCCCGACGAAAATGGCTAGATATCGCAGCGGCTCGAATCCTTCTCGAGCGGAGCTGTGCACAACTCCGGGTGGTATCACAAGCATTGTTCCCGGTTTTATCTTGACCCCTTTCTCGCCAACACGTGCGGATCCTCTGCCTTCGATATAGAAGATTGTCTCCTCAACATCATGCGTATGAGGGGAAACAATTCCGGTGAGCTCGACATATCTCATAGCGAGCTGATGACCCTGTTCCGCCTTCGATAGATACCAACGTCTGAAGTCGCCCACCCTTTCGGGAACAACTTCGGAAAGATGTTTGACTATCGTCGAGAATCCACCAGTTTTACGGTAAGATTTCTCAGGGTTTAAGATTGCCTGCTGTCGCGAAGAATTCGACCCAGCATCGTATTTTGGCCCTTCATCCATTGCGGAGAAAAACTATGTTAACCCAAGCTAGAAACACGATCCTGGATTAGAGAACATTGTCGTTCGATTATTCCCGCCTTCCCCGTGACTACCCTCGCCAGTTTCTTCCCTCCAAGATAGACCTCACAGATCTCAGCAGACTGAAGGAGTTATTTCACAACCTGCAGAATCGTCCTGTTCGTTCAGGATCTGACCTTGAAAAGTGGCTGAAAGACGAGTCTGAGCTTGCATCTGCCCTGGCAGAAGAACAATCCATTAGATATGCCAGGATGACATGTCAAACCGATGACCCTGCCCGCGAAAAAGACTATCTTCTTTTTGTCGAGAACATAGAACCCGAGGCGAAAATAGGGTTCTCCAGGCTGGATCGCAAATATCTCGATACCCCTGCACGGAAGAGTCTTCCGCCTGAGCAATACTTTGTACTTGACAGGAAGGTTGAGAATAACGTTGCCCTGTTTCGAGAAGAAAATGTCGAACTCGAAAAAGAAGAGACCAAGCTCGCGCAATCGTTTCAGAAGATCACTGGCGCTATGACCGTCCTCTACGAAGGCCAGGAGAGGACGATGCAACAAATGGGACGGTTCTTGGAGGAACCCGATCGCAGCGTCCGAGAGAAAACATGGCTGCTCTCCGAGTCGCGTAGACAGAAAGACAGAGACACGCTAAACCATGTCTACGACCAGCTAATTTCCCTGCGTCATAGAATCGCGGAAAACGCTGACTTTGACAATTACCGGGACTACATCTTCCGGAAGAAGGAACGGTTCGACTACACTCCGGAGGATTGCTTCCACTACCACGAGGCTGTGGAACAACACATCGTCCCTCTGATTCACGAACTCGACAAAGAACGGAAGAACGGGTTAGGAGTTGAACCACTGCGTCCATGGGACTTGGCCGTCGATCCCAAGGGTCGCCCCGCACTTCGCCCATTCAAAACCTCACCCGAGCTGGTACAGGGATGCATCCACGTGTTCGACAAAGTCAATCCCGATTTCGCCGCGAAACTCGAGAAAATGGCGAGCTTGGATCTCCTAGATCTTGAAAGCAGGAAAGGAAAAGCACCCGGAGGATACAACATGGAGCTGGCAGAAATTAGGCTACCATTCGTATTCATGAACTCCGTTGGACGCGATGGAGATGTATGGACACTATTACACGAGTCTGGACACGCGTTTCACGTCTTTGCAGTGCGGGACAAGGGGCTGCCCTACCAATATAGAGCCGAGAACGTGCCACTGGAAATTGCAGAAGTGGCCTCACAAGCAATGGAGATCATTGGAGGAGAACATCTCGAAGGAACATTTTACAATAAGGAAGACGCTGCCCGCTCCAAACGAGAACACTTAGCATCAATCGTCAAGCTGCTCGCCTGGATCGCAACCATCGACGCTTTCCAACACTGGATATACACCCATCCGAGCCACGCTCGAGAAGAGCGACAAGGCCAATGGGTCAAGCTCAGAAAGAGATTTGGTGGAGCTGAAAGCTGGAACGGATACGAGGAATTCCTCCAATCCCAATGGCAACGGCAATTGCACCTGTTCGAAGTCCCCTTTTACTACATTGAGTATGGAATCGCGTTCATGGGTGCGCTGGGTCTTTGGACACGATACCGCAAAGACCCAAGAGCGGCGATTTCGGCCTACCAACGGGCTCTCGCCTTAGGCGGGTCGAAGCCATTACCAGAATTATTCAAGGCTGCCGAGTTGCCGTTTGATTTTGGACCTAGAACAATTGAACCCTATGCCAACGAGCTACGTGATGTCCTGGTGCAGCGCTAACGCCATCCGTAATCCGATGGCGAATCTTAGCGTTGTTTACTGGCAAAGAACACAAAGGACGGGTTGGGACGAACAAATCATAGGAGAGACTTCTGTTAGCGATGCTTGGATTTATCGGTCAGCCATTGATAATAACTCTTGACGATATTGACCTGAGTCTAATCTCAGCTCTAATCGGACTCGCGGTGACGATTCCTGTAACCTATCTGATAGTTGACCGTGTTGTAGCTAGACACGATAGGAAGAAGCTTGAACCGGTCGAGAAGCTAGCGAAAGAGAGGCTGAGATCCAAACTTGGAGTGGGTTTCCTCACAACGTTTCTCATCACGTTGGTGATCGATATCACATCTGCGGTGGGAGAGAAGAAGAGCTTGTCGAAAGACCTCATTTCCCTTCACATCGAAAAGTTGAAGGGAGCTCAGTCCGACCTAGAAATGCTGCTGGGCGTCTACAACAATGTTCTAGATGTTAGGACCACCCATCTTACGAGCAGTATTATTTTGTTCATCGAACACTTGCAAGAAGATTTTGAGTATCTCTCACAAATCTATCCCAAACCACCCACTAAGGTCCACGCATCTCACATCGAAGATATTATTCTCAAAACTGTGAAGCTAACCAAAGAAGAACTGGAGGTCCTCGGGACGGATAGCGCCCAGATCCGGGCACTTGAAGAATGGTTGACCAACTATACAAAAACCAGAGTTACACCGGCAGAACCTCGAGAAATGGTAGAAGTCAGCGGGAAGCACCAAATCGGTTGAGAAAGGAGAACGAGTCACGGTTGCCCAGGTTCGTCAAAGTAGCAGAAAAAACCGACTTCACAGACGGATTCGGCAAGGTCGTGAGTGTCGAAGGAAGAAGTCTAGCCCTGTTTCGAGTCAAGGACGAGTATTTCGCCATAGCCAACGTCTGTCTACACCGCGGCGGTCCATTAGGAGAGGGGAATCTCAGCGGCTCAGTGGTCACTTGCCCTTGGCATGGGTGGAATTTTGACGTTCGAACAGGCTCTTTCACGGTGATTCCAACCTTGAAAGTCGCTACATACAAGGTCAAAGAACAAGACGGCTCGGTCATGGTAGAAGTTCCGTAGAACCGCACCAAGCCAACTCAAGCTAGCCTCTTGACAGGCTGAGGTCTCAAACTCCTCTTCGCCTGCTCCAGATGGGCTTCGCGCTATTGCGCGACCCATCAATCGTCCCTATATAAGGGACCTCCTTTTAAAGGCGGGACAACTTTGGGCTCAAAAACAAGGGTGTTGATGGGTTTTGTCGGATAAGAACAGGGCTTTCATCAATATCGAGAACGTGGTTGCTTCAGCAACACTAAAACAGAGAATAGACCTCAACGCAATCGTCCGAGTCTTCCCTGGAGTCGAATATCGGCCGGAACAATTTCCAGGTCTAGTCTACAGACTCAAGAAGCCAAAAACTGCAACATTAATTTTCAGCTCTGGAAAAATGGTGTGCACTGGCGCCAAATCTGAACGCCAAGCGCGCCAGGCTGTATTGAAAGTAGTTGACGAACTGAAGAGGGATGGAATCGTAATTCTTGGCAGGCCAGAAATCATGATTCAGAACATTGTCGCATCGTGTGGACTTGGAGGCCACATTGATCTCGAGAAAGCGGTTTACGGTTTGAAGAAGACCATGTATGAACCGGAACAGTTTCCAGGATTGATCTACAGGATGGACGAGCCGAAAGTGGTCATTCTCGTGTTTGCCAGCGGGAAACTGGTTTGCACCGGAGCGAAGAAGGAGATCCAGGTACACATCGCGGTGAACAAGTTACAAGAAACCTTGGAGGCCAAGGGCCTGATCCGCTACGAAGGTCCTGACAAGCCTCGCCTTCCACCCCTGCCAACTAAGCCTTCCTAGCCAAACACTGACGACCAGATACTCCCGATTGTTGGCGGGCCCGCCGGGAATTGAACCCGGGACAGCCGGGTGTCCCTCTGAAGGCTAAAAGCCTCACCAGAGCAATCATGCCGCTCTTCCGGTGCTCTACCTATTCAGGATCCACATGTTGGGATCTGGCTGAGCTACGGGCCCTACGGGTCGGTACGAACGGTCGTTGAAAAAGAATTCGGGGGTTCTCACAGCTAGCAATACCGGCAGGCTCGAACCAGCCATCTGATCTGGTGATGTGGAATGTACTCTCCGCTACTGTCTTTCTCGAAAACGAGGAAAGTTCCATCTCTTTTCTCTACTCGCCCTTCTATGAATAACCCGTCGAGCCTCTGTCCCACAACGTCTTCGTTAGCATATCGCCTTATCTCGCTCTCTTTCATATCCCAATCACCTCTATCGCCGCAATACTCGTTACTCCCGTTTAACGGGACAAGTTACAACACCATCAAAAACACTCGACTGTACTGAGGGGAGAAGTGCGTAGTGTAGTGTAGTGTGCTACAAGTTTGCCCACAACAATTCCCTACTCTGTTAGGATCCCGAAGGACTTGCTCGATGAGATGAGGAGATACTACGATAGAATGGATCCACCCAAGCCCACGTTCTCAGCTATCCTGAGCCATATAGTCAAGATGGGCTGGGACTCTTACATGACTCGTGGCCAAGAGGGAAGCAAGACCGCTAGACCTCTGGTTGCTTCGTTCCCTAAGAGGCTCGAGGAGCGGGCCTTCAAGGTAGGCTAGGTTTGGTTTCTGGACCTTAGCAACTCGGGAGTGTCTTGGGCTCGCAATGCGCCTACTACAGAATTCTGGAGGCGTCCCAAGTTTTCGACCTTCGCCTCTATTCCATCTCCCGGTCTGAGGAGGAAGGGTTCTTTGTCTGGTTTCCTGTAGATCGCTACGCCTGATGGAGTGCCGGATGTTATGATGTCGCCCGGCTCCAATGTCATCGATGAGAAGAACTCTACCAGTTCTCGAACCTTGAATACCATGTTCTTGGTGCTTGATAGCTGACGCACCTGACCGTTCACTCGAAGTTCCATCCCAAGGTTGTCCGGGTTTCCCGCTGAATCCGGAGTTACCAGGCAAGGGCCCATCGGACCGAAAGTGTCGAAGTTTTTGCCTAGGTTGCAGAACCCTCGCTTCATCTCGGCAAACTGAATATCACGGGCACTGATGTCGTTGAAAACTGAAAAGCCTGCAACGAACTGTAGAGCGTCTTCTCGCGAAACATCCTTACATTTTTTCCCGATGACGGTGGCAAGTTCGACCTCGTAGTCGAGAAGCTTGACGTTCCTCGGGTAGATTACAGGTGCCCGGTGACCTACAAGTGATGTAGGTGATTTGAGGAAGGATATCGGAAAGGGCGGGAGCGAACTGCTTCCTTCAGCCAAATGGTCTGAGAAGTTACCGCCCATGCAGATGATCTTTGTAGGATGTGCTATCGGTGGCAGCACCGTTACAGAATCAAGGCTCCAGTACCCCTTGTCGTTTTGTTTCCCCGCGTCGAAGTGCTTCTTTGCGGAATCTGCTGCTAGTTGGGCTTTGGATTCTGCCTTGGGGTCCTTAAGGAAGTCGAGAAGTGGTTCCGCAGAGGACTTCACACCGGTTATCTCCGTGACATGGTCTGCACCCATCATGATGCCGATTCTGTTCTCTCCTGTTTTCTGCTGAAATCTAACTAGCTTCACTGATGGTCCCTGAATGGTTGGGACCAAGTGGTTTGGGAATGTAAATGTTACAGCTTGCCCGCGGGAAATCGTGTCCTCGGGGCTCCGGGAGGGCTAGTGGCGATTGGTGCGACGGAGGGTCTTGCGGTCGTGATCGATCTGCTTGAGAAGAGACGTAACCTGTTCAGTTTGTCTACGTAGGACAACGCTGTTCTGTTGAATCTTCTTTACCGAAAGCAACCCGCCTCAGTAGAGCGAATGGGTCCCGTTTAGACCGTAGAGAGAAGTGAAACTAATTCGCTTCCAGCTCATCCGCTAGGTGTTTCTGATGTACCATTCCCTGCGTAGATAGAGAGTCTTTTTAATCCGCCAAATCCCCGAGTCGTTTGGTTGACTGTAGCAATGGTAACGGCTGATGAATACCGGGTTGAGAGCGATACCATGGGAGAGGTCAAAGTCCCGAACGCTGCGTACTACGGAGCTCAGACACAGAGGGCTGTTGAAAACTTCCCGATCTCAGGAATTCGCTTACCAAAAGACTTCATCAGGGCCATGGCTCTGATCAAACTAGCTGCTGCCAAGGCGAACATGCAGCTTGGGCTCTTGGAGCCGAAAAAGGGCGAGGCCATTGTTTCGGCTGCTAAGGAGATCATGGAGGGCTCACTCTATGAGCAGTTTGTGGTTGACGTCTTCCAGACCGGTAGCGGCACCTCGACCAACATGAACGCTAACGAAGTGATCGCAAACCGTGCCATCGAGCTTCTCGGCGGAAAACGTGGAGACAAGAAACTCATTCATCCAAACGACCACGTGAACATGTGCCAATCAACAAATGACGTCTTCCCCACAGCGATCCATGTTTCGGCAGCAGAAGCGATCGGAAGAAAACTGATCCCAGCTCTACAATCACTCGCCAAAGCGCTGGAAAAGAAAACAGTCGAGTTTGATGACGTCGTCAAAGCTGGACGAACCCACCTCCAAGATGCCGTACCTGTAACGCTCGGCCAGGAGTTCGGCGCCTATGCCAGTATGATCCGACATGGTATCAAACGGGCGGAAATGGCGCGGGACACACTGTTAGAGCTTCCACTCGGTGGAACTGCCACAGGCACGGGCCTGAACGCCCATCCCAAATATGCCGAGCTAGCAATAAAGGAGGTTAACAGACTTGCCGGCTTCGACTTTAAGAAAGCTGAGAACGCGTTCGAATCGATGCAGGGCAAGGACGCGTGCGTCGAGGCCAGCGGGCTTCTGAAGACGATCGCTGCCAGCCTCATGAAGATCGCCAACGATCTACGGCTGCTCAACTCTGGACCCCGCACTGGGCTGGGAGAAATAGACATGCCTGCTACGGAGCCTGGATCAAGCATAATGCCGGGAAAGGTCAACCCTGTCATTCCTGAAGCTGTCAACCTGATTGCTGCTCAGGTTATCGGGAATGATGCGGCCATCGCCGTCTGCGGTTCCCTGGGTCAGTTGGAACTCAACATCATGATGCCCGTCATAGCCTACGACCTACTCCAGTCGATCGAGATACTAGCGAACGGCTCCAGGGTCCTTTCAGAGAAATGTGTCTCGGGGATCACGGCGGACCGCGAGAGATGCTACAGTTACGCGGACAGAAGCTTGATGGTTGTAACGGCGATAACACCCCACATCGGCTACGATAACGCTGCCAAGGTCGCTAAGAAAGCCGTGGCGGAAAACAAGTCGGTGAGACAGGTGATTCTGGAAGAGAAAATTCTCCCGAAAGAAAAGGTTGACGAAGTTCTCGACCTCAAGAAAATGACAAAGGGCGGAAGAGCCTAGATCCTCCGATTCCATAGGGGATGACGGTGCTTGATGGATACTCAGCAGATAATGCGGACATCGCTGAAGCTGGCAGGTTTCAAGACTGTCCCCGCTGACAGCGAGATTCACGTCAAAGGAAGAAAGATTCGGAAAGTTCTCGTCGCGATCGACGTCGGAGTGGCCGAACTCCTTCTAGCCCGCGACCTGGGTTGTGATGCGGTAATTGCTCATCACCCGACTGGTGGAAGGGCTAGGCTTGAAGGTTACAAGGTGTTCCTTCGCCACATCGAACAGCTGAAGGAAGCCGGTGTTCCAGAAGAGGTCGCGCAGGAGGCCGTTCGGCCCAAGCTACGAGTCCTAGAACTGCAGCATCATCCTGACAATTACGACCAGACACCCAGCGCCGCCAAGAAGCTTCGAATGCCGCTCATGTCAATTCACAGTCCATGCGATGAGATTGGTCGAAAAATGACTCAAGAGGCTTTGAAAGGTCTCGGCGCCGATTCGACAGTAAGAGATGTCGTTTCCAAGATCGGACGCTTTCCCGAGTATCGAAAAGCCGTATCCAAGATCGAAGTACGGTTGGGCTCCTCAAAGAACAAAGCCGGAAAGATCGCGATCAGCCATGCCGCCTACACTAACGGAGGATACGAGATAGCCAAGACATACTTCCAAAATGGCGTTCGGACGTTGTCCTACATTCACATAGCAGAGCCTGATCTCACAAGGCTCGCAAACGAGCCGTCCGGAAACCTGATTGTTCTCGGACATATTGCGAGTGACTGGCTTGGAATAAACAGACTCCTCCGCGAGCTTGAGAAGAAGGGTGTAGAACCGACCACGACCACTGATCTCAATTGACCCCCCCAGACCAGCAACCATCTCACACCAAGACGCCGGTAAAGCAGGTGTTTCCCGAACCAACTGTAGGAGCACTGATCGTCAACAACGAAGGGAAGATCCTATTGGCGAAGTCTCACAAATGGTTCGACAAGTATACTCTCCCAGGCGGACACATTGAAGTCGGGGAGGGCATGATAGATGCGGTTAGGAGAGAGGTCAAAGAGGAAGTCGGGCTCGACGTGGAGGTGGTGGAGATGCTTCTGTTGCAAGAAGCAATCTTCGAGCCAGAGTTCTACAAGAAGAAACATTTCATCTTCATCGATTTCTATTGCAAATCCAAGGAACAACAGGTCAAACTCGACCAGGATGAAATACAGGATTACATCTGGGTCTTTCCTGGGGCAGCGTACAATCTGAAACTCGACTCGTTCACCCGGAAGACTCTTGATAGATATCTGGAAAGGGGCCGCGGCTCGTCTTCCAGTAGCGTTCTATAGTTTCCAGCCTTTCGATTCTAACCTATCCTCCAGTTCGACAAGAGAATTTACTGTCACGTCCGCACCTTCCTTGGCAAAGTCGTTGTAGCGCGCGAACCCTGTTCGCACCAGCACGGTCTGTATTCCAAGTTTCTTCCCTGCTCTTACGTCCCACCAGGAATCGCCTACTAGAAACGCCTCCGCGACGCGAAGCTTCAGCCTATCCAAAGCGCGCGTTACAAGCTGTTTCCTCTTGTTAACGACCTCCTCCAGCGATTCCAGTCCGCGTGCGGGCCCCAGGTCCTCTCTGGTAAACAACACCTCGACTAGTGGACTAACTTTCAACAGGTCTAGCTCTGCGGCCACTACCGACCTCGTGAATCGCATTGTTGCAATCCCGAGTTTGAATCCGTGCGTTTTCAGCGTTGATAAGAGTTCGAGTGCGCCTGTCTGAAGCTTTGCCTTGTCTACAGTGTCTCTGAACAGTTTTCGATAGGTCTCATAGGCTTCGTCGGTTCGGGCAGCACTTTCGCTTGACAGGGCGGCCTCCAATACCATCCTAGGCCCGGTGCCGATCTCGTAGGCGCGTTGGTAGTAGTTCCTGACGAGAAATTCTTGACCTATTGGCTTTGAGTGATGTGCTGTGAGTGTTTGGTTGATGCAGTAGAACTCGCGGTCGTCAATTTGGGCGAGGGTTCCGTCCCAGTCGAAGATTGCGCCCTTCAAAGCTCCCACGCGGGGTTTGCATCCGAATGTAACCATTTGGGTTTGCATGGGGTTACGAGCAGAATATCACGAAACGGGGTTGACTGTTCTTGAGATTAAGGACGAGCGTACAATGGGTACTACAAGCCCCCAGTCGCCTATCGATACTAGAGGAGATCTTTTGCTGGCGATTGGAGTGGGATTTCTCATCAACCTGATCATTGGTGTCGCCCTGCCTGAAATAGGGCCGTTCGTGGCGGGACTCGTTGCAGGTGTGATCATTAAGCAGGGGCCTTGGAAAGGGGCGCTCGCGGGTTTCTTTGCAGGTACCCTGGGAGGACTAGCGAGTATCGGATTATGGGTTGCGACCAATCTTCTGAGCCTTCCTAACGGTCTTTGGTCGGTCGCGTTCCAGACAGCCATAGGAATTTTGACTGCCACATATGCGGTTCTCTCGTTGTCGGGTGGAATTGTTGGGAGTGTGGTTGCGGTGCAGCACTGGCCCCGCTTGAGCTTGTTCCTGAAGCAGCACAAGATAGGCTTCACGTTGCCATTCCATCTTCACCAATCCGCCCCGGTCATGACGAAGAGGCGAGAGAGGATTAGAGAATGACCTTTACGGCTCAACGTTTGTTGGACACGACTCCCAGCTGGCTGAGCATAACTCTCGTCTCAACATCCAGCGCTCTTCTAATCTCAGGAGTCGGTTTTGTTCTGAACCTCTTCGACCCTTTCAACATCACTCCCTTCACCCTGTTGCTCCATCTCGTGTGGGCTATCGTAGTTTCAAGCTGGGTGCTCAACTTCAAGGTGAAACTCCCCGCAGAGAAAAGAGCCCTATTGGCAATAGGCGTTGCCGTAGCTGTTGGATCAATATGGGGCGCTGTTCAACAGTGGGCTGCATATCTTCAGGCTGGAATAGTCAACGACATTACCCTTGTCGCTGGCGCAGTGACCATGGACGCAGTCGGCGGGCTGGTAGTCTACATACTGTACCACTTAAACATCCTGGGGAGAAAGATAGGCTCTAGCGGGCCTTAGCCTGCCGAAGATCTCAACGGCCTCGAGCTTGAAGGTATCTAGTTTCTCGTCTTGGCCGGTATCGCGATCGTCTCTCTGATCGGGACGCCTTCTTTCGGGTCCTGGATTATTCTCTGAAATCCTCTGATAATCTCCCTTGTCACCGGTCCCGGTTTGCCCTCCGCTATTGCTACTCCATGAATCTTGACGACAGGAACAACTTCTGCCATTGTTCCGGTTAGGAAGGCTTCGTCAGCTGTCATGAGCTCGTAGGGCGTAATATCTCTCTCTCGGACCTCGTATCCTAGCTCCTCGGCGAGCTTCATGACCCGTGCTCTTGTGACTCCGTGAAGAATTCCCGCTGCAGATGTTGGTGTATGGATTATTCCCTGTTTGACGATGAAGAGGTTTGAGCCGTGGAACTCGGAAACCATGCCTCTATGGTCGAGCATGACCACTTCGTCGGTACCTGAATCTATCGCTTGGAACTTGGAGAGCACGCTCTGGATATAGTTGAGAGACTTGACCTCATGGCTTGTTCCGTCGACCATGTCGCGTCTTAGGCTGGAGATGACAGCGGTTACTCCTTTCTCCCGGGCTTCCTTGCCGTGGGCCGGGAGTACCGGTTCAGTCATGATTATGATAGAGGGCTTGGGGCAGCTTCGCGGGTCCAGTCCAAGGTTTCCGCGGCCACGGGTGATTACGAGCCGTATGTACGCGTCAGCCAGATTGTTTCGTCGAAGCGTTTCGACGATAGCGTTCATGACTTGCTCTTTGGTCAGCGGAATGTTGACTCTTATAACGCGTAGTCCTTCGAACAATCGCTCTACGTGTTCGCGCAGTCGGAAGACTGTGCCGTTGTAGGCGCGGATGCCTTCGAAGACCCCGTCTCCGTATAGAAGCCCGTGATCGTAGACCGAAATCTTGGCTTCGCCTTTGGGGTGGTATTCACCGTCGATATAGACGAATGGTTCCTTCCCCGCCATAAATGTCCAGAAAGAGAAATGAGTGTTCCGGGTATAAAAGTGCAAGCTCCCTTGATGATCGAGGAACGGTAATCTCCACCTAAATCGTAATCTACCCGGACATGGTTTGCGTGTTTTCGGTCTGGGCCGGTAGTTCAGCCTGGTTAGGAGCATTGACTCTCCGGATAGAACGTCCGCCTTACACGCGGAAACCCTCACGTGAGGGCCGTAGGGTCGGGAGTTCAAATCTCCCCCGGCCCACCAGAATAGCTCTAGCTATTTTCGAGTAGTCTTTGTCTTTCGTCTCTGCGGCGCACATGTTCTCGGCGATTTGCTTCGGCGAGGCTTCTTGTATTTCGACTCGTACAATTCGACTTCTAGATCTCCAGGCATTCGAAAGTGAGTTAGCAATCCCCACCCCTCATCACTGATGCCCGTAGAGAATTCAACGCCTCGAGACTTCAATTCTTCAACCGTTTTGTGGATGTTATCGCAATAGAAGGAGATTGAATGAAACACTTTTTCGGACGGATGGCAGCCCAGATCGGCTTCCGGCATGTCGAAGACCAGCCAGCCTTCGCCCGTGTCTGTGAAAGGGAACCCAAGCTTGTCGCGAATGAATGCACGCAGCTCCTCGGGCCTGGGCGTGTACAATAGTGCGTGAAGACCCTTGATCAATTTCTATCTTCGGTTCTGTTAACTCTTCGTCTGATGAGTTAGCTTCGGGGCATCGACTCCGGGGATTACCGTAGGCGTCGGGTTCCCCTTCACGGCTTCAACTGCTCCGCCTTGCGCCTCTAGAAGGATGGGAGGCTGGGGACGTGCGAACCTCACCCGTCCCGCCGAGACAGGTTGATCGCTGCAACCGTGTCTCGGTCCATTACTACTCGGCATCTTCCGCACCAGAGCTTGCGTTCTAGTCGTTTGTCTGATTGCGAGCTGGTTGTATGAGAGGAGTGAGAGCTTTCTCAGCAATGACGCATCGTTCAACAGACCGATACGCAGGGAATCGTTAACCATCCGTCTGAACAGGTCCAGCAACCGGAGAACATCGGCTGCGGG
>WNGD01000862.1_pt1 | contig 33276 bp, 33 predicted proteins | sample 5400671 | NCBI WGS metagenome assembly WNGD01 (sample SAMN13153369, study PRJNA577476) | soil metagenome | isolation source: 40 cm soil or saprolite under grassland replicate 2 | place: USA:California | collected 2016-06-15 | reverse complement strand
ATGACGGACGCGCGGCGAACGACCTCGAGGAGCGGCGCTCGCGGCGTCGTCACCTCCGCCTCGAAGCTCTCCGGGAGGAGCTGGTTGTAGTTCGGGAACTGGCCGTCGATGCGACGACTCGTGAGCCACACGTCGCCGACACCCAAGAGCACATGGTTCTCGTGGACTCCGAGGCTCACGGTCTCCGCTCCGGCTGCGAGCCGCGCGAGCTCCTGCAGGGCCCGAGCCGGAATGATCGCGTCGAGCTCAGGCCCGGACTCACCGAGTGTCGTCTCCTTCACTGACAGGCGATACGAGTCCGTGGCCGCCATGGTCAGCTTGTCGCCCTCGAACCGAACCAGGATCCCTGTGAGGACGGGACGCGACTCGTCTCGCGACGCGGCGCGCGCGACCTTGTCGATCGTCCCGAGGAGCGCGGGTGCGTCGATCGTGTGCAGCGACACGTCGAGTGACGGAAGTCGCGGAAAGTCCTCGGCGCTGAACACGTTCACCTTGGACGCATAGCTCCCCGAGATGACCTCGAGGACTCCGTCCCCCTCGTTGAAGGTCAGCGCGACGGACGGATCCGGGAGAAGGCGCACGAGATCCGCGAGCAGTCGTCCTGGCACGACCACCGCACCGTCCCCGGCGATCTCACCGCCGACCGACGCGCGCAACGAGACCTCCATGTCGGTGGCCGCGACCGTCAGCTTCCCGCCCTCTGCCTGCAGGTGGATCCCCGTCAGCACCTGAACCGCGCTGCGGCTCGAGAGCGCCCTGGCGACGATGCCGAGCGCGCTTGCGAGGTCGTCCCGGGCACAGGTCACCCGGAACTCCGTCGCTGGAGCTAGGTCCGTCGACGCGACGTCTGAAGGCGCTATGTCTGTGTCCATTACTTAAGAGAAGAAGGTCGTAGTAACCATAGGAGTGTGCATGACGGGGAAGACAGGGGGAGTCTGCCTTACGAGCGGGGAAAACGCGTGTGGAACAACCTCTTGACGGCGGCCAACAGCTTCCACACCCGCGAACGCGACGTCGGGAGATATCCCCACTTCTACCGGGCCTGCTTGATGCGGGCGGTGAGTTCTTGCACGAGGTTGTACACAGACCGGTCTTCCCGGATCAGCCGCGTGATCTTGGAGGTCGCATGGATCACGGTTGTGTGGTCGCGTCCCCCGAACTCCCTCCCGATCTTGGGCAGCGAGGAGTCGGTCAGCTCGCGAGACAGGTACATGGCCACCTGCCGCGGATACGCGACAGCCTGAGAGCGCCGCGGGCTCACGAGCTCGTCGAGCGTGACCCCGAACCGCTCGGAGACCGCCTCCTGGATCCGCGGGATGGTCACCTCGGGTGCAGCGTCGCCCTGCGGGAAGACGTCCTTCAACACGTGCTCAGCGAGATCGACGGTCATCGAGCGGTCGGTCAGCGACGAAAACGCGACCACGCGCGTCAGCGCGCCCTCGAGCTCCCTGATGTTCGAGGAGACTCGACCGGCGATGAAGGTCAGGACGTCGGGCTCGGTGATCGCGATGTGCTCGGTGTTGACCTTCTTGCGCAGGATGGCGATCCGGGTCTCGAGGTCGGGGGGCTGGATGTCGGTCAGGAGCCCCCACTCGAAGCGCGAGCGGAGCCGCTCCTCGAGCGTTGCGATCTCCCGCGGCGGGCGATCGGAGGAGATGATGATCTGCGCGCCGCCCTCGTACAGCGAGTTGAACGTGTGGAAGAACTCCTCCTGGATCCGCTCCTTGCCTTCGAAGAACTGGATGTCGTCGACGAGGAGCACGTCGAAGTTGCGGTACCGGCGCTTGAAGCCCTCGATTCGCTTGTCCCGCAGCGAGTCGATGAAGTCGTTCATGAACGTCTCGCTCGTCACGTAGCGCATCGTCAGCCGGCGCGAGTGCTGGCGGACGTAGTGGCCGATCGCCTGGAGCAGGTGAGTCTTCCCGAGCCCCGTGCCGCCGTAGATGAAGAGTGGGTTGTATGCCTGCGCCGGCGCCTCGGCGACTGCGAGCGCGGCCGCGTGCGCGAACCGATTCGAGGATCCGATCACGAAGAGATCGAAGGTGTACTTCGGATTGAGCTCGACCTCGGACGTGTCGCGGAAATGCAGCTCCGGCTCGCGTGCGCGAGGCTCCTCGGGAACCGGCCGGGCCGGGCTGGGCGCAAGTACCCGCTCGGCCACCGTGAACGCGACCGCGACGTCGTGGCCGAGCGTCTCGCGTGCCGCGCCGGAGACGAAGCCCTGAAAGTGGCTCTCGATCCAGTCCCGGGTGAAGTCGTTCGGAACCGAGATCTCGAGCCGCCCGTCGACGAGTGCCCGTGGCTCGGCGTACGAGAACCACGTGTCGTAAGTCGTTTCGCTGATCGTCTCCCGGAGCCGCCCGGCGATCACGTCCCAGAGACTGTCAGCAGTTGGTTCGGTCAGGCGCTCCACCCGTCCTCGGACTCGCTCGAGCTCGCAGGGAAGGGGCGAGCATAGCAACGTCGGCGAGCCGTCTCAATCCCTCTTCCAAAGGCCGCCTGTGAAGAAAAAGAGGGCGATTTGCAGGAACTTCCTGTGTTCCACAGCCTAATCCACAGCTGTGGAAGAAGCCGACTTCGTTTGCGAGCGGGGCAACGGGGAGGCGTGGTGAGCAGCGGTTTAGGCGATGAGCTGCCAAGGGCCGGGTGTGGAAAACTCTGCGGAGAAGTCCTTGTCTATACTGGGCCCTCGGCCCGCTTCGGGCCGCTTTCTTCGGGACTGTCTCTTCGGGACTGGGCACGACGTGAAACGCACCTACCAACCAAACGTGCGCCGTCGCAAGCGCCGACACGGGTTCCGCGCGCGGATGAGTACTCGCGCGGGCCGTGCGATCCTCAAGCGCCGGCGCGCCAGAGGGCGCAAGCGTCTCTCTGCCTGAGACGCGCGCCCAGTGCAACGCCGGCACCGGCTTTCACGCTCGCGGGACTTCGACACGGTCTACCGTCAGGGCACGTCCGTCTCGACCCGCTACCTGACCCTGCACTGGTTCCCGCGTGACGAAGACGCTGAGGGCGAACCACGCCTTGGGCTCGCCGTGCCACGTTCCGTGGGGTCTGCGGTCGTGCGCAACCGTGTGAAGCGTCTCCTCCGTGAGGCGTGGAGCAAACTGCTCCCCGACGTCCCGCTGGGAAAGGACTACGTGCTCGTCGCGCGTCCGGGTGTCGCGGAGCCAGCAACCGCTCGGGGGCGCGACTGGCTCGCCGGCGAGATCTCCGAGGCTCTCGACAAGGTGAGCTCGTGAAGTACGTGGGCATCGGCTTCGTGTACATCTGGCGCTACACCCTCGGGTTGCTCACGCCGGCAGGGACGTGCAAGTACCACCCGAGCTGCTCGCAGTACGCGCTCGACGCGCTCCGGGAGTTCGGCCTCGCGCGCGGGACGGTGCTCACGGGCTGGCGCCTCCTTCGCTGCAACCCGTGGAGCCACGGTGGCGTCGACTACGCCCACGACCAGACGCTCTTTCCGCTCCTCCATCGCTCTCGGGGGATCAAGACGTGATCGTCGCCGGCATCCTCACTCCGCTCGAGAACGTCATGACGCACGTCCTCGAGTGGCTGCACGTGACAGTCGGGCTGCCGTGGGCGTGGTCGATCGTCGTGCTGACCTTGATCGTTCGCATCCTGCTCGTCCCGGTCGCGGTGCGGCAGATCCACTCGATGCAGAGCCTGCAGATGCACGCGCCGGAGATGAAGGCGATCCAGCAGCGCTGGAAGGGCGACCGGCAGCGCCAGCAGGAAGAGCTCATGAAGTTCTACAAGGAAAACAAGATCAACCCGTACGCGTCCTGTCTCCCGCTCGTCTTCCAGATCCCGATCTTCATCGCGCTCTACTACACCCTCCGCCACTTCGACACGAAGATCCTCCCCAAGTATCCGCACTCGTCCGTCGACTGGCTCCACCTCGTCAACATCACCGAGCACACCGCGGTCGGCTGGGGACCGTTGCTGCTCGTCATCTACGTCGTGAGCCAGCTGACATCGTCCTACTTCATGTCGAACCAGATGCAGTCGAGCGCCCAGCGGGCGATGATCATGGTCCTCCCGATCGTGTTCGTTCCCATCTGGCTCAGATTCCCGTCCGGTCTCATGATCTACTGGGTGACGACCAACCTCTGGACGACCGGGCAGGGGCTCGTCTCGCGGAAACTCATTCCTCGCCCGACGCCGCCACCGAAACGGACGAGCCGAACGCCGCCGAAGGAGGCCGTCGCTTCGAATGAGCCGGCCGCAGCACCCTCGTCTTCGCGGCCGGTGCGCACCGGCCCCCCGAGGCGCGTGAAGAAGAAGCGCGGCGGCGGGAGACCGCGGCGATGAGCGAGAAGGCCGACGGGGTGCGGGCCGAGGCGACTGGGGAGACGGTCGGCGAGGCGAAGTGGGCCGCACTCCGCGAGCTCGAACAGCTCGTTCCGGGCCTCGATCGCGAGAGCGTGCGCTTCCAGGTTCTCTCCGAAGGCGAGCGCGGTCTCCTGGGTGTCGGCTACGTGCCAGCGCACGTGATCGCGCACGCGGCGGGCGGCACATCCGCGACGACGGACGAGAGCGAGGCAGCGAGCTCCGCCCGCGAGTTCGTCACACGCATCGCCGACGCCATCGGCGCCGATGTGACGGTTGCGGCTGTGGAACGCGAGGGCGTCGTCACGGTCACCTGTGCCGGAGTGGACCTCGGGCTGCTGATCGGCAAGCACGGTCAGACGATCGACGCGATTCAGTACCTCGCGAACGCGGTCTCGCGCACGGCGGGCGCCGAGCACGAGATCGTCGTCGATGCTGCGGGCTACCGCGCCCGAAGAACAGCGTCGCTCGCTGCCGTCGCGCGCCGTTCTGCCCGGCAGGCCGCGAGCACGGGAAGCCCCGTCGAGCTCGACCCGATGACGGCGGTGGAACGCAAGATCGTGCACGAGGCGCTGAAGGACGACCCCGAGGTCGAGACGCAGAGCGAGGGCAAGGAGCCGAACCGGTACGTGGTGGTCGTTCCGAGCCACGTTGCGGTCTGACGAGGACCTGCTCGAGCGCTGGCTCGCCGGCGTGCTCACAACTCCCGGGACGTCGGCACTTCGCGACCCGCTTGCAGCCAGGAGGGTCCTGCTGGACGACGCGCTCCGGGCGGTTCCGCTCGTAAGAGCCACGGCAGGTCGGATCGTCGACGTCGGCTCGGGCGGCGGCTCGCCTGGGCTCCCGCTGGCGGTGGCGCTGCCCGAGCGGAGCGTGACCCTGCTGGAGGCCAACCGTCGCAAGTGCGAGTTCCTGCGGCGGTTCGCGAGTGAGCTCCCGAATGTCGAGGTCGTCTGGGGCCGTGCCGAGGAGCAAGGCGTGGCGACGTTCGGAGTCGCGCTTGCGAAGGCCCTGGCGAAGCCTCCCGTCGCGGCAGAGCTGACGCTCCCGCTCGTGTGCGAGGGAGGAGTCGCTCTGGTCTGGTGCGGCCAGCACGTCGACCGGCTCGCTGTCGAGCGAGCGGCGACGCTCCTCTCGGCAGAGCTCGAGGCCGACGAAGACGGTCTGCTCGTTCTCCGAAAGCACGGGCCCACGCCGGCTCGGTTTCCGCGCAGGCCGGGTATGGCGAAGAAGCGACCGCTCGCCTGAGCCGCTGATGGGCGAAAACGACCTCGGCAACTGGGAGCCGCTCACCGTGCCCGAGGCCGCCGGCCTCTTCGCCGATTGCGCATGTCCCTGGTGGATCATGGGTGGCCTCGCGATCGAGGCGTTCGTCGGTGCGCAGGATCGGCGACAGCACGACGACATCGACGTCGGCTGCCTCGCCCGCGACCAGCTGCGCGTCCGGGCGAGTTTGCCGAGCTGGGACCTTCGATGCGCCGACCCTCCGGGACGGCTTCGCCGCTGGCTCGACGGCGAGATCCTGGAGGAGCCGGTCCACGACGTGTGGGCGCGTGAGCGCCCCGATCGACCGTGGTGCCTTCAGATCGTCCTCAACCCGTCGGTCGGAGACGAGTGGATCTACCGCCGCGACCCCCGTATCCGCCGGCGGCTCGCCGATCTCGTCTGGGTCTCCGCGGGAGTCCCCTACCTCGTCCCGGAGGTGCAGCTCCTGTTCAAGTCGAAGACGGTGCGACCGAAGGACGAGCAGGACTTCGAGGACGGTCTGCCGCTACTCGATCCACGCCAGAGGGCCTGGCTCCGCGATGCGTTGCGGGCGGTCGATCCCTCGCACGCGTGGCTGGCCGCGCTCTGAGCCCGATGTCCGAAGCGACGGTGAGACTATGGCTGTGCCCGCCCGGGTGTACGCAGTTGCGAACCAGAAGGGCGGCGTCGGCAAGACGACGACCGCAGTGAATGTCGGCGCCTGCCTGGCCGAGGCGGGCGAGCGCGTGCTCCTCATCGATCTCGACCCCCAGGGAAACGCGACGTCAGGTCTCGGCGTGCGGGCGAACGGAGCGTCGACCCACGACCTTCTCGACGGCATCGCGCTCGCCTCGCTCGCGAAGCCTTCCGGCTTCCACAACCTGGACCTCGTCGCCGCGAAGACCGATCTCGCCGCGGCCGCCGTCGACCTCTCGACACGGGAGGGCGGAGAGCGCTATCTCGCAGAGGCGCTCGAGAGCTCGCTCGAGCCGTACTCGTTCGTGTTCCTCGACTGTCCGCCCTCGTTCGGGCCGCTCACCGTGAACGCGCTCGCAGCTGCGAGCCGGGCGCTCGTCCCCGTGCAGGCGGAGTACTTCGCGCTCGAAGGGCTCTCGCAGCTACTCGGGACGGTGAACCTCGTGCAGGCGCGGCTGAACCCGGACCTCGAGGTGGCGGGCATCCTCCTGACCATGGCGGACGGGCGCACGCGTCTGACCGCCGACGTCGAGTCCGAGCTCCGCGGGCACTTCGGCGAACTCGTCTTCACCACGACGGTGCCCCGTTCGGTGCGCCTCGCCGAGGCGCCGAGTCACGGGCTCCCCGCGATCGCCTACGACCGCCGGTCCGCCGGTGCGCAGGCCTACTGGAAGGTGGCGATGGAACTTGTCGAGCGTTCCTAGAGAGCGGCGCGGGCTCGGCCGGGGGCTCGAGGTCCTGCTGGGAGAAGCCGGGCAGCCGGAGCTTCTGCACCTTCCGGTCGACTCGATCCATCCCAACCCACGACAGCCACGGAAACGCTTCGAGCCAGAGGCAGCGTCCGGTCTTGCGGCCTCGATCCGGCTGCAGGGCGTCCTCCAGCCGATCGTCGTCCGGCCGCGAGTCGAGGGCGGGTACGAGATCGTCGCCGGAGAGCGCCGCTGGCGTGCAGCCCGCACGGCCGGGTCCGCGACGCTGCCTGCGATCGTCAAGAAGGTGGGCGACCGCGACTCGCTGCTCCTGGGGCTTGTGGAGAACGTCGCGCGCGAGCAACTCTCGGCAGTCGAGGAGGCGCGAGCGTACGCCTCGCTCGTCGACGAATTCGAGCTCTCGCTCGGTGATGTTTCCGAGCGCGTCGGCCGCTCGAAGTCGGCGGTCTCGAACCGGCTCCGCTTGCTGGAGCTTCCCGAGGAGGTCTTGTGGATGCTCGCGCGGGGAGATCTCACCGAGGGCCATGCGCGCGCCGTCCTCTCCATTCCGGACGACGAGACGCGGAAGCGACTCGCGCGTAGGATCACGAGGGAGGGGATGACGGTACGAGCGACCGAGCGCGCGGCCCAGGACGGCGGTGCGCGACGCCGACCCCGTCGCACGCAGCGCTACGACCCCGTGCTCGTCGAGAGGGTCACCGAGGCGGCCGAGAAGCTCACCGGCTTCCCCGCGAAGGTCAAGGACGGCGAGCTCCGGATCGGGTTCGAGGACGAGACCCAGCTCGCCGAGCTCACGGAAGCCCTGGAGGCCGCGGCCGGCTGAGTTCTGCGACGAGGTGGGCGATCCTGGACTCGAACCAGGGGCCTCCGCCTTATCAGAGCGGCGCTCTAACCGACTGAGCTAATCGCCCGGGCGCCGGCAACTGTACCCGACGACTTGCATCGGGAGCTCGGCCACCTTGGCCGGCGTCGCGAGGCGCCGGGACTTGCGAGACGGACGCCCGCCGCGTTCGTAGCTCTAAGATGGGCGAGGGCCAGGCGATGCAGGAGATGACTCTCTACGGCGTCAGCTTCGAGCCGATCGGCAAGCAGCCGATCGTGCTGCTGAAGACGACGGACGACGACAAGTTCCTTCCGATCTGGATCGGCCACCCCGAGGCGGCCGCGATCCTGACGAAGCTCCAGGGCGCGACCCCGCCGCGGCCTATGACGCACGACCTGCTGAGCGAGGTGATCGGGGAGCTTCAGGGCGAGATCGTGCGAGTCGAGGTGACAGAGCTCCGCGACAACACCTTCCACGCGCGGATCATGATCGTCCAGGACGGGCGCGAGCTCGAGATCGACTCCCGGCCTTCGGACGCAATCGCGCTCGCCGTCCGCTGCGACGCGAAGATCTTCGCCGCCGAGGACGTGATCGAGGAGTCGGGGATCGAGTTCCAGGCCGACGAGGAGGTCCAGCCCGGCCTCGTCACCGCCTCGAGCCTTGCAGACCTCGACCCCGAGGAGTTTCGGCGCTTCCTCGAGAACGTGACGGTCGAGGAGTTCGCGTCGAGCCTCGAGCTGGGCGACGAGGACGACGCAGAGGCGGACGAAGAAGAGGACGAGCCCGAGTAGCCGAGCTGTTGGGCGAAACCCTGTTAGTGCGCGACGAGCACCGACGCGAGGAGCGCGACCCCGTTGAAGGTGCCGTGTAGAAGCATTCCCGGGTAGACGCTCGAAGTCCGGACCCGGACCCAGCCGACCGCGATACCGAAGACGACCAACACCGGCAGGTCGATCAGCAGGCCGTGGGCCAGCCCGAACAGGACGCCGGTGCCGACGATGGCGAGCCAGCGTCCATAGGGAGCGAGCAGCGTGATGCCCAGCCCTCGATAGGTCAGCTCCTCGACCACGGGGCCGACGACAGCGACGGCCACGAAGAACGCGACGAACGCGGCGGCGTGCGCCGGCTCCCACCTGTCCGGAACGAGCCCCTGCTCGTGCGAGCCGCCGCGGAGGAAGGGTGAGAGGATGCCTGCGGCCCCCCATATCGTGAGGAGGGCGAGAGCCGTGTACCCGAGCGCGCGAGGCCAGGATTCCGGCCTGTGGAGCGCGAACGTCTCGCGCGTCGGCAGCCCACGGGCGATGAGGAGCAGGATGCCGAGGATGAGGCTGTACTGGATCACCGCGCCTATCGACGAGGAGTAGCGGTACGCGACGTCCTTGGGCGCCGGGCCGCCCGCGAAGCGGTCCGCGTAGCCGAGTGCTGCGAACGCCAACGCGAAGGCGAGCCAGGCTGCGAGTCGCCAGGGACGAGACGGAGAACGCGGGGTCTCGCTGACCATCCCGCGGCATTCCAGCACGGGGGGGAGCCCTCGTACGCTGAGGAGCCCGGCGACCACTGTCGAACCGATCCATATGGGGGCTAGCATCCGTCCATGAGCCCGAGGCCGATGCGCGCGTCCGTCGACCCCGAGCTCCTGCTCGCACGACATCGAAGGCAACGCGCGCTGCGCCGCCGCCGCCGGCGAAGCGCCCTCGCCCTCGGCATCGCCACGATCGCAGGCCTCTCGGTGCTCGTGGCTCTTGGCGGGGGAGCAGCGGTCTTCGCCTACGGCTCGTCCTGCAACCTGAGCTCGCTGCACGAGATCAGGATCGGACAGAACTCCTTCGTCTACGCAGCGAACGGAGCCCTTCTGGGATCGATCCCCGCCGAGCGCAACCGCCAGGAGGTCAAAGCGAGAGCGATGTCGCCGTGGATCCGCAAGGCGACGGTCGCCATCGAGGACCGCCGCTTCTACGAGCACGGCGGCATCGACCCCGAGGGCATCGCGCGTGCCGCGGTCGCCGACGTCCGGGCGAGGAGGGTCGTCGAGGGCGGCTCGACGATCACACAGCAGCTCGTCCGAAACCTCTACATCTCGAACCAGCGGACGGTGCAGCGCAAGCTCAAGGAAGCGTGCCTCGCCACGAAGCTCGACCGGAAGTGGTCGAAGCAGCGGATCCTGACGACCTACCTCAACCAGGTGTACTACGGAAATCACGCCTACGGCATCGAGGCCGCGGCGCGCACGTACTTCTCGAAGCCCTCGCGCGATCTGACCCTCGACCAGGCGGCGATGCTGGCGGGCCTGACCCAGGCGCCCTCGGTATACGACCCGTTCGTCGCACGGGGGCCCGTGCTCGCCCGGCGGAACGAGGTGCTCGTGGCGATGCTCCAGACCGACGCGATCACTCCGGCGGAGTACCGGAAGGCGGCTGCGGCACGGATCCGGCTCCACCGCGGCGAGCTCTACAGCGAGATTCGCGAGCCGTACTTCTTCGGCTACGTGCGGGACAAGCTCATCGAGAAGTACGGAGCGGCGCAGGTTCGATCCGGCGGGCTCTCCGTCTACACGACGATTCGCCCGCGCTACCAGCGGCTGGCAGAGCAGGCGATCAAGGAGACCCTGAACCTACCGACCGACCCGGCGGCGGCGGTCATCTCGATCAGTCCGCGAACGGGTGCCATCCGGGCGATGACGGCGGTCATCCCGAACCGGCCCAAGAACGAGTTCAACCTCCTCTCACAGGCTCGCCGGCAACCCGGCTCCACCTTCAAGACCTTCGTGCTCAGCGCCGCGATCGAGGAGGGGATCAATCCCGACTCGACGTACTACGTCTCGGCGCCCTTCACCTACCGGCCGTCTCCCGTCGGGAACTGCGACGACGGTACCTGGTGGTGCGTGCACACATACGACAACACCTACTCCGGCTGGACATCGATCCGGACGGCGACCATCCACTCCGACAACTCGGTCTACGCGCAGCTCACGCTGGACGTGACGCCCGAGCGCGTGGCGCAGGTCGCACGCCGGATGGGCGTGCGGTCGCCCTTGCAGGTCAACGGCCAGTACGTCCCCTCGATGGGCCTCGGCTCCGTCGCCCTCTCGCCGCTCGATCTCGCTTCCGGCTACGCGACGCTCGCCGCAGGCGGCGTCTATGCAGAGCCGATGGCGATCCGCAAGGTCGTGCTCCCGAACGGGAAGGTGGATACCCAGGCAGGATGGGGGAAGCCGAAGAGGCAGCGGGCGATCTCCGAGGGTGTCGCCGCGGTGGTGACGAGCATCCTCGAGCAAAACATCCAGTACGGGACGGGGGTGGGAGCCCGCATCGACCGGCCCGCTGCGGGCAAGACCGGCACGAACGAGAAGCACGAGGACGCCTGGTTTGCGGGCTACACGCCCGACCTCGCGACGACCGTGTGGGTGGGCTACACGCGCGCCGAGATTCCGATGGAAAACGTGCACGGGATCGCCGTCGCCGGTGGCACCTTCCCCGCGACGATCTGGCGACTCTTCATGACCCCGGCCCTCGAAGGGACGCCGAGGACGCCGTTCCCGCAGCCGGACAGCTTCCCGGTGTGGAAGCCCTTCACGCGCGGCCGCTACGCCCTCTCCTACGATCCGTACGCCCACAGGTCGACCAACACCACGCCAACGACGACCACGACGACGACGACGACCGACACCGCGGGCGCGGCAGGAGCGACGACCAAGTCCCCGGCGAACACGGCGCCGCGAATCCCGTAGGCACGCGGACGGTGCGGGAGCTTCTATCGCTGGAGGAGGCGCTCGAGCAGGTCCTCGAGCACGCACGGACGCTTCCGGCGGAGACGGTGCCGCTGGGCGACGCCGTCGGCCGGGTTCTGGCCGAGCCTGCGGTGGCGCGGGTCGACCTTCCGCCGTTCGCGAGCTCCGCGATGGACGGCTACGCCGTACGCGCGACGGACACTCCGGGGTCGCTTCCCATCGTCGTTCGGGTGGCCGCAGGCAGCCCTTCGTCAGAGCCGCTGCCGACTGGAACGGCCGCTGCGATTGCGACCGGAGGTGCAGTTCCGGAGGGCGCGGACGCCGTCGTGCCTGTCGAGCAGACCGTCGAGCGCGGGAGGGAAGTCGAGATCGCAGAGGCGGCACGCACCGATGCCCACATTCGTCCACGCGGGGGCGACGTGCGTGCAGGAGACACGGTCGTCGGGCCTCACGTACGCCTGGGTGCGACGCAGATCGGCGCGCTCGCGGCCGCGGGAGTTCCCGAGGTCCGCTGCGCCCGCCGCCCCCGCGTCACGGTGCTCGCCACCGGGAGCGAGCTGCGTGCCCCGGGAGACACGCTCGCGCCGGGGCAGATCTTCGAGTCGAACCGCACGATGATCGCCGCTGCCCTCGCGGGCTCGGGCGCCATAGTCGATCTTCTGCCTGTTGTCCCCGACGAGGAAGACGCGCATCGCGAGGCGGTGACGCAAGGGCTCGACGGCGACATGCTCGTGACGTCGGGGGGCGTTTCGGTCGGGCCGCACGACCTCGTCCGCAGAATCGAGGCGGAGCTCGGCGTCCGGGAAGTCTTCTGGGGAGTGGCCGTCAAGCCGGGGAAGCCGCTGTCCTTCGGAGTGCGGGGCGCGACACTCGTCTTCGGCTTGCCCGGGAACCCGGTCTCGTCGCTCGTGGGCTCGCTCCTCTTCGTGCGACCGGCGCTGCTCGCCCTCCAAGGCCTCCTGGACCCACGCCCCTCGTTCGAGCGTGGCGAGGCCGTCGTTGCACTCCGGCGGAACGCCCAGCGCGACGAGTTCCTGCGCGCGCGCCGGCGGCTCGAGGACGCGCGTACCCTGCTCGAGCCCGTGCTCGGACAGGAATCGCACATGATCGTTCGCGCAGCGTTCGCCGACGCCCTCGTCCACGTTCCGCGCGGCGTCGGCGAGATCGCAGCTGGGGAGCCGCTCCGCTATCTCAGCCTCGCCTAGACCCGTCCGCTGCGGTTCCGGTACGGCGCGTACCTCCCGCAGGCCAGCGCGGCGATTTGTGCAGCGCCGGCGACCCACGCGAGCGCGAGGATGACCGAGCGCGCCGGGATGTAGCCCACCGTTGCGAGGCCGGTGACGTAGAACGCTCCTCGCGGAAGCGAGAGGCCGAGCTGATTGGAGAGGACGAGGAGGGCGGCGAGCGGCCCGAGGAGCCCGACGGCGAAGAGTGTTGTGCGAGCCCAGAGCGCGTGCCGGACCGGCAACCACAGCCACGCGTAGAGCGAAGGAAGGACGAAGATCAGCGCATACGGGGTCGTGAGTGCCACGACGACGGCGACCACGCAAAGCCAGGTGAGCGCGACCGCGTAGCCGCCGAGACGCTCCTCGACGGTCACGGGCCGGTCCGGTGCGAGGCGCCGCCTCTCGAGGAGCCAGCCCAGGACGAATGCGGCGGCGAGCAAGAGTACGCCGGACACGGGCAGATCGACGACCGAATCCGCATACGGTGGCGGCGGAAGGCGTGCAGAGGTCGGGAATAGACCTGCAATTGCGCCGAGCCAGAGGAGAAGCCCGGCGTAGAGCCAGAGGAGAAGCCGGGAGCCGAGTGCCCGGATCGCCGGCATCAGACGAACTCTCCGGTGCGAGGTGCGTACGAGGAGGTCGAGTGCTCCAAGGGCGAAGGGAACGAGCGCGACGACGAGCGTCAGGCGGGCCGCCCATCCGCTTGCGACGCGATTCCTGAAAAAGATGCTGTCCGGCGTGCGAAATGCCGCTCCGACACTCGAGTCGATCGAGCCGACGAGGGCCTCTGCTGCCCGGCCGAGCTCACCGAGCCTCTGCGCCGAGATCGGGCCCTCGGAGTCTCCCACGGGGACGGCCGGGTCGCCCTTCTCCTGCGTCGTGAGTGTGACCGAGGCGATGCCGTTCGCGAGGAAGCGTCCCTGCTCGCCTCCGGCATACGGAATCCCGAGATCGACCAGCTGCGTCGGCACCGAGGGTAGAGCCGGGACGGTTCCGGTCTGCTCGCGCAACCGGGCAAGCGCAGTGCTCACCAGGGCCGGCGCAGGCGAACGAGGTTCGTCTCCGGCCAGCGCGAGCCTGGGACTGCCGCTTCCCCCGACGCCGTCGAGCACGATTGCCGCGATTGCGTCCTTGGCATACGGCGAGGTGGCAGCGAACCGTGCCGCGCCGGCACCGCCGTATGCCCCGCCGTCGGTGGAGACGAGAACGAGCGTCCGCTGCGGCTGCGGCGCCGGGGCCGTCTCCAGGGGAGCGAATCCGCGGGCGATCTCGATCAGGGCCGCGGTGCCCGACGCGTTGTCCCCGAAAGGTTGCCCGACCCCGGTGTTGTCCCGGTGAGCCGCGACGATGATCGCCTCGGGTGATTTGCCCGGAACGACAGTCACGACGTTGCGGAGCTGCACCCGCCCGAGGTCTGGCAGATCCTCCTGCCAGACGTCCTCGCTGGTCGCGAAGCCGAACGTCGAGATCGTCTCTCGGTACCAACGCGCCGCCTCGTCGTCCTGGAGCGAGCCGGGAACCCGGGATGGATCGACGGTCGCGAGCTGGGCTGCTAGCGAGGCCGCAGCGGTGCTGTCGAAGAGCGGCTGGAGCGTCGGGCGAGGCAGGACTCCCGTTGTCGAGACGGAGAACAAAAGGGCCAGCAGCGCCGGGGCGACGACCACGAACGCAACACGCACGAGCCGTGTGTTGACGGGCCGTTCGACGGTTCCGCGGCGCGGCCGTCGCCTCCGCCTCGAGGGCCGAGCCGCTTCCATCGCGGGGCTATAGTAGGCGTGCAGGCAGCTGCGCGCCCGCCGCGAACGCTCGTATGCCCCACGCCTCGACCATCCTCCTCGTCGACGACGAGGACTCGATCCAGACGCTGCTCACGTACCCTCTCGAGCGCGACGGGTACCGCGTCGTGCAGGCCCGGGACGGCGAGGAGGCCCTCCGGCGGTTCGCCGAGGAGCAAGTCGACCTCGTCGTGCTCGACGTGATGCTCCCGAAGCTCGACGGTCTCGAGGTGTGCAAGCGCCTGCGCAGTGAGAGCGCGGTGCCGATCATCATGTTGACCGCGCGTGGCGACGAGCTGGACAAGGTTCTCGGGCTCGAGCTCGGTGCGGACGACTACATCACGAAGCCCTTCTCGATCCGGGAGTTCCGGAGCCGTGTGCGGGCGCTCCTGCGTCGCGCCGTGACGCCGTACTCGGGTAGGGATCGCGAGGCGATCATCGAGCGAGGCGAGCTCACGATCGACGTTCCTCGCCGGACGGTCGAGGTTCGCGGGGAGCCGGTGCAGCTGACGTTCATCGAGTTCGAGCTGCTGGCCTTGCTCGCGTCGAGCCCCGGAGTGGTGTTCTCGCGGCGGGAGCTCCTCGAGCGCCTGCGGGGAAGCGCGGACTACCGTGAGCCGCGGACGATCGACGTGCACGTTCGCCACCTCCGGGAGAAGATCGAGCACGACCCGGGCGACCCGGACCTGATCCTCACACTGCGCGGCGCCGGGTACCGCTTTCGCTCAGAGTGAGCAACGCTCGCCTTCAGCTCGCGTGTTGCACCCTTCTTCTCGAGAACGTGGGGCACCTTCCGGGTCCCCACGCCTCTCCCCGCGCCTATCAGGCGGGGCTCGGCCCATGAGCCTGCCGGGCGGCATTCGAGTTCGCATCGCCCTTGCGCTGGCCGCGATCGTGGCCCTCGCGCTCGGCGCTGCGTACCTAATCGTCGTCCCCTCGCTCGAGCAGAGGCTCGTCCAGGCCCGCCTCGACCAGCTGCAGAAGCTCGCGCGTCCCGCTGCGCTCCAGTTCCCGCACGACCACGTGAGGTGGCAGCCGCAGGTCGAGCTCCTCTCGACGCGCACGAACGCGCGTGTTGTCGCCTTCGACGTCCTGTCCAAGACGCCTCCGACTCTCATCACGTACGCCGACTCCCGCCATCCGCGCTCGCGCAACGTGGCGAAGAACGTGGTCGCCCTGCAAGCGCTCGTGAGCGGCCGGATCGAGCGGGGACGGGACACGAGCCCGGGATCCGACCTCGGCGACATCGCTGTTCCGCTCGACTGGGGCGGCGATCAGACTCCCGTGATCCTCTTCCAGACCAACCTCTCGGACTCGCTCGCGACCGTCCATCTCGTGCAACGCCGGCTCCTGCTCGCCACCGGGTTCGCCCTCGTCTTGGCGCTCGCGCTCGGGCTCTTCGCCGCCGGCACGCTCGCGCACCGCCTGCGCAGGCTCGAGAACGCAGCCGAGCGGATCGCGGGCGGAGACTTCGCGGTGCCCGTCGTCGATCGCGGAGACGACGAGATTGGGCAGCTCGCGGGGGCGTTCGACCGCATGCGCGTGCAGCTGGCGCAGCTCGACGACGCGCGCAAGGAGTTCGTCGCGAATGCGTCCCACGAGCTGCGAACGCCGCTCTTCTCCCTCGGCGGTTTCCTGGAGCTGTTGACGGACGAGGATCTCGACGAGACGACTCGGCGCGGCTTCCTGATGACGATGCAGAGCCAGGTGGAGCGTCTGACCAGGCTCTCGGCCGACCTCCTCGATCTCTCACGTGTCGACGCCGGCCAGCTGAGCGTCATCCGGGAGTCCGCCGACCTCGCCGATCTCGCCCAGGCGCTCGTCGCGGAGCTCGAGCCGTTCGCGGCGGCGTCTGGTCATGTGCTCGAGGCCAAGCTCGAGGAGGACGTGTGGTGTTTCGGTGACGAGGAACGCGTACTGCAGGTGGGCCGCGCGCTCGTGGGTAACGCGCTCGTGCACACGCCGAGCGGGACGCCCATCGTGGTCCGCGTACGGCGCCGCGGCGAACGCGCTGAGCTGGCCGTGGAGGACGAAGGGCCCGGGATCGCACCCGCTCAACAGGGCGCCGTCTTCGAGCGCTTCTACCGCGTCGAGGGCGGGGTCGCGTCCGGAAGCGGGCTCGGTCTCGCGATCGCCAAGGAGCTCGCCCGGCTGATGGACGGGTCGGTGCGGCTCGAGTCACGCCCGGGTCGGACGGTCTTCACGCTCGACCTGCCCGGCGAAGCCGCACCCGACCGAGCGCCGAGCGCCGTGGGAGCGTTTTCACGTGAAAACGGCGCGTCTACGATCCCGTCGTGACCGAGCATCTTTCACACGTGGACGAGTCGGGCGACGTGCGTATGGTGGACGTCGGAGGCAAGCCGCTCTCGCGCCGTCGCGCAACCGCCCGGGCCACGGTGCGCATGGCGCCCGAGACCGCCACGCGCCTTCGGGCGCTCCCGAAGGGCGACGCGCTCGCGACCGCGCAGCTCGCCGGGATCATGGCCGCGAAGCGAACCTCCGAGCTCATTCCGCTCTGCCATCCGCTGCCCCTGACGCACGTCGCCGTCCGTCTCGAGATCGTCGCGGACGCCGTCGAGATCGAGGGCTCGGCGGAGACTACGGCCCAGACCGGGGTCGAGATGGAAGCGCTCGTGGCGGCAACCGTGGCGGCGCTCACCGTCTACGACATGGCGAAAGCCGTCGACAAAGAGATGGAGATCGGCAACGTAACGCTGGTCGAGAAGACGAAGGAGCCGGCCTCGTGAGGGCGGCTGTTCTCACCGTCTCGGACGGTGTTCACGCAGGGGTGCGAGAGGACGCCAGCGGCGAGGCCCTGGCCGAGCTCCTGACGGAAGACGGGTTCGAGGTGTTGCGCCGCGTCGTACCGGACGAGCGTGAGCTGATCGTGGAGGCGATCGCCGAGCTCGCGGCCGAGTCGAGCGTGGTCCTCACGACCGGCGGCACCGGGTTCGCTCCGCGAGACGTCACGCCGGAGGCGACGCGCACGCTCCTGGATCGTGAGGCGCCGGGAATCGCCGAGGCGATTCGCGCGGACGCTGCCAGCCGCACGTCACACGCCCTTCTCTCGCGAGGCGTCTCCGGGCTGCGTGGACCGACCCTGGTCGTGAACCTTCCCGGCTCGACCGGCGGCTGCCGGGACGGGTTTGCAGTTCTGCGACCGGCGCTCCGGCACGGCCTCGAGCTGGCCGCCGGCGAGGCGTCTTCGAGACACGAGCAGACGTGACCAACGCTGGCCTGCGGCTCGCGCATCTCCCCTCTTTCGGAGAACGTGGGAAACCTCCGGTTCCCCACGCCCCTCTACACGCTGATAGCCCAACAGAGGCTGGACTATGACCGTCACGACCGTCGCCCTCCCCCGCCGGCTCGCGAGCCTCGTCCGCATCGAGCACACCGTGTTCGCGCTGCCGTTCGCCTATGTGGGCGCCTTCCTTGCGGTCGACGGCTGGCCCGGGCTCGGGAACGTCGTCTGGGTGACGGTGGCGATGGTCGGGGCACGCACGCTCGCGATGGCGCTGAACAGGCTCGTCGACGCCGAGCTCGACGCACGAAATCCTCGCACCGCTTCACGGGAGCTTCCAAGTGGAGCTTTGGCGGCCTGGCAGGTGATCGTGCTGTGCGGGCTCGCCTTCACGGTCTTCCTGGTCGCGGTGTTCCAGCTCGACCCGATCGTGCGCTGGTTGTGGCCGATTCCGGTCGCGCTGTTCTTCGCCTATCCGTACCTGAAGCGCTTCACGTGGCTCTGCCACCTCTGGCTAGGCGCCTGCCTCGGTCTCGCCCCGGTCGGTGCGTGGCTCGCGGTCTCGGGCTCTGCGCCCTGGGAGGCTTGGGTGCTCGGCGGAGCGGTGCTGCTCTGGGTCGCAGGGTTCGACCTCTTCTATTCGCTCTACGACCTCGAGCACGATCGACAGGAAGGCCTCCACTCATGGGCGGTGCGGTTCGGCGAGCGAGGGGTCTTTCGCGGCGCCCGACTGTTCCACGCCGGAACCGTCCTGCTCCTGCTCCTGGCCGGTAGCGGGCTCGGGGTCGGCCCCCTCTACTGGGCCGGCGTCGCCGCGGTCGCCGTGCTCCTCGCCTACGAGCACTCCCTCGTGCGACCCGGCGACCTCCGCCGGCTGGACGCGGCGTTCTTCACGGTGAACGGGATCATCAGCCTCGTCTTCCTCGGCTTTGTCGCGCTGGACGTGCTCTGGTGATCCGGGCCCGCGGCCTGGAGAAACGCTACGGCCGGCGCCGTGTCCTCCGCGGTATCTCTTTCGATTTGCCTGCTGGTGGATTTCTCGTTGTCAGTGGAGCAAACGGATCCGGGAAGACGACACTGCTTCGCATTCTCGCGGGCCTCGTGGCGCCGACCCGCGGGACGGTTGACATCGAGGCCGGCCGGGGCCGGATCGGCCTGCTCGCCCACGAGCCCCTCGTCTACCGGGAGCTCAGCGCGCTCGAGAACCTGGACCTGTACGGACGTCTCTATCGCGTTTCCGAGCGCCGCGAGCGGATCGGCATGCTGCTCGAGCGGTTCGGGCTGTGGGAAGCTCGGAACGAGCGCGTCGCCGCCTACTCGCGTGGGATGGCGCAACGACTCGCCCTCTGCCGCACGCTGCTCCACGACCCGGACCTGCTCGTCCTCGACGAGCCTTTCTCGGCGCTCGACGAGGCCGGGGTAGCACTCGTCGACCGCGAGCTCGCCGAGCTCGCGGGGCTCAGGACCGTCGTCGCCTCGACGCACGAGCCGGATCGTCTCGCTGCGCTTGCCACAGCCGAGCTCGCTCTGGCATGACATGAGCTACGCCGCCGACGTTGCCGCCCTCGCCCGCAAGGATCTGAAGGTCGAGCTGCGCACGAGGGACACGCTGCCGGCGATGCTCCTCTTCGTCCTCGCGACGCTCGTCGTCTTCCACTTCGCGCTTCCGACCAACGCCGCGGACGACGCCGCGTACGGCCTGCTGTGGGTCGCGATCGTGTTCACGGCCCTCGTCGGGCTCACCCGCGCATGGGTTCCGGAGCACGAGCACGGCGTGCTCGACGGGCTCGTGCTCGCGCCCTGCGACCGAAGCGCGATCTGGCTCGGCAAGACGCTGGCGACGCTCGCGTTCCTCGCCGCTGCCCAGGTCGTCGCCCTCCCGGCGTTCGCGCTCTTCTTCGCCCCGCTTGGGGCGCCCGCTATCGCGGGCGTGCTCCTGGCGGACGTGGGAATCTGCGCGGTCGGGTCACTGCTCGCGGCAATGGCCGCTGCGACCCGCTCGCGAGAGGTTCTCCTCCCGCTTCTACTGCTTCCACTTGCGATCCCGCTCGTCGTGGGCGGCGTCGGGTCGGCGGTCTCGTCGGAGCCAAGCCGGTATCTGCTCTTCCTGGGGCTCTACGACGCGGTCTTCGCTGTACTCTCGTGGGCGTCCTTCGAGTACGTCGTGACCGAGTAGAGCGCCTCTGAACCTCGCCGCCTCTTTTCGCTCGCTGCCGGCTCTGGCCGCGCTCGCCGCCGGGCTCACGGGCCTCGCGATCGTCCTTGCACTGTTCGTGGCGCCGGAAGACGCGGACCAAGGGATCTCGCAGAGGATCTTCTACATCCACGTACCGATCGCGCTCACCGCGTACTTCTGCTTCGGTCTCGGCGCCTGGAAGGCACTTCGGCTCCTCTGGCTCGGCGAGGAGCGGTACGACCTCGAGAGCTACGTCGCCATCCATCAGGGGACGATCTTCGGAGCGCTCACGCTCCTCACGGGCTCGATCTGGGCCAAGGCCTCGTGGAGCGTCTGGTGGACCTGGAGCTCACGTCAGCTCGTCCTCTTCCTCGTCCTCTTCCTCTTCTACTGCGCGTACTTCATGCTGCGTTTCTCGATCGAGGAAGGACCGAGGCGCGCGCGCTCGTGCGCCGTCTACGCCTTGTTCGGCGTCGTGCTCATTCCGATCAGCTTCCTCGCGATCCGGCTCGCGAGCGACTTCGTGCATCCGGTCGTCTTCAATCTCGACGGTCCGCAGATGAGCGGCACGATGTTCGTGACGTTCTGCGTCTCGTGGGCGGCCGTCACGTCGCTCGCCTACGTCCTCTATCGGATCGAGCTCCTCGGGAAGAGGATCGATGTCGGCCTGCGAGAGCTCCGCGAAGCCCTCCAGTGACACAGGGTCAGTACCTGGCCGCCGCCTACGGCGTCTTCCTGGTCGTCGTGCTCGCATACGTGGCGATCATTGCGGCGAAGCTCGCGCGGTTGGAGCGGCAGCTGCTCGAGCTCGTGGAGCTGACGGGCCGCCGCCCCTCCTGATCGGCCGCGCCGGCGACTATCCTGCGTGGGTGCGTTGCGGGCTGCGGACCAGGAGGCTCTCGTCGTGACACGCCAGCCGGTCACCGGTAGACCGCTTCCGTTGCTCGTCCCGACGGCCTTCGTTCGGATCCGGCCCCGCGGCCGCCGAACCTGCGGCGATGCGAGACGGGGGCGCTCGCGCTGCACCCCTGCACGCGACCGGCGACGCGCCTAGGTCTCCCAGCGGACACCGCGCTACGCTCCTCGCGTGTTCATCACGTTCCTGAGTGACTTCGGGCTCAAGGACGACTTCGTGGGAACGTGTCACGGCGTGATGAAGGGAATCGCGCCGGACGCGGAGATCATCGACATCACGCATGGGATTCCGCCGCAGGCTGTCTTGCAGGGGGCGCTCGTGCTCGCGAACACGATCGGCTACATGCCGGTCGGCGTCCATCTCGCGGTCGTCGATCCCGGAGTCGGCGGACCGCGGCGGCCGCTGGCGTTGCGGGACAGCCGGGGCCGCCTGTTCGTCGGCCCCGACAACGGACTCCTGCTGCCGGCGGCGAAGCGGGCGGGGATCGCCGTCGCGCACGAGCTCGCCAACCCGGAGTACGCGCTCCCGACGATCTCACGAACGTTCCATGCCCGCGACCTGTTCGCGCCCGCTGCCGCACATCTCGCGCGCGGCGTCGCCCTCGAGGAGCTGGGCCCTCCCCTCGCGGTCGACGCGCTCGTCGACCTCGACCTGCCCAGGCCCGAGCTCTCCGACGGGACTGCCGTCGCGACGATGCTCTACGTCGACAGCTTCGGCAACATCGCGCTCAACCTGACGCGGGACGACGTCGAGGGGATCGGGGTCGTGTCCGGGACTCGCGTCGAGCTCGAGCACGCTGGAGAGCGCTACTACGCCGTCATGGCCAGGACATTCGCGGACGCGCGAGCGGGAGACGTGGTCCTGTACGAGGACAGCTATCGAAACGTGTCTGTGGCGATCTCGCGAGGTAGCGCGGCTCGGATGCTGCACGCCTCCCCCGGGCAGGTGATTCGCATCACGCCGGTCGTTTGACTCTCGCGCCGAGTGCGCTAATCTCGCGAGTCAGAAGGGACGTCCGTGACGCGCTTTACGCGGTCCGGACGTTCCTTTTGTGGCGGGCCTTTTGTGGCGGCTTATGAGATCGGCGGGCGCTCGTCTCGCCAAGGCTGCGCCTCTTCGATCTGCGTCGCGAGGCGAAGGAGCAGTGCCTCGCCGACCGGCGGGCCGAGTGCCTGCACTCCCACGGGCAGGCCGTCGCCGGTGCGCCCAAGCGGGAGAGAGATGGCAGGCAGGCCGGTCACGTTCGCGATTGCGGTGAACGGAGTGAACGCGACCGAGCGCATGAGCTGGCCGATCGCGCCTTCCGCCTCCTCTTGCCAGCCGATCGGGACCGGAGGAAGCGCGAGCGCGGGCGTGAGCACGACGTCTACTTCCTGCCAAAAGGCAACGCAGCGGCGGGCGAGCAGCTGCATCCGAACGGCAGCCTGCGCATAAGCGGCCGCCGAGGTCGCGGCAGCAGACTCGGCGAGACCGCGGTTGAGCGGAGTGAGCAGTGACGGATCGTGGACAGGGAAGAGCGTCGGAGTGACCTGCCAGATCGTGACGAAGGTCTCGAACACGTCGGGTTCGCTCCACGGCGGTGTCCGCTCGAACACCTCGTGACCGAGCTCCTCGAGCAGTACACCGGCGTTGGTAGCCGCGCTCGCGCACGCCGAGTCCACACACGTCTCGACCGGCGGCGTGGTGGTGACCGCTATCCGCAGGCGCCCGGGTTCCGCACCGGGCTCCTCGGCGAACGGTCTTACGGGAGGGGGTGTCCACCACGGATCGCCGGGCTCGTATCCGGCGATCACGTCCAGAAAAGCGGCGGCGTCGGCAACCGTCCTCGCGATCGGCCCCGCAGTCGAGAGACCTTCGAGCGAGGTGAAAGGCGCTGTCGAGACGCGGCCCCGCGAGGGCTTGAGCCCAAGGAGCCCGCAGCACGACGCCGGGATGCGGATCGAGCCTCCGCCGTCCGTGCCGTGCGCGATCGGGAGCAACCCGGCGGCAAGCGCAGCGGCTGCGCCCCCGCTCGATCCACCTGGTGTGCGCGACGGATCCCACGGGTTCCGGGTCGCTCCGTTGAGCTCGGATTCGGTGAAGGCGGTCGTCCCGAACTCCGGCGTGTTCGTCTTGCCGAGGATGACGAAGCCCGCGTCGCGCAGTCGGCGGACGACTGCGGTGTCGAAGTCGGGGACGTTGGTCGCGAACGCACGCGACGAGTAGGTGGTGCGGATTCCCGCAGTCGCCGCCAGATCCTTGACTCCGATGGGCACGCCCCGAAACGCGCCGGCACCGTTCCCCGCGTCGATCTCGCGTGCCCGTGCGAGCGCCTCCTCCGCACATACCGTCACGAACGAGTTGAGCTCCGGATCGAGACGGGCGATCCGCTCGAGGTAGAGCTCGACCAACTCGAGCGAGCTCACCTCGCCTTCCCGAACCAGCCGTGCCTGCTCGACGGCCGGCACGAACGCGAGATCCACCTGGTGAAGCTACCAGGGCACCCGTTGAGGTCGTCCTTCCGTCGGGCCCGGCTACTCGGCCCGGCCGAAGGCGGCGATCTCCTCCTTCTCCTGCGCCGAGAGCTCCCGCGGGACCTCGCCGCGATTCATCTTCTCGTTCTGCACGTAGCGGCGGATCTCGTCCACGATCTCGGGATTCGCGAGGGTGGTCGTGTCGCCGACGTCCGCGAAGTTCGAGATGCCGGCGATGACCCTGCGCATGATCTTTCCCGAGCGCGTCTTCGGCATGTCCGCGACGATCCAGACATTCTTGGGCCGCGCGATCTTGCCGATCTCGGTCTCGATCGCCTTGGTCACCGCCTTCGCGATCTCGGGGCTCGGCTCGATGCCCGGCTTGAGCGATACGTACATCTCCACGGCGCGACCGCGCAATTCGTCCACCACCGGGACGGCCGCGGCCTCGGCGATGTCGGAGACGGTAATCGTTGCCGACTCGAGCTCCTTCGTGCCGAGCCGGTGTCCGGCGACGTTGATGACGTCGTCGACCCGTCCGAGGATGCGAAAGTACCCGTCCGCAGCCTCGACGGCCCCGTCGCCGGCGAAGTACGGCCAGTCGCGCCAGTCGTTGCTCGACTCGTCCCGACAGTACTTCGCGTAGTAGGTCTCGACGAACCGCTCGGGCTGTCCCCAGATGGTCTGGAAGATCCCGGGCCAAGGGTTGCGGATGCAGATGTTGCCCGCCCTACCGCTTCCGGCAGGGACGACCTCGCCGTCCTCGTCGTAGACCACCGGGAAGATGCCGAGCACACCGGGACCGCAGCTCCCGGGCTTCATGGGCTGAAGTGCGGGCAGCGTGCTCCCGAGGAAGCCGCCGTTCTCTGTCTGCCACCACGTGTCGACGACCACCGCGTCGCCCTTGCCGACGACTTCGTGATACCAGCGCCAGACGTCCGGCTCGATCGGCTCGCCCACTGTCGTCATGTGCTTGAACTTGTAGTCGTACTTGCCCGGCTCGTCGGGTCCGAGCTTGCGGAGCATGCGGATCGTGGTCGGAGCCGTATGGAAGATGTCGACTCCGAGCTTCTCGGCGATGCGCCAGGGCCGGCCGGCGTCCGGATACGTGGGTACGCCCTCGTACATGACCGTCGTCGTCCCGAGCGCGAGGGGGCCGTAGACGATGTACGAGTGGCCGGTGATCCAGCCGATGTCGGCGAAGCACCAATAGACGTCGTCGGGATGGATGTCCTGGTAGTACTTCGAGGTACCCGCGACGTAGGAAAGGTAGCCCCCGGTCGAGTGCTGGCAGCCTTTGGGTCGGCCCGTCGTCCCGCTCGTGTACATGAGGAACAGTGGCGCTTCTGCCGGCATCGAGACCGGTTCGACCTTCTTCCCTCGGTACTGAGCCAGGAGTTCGTCGACGAAGAAGTCACGGCCCTCGACCATCGGGCTCTCCGAGTGGTACTCGCCGGCGTAGCGCCGCCAGACGAGCACGTTGTCGACCTCGATGCCCTGCTCTTGCGCTCTCGCGAGGGCCTCGTCCGCCTTCGCCTTGTGGTCGATCAGCTCGCCGTTGCGGTAGTAGGCGTCCATCGTGACGAGGATCCGGCTCTGGGAGTCCGCGATCCGCTCGCCGCAGGCCGCACCGCTGAATCCGCCGAACACCTCGGAATGGATGACGCCGAGCCGCGCGCACGCGAGCATCGACACCGGCAGCTCGGGGAGCATCGGCAGGTGGAAGGTCACACGGTCGCCGGTCTTCACGCGGCAGAAGTCCTGGAGCAGCGCGGCGAACTCGTTCACTCGATCGTGGAGCTCCTGGTAGGTCATCGTCTTCGTCTCCTGGTCCTCGGGCTCGGGAACCCACACGATCGCCGCCTTGTCGGCACTCGTCTCGAGGTGACGGTCGACGCAGTTGACCGAGGCGTTCAGCCTGCCGCCGACGAACCACTTCCAGAACGGCGGATTGCTGGTGTCGAGGATGACGTCCCAGCGCTTGTCCCAGTTGAGCAGCTCCGCGTACTCCTCGAAGCATTCGGGAAAGTTCTCCTCGCCGAAGCGCTCGAGGATCGCGGGATCCGAAGCGTTGGCCTGCTCGACGAACGACGCGGGCGGGTAGTAGTAGTCCTCTTCCCGCCAGTGAACCGCGATCTGCGACTCGGCGACCTCGGTGTCTTCCCTGTCAGTCGCCGAGGGCCCCACTTCTCTCTTGCTTGCCGTTGGTCAACCTCCCACTCCGGGACAGCCTACATCTGGCAATGAGGCTTGACCTCGCATGCGCGCACACGTCCGCCCGGGTCTTCGCAGTACGAAAGAGATTCCCCGAACGCCCGGTTGGCAACCTTTGCGCATGCCTTCGGGCGAGTGGCGAGGGCCGGAATCGAACCGGCGACACCACGGTTTTCAGCCGTGTGCTCTACCGACTGAGCTACCTCGCCGCGGCACCGCAGTCTACCGAGGTCCCTGATGAGTCAGGCGCCCACACGGACACTCGTCCTCTGGCGAGAGAGGGGTGGCAGATTTCGTCGGCGGTCGTAATGTGAGCCGGGTAGGCTCGCAACCCTTCAGTCGAACCGGAGAGGTGTTCTCGTGCGCAAGCTGATGCTTGGGTCGATGCTCGCTGTTGCACTCATCGCTCTTCCTGCCGCCGCTGCGCACGGCCAAGCGGCCCGGCTCGCGCCGATCAAAAAGCTCACTCAAAGCACGAGCTCGAATTGGGCCGGCGTCGCGGCAACCGGGGGCGGATTCACGAACGTGACATCGAGTTGGACGCAGCCGACTGCGTCGTGCACGTCTGCGACGACCTACTCGAGCTTTTGGGTCGGTCTCGACGGCGACGGCAGCAACTCGGTCGAGCAGACGGGTACGTCCGCGGATTGCAGCGGGGGCTCCACGAGCTACTACGCCTGGTACGAGATGTACCCGAAGTATCCGGTCAACCTGGCGCTCGCTGTGAGGCCGGGCGACTCGCTCACCGGCAGCGTCTCGGTGGACAGCCACGGCCGGTACACGCTGACGCTGCGCAACAACACGACGGGCTTGTCGTTCTCCACGACCCAAAAGGGTCATGGCTCGAACTACTCCGCCGAGGCGATCGCGGAGGCGCCGTCGAGCCGGAGCGGCGTGCTCCCGCTCACGAACTTCGGCACGGCCAACTTCAGCGGAACGCTCGTGAACGGCCAGCCGATCGGGAACCTCAGCCCCGACCGGATCGACATGGTCTCCGGCACCGTGACGAAGGCGCAGACGTCACAGCTCAGCGGCGGAACCGCCTTCAGCGTCACCTGGAAGCACTCCTAACGCAGTACGCGGACGTGAGGTCGCGACCTCACGCGCTGCGAGCGACGCCGGGTTTCACTCCGGTCAGGAAGGCGATACACGTGCGCGACACGCCGCGTCCTTCCTCGACGCGCGGCCGCAAGTGTGCGACGAATCGTGCTCTCTCCTCCGAGTCGAGTACCTGCTCCAGCGCGTCTGCCAGTGCCGGAATCCGTGGATTCGCCGGCACGCCGGCGAAAGTGTCCCAGCTGCGGAGGAGGGGCGGCTCGATCGCCGACTCGAGCTGCAAGTGGATCGGGAAGAAGCCGGCCTTCCGTACGAGATCGACGAGGTCGCGCTCGTCGAATGCGAACATGGGGTCGGAATCGGGAGGCTGGATCGCCTCGTAGAACGAGCGAACCTTCCGCGCTGCCTCGCCGACTGCGGTCACGTCGTAGCCCAGCCACGTGTCGCCGCCCGTTTGCGCGAACCGGTTGATCGGCTCGAACAGCGACAGGCGGCCGCCGGGCCGGAGCACGCGGAAGAATTCGTCGAACGCGGACTTCTTGTCGTCGACGTAGATCAGCACCGAGCGCATCGCGACCACGTCCGCCGACTCGCTCTCGATCTGTGCGAGATTCTCCGCTGCTGCTCGCATGAAGCGCGATCGATCGAGCACGCCGAGCTCGTGCGCCTTTTCCTTGCAGAAGTCGAGGAGGTCCTGCGAGATGTCGCTGAAGACGACCGTGCCGGCTCCGCGCTCGAGTGCGCCGAAGCCGACGAGCCCTTCGCCGCACCCGACGTCGAGGAGCGTTTCGCCGGCGCGCAGCTCCGCGTTCTCGAGAATGCGGTCCCGCCAGCCGATGATTCGCTCGAATCCGCGCTGGCGCGACGCCACATCGCCGCACGTGCGCAAGCCGGAAAGCCACGTCGCCCAGCGATCCGTCTGCGTCATGCGGCGAGGATGGCATAGCCTTCCGCGCCGTGGCGGGCGACGGCAAACGCGATGTCGCGATCATCGGTGCACCCCTCGATCTCGGCCAGGGCCGCCGCGGAGTAGACATGGGGCCGTCCGCCATGCGCTACGCAGGGCTCGAGGAGAGGCTCACGAGCCTCGGGTATCGCGTGCGCGACCACGGGAACGTCGAGACGGCGGTCCCGGAGGCAACGGCGCTTCGCGACGAGCGGGCACGCTTCCTGCCGGAGATCAAGGAGACCTGCGAGCGGATCGCCGCGAAGATCGTCGAGGAGTCGGATACGGGCGCGATTCCGCTCGTCCTCGGGGGAGATCACTCCGTCGCGCTCGGGACGCTCGGCGGCCTTGCGGCCGCCCATGGCGCCGGCGGGGTGCTCTGGATCGACGCGCACGCCGACATCAACACGCCCGAGACGAGCCCGAGTGGAAACGTCCACGGGATGCCGCTGTCCGCTGCGCTCGGGCTCGGCGGGCCGGCGTTCGAGAGCGCCGCCTGGCCGCTGCCGGCGGTCGATCCGAAGCATGTCGTGCTGCTCGGGCTGCGGCAGACGGACGACGGGGAGCGGCTGCTGTTGCGCGAGGCCGGAGTTCGGGTCATCACCATGAGCGAGATCGACCGGATCGGGATCGAGCGCGCAATGCGCGAGGCACTCGACCGGGTCGCGGGGCCTGCGTTCGTCCACGTGTCGCTCGATCTGGATGCGCTCGATCCCGAGGTGGCACCCGGCGTCGGTACACCCGTCCGCGGGGGCCTCACATACCGCGAGGCTCACCTCTCCCTGGAGCTCGTCGCCGAGTCCGGCCTGGCGGGCTCCCTCGAGGTGGTCGAGGTGAACCCGATCCTCGACCGTGAGAACGTGACTGCGCTGACGGCCGTCGAGCTCGTCGCGAGCGCGCTCGGGCAGACGATCGTCTAGGAGGGCTCGGCCTCTCCCTAGGCCGTGACGCTCGCGAACTGCGGGATGATGCTCTCGCCGTAGGCGGCGAGCGTCGACTCCTGTCCCTCGGTCATGAGGTAGATGTTGAACTGGTCGACGCCGATCTCCTCGAGTTCCTTCAGCTTCGCCGTCGCCTGCGCCGTCGACCCGAGGACGCAGAAGCGGTCGCAGATCTCGTCCGTCACGAACTCCCCGTGCTTGGCGCCGACCCGCGAATGCTCGTCGTAGTCGTAGAACTTGCGGACGCGGACGAACTCGGTGAGCTCGTGCGGGATCTCGGAGTCGTACCCGTAGCGCTCGACGAGATCCATGACGTGGTTCGAGACCATCGCCGGGAACCACCGCACCTGCTCCCGCCCGTCCGCGATGTCGTCCGAGATGTAGGTCGGCGCGCTCACGATGCACTTGAGCTCGGAAGGATCGCGTCCAGCCTCCTCTGCGGCACGCCGCGCGGTGTCCATGATCCACTGGATGATCACGGGGTCGGCGAGCTGGATGATCACGCCGTCGCCGACACGGCCCGCCACCGCGAGCGCCTTCGGCCCGTAGCCTGCAACCCACATCGGGATCTCGGGGAGCTCGGGCCGGACCCACTTGAGCTGGAGCTCCTTTTCGTTCCACTCGACCGGACGACCGTTCATGAAGTCCTTGATCATCCGGCAGCGCCGCTCGAACTCCGCGACCCGGACCGGCTTGTCCCCGATGTACCGGACTGCCGAATCCCCTCGGCCGATCCCCATCGCCATGCGGCCGTTGGAGATGTCGTGCAGGGTCGCGTATCCGCTCGCGAGCACGGTGGGCTCGCGCGTCCCGGGATTCGTGACGCAATGCCCCAACTTGAGCTTCGTCGTCGCCTGCGCGGCGAGGGTCAGGAGCGGGAACGACTCCTGCCAGAGGACGTGCGAGTCGTAGGTCCAGCCGTGCTCGAAGCCGTGCGACTCCGCGAGCTGCACCAGCTCGACGAAGCGGGTGTACGGGGGATCGGGCAGGACGGTGACGCCGAAGCTCAGGGGCATCGCTCTCTCCTCGGTGTGATCTGGGAAAGGGCGGATTATCCGCCGATCCGCCGGCGAATGCCAGGCTCACGTGGTCAGGCCGGCTTCTCCCAGACGGAGACGTGCTTGGCGCTCTCGCTCGTGAAAGGCTCGCGATTCCACTCGTCCTGCGTCGTCAGGTTCATGATCGTGTTGGCGACGAGATAGGCGACCGAGAACGTCCCTTCGACCTTCGTCGTGGCGAAGTCGTCGATGGTGACGTCGATCCGTTCGGCACCCGGCTTCGCGTGCAGCCGTGCGACCATCGCCTCCGACAGGTCGATCCCGTGGACGCGGATGCCGCGCCGGGAGAGGGGCAGCGCGATTCGCCCGGTACCTATGCCGAGCTCGAGCGCGGCTCCCTCGCGCGCGAGGTCGACGAGGAAGCCGACGAGCGAGTCGACGACCGCAGGGTCGGCCATGTGGCCATACGGCTCGTCGTACCGCTCCGCGACGCGCTCACCGAAGTGGTCCTCGGGCATCGACGCAGGCGCGGGCTCAGCTGCCGGCAGTGACCCAGTCGATCGTCTTCGCCGCGAGCCTGTCGAGTGCGGCGACGGCCAGCTCGAGATGCTCTGCCTTCGTGTCCTCGAGCTTCGTGTGAGAGAGCCCGCGGAGGCTCTGGACGAACATCATCACCGTGGGGACACCGGCGCGGGACACCTCGGCGGCGTCGTGCAGCGGGCCCGAGGGAAGGCGGTGGGCAGTGCCTGCGACCTCTCGTACGGCGTCCTCGCAGAAGCCGAGCAGGGTCTCGTCGAAGAGGATCGGCTCGATCGACCAGATGCGCTCGAACTCGACGTCGATCCGCTCCTCGGCGGCAAAACGCTCGGAGGCCTCCTTCGCCTGCGCGAGCATCGAGGCGAGCTTCTCCGCGTCCAGGTGCCGCTGGTCGAGGAGCTGCTCCGCCGTCTCGACGACCGAGGTCACGATCCCGGGACGGCAGACCACACCGCCCGACGTGCACACGGCACCGTCCCCCGTGCGGGCGGCGATCTCTCGGATCTCGAGCGCCAGCTTCGCCGCCCCGGCGAGAGCATCTCGTCGCTCTCCCATCGGCGTCGAGCCCGCGTGGGCGGCCTGCCCGCGCCATGTGACTCGGTGCCGTTCGACCCCGAACGTGCCGAGAACGACGCCAAGCGGGAGCCCGAGCGATTCGAGGACGGGGCCCTGCTCGATATGCAGCTCGAGGTACGCGGCGGCAGATTCGAGCTCGCCACCCGCGTCGAGCGCCCGGTCGAGGTCGACGCCGTGCGCGGCAAGGGCTTCGGGGAGGGACACGCCGTTCTTGTCGACCAGCGTGCGCAGCTCGTCCTGGTCGCGCATCGAGCCAGACGCCGCGCTCGAGCCGAAGAGGCTCCTCCCGAAGCGCGCACCCTCCTCGTCGGCCCAGTTGACGAGCCGGACGGTCACCGGCGGTTCGCCGCCCTCGGAGATCCGGCGTAGCACTTCGACGCCCGCAAGCACGTTCAGGCTGCCGTCGAGCCAACCGCCGTTCGGCACCGAGTCCATGTGCCCGCCGATCAGCACGGCGCGCTCCGAGCTTCCGGGGAGCGTGAACCACTGATTTCCAGCCACATCGATCTTCTCGCGAGCGCCGATGGCGGCGAGCTTGTCCCTGAGCCACCCTCGCGCCGTCTCCCAGATGTCCGTCCAAGCGACACGCTGCGCGCCGTTCTCGTCCCCGGTGAGGTCACGGAGCTCCTCGAGCTCCCGCACGGTCCGGCTCGAGTCGAGCGGCACGGCCCGGAGCTTAGCCCTCCCTTGGGCTCCAGGTGTGGTAAGGAATGCCCTCGATGGAGGCTGCGACCGTGACGGGGATGCAAGGCGGAAACGGCCCCGGCACGCTCAGGAAGCTCGCGACCCTCCTGGTCGTCCCCGTGGCGCTGATCGTTCTCTGGGAAGGCTACAAGTGGCTGTGGCAGACGACCGGCTGGGGTTGGCCGTTCGTCGTCAACGACACGACCATGCCGCACGTGTACTCGATCCTCCAGGCGTTCTCGCAGCCGACCACCACCGGCGGCCCGCCGCTCATCCAGTCGCTGCTCCATGCCGCCTGGTTCACGATGAAGGAGGCCATCGCCGGCTTTCTGCTCGGCGGTGTCATCGGCTTCGGGCTTGCAGTGCTGCTCGCGCACGTCCGGCTGCTCGAGCGTGGCCTGCTGCCGTTCGTCGTGGGGTCGCAGACGGTGCCCATCCTCGCCATCGCGCCGATGGTGGTTATCGGCCTCGGCTCGAAGGGCGTCCAGGGCTGGAAGTCGGTAGCGATCCTCGCCGCCTGGCTCACGTTCTTCCCCGTGGCGATCAACACACTGCGCGGTCTCAAGTCCCCCGACCGACGCGCGGTCGAGCTGATGCAGTCGTACGCCGCGAGCCAGTGGAGCATTCTCTGGCGGCTGCGTGTTCCTGCCTCCCTCCCCTACATCTTCACGGCGCTCAAGATCTCGGCCACCGCGAGCGTGATCGGCGCGATCATCGGCGAGACGCCGGCCTCGATCCAGGACGGCCTCGGCGGAGCGATCGTGAACTTCAACCAGTACTACTCGCTGCAGCCGACGTTCCTGTGGGCGACGAACATCGTCTGCGCGGCTATGGGCCTCGTCTTCTTCGGCCTCGTCGTCATCGCGGAGCATCTCGTCGTGCGCCGGGCACCGGAGAATGTCGTATGAGCGTGGACGCGGGATCGAAGGCGGTCTCCATCCGCGGCGTGTCGAAGACGTTTCGGACCGGGACGACTGCGCTCGTGGACATCGACCTCGAGGTCGAGCCGGGTGAGTTCGTTTCGCTGATCGGCCCCTCCGGCTGCGGCAAGTCGACCGTTCTGCGCATCGTCGGCGACCTCGTCCAGCCGAGCGCGGGCAGCGTGCTCGTGAACGGCAAGCCGGCGCATCGGGCGCGGCTCGACCACGACTACGGGATCGTGTTTCAGGATGCCGTGCTCTACGACTGGCGCACCGTGGCGAAGAACGTGTCGCTGCCGCTCGAGATGCTCGGTTGGAGCCGGGCGCGACGGAAGGCTCGCGTGGAGGAGATGCTCGAGCTGGTGGAGCTCCGGGGGTTCGAGTCGAGCCGGCCCTGGCAGCTCTCGGGCGGGATGCAGCAGCGGGTCTCGATCGCACGTGCGCTCTCGTTCGACCCGTCCCTCCTGCTGATGGACGAGCCCTTCGGCGCGCTCGACGAGATGACGCGGGAGCGTCTCAACCTGGAGCTCTTGCAGATCTGGGAGAAGGCCGGCAGCACGGTGATCTTCGTGACCCACTCCATTCCAGAGGCCGTCTTCCTGTCGACCCGAGTCGTCGTCATGTCCTCGCGCCCCGGGCGCATCGCGGATGTCATCCCGGTCGACCTCCCGCGTCCGCGAGGTGTCGCGACGCGCGAAGACACGCGATTCTTCGAGCTCGTCACGGCGGTGCGCGAGGCACTCGCCGCGGGGCGCGTCGAGGCCCCGCCGCGGAGCCTCGCGACCGGGGAGGTGTACTGACGAGCACCGCTCGCCTTCGGCTCGCGTTCGTGGGGGAAGCCAGGTTTCCCCCACGCAGCCCCCTTCTTGTGAAGACGTGGGGAACCTCCCGGTTCCCCACACCCCTCCACGCTCAGAGACCAACTGAGGTTGGCCTATGAGCACGATTGTCGAGCCGGTCCCGTCGGGGCTCACGCGAGAGCTCGGAGGGCGTCTGCGCGACTGGGTGCCAGCCCTCGTCGTGTTCGTGCTGGCCATCGCGCTCTGGCAGGGCCTCACGACCGCCTTCCACGTGCAGACGTTCC
>WNGD01001020.1_pt1 | contig 33294 bp, 25 predicted proteins | sample 5400671 | NCBI WGS metagenome assembly WNGD01 (sample SAMN13153369, study PRJNA577476) | soil metagenome | isolation source: 40 cm soil or saprolite under grassland replicate 2 | place: USA:California | collected 2016-06-15 | reverse complement strand
TCGTGGACCGTCACCGTCGTGCCGGTGGGCGATGAGGACGACCTGCGGACGCGCGCGTGGGTCGAGGACAACCGCCGGCTCGTCGATTCGCTGTCCAAGGGCAAGCTCGCCTACGTCTGGCTGCCCAACACCGCCGATCAGGGCTACGAGTACTTCAACCGCTACTATTTCGCGCAGCAAGACCGCCAGGGCGTGATCCTCGATGAGCGCTTCAATGGGGGCGGCTACATCGCCGATTATTTCGTCGACATTCTCGCCCGGCACTTGCGCGGATACTTCAACAACCCGGTCGGGGAGCGCCGGCCCTGGACGGAGCCGCTCACGGGAATCTTCGGCCCCAAGGTCATGCTGATCAATGAGTACGCCGGCTCGGGCGGTGACATGCTGCCGTATCTGTTCCACGAGATGAAACTCGGACCGCTGGTCGGCACGCGGACCTGGGGCGGGCTCGTCGGCATCTGGGACGTGCCGGGCCTGATCGATGGCGGATATATCACCGCGCCGCGCGGCGGGTTCTTCAATACCGAGGGCCACTGGGACGTCGAGAACGTGGGCATCACACCCGACATCGTGGTGCAACAGACGCCCGCGCTGGTCGCTCAAGGACGCGACCCGCAGCTCGAGCGGGCGGTGCAGGAAGCGTTGCGGCTGCTGGAGGCCAACCCCGTGAAGTTGCTCGCGGAACCGGCGCCGCCGGTGCGCGTGCGGCGGCCCCAGGACTAGGGAGATACGAATGCGAAAAATTGGTTTTGCGGCCTTCGTTCTCTTCGTGGCCGTCTGCTCGCCGGCGTACGCTCAGGACACGAGCGTCACGGCGAAGCTCGCGGGATTCGACGCCTACATGACTCAAGTGATGCGGGACTGGAACGTCCCGGGCATCGGCGTGGGAGTGGTGGTGAAGAACAAGCTCGTTTTCGCCCGCGGCTACGGCTATCGGGACTACGGGAACAAGCTGCCGTTTACGCCGACGACGGTCGTGCCGATCGCATCGAACACCAAACTCTTTACCGTGATGGCAATGGGCTTGCTGGTCGACGAGGGGAAGATCGACTGGGACAAGCCGGTGCGTCAGTTCGTGCCCAGCGTGCAGTTCAATAACGACGAGCTGAACGCCTCCGTCACCGTGCGGGACATGCTGGCGCACCGGACCGGCGTCACCCGGCACGACATGATCTGGTACAAATCACCGTTTACCAGGCAGCAACTGTTCGAGCGGCTGAAGTACCTCGAGCCGTCGCAGCCGATGCGAACGACATTCCTGTACAACAACCTGATGTACGGGGCGTCGGGATACATCATCGAGCTGCTCTCGGGGAAGACGTGGGAGCAGTTCGTGCAGGGGCGCATCTTCCAGCCGCTCGGAATGACCAGCACCGTCTTCTCGATCGATGACGTAATCAAGCAACCAGACCACGGCGTGCCGTTTACCGAGCGGCGCGACTCGGACTCACTCTACGCAATCCCGTACTACCGCGAGCAGGGTGCGATCGGGCCGGCGGGCGCGATCAACTCGAACATTCAGGATCTGTCCCACTGGCTGATTGCGCTGATGAACGGCGGCCGCTTTGAGGGCAAGCAGGTGATCCCGGGGGACGTCGTGAAGGCCACGCTGGCGCCCTCCATCGCCATGCCAAACACCGCGCTGGAAGCCTTCGGATGGGGCGAGTTGCTCAATGCCGCCTACGGCATGGGTCGCTGGACCGCGTCGTACCGAGGGCATCTGCTGGCCTACCATGGGGGCGACATCAACGGCTTCCATTCGCAGATCTCGTATATGCCTTCCGACAGCGTGGGGGTGATTGTCCTGGTCATCGGCGACCATGCCGCGCCGCTGTACAACGTCGTGTCGTACAACGTGTACGAGCGGCTGCTCGGCCTCGACCAGACTCCGTGGAGCCAGCGGCTCAACGACGCGCGCAAGAAAGCGAAGCAGGCGGGCATAGCGGCACGGGCGCAGGCGGGTGGCGGCCAGGTCAAGGGCACACGTCCGTCGCATCCCCTCGATGACTTCGTCGGCGAGTTCGAGAATCAGGCGTACGGCGTCGTCGCGATCTCGAAGCAAGGCACCGGGCTGCGTTTTGGCTTTCATCAGATCGACCTGCCGTTGACCCACTTTCACTATGACCGCTTCGACACCCCCGACGACGAAGCGAACGGCAAGTGGTCGGTCAACTTCGCGACGAACCCCCAGGGGGAGATCGATAAAGCGGTGATGTCGCTCGACCAGGCCGAAGTCGCGTTCGTCCGACGTGTCCCCGCCGAGCTGTCGGCTCCGGCGACGCTGCGGCAGTACGCCGGCACGTATGTGACGCCCACCGGCGCCAGCTTTGCCGTGGTGCTCAAAGAGGATGGGAGCCTCGGTCTCGCGTTTGCTGGACAGCCGTTCCAGGCGCTGGTTCCGTGGCGGCAACACCGGTTCAAGCTCAAAGAGTTCTCGGACGTTACGATCGAGTTCGTGGTCGAGGGCGGGCAAGTGAAGGCCATGACGCAGAGCAGTCCGTCAGGCAAGTTCACCTTTCAGCGGAAATAATCGACGGTCTTAGGCCGCTCGGTTGGATCGACGCCACCACCAATACGCCGGCATTCCAAGCAAGATGATTCCGATCCCGAGCAACGCCTGCGTCGGCCGGGACACGAGCGTAGAGACGACGATGCCGCCGGACGCCGCGATGAAGAGCAATGGCGTGACTGGGTATCCCGGGACTCGGAAGGGCCGGGCCGCCTGCGGCAGGCGGCGGCGGTACACGAAGATGCTGGCAGCCGCGAGCCCGTAGAATGCCCACCCGGTGAACACCACGTACGTCAGTAACTGCTCGAACGTACCCGAACCCGCGAGCACCATCGTCCACGCGCTACCCGCCAGGATCGCAACCGCGGGCGTGCCGAACCGCGGGTGCACCTCGGCCAGCTTCCGGAAGAACAGCCCGTCGCGCGCCATCGCATAGAAGACGCGTGGAGCCGTGAGCGCGATTCCGTTCGCCGCGCCGAAAATCGACACGAGAATGGGAATCGTTACGAGGCGGCCCCATGTGTCCCCAAACCGCATGCTCACGGCGTCCGCCGCCACGCGATTCGACTGCGACACTTCGGCGGGGCCGAGCGCGGCGAGATAGCCGAGGTTGGCGAGCAGGTAGATCGCCACGATGGCCAACGTGCCGGCAACGATGCCGCGGACAAACACGCGTTGGGGCTCGACGATCTCTCCCGCGGAGAAGGTGACATACTGCCACCCCTCATACGCCCACAGCACGGCCACCATGGCGACGGCTATGCCGCGGAGGAGCTCCGTCGTCAGCGGCGTCGTCAAGACGCGCACCTGCGTGCTTGCAAGCCCGCTTCCGGTCGCGAGGAGCAGGGCACTCAGCAGCAGCAGCGCGCCGACCTTGATAGCCGTGCTCCAGTTCTGAACGACCGCGCCTTGGCGAGTGCCTCGTACGTTGACGCCGCCGACTACGAGAATGACGGCGAGCGACACCAGCTTCGCGCTGAGAGCACTGAGGACGACGAACTGCTGGAGGTAGCGTGCGAATGCGGCCGAGAGGGTGGCGATCGAGCCGCTGCCGATCACGAAGAACAACGCCCATCCGTACAGGAACGCGGGGAGTGGGCCGAACGCGTCGCGCAGGTACACGTACAATCCGCCGGACCGCGGATTCATGGCGCCCAGCTCGGCGTAGGTCAACGCCCCGAGCAGTGACAGCACGCCGCCGACGATCCAGACCAGCAGGGCCAGCCCGACGTCGCCGCCGGAATCCCGCAGTACACCGCCGGGGACGAGAAAGATGCCCGAGCCGATCACGGTACCCACGACGATCAGAATCACATCGGGGAGCCGGAGCACGCGGGCGAGCTCGCGCGTCGGAGCGGTGGATCCCGGTGTTGCTGCCGTGAGCGTCCCCTCCTGTGGCTCATTGCGCACTATGCAAATCGCGGGCATAATAGTGCCACCCCCTGAGAATGGATGCAAACGGGTATGCAAGTCCGTATCCTCCGCGCCGCGTCCGTGCTGCTCGTTGCGTCGCTCGTGGCCCGCGGCGCCACCGGACAAGCAGCGGCCGCCCCGCGCGCCACGCCGCGCTCCCTGTCCGGACTCGACCAGTTCGTGACTTCCCTGATGAAAGAGTGGCATGTGCCCGGGCTCGCCATCGGCGTCATTCAAGATGGCCGCCCGGTGCTCCTGAAGGGGTACGGCTTCCGAGATATGGAGCACCAACTGCCCGTCACCCCGCGCACGCTGATGGCGATCGGCTCCAACAGCAAATCGTTCACAGTGGTGCTGATGGGCATGCTGGTGGATTCGGGCAAGCTCGATTGGGACAAGCCGGTGCGGGATTACCTCCCGGACTTTCAGCTGCACGACGAGCTCGCCAGCCAGGAGATGACGCCACGTGACCTGGTGACACACCGCTCCGGCTTGCCCCGGCACGACCTGTTCTGGTACGGGGGCAGCTTGGGCCGCGAGGAGATGTACCGGCGGCTCAGATACCTCGAGCCGAACGTCTCATTCCGCAGTCGCTGGCAGTACCAGAACCTGATGTTCATGACCGCCGGTTACCTGGTCGAAAAACGCACCGGCCGATCCTGGGACGACCTGATCCGCGAGCGCCTCTTTGCGCCTTTGGGGATGACGCGGTCGAATACATCGGTCCGTGACCTGCCGTCCTCGGACGACGCCGCCCTCGCCTACGTTTGGCGTACGTGTCCCGCGGAACATGCGGCCGCAAATGGCGCCGCGCCGGCACCGGGGGGGTCGGCGGGGGCGAGTGCCGACGCCTGCGGGCTCGTGAAGGTGCCCTACCGGAACATCGATGCGGTCGCGCCAGCAGGCTCCATCAACTCGAGCGTCGAGGAGATGCTGCACTACGTGCAGTTTCACATCGACTCGGGACGGTACGAGGGCCGAGTCCTTCTGTCGAAAAACAACGACATGCAGATGCAGACGCCCCAAATGCTGGTCGGTGCCCAGCCCATCTGGCCCGACGACTTCGGCCTGGCGACCTACGGTCTCGGCCTCGCCGTGATGCCGTACCGGGGGCACAAACTGGTTCAGCACGGCGGCGGCATCGATGGATTCATTTCGCAGATGTCCTGGCTGCCCAAGGAGCGCATCGGGGTCGTGGTTCTGACGAACATGTCCGGCAACAATCCGGTGCCGAACATCGTGACGGAGAATGTGCTGGATCGCTTACTCGGCCTGGCACCGTTCGACTGGAATGCGCGCGCCCGCCAGCAGACGCAGGAGGCGGAAGCCGCGTCGAAGAAGCAGCGCGACGAGCGGGCCGCGGCGCGGAAGCCCAACACCACGCCGTCCCACGAGCTGGCTGCGTATGCCGGGGTCTACGAGCACCCGGCCTATGGTCGCCTCACCGTTCGCACGGCCGGCAACACACTCGAGGTGTCATTCGCCGACTACACGGCTCGTCTCAAGCATTACCACTACGACATGTTCGAGGTCGACGACCCCAGCGAGATCGTGCCGCTGAGTGGCATCCTGACGTTCCGGATGGACCAGAAGGGTGACATCGATCGTATCGCGGTCCCGTTCGAGCCGAGCGTCAAGGACATCGAGTTCACGCGGGTGAAGACCCCTTAGACGCTAGCGGCGCCGGTACCCCGGGCCGCGCACAATGTGGCCCGGCTTCGCCCCTGTGTGCCGGCCGTTGCTCACCACCGCCACGCCGTTCACGAATACATAGCGCACGCCGGTCGAGAGCTGGTGCGGTTGCTCGAACGTGGCACGGTCAATGATCGTCGCCGGGTCGAACACCACGACATCGGCGTAGTAACCCTGGGCGAGCACGCCACGGTCACGGATCGATAGGCGCGTCGCGACGGCCCCCGACATCTTGCGCACAGCGTCTTCCAGGCCGATGACGCGTTGCTCGCGGACGTAGCGGCCCAGGATGCGTGGGTACGTCCCGTATGAACGCGGATGCGTGAGCCCGTGCGCACTGTCGGGATCGTAGCCGCCGGCGTCCGTGCCGATCTTGATCCAGGGCTGCCGCAGTTGCAGCGCGACGTTGTCTTCGCTCATCAGGAAAAAGATCGTCCCGATGCCCGACTGCTCCGTCAGGATGAGGTCGATCGCGGCGTCGGGCCAGGGCTTGTGCATGCCGGCCGCGATCTCGGACAGGCGCTTCCCGGCCCAGAGGCTGTCTTCGGGCTTGCGGAGCCCGAGCACCAACACGCCCTCGGGCGTCGCGAGCGAGCAGAGGTTCTCCCAGTCGGTTCGCTCACTCAGCACCTCGGCCTTGATGCGCGCGCGTGTCGACGAATCGTGCAGATTGTCGAAGAGCTTGCCGTCCGCGGAGACCCACGGCGGCAAGCAGGCCGTGAGGCTCGTCCCGCCGGCGACGTATGGATACATATCGGCCTGCACGTCCAAACCCCTTGCCCGCGCCGAGTCGATTTTGGCGATGGCGGCAGCGGCCTTGGGCCAGTTGCGCCGGCCGGCGGCCTTCAGGTGATAGATCTCGACCGGCACGCCGCCCTCCTGCCCGATGCGAATCGCCTCGTCGATGGCCTCGAGGAACTGATCTGCCTCCGAACGCATGTGCGTGATGTACACGCCGCCGTCCGGCGCCATCACCTTCGCGATCTCGACCAGCTCTTCGGTCGTGGCGAAGTTCCCGGGCGGATAAATCAGGGCGCTCGCGACTCCGAAGGCCCCATCCGCCATGGCGCGCCGGGTCACAGCGCGCATCGTGTCGAGCTCGGCGGCTGTCGGTGCGCCGGCGGCCATGCCCTTCGCGTAGATCCGTATGGTCGCCGCTCCGAGGAATGAGCCGGCGTTTACGGACATCCCGTGGCGCTCCATCGCGCGCAGCCACGCGTCGAAGCCATGGTTCCCGCGGAATTCGCCGGCGTGCGCCGTGTCGGACGGATTGCTCGGGTCTGCCGCCTGGAGCACGTGATCATTCACCGGTGCGTTCGTCCAGCCCTCACCCATGATCTCGGTCGTGACGCCTTGCGTGACTTTCCCCACGACGCGCCCGTCGCCGATGAGCAGCGCGTCGCGCGAGTGCGCCTGGATGTCGATGAAGCCGGGGGCGACGACGAGGCCGCGCGCGTCCACGCGCTCGCGGGTGCGCGCTTCGCGCAGCGTCCCTGGGGGAGCGATGCGGGCGATCCGGTCGCCTGTGATCGCGACATCGCCGTAGAACCAGGCGTTGCCGGTGCCGTCCACGATGCGGCCCCCTTCGATCACGACATCGTACGGCGAGCCCGCAGGTGCGGGCGCAAAGGCGCCGGGTCCTGCTTTTGGGCCACACGCGAGAACGACACATGCAATCAGCGCGACGCGGGTCATTGAGGTCCTCCTACCAGGTGCCGTGTTCACCCATGTTCGTAATCACGCGTCCGAGCCGGTCGGCGGCATTGCGCCAGTTGGTCTGCACGGCGCGCTGCGCCGCATCCGGGTTTCCCGATTCGATGGCCCGGATAATGACGTTGTGCTCGGCAACCGAGGTCGCGATCTCATCCATCAGTGCGTTGACGTAGACGCGCACGTAGCGCTCGGCCTGCGGCTTGATGCCGTGATGGAGGGCCAGCAGACGGGGCCCGGCGGCGCCGTGCACGTACAGCGCATGGAACTCGCCGTCGAGGCGGGAGATGCGGTTGGGGTCCGGCCGCGGGGCCATCGCAACTTTGAGGAGCTGGCTGTTCAGTCCGCGCAACGCGCGGATGAGTCGGCGCCGCTGTGGCGGCGCGAGGGACGCGGCGCGGCGCGCGGCGAGCCCCTCGATTTCGGCGATGATGTTGAACAACTCCGACGCGTCCTCGCGGGTCAGCGCCGCGACCGCCGGCCGAGCGCGTCGCCCCGCGGCCGGGGAGAGGATGTATCCTTCCTGCGCGAGCCGCAGCAGCGCGGCGCGAACCGGGGTGCGACTGACCCCGAGTCGGCTGGCCAGCTCCGTCTCGATCAGCCGGGCGCCGGCGGCGAGACGCCCTCCCACGATCAACTCCCGCAGCCGCCGGTACGTGGCGGAGACCCGGTCGTCACTGGTGGCGGCTTTCGGCGCTTTCGGCATCGGCCACCATTCATACCGCCGCGCCGGGATACGCGCAAGGCAATATTTGTATCCCTTGCTGGATACCTACCACGGCGGTACAATGACCTCCCGACCATGAAAACCGGCACCATGACGCTGCGCAACCTGGACCGGTGGCGCGACTTCGAAGCCTGCGTGGAACTACAACGCGATACGTGGGGACGCGATTTCAGCGCCTGCGTCCCCGCCGCCGTGCTCATGGTCGCGCAGCGCGTCGGCGGAGTGACGGCAGGCGCCTTCGACGCCGAGGGACGTTTGCAGGGATTCATATTCGGGCTGACCGGGTACAGCGGCGGCCGCCCCATGCATTGGTCGCACATGCTGGCGGTACGGGAGCGCGCGCGGGACGCAGGACTCGGCATCAGGCTGAAGCTCTACCAGCGCGAGCTGCTGCTGAAGAACGGCGTCGACACGGCGCGCTGGACCTTCGACCCCCTCGTCGCGAAAAACGCCCACATCAACCTCAACCGGCTCGGTGCGGTCGTAGTCGAGCACGTGGAGAACATGTACGGCGAGTCGAACAGCACACTGCACGCCGGTCTGGGCACGGACCGCTTCGTCGTGGAGTGGCGACTGGGCGACGAGGCCGTCCTCCGCGCCATCGCGGGACCCGAGCCTCCCGGGGCCACCGTTTTCGCGACGAGCCCGGTCGTGAACAATACGCTGCGCCCACCACCCGCTTCCGGTTCACGCGTGCGGATCGAGATTCCGGCCGACATCTACGGCGCGCTGGAGAGCGCCCCGGAGCAGGCGGCCGAATGGCGAGCACGCACGCGCGGCGCGTTCCAGCAGTACCTGAGCCAGGGCTATCGGGTGGCGACGTTCTACCGCGATCGCGCGACGGGACGCTGCTTCTACGGGCTCGCGCGGTGACGATCTGCATCCGCGAAATCACGCTGCGCGAGATTCACCTGCCGCTCAAAGAACCGTTCGTGATCTCCTCGGGGGCCGTCACGACGCGCCGCATCCTGCTCACCGAACTGCGGGACCAGGACGGCGCCGTGGCGTGGTCGGAATGCCCTGCAGGCGCCGCCCCCAACTACTCGCCCGAAACGATCGACACCGCGTGGCTCGCCATCACATCCTGGGTCGCCCCGCGACTGCTGGGGCGCGCGCTCGCCCATCCGCGCGACGTCCACCCGATCCTGGAGCGGGATTTCCGCGGCCACTGGATGGCGAAGGCGACGCTGGAGATGGGCGCGTGGGGCCTCGCGGCCGAACGCGACGGCGTCAGCCTGGCGCGATTCATCGGCGGTACGCGCGAGCGCATCGAAGTCGGCATCTCACTCGGCATCGAGGCTACCCCGGCGGCGCTCGTCGCGAAAGCGCGCCAGGCGCTGGTGCACGGGTACCGCAAGGTGAAGATCAAAATCAAGCCGGGCGCGGACGTGGACTATGTCGGCGCGGCGCGGGAAGCGCTCGGTCCCGCCGCGCCGCTGATGGCGGACGCGAACAACGCGTACACGCTCGACGACAGCGACCGGCTCGTGCAGCTCGACCAGTTCGGGCTGCTCATGATCGAACAGCCGCTCGCGTGGGACGATCTGGTCCGGCATGCGGCGCTGCAGCGGCGCCTGGCGACCCCGATCTGCCTCGACGAATCCATTACGAGCCTCGAGCGCGCCGAGGACATGGTCACGCTCGGCGCAGGCCGCATCATCAACATCAAGCCTGGTCGTGTAGGCGGCTTCGCTCCATCGCTGGCGATCCATGCCCTGTGCGCGCGGCACGACGTCCCGGTGTGGTGCGGTGGGATGCTGGAGAGCGGGGTGGGGCGGGCGTACAACGTCGCGCTCGCCTCGCTGCCCGGTTTCACGATTCCGGGTGACATCAGCCCCAGCGCCCGGTACTGGGAGCGGGACGTCGTGACGCCGGAATGGACCATGGATGCGGCCGGGACGATTCAAGTCCCCCGTGATCGCCCGGGGCTGGGCGTCGCCGTGGACGTGAACCGCGTAGACGATCTCACCGTTCGCCGCGAAACCCTGACGGCGCGTTAGCTCGCCGTGTTCGATCCCGATCGCCTCGTCCCCGCAGACGTACAGCGCCGCTTGGTAGCACTGCGTGAGGCCATCCACCGGCAGCCGGAGCTCGGGTTCGAGGAGCGGGAGACCTCGCGACGCCTGTACGAGGCGCTCGGGGAGCTGCGGCCGGCGGCACTCGAGCGCATCGCCGACACCGGCGTGGTAGCGCGATTCCGCGGTCGCGAGCGGGCGGCGCCGGTGGTCGCAGTGCGGGGCGACATCGACGCGCTCCCCATCACGGAGGAGACGGGGCTCCCGTTCGCGTCGCAGCGGGCCGGCGTGATGCATGCTTGCGGGCACGACGTGCACGCCGCCTGGACGGTCGGCGTCGCGCATCTCGTGGCGCGGGAGCCGGCGACGGGCGATGTGGTGGTACTACTGCAGCCGGCCGAGGAGACGGGGCGGGGCGCGGCAGCGGTGCTCGCCGCCGGGGCGCTCGCGGGCGTTTCTGCGATCTTCGGCGGGCACGTCGATCGCCGCTTCGCAGTAGGGCAAGTCGTGGCGCAGGCCGGTCCACTGGCCGCGTCGGCAGACACGTTCACCATCACGTTACGCGGGGCCGGTGCGCACGCGGCGCGGCCGCACGAAGGCGTGGATCCCATAGTCGGCGCCGGCGCCCTGGTCGGCGCGTTGCAGACCCTGGTCGCCCGCCGCGTCAACCCAAGCGTTCCCGCCGTGGTGACCGTCGGGACCGTCCATGCCGGCACAGCACCCAATGTCATTCCCGACTGCGCGACGTTGTCGGGGACACTGCGCGCCGTGGATCCCGATACGCGGGCGCTGCTGCAGCGCGAGCTGCGCCGCGTGGCCGAAGGCGTTGCGGCTGCGCACGGGCTGACAGCCGACGTGGCGCTCGACATCGGTCCTCCGCCGCTCGTCAATCCCTCGCAACCGGCTGATTGGGCGCGACGCGCGGCGGAGCGTGTGCTTGGCGAAGGAGCGGCGGTGCCGCTCGGTCCGCTCAACCTCGCGGCGGAAGACTTCGCGTGCTACCTGGAGCAGATGCCGGGGTGCTTCTTGCGGATCGGCGCGCGGGAAGCGGGTGGCCCGGCGATTCCGGCGCACTCGCCGCGCTTTTACGCGGCGCCGGAGAGCATCTTTGTCGGGGCGGCGGTCTTGGCGGAGACCGCTCGTGTTGCCTCGGCCGAGCTGCGCGGCTAGCGCAGCCTACACGCCGTTTTTCTCACGCGTCGGGAAGGGCCAACACGTCGTGCTTCCGTACGTGCGATTCGTAAATGGATTTGTTCCCGTCTTCCAGGTGATGTTGTAGCGAAGCAGATCGTTGAGCCGGTGCCCGCCTTCGAAGCTCAGCTCCTTGCGCCGCTCGGCGATGATGGTGTCAATGGCTTCCTGTTGGGTTGTCGCCGACGCCGCCGCGAGTCCTACCTGGGCACGACGCGCGTTGACCAGCGCCATCGCCGCGGGCACCTGGTTCTGTTGCGCCAGTGCTTCGGCGCGGATGAGGTTGGCTTCGATACTACTGGCCAGGCGCATGGGACTCTCCAGGCTCGTGTACTTCGTCGTGATCCACAGGCGAATTGCCGAATTGAAGGCGCCGCGGCCGGCGTCCACGACCAAGACACGTGGGTCGTTCATGGTCCGGTACGCCGGGGCGACCGTGTAGGCGCCCACCTGTTGGGCGAGATACCAGAGCTTGTTCCAGCGGCGGACGCTTTCCACGCCACGGCCGACGTCCTTGCTGTAGCCTGGCGTCACCTGATTCGCGAACTGGTCGGCCTCGCTCCACTTCTTGAGGTCCATCTTGGCGCGCGCCGTGCCGACGCGGGCCAGGTTCACCAGATCGGCGTCGTTGACCTGCTGGGCCAGGGTCAAGCCTTCCGAGAAGCGCGTTTCAGCGAGCGCCAGCGCCGCGCTGGGCGGCTGCGCCGGCCCCCCGTCGAACGCGACCTGGCAGAACGACTCACCCATCAGCAGGTACGCATAGGCCCCGTAGATCTTCACCTGCGCGAGGAGTAAGGCTCGATCCGGGACCTGTTGATCGGTCCACGCGGTGAGCTTCTTCGTCGCCTCCTCGGCCTGGAACCGCGCCGTCTGCAGCGTCAGGTTCATGCCGAAGCTGAACTGGGCGTCGCAGGTGGTTGCCGAGTAGTCGTCCTCGTCGGCGGTGATGGTGCGCTCACCCCAATTAGCCAGCGGGACATTCGAATTCGCGGTCTCGTACTCGTCCGAATGCACCGAGGACCCCGACATGTAGTTGGAGTACGCACATTCGAAGTCGCCGATCACACTCCGGACGAGGACCGGCGCGAGCGTGGGATCGTTGATCTGATCGGTGGGGATCTGACCCGGGAATTCGACTTTGAGGACCCTGTCGGTGTTGCAGCCCGCGAAGCAGAGGCACGTCACTGCTACTGCAATCCAACGGGCGGTGCGATCGATCGAGATACGCATAGGGATCTCCGTCTCCGTCGGGGTTAGAAAGTGAACCGCAGCGTTGTGCGCAGGCGGGCGAGCTGGGGCCACGACTCCTGCGTGTAGCCGAAGTTGCCCGTGACGTCATCGCTGCGGTTGGGCAGCAGCTCGGGATCGATCCATTTGGCCCCGTACGACGTCTGCTGCGCGCGCCAGAGGAACATCAGGTTCTCGCCCGCCACCGTAATCGACGCGCGGGTCGCGCCCATGAGCAGCTTCTCCGGCAGGTCGTAGGTAAGCGACACCGTGCGCAGGCGGGCGAAGCCGGCATCAAACAAGCCCGTCGCCCCGGGGCCGGTCCCGTCCGGATCCACAAGCCATGCCTGGAGGATCGGGCTATCGCCGGCGATCGACGAGCGCGAGTTGCGGAAGAACGTGTGCTGCGCACCCACGTCGCCCACCACGGTTTGGAGGCCGCCCACGTAGTCGGCGAGCGCCAGCACGCGCACGCGGGCGCCGAGTCTGAGCGTGGCGCTGAACGACCCGTTCCACGACGGCGTGGGGCGACCCTGATAGAGTCGCGGCGCGCCGGCGCAGGGAACCGTGGTCCCGTCGCCACGGCCCAGGTCGGTTCCGCCTTCACACATGGCGTTGGTGGCTAGTGGGAGTACGAATGTCGGCACGCCGCCGATAAACAGCGTGTCCGGCACGATCGCGGCGCTCACGATCTTCTTATAGAAGAAAGACGACGGGGCAAAGCCTTCGACGTTGAACTGCTGGATGTAGCTGGCGCCGACAAATGTCGGCGGCACACCGCCGAGACTGACGATCCGGCTGTCGTTCGTCGCGATCGTGCCCCGCAGCTCGAGCCCCCAGCGCGCGGTGTTGAGCGGCACGCCCGAGAGCGCCAGTTCGATGCCGCGATTCCGCGTCTTGCCGATGTTCAGGAACTCGACGCCGGGGAAGCCGCGCGACGGTTTCAGCGGCGCGGAGATAATCGCATCCTTGATGACCTTATTGTAGAAGGTGAACTCGACGCCGAGGCGTTGGTTGAGCAGTCCGGCGTCGAACCCCAGCTCGGTCTCCTCGCCGATCTCAGGCTTCAGATTGGCATTGCCGAAGTTCTGCGGCGTGACCCCGCCGAGGCCCCCGAACCCGACCGCGGCGCGATAGGTCTGAATGGCCGAGAACACGTCCGGCTGCAGGCCGGCACGACCCCAGGCACCGCGGAGCTTGAGTTGCGAAAAGAGTCGCGAACCGGCGAGGAACGGTTCCTCCGAAACCACCCACGAGGCGCTGAATTTGGGATAATAGGCGGCATCGAAGTTCGCGCCGAAGGCGCTGTTCGCGTCCGCCCGCAGCGCCGCCGTGACAAACAGGCGGTTTTTCCAGGCGACCTGCTCCTGGCCATAGACGCCCAGCGTCTTGTTCTCCTGAAAGGCCTCGGCTGCCTCCCGCCGCGCCCCGCTGCCGACATCGCCCGGGCCCGGAATTGGAAACTCGAACCCTTGCGAGAGCTGCTGATCGAACTGCTTGTAATAGTACTGGACGCCGACGGCCGTCGACGCCACGAGGTTGGGGCTGACCGTCCAATCGGCGTTGGCGCCGTAGTCGACGGTGAGGAACGTGCTGCGCAAGTCCAGCGCTTGCTTCTGACCGAGGCTCGCGCTGAAGAATGGCAGGTAGCCGGTCCCATCGCGGAAGACGAGCTGCGACGATTTGTCGTTCGTGATGTCGGGTCCAACCGTGAGGCGGTGCTGCAGCCACGGGAAGGGCCGGTAATTGAGCTGCATGCTGAGCGTCATGCGCTCGATGTTGTCGAAGCCGTCGACCCCCTTGTAGTCCTCGGGCCGGTAGAATTGAAAACCGTGTCCGGTGCTGTTCCAGCCGGTGGTCGCGGTGTCCTCCGTGCCCGTGAGCCCGCCGGGCTGGCACCAGGGGAAATCGCAGGCCCAGATAATCGACGTCGTGATCGGCTGCGTTCCCGACGCTCCGCGCGTGCGCGAGCGCACGGTCCCCAGGCTCAGGTCGGCCGTGAACTTTCCGTCGGTGGTCTGATAGCCGAGGTTCCCCCGGCCTGCAAACTTGTTCTGCCAGTTATAGTCGACCGGCCCTTCTTCGCGATTGTAGGTGGCGCTGAAGAAATAGCGGACTTGATCGGTTCCGCCGCTGATGTTGCCGGAGAGGCCCCGCGGTGCGCCCGTGCGGAAGATGGCGGGGAAGCCACGGGACTCTCGGAACCGCTGCACGTTGAACTCTCTGATGTCGGCCGGATTCCGGTAGTCCCCCCCGCGGCGGAGATAGAAGTTCGTCGGATAGCGCTCCTCGGGATTGCTGAGCCAGGTGGCGCCGGCATCGGATTGGAGCTGGATGGTCGGCCGGCCGGCACGGCCCCGCTTGGTGAAGATCTGGATGACGCCGTTGGACGCTTCGGTGCCGTAAATCGTCGCGGCGGACGGGCCTTTGAGGATCTCGATTGACTCGATCTCCTCGGGAACGAGGTCATTGACGCGGCTCGGTTGCTCCTGGGCCCCGTTGAACGCGAGGCTGAACGCGGCCGCCTGATTGTTCGAGCGAACCCCATCGATGTAGATGAGCGGCTCGTTGGACAGGCTCAGACTCCCGGACCCGCGAATACGCGTCGTGCCGCCGCTCCCGACGCCGCCACTTGCGCGCATGATGCGTACGCCGGGGACGCTGGCGGAGACCATGTCCTGGAGCTTGGCCGGATGCCCGCTGAGCTCGAGCGTCTTGGCCACGTCGACATCACCGACGGCGTTGCCCAGCGAGCGGGTCTGCGCGCCGCCCGCGGTACCGGTCACGACAACCGCGTCGAGCTTAACGGCCAGTTCCGTCAGCGGGACGCGCACGGTGTGATCACCGACGCCCGCATCGATGGTCGCTACCTGATAGCCGATACGGGTGATGCGCAAGCGGGCCGTGCTGCCCGGAACATTGTTCAGCAGGAACTCGCCGCGCGTGCCGGAGCGCGCGACCGGGGTGGATCCCTCGACGGTAATGGATGCGTCGGGAATCGGGAGTCCGCTTCTGGCGTCGACGATCGTGCCGCCGATCGTCTGCGTCTGGGCGCGCGCGGGAGCGGCCCACGTCACAATCGTCAGAAAGAGGAGACCGATAGCGCGGGAGCCTGGAGACGAACGGATCGGCGACATACGACCTCCAAGTGCTGAGGACCCAGACGGCCTACCTCGTGATGTTCCGAAACAGGTGAGTCCCATCGCGATCCGGGAATGCCGAATTCTGTATACAGCTTGGTGTACAGGTTATTCTACGCCCGGTGCCTCTCCCCGCAAGGAGGCTGACGTACGGCCTCGATGCTATTGCGTAACTCCAAGCCATTTATAATGTTCTTTCAAACCAGACCAGGACTGGCATGCCTGCCCAACCTGCCCGATACACACCAGCCGCAGCCACCGATACGGTCGTCCACGACCTGCCCCCGATTCGCTTTGACGGACAACCCATAGACATCCGACTCTCCCTGCGCCGCACCGAAGACGGCTTCTGGCGTGGCCGCATCCTGTTTGGTGCGGAAGGGACGGAAGCGGAGCGCTCCAGCGCGGAGATTTTCTGCGCCGGTACGGAGCAGGACCTGTGGCAATCGGTGCGCGACCTGCGGGATCATCACCTGCGGGACTTGTACCGCTCACTGCTGTAGATGCCTGAGCAGACGTCGCTGTCCAAGCTGCGGCACGACATCTCTAACCCTCTATCGGCGATTCTCGCCGAGACTCAGCTGCTGCTCCTGGCGTCGGAGAAGTACGACGCCGAGACGCTCGCTGGGCTCAAGCAGATCGAGGACCTGGCGCGCAAGATGCGTCAGATACTGCAAAGCGTCGAGTGAGCCGGCGGCATCGGCCACGGTATTGCTCTTCAACGGTGTGGTGGGCTCCCCACACCGTCGCCTTCCTTATTAAGACGGTTCGGCTCTCAGTGCGTGATGGGCGTCATAGCCGTTTCGGTCGCACGGCGGTAAATCACACGCCACCACCCCCGCCTTTGCGGGGGTTTATGCCTCGGGCATTTTAGGACCCCTTCACAGGCAGGAGTCCCCGACGTTGGCTGGTCGCAGGTACCTGCTCGCTGGAATAAGCGGCTTGGTGGTGGCCTGCGCCGGGCGGGGCGGGGGGGGACCACGGCTCGCGCCTGTCACACCTGCTGAAATCCCCGCGCTCAAAGCCCAGGCAGCACAGCAACCCCGGAACGCTGACATCCGCTTCCGCCTTGCGGCCGCCCTCATGGCGGCTGGACGATGCGATACGGCGACCGCCGTCGCGAACTCGGGCGAGTCGCTGGCACCCGGCAACGCGTTGGGTCCGATGGTCATCGGCCGCTGTCAGGAAAAAGGCGGCCGGTACGACCTCGCGTTTGCGACGTACACGGACTTCGCGCGCAAGAGCCCGCGCGCGCGCGGTGTCGGGGCCGTGCGAGCGCTGGCCGAGATGGCGCTCCGGACGCAGGCGACCCAGACCGCCAAGCTGGCCCTGGCGCGGGAATCGACATTGACCGCGCTCGCACCGGAGCCCTCGACCATCGCGGTGCTGCCGCTGACGATCGCCGGCGATTCCAGCCTCCAGCCGTTGTCGCGCGGGCTCGCCGAGCTGCTGATGTCCGATCTGGCGTTGGTGCGCAGCCTCCGGCTCCTCGAGCGCGTGCAGATCAGCGCGTTGCTCGACGAGCTGAAGCTCGGGCAGAGTGGGCGGGCCGACGTTCGTACCGCGGCGCGAGTAGGCCGTTTGCTGCGTGCCGAGCGGATGGTACAGGGCGTCGCTGCGATTACGCCGAACGGGCCCGTCCGCATGTCGGCAACGGTCGTCCGCGGTGACGGCACTGTTCGATCCCGGGCGGAGGCGAACGGGACGTTTAGACAACTCCTCGATCTGGAGAAGCAGCTCGTCTTCGGTCTGGCGACGGAGTTGGGCATTCAGCTAACCGAGGCAGAGCGCCAACGCATCTTGCGGCAGGGTCCCAAGAACCTGGCCGCCTTCCTTGCCTACGGTAGGGGACTCGACGCGCTCGACGCCCGAGATTATCGGGCTGCCGCGGCGGCGTTCGGCGCCGCGGTGCGGGCCGATCCGTCGTTCCAGCAGGCGCAGCAGCAGCAACAGGGGGCGGAAGCAGCGCCCGTCGTAGCGGCATCCGGCGGCGACATCATGACCGTCGTTCAGGCGGCCGAGCAGCTCGCGCCGTCAGTAGCCGGCGCGCTGCAGCAGGGTACCCTCGACGTCTCCTCGACAATTGGCGACCTGGCCCAGACGGGCATCGGTAGCGTGGCGAGCAATCCCACGCCCGAGAGCCAGGGGATCTCGAGCATCATCCAGGCGTCAGGCATCATCCGGATCATCTTCCGCCTGCCGTGACGCGCACGCGCTGGTGGTTGGGACTTCTCGTACTCCCCGGGGCGCTGGCCGCCCAGTCCGAGACCACAATCGCGCGCACAGGCGTGACGTTCGAGTCGTACGCATTCGGCTCCGGGCTTCCATTCAATCGCATCAGCGAGCTCACGATTCCGGTCAGCGTCACGCAGCGCATCGGTGGTGGCCGGCTGGTGCTTGACCTCGGCACTGCCTTTGCTCGCGCTTCCGTCAGTGAAGCGGGAGGCGGGAGCGGTAGCATCACGCACTCAGGGCTCGTGGACACCGATCTGCGCGCGAGCTACAGCGTGATTCCTGGGAAACTGCTGTTCAATCTCGTCGGCACGATCCCGACTGGTGCGCGGGCCGTCGCCGACACGACGATCCCGTTGTTCGGCGCGACGGGTACGCATCTCTTCGGGTTCACCACACCGAGCTTCGGCTCGGGTGGCGCCGTGTCCGCCGGTTTCGCGTCAGCCGTCAAAATGGGACAGAACTGGGCAGTGGGGACGGGCGCGAGCTACCGGTATGCCGCGCGCTACGTGCCGGTCCAGGGCGGGGACGAGATGAGTCCCGGCGGCGAGATCCGCGCGCGCTTCGGGATCGAAGGGCCGTTCGGTGGAGGAAAGTACTTCCGCGGCGCGCTCGTCTACACGACGACCGCGGCCAACGACCTCGGCGCGAGTGGAGAGAGCGCGATCGGCGACCGCGTGCTCGGCTACGCCGCCGTGAGCATGCCGCTCGGTAACTCGCACCTCTCGTTGTACGGCTGGAATATGCGCCGCCTGCGCGCCCGCAACTCCACCAACGCAAGCACGGTGGCCGTGCCTCGCGGCAACGTGCTCGCCGTCGGTGCGCGGCTCGATCGCCCCGCGGGACCCAAGGCGACGCTGTCGCCGACGCTCGAGCTCCGGCATGAGTTGACCGGGCCCGGTCAGCGGATGGAACTCCTCGGCTACCTCCTGCGAGCGGGCACCGACCTGCGTTACCGGCTGAGCGATCGCGCGGCCGCGGTGCTGCAGGCGCAGCTCGCGTTCGGAACGCTCCACGATGCGGGAACCAGCGTCTCGATACTGGGTCCCCGCCTCGGCGTCATGCTCGAGTGGTCGCGTCCCTAGTTTCGAAGTACCCGTTGCCGAGGTAGAGCACCAGAAACACCGCCGACGCCGCGCTCACGCCGTACTTCCATGACGCCGCGGCCGGCGACGTCGACAACAGGCCTTCGATCGTTCCCGCAATTGCGAGCAGCGTGACAACCGCGCCGATCATCCGGGCCGCGATGCGGCCCTCCATCACCAGCGCGTCGCGCCGCGTCCGATCGCCCGGTGCGATCATCGCCTTCGCCAACCGAAACCCCGCCCCCGCGGAGATGAAGATCGCGGTCAGCTCCAGCACGCCATGTCCCAGGACGAACGTCAGCAGATAGTTCAGCGCCTGGTAATTGCGAAACAAGCCTAGCACGAGCCCGAACATCATCCCGTTTGCAAACAGGAGCCAGGTGGTGAGCACGCCGGCGGTGAGACCGCCGACGAACGTCCCGAACGACACCGTGATGTTGTTGGTGATGATGAGCGCCGCTACCTGTGGCCGGTCTTCTTTAGTCGTTTCCGCGTAGCCGCGTCCCTCCGCCAGATTCTCAGCCGCAGCCTCCGCACGCGCCACCATAACGGGGGACAGGAGCTCCTCCGCCAGCGCCGGCCGCTCGCGAATCATGACGTAGCCCACCGCCGCCGGGACCGCGAAGAGCAGAAAGGCGAGCAGCACATACTGCCACGACTGCACCACGGCGGCCGGGAAGTCGCGCAGGATGTAATAGGCCAGGGGCGTACGCGGTTTCCCCCGTGCGCGATACAGGGCATTGTGCCCGGCCGTGACGACCCGCTCCAGGTAGGTGATGACGCGCGGATCGACCTGATAGGTGCGCGCCCGCGCCAGATCGGCGGCCACCTCGCGATACTGTGCAGCGAAAACCGGAATCTCGTCCGCTGCCAACCCTTCGACGCCCGTGCGCTCCATGCGGAGCGCCGTTGTGCGGAACGCTTCCCAGCCATCGCGCTTTTTCTGCACGAATCGTTCGGCCGGCACCGTGATGCGGCCGGCCGCGCTGGCCTGCGCGCGCGGCGCAAACCGGCTGCGTCGCTTGCGTTGCTCCTCGGCGAACACAGTAACGAGATAGCTCTGCAGGTCCGGTGTACGGCGGGGAATGCGCGGCTCGAACCGTCGCACCAGATCGGCGGTGATGCGCGCCTGCACGTCGGGCGCCAGCTCATTGAGGCGTCCCAGGAAGCGGTCCAGCAACCGGAACTCCTCTTCCGACAGCTCGGGCGGGCCGGTCTCGACGGCTTCTGCAGCGGTTTCGTGCGCCGGCGTGCCGGCCGTGAGGCCCAACGTCCAGTCGGTGGGCCGGTCCCGCACGACGATCGTGCCGGCGGCCATGTCCCCCAGGCGCTTATTGCTGGGATGCAGCGCAATCGCCAGGAGGGCGGGAGCAAACGGCAGCGCGGGGAAATAGCAATCGATGAAACGAACCAGGTTCCGGACCACCGCGGCCTGCGCGGTGAGTGACCGGCCGGTATCCATGACGACACGAATTCCGAGCAGCTGCTTCCCCGGCGTCCGGCCGCCGTTCAGCGCCTCGAACAGCGTGAAGTATCCCCAGACGAGGGAGAAGGTGAGCAGAATCAGCGCGGCGGTGACCCAGCCTCGTGCCATGCCGTGCGGCGGGGTGATATCGCTGGCGATCGTCGTGCCGCCCAACCACAGCAGCAGCAATCCGAGCCACAACAACAGCAGATCGAGGAGCCCGGCCGCCACGCGCGACCCGACGCCCGCCAGCTCGAACCGCACGTCCACGTGCTCCGGCGTCTCGACGCCGTGAAGCTGCCGTAGATCGAGGTCTCGCGCGGACGGCGTCATTTCCTCATCTTAGCGCTGAATCCTCACCCACGCAGGGAGCGACCGATTACCTCGAGCACCGGAAGTTCCAACGTCAGGCCGATGCAGCTCGGCGAGATTCTCGACGGCAGCTTCAGTATCTTCCGCCGCCACTTCGGCCTATTCATGCGCCTGAGTTTCGTGCTGATCTCCGCTCCCGCCGTCGTCGTCGTGTACTTTGCCACACGGGCGCTCTCCAACCCCCTGGGCGCCGCGAACTGGGTACAAACCCACGTCGCGGCGACGATCGGGTTCGGGCTCGTCGTGCTCTTCGTATGGATCATGATCAGCCTGCTGCTCAAGGCCGGAACGATCCGCATCATCTCAGATTCGTATCTCGGCAATGAGCCGTCGCTCGGCGCGGCGCTGCAGTTCGCGGCGGGGCGGATCGTTCCACTGCTCCTCGTGGCCATCGCCAAAACCCTGCTCATCTTCGTCCTGTACATCGCGGTCGTGATCGCCATCGTGGTCATGACGGCCGTGGGGCGGCTGTTGGGCATGGGCGGGCTGTTTCTGTTCCTCGCGTGCATCGGCGGGATCTGGCTGTTTGCGTACGTGCTGTGCGGCTACGGCCTGACAAGTATGGTGATCGTGCTCGAGGACCTGCTCAGCGCCTTCGATGCGTTCGGCCGCTCGGCCGAGCTCACGAGAGATTGGCGCTTGAAGGTCTTCTTCGCGTGGTTGGTGATCGCCATCTTCACCAATATTCTGCCGTCAATCGTCGTATTCGGGATCGGTCAGGCGGTCGGTCCTGATTCACCGGTGCAGCCGTTCCTCAGCGTGGGGACCATCGTGCTAGGTGTGGTCCTGGCGCCGATTCTGCCGTGCGCCCTCACGCTCCTGTATTACGATCTCCGCGTCCGGCGGGAGGCGTTCGACCTGCAGATTCTGAGCGAGCAATTGGGGACCCGCTGACCACGAGCTGGCTCGCTCTCCTGCAAGCACCCACCTTGCCGCCGCCCGCCGTCGCCGACTCGCTGCGGCGCGTGCTCGGCCGGGTGTTCGCCGGTCCCGAGTATCAGTGGGTCGAGCAGCAACGCCTGCTGTCGTGGATCGCGCGGCAGTGGCAGCATCTAAAGGACTGGCTCGACCAACTCGCCCAGAATCATCCCGTCGGGTTCAACATTTTCCTGACGCTGCTCGTCGTCGCGCTCGTCGCGGTGCTGGTGCACATCGGCTACGTCATGTGGCGCATCGTGCAGCCGGTGGCGCGAACCGGAGCGCGCCCCTCCCCCACGGCCGGCGTCGTGATGAACGCCCGGGCGCACCTGGCGCGGGCCGAGGAGCTCGCCGCGCTTGGGCGATACGCCGAAGCGCTGGCGCACCGCTTCGTGGCTGCGGTCCTGGAGCTCGACGACAGGAAGGCGCTGCGTTTTCATGTCTCCAAAACGCCCGCCGAGTACGTGGCCGAGGCGCGCCTCGACGCGACGGGTCGCGCCGCGCTGGCAACGCTGGTCGCTCAGTTGTATCGCCACCTGTTCGGCGCCGTCCCCTGCGACGAAGCGGAGTACCGTTCCTTCGGCGCTGCCGCGGAGGACTTGGCGCGAGGCCCCCATGTCGTACCGGCTTGAGATCGGGCTGGCCCTGCTGTTCACGGTGGCCCTGGGCGTCGTCGTATGGGCGGGCAGCCGCCATTCGCGCACGGCGGAATTGGATTTCCGCTCTTCGACCTTCCTGACCGGCCCGCGGGGCAGCAAGGCGTTGTACGACGTTCTCTCCCAGTTGGGTCGCCGCACCGAACGACGCCGCACGAAACTCGACAATCTTGCGACGACGCGCGCCCACCGGCCGGCAATTCTCGCCGTGCTGAACCCGGTGATTCCCCTGACCGACGCCGAGCTCGAGCAGGTGGTGCGCTTCGTTCGTGGTGGCGGCGCGGTCGTCGCGAGTGGCTGGGGCGGCGACATCACGGAGTGTCTGGGCTGGCGTATCCAGCCCGAGTTCCGCCCGGACAGTATTGCCGTGCGGTCGCCCCCGGCCCCCCCGGGGGGCGTGCGGCTGCCGCGGGCGGCGCGCGTGCTGGCGCCGGTGCAGCGCGACACGAGCGATCGCAGCGAGCTCCAGAGTCTGGTGAAGGGCGGGGATGCAGCGGGGCCTCCGGGGATTTGCCGAACCCTGGCACCGTTTGCCACCGACACCATCGTCGCGGCGGTGAACAACCGGCCGGTGATCCTGCGCCTCCGCTACCGCGGGGGTGGAAGCGTCGCGCTCGCGGCCGATCCCGGATGGCTCACCAATCGCGTGTGGCGTGATACGGACGTGCCCCTCGTCGCGCTCGCGCTCTTCACCCCGCCGCCTGAGCACCCAGGACGCGTCGTCTGGGATGAGTACCACCAGGGATTCGGCGAGGACACGGGACCATCGCTGACGGGCCAAACGTGGAGCTGGTTGCGACACTCGCCGGCGGGGTGGGCGATCCTGCAGCTCATCGCCGTCGCGCTCGTGTGGCTCGCGACGACGGCCGTCCGCTTCGGTCCCGCGCTGTCCGTGATCGAGCGGCGACGCCGCTCGCCGCTCGAGCATCTCGAAGCGCTCGGCGCCGGACTCGAAAACGCGGCCGCGGCCGATACTGCGGTGCAACGACTCGCGCTCGGTCTGCGCCGCCGTCTCAGCCGTACCGGCGGAGGCGGGGCCGCCTTCAAAACGAACGGTGATGTGCTCGCATGGGTCGAGAGTCTGGAGCTCGCGGTGCGCGGGCCCCAGGGCCGCGCCGCCGTGCGGCGGCTGCACAACTTACTTAGCGCACGCGATCGCAACGCGCAGCGCGTGCTTGACACCGCCCAAGCCGTGGAGGATGTGTGGGAGGAACTGCGCCCGCGCAGGACGCGCAACGCATCGTAGCAGCATTACGCACAGTGGTGTTGGGACAGGAGGCGGCGACGCTCGAGGTGCTCGTCTGCCTGCTCGCGCGCGGCCACATCCTGCTCGAGGGCGTGCCTGGCACCGCCAAGACGTTGCTCGTCCGGACGCTGGCGCTCGCGCTCGACGTGCAGTTCGGCCGCATCCAATTCACCCCGGACCTGATGCCGGCCGACATCACCGGCATCACGCTGCTCACCGGATCCCATGAATTCTCATTTCGACCCGGTCCGATCTTCGCGGATCTCGTCCTGGCGGATGAAATCAATCGCGCCCCGGCGAAGACCCAGGCCGCGTTGCTCGAGGCGATGCAGGAACGGACCGTCACCGTGGACGGAAAGAGTCATCGCCTCTCGCCGACGTTTACGGTGTTCGCGACGCAGAACCCGATTGAATTCGAAGGCACCTATCCGCTGCCCGAGGCCGAGCTGGACCGGTTCATGGCAAAAGTGCTGGTCGGGTACCCACCGGCTGAGATAGAGCAGGGGATCCTCACACGCTACGTCGAAGGGTTCGAAGCGGATCGCACCGACACCTATGGCGTGCGTCCCGTCGTCAACGCGGAGGGGCTCGAGCTGTTGCGCCGGCAGGTTGACGCGGTGCGCGTCGAGCCGCGGATCACGGGATACATCACGGCGATTGTCCGTGCCACGCGCGAAGCCGCGTCGCTCACCCTTGGCGCCAGCCCGCGCGCCGGGGTGGCCCTCTTCAAGGCGGCACGGGCCGCCGCGCTGCTGGAGGTCCGAGACTACGTCATCCCCGACGACGTGAAGCGGCTGGCGCCGGCGATCCTGCGGCATCGTGTCAACGTCGCCCCCGAGCTCGAGCTGGAGGGGGTCACCGCGGATCAGGCGCTGAAAGCGATTCTGGATCGCACCGAGGCTCCCACCGCGTGAATCTGCAGCCCTTGCTGCTGCCGAGCGCCGTCATCGCCGCGTTCGTTGGGCTGTGGTACGTGCTCGGCAGCACGGCGGGGATTCTGTGGACTCCCCGTGCCCTCCTGATCGCCGGTCTGCTCGCGCTCGCCGGCGTCGCGGGATTCTGGACCCCATGGGGCTTCGATGTCATGCTGGTCGCCGACCTCGTGTTGGTCCTGTTGATCTGGCTCGACGCGACGCTCGCGCAGCGCGTCGCCGTGACGCGCGAGCCGCTCCCCGCGCTGTCGGTAGGCCATACGGGCGAGGTCACGTATCGATGGACGAATCCGGCGGGGCGCCCGGCGCGGCTGCACGTGCGGGAGGTGCGGCCCGACATCCTCGGTGGCCCGCAGCCGCCGCGCGCGGTGCGGATTCCCCCGCTGTCGACCACACGAGAGCGCGTGGCGGTGATTCCACGACGCCGCGGCCGGGAAACCGGGGGAGGCGAGGGCAGCGGGAGCGGCGCCGGAGGGTTCGTGCTCGACAGCATCGGCCCGCTCGGTCTCGGACGACATCGCGTGCGGATGGCGTTGCCGTGGGACGTGGTGGTCTATCCGCCGCTCGTGTCGGTGCGGCTCCGCGCATCCGTGGCCGAAGCGTTGCGGCGCCGCGATGCCGGCAGCAAGCCGATCCGACGCATCGGTGAGGGACGCCTGTTCGAGTCGTTGCGCGAGTGGGTGCCTGGCGATGATCTGCGGCACATCGATTGGAAGGCGACCGCGCGCCGCGGTGGCGCGAAAATCATCACGCGTCAGTATGAGGCGGAGCGCCGCCAGCAGGTGCTGCTCGTCCTGGATACGGGCCGGTTGATGACGGCGGAAGTCGGCGGCGTGTCGCTCCTCGAATTCGTGGTGCAGGCCGCGCTCGAGCTGGCCTATGCCGCGGCCCAGCACGATGACAACGTCGGCATCATGACTTTCGCCGACGGCGTGCACCACTTCGTCGCGCCCGAGCGCGGCCGCAGCGGCGTGCGGCGCGTCGTAGACGTGCTGGCGGAGGTTCAACCGAAGCTCGTCGAGCCCGATTACCCCGGGGCGTTTCGCTACCTCGCGGCGCGCAACCGCAAGCGCGCGCTGACCGTGCTGTTCACCGACGTCATCGACCGGTTCGCGTCCGATGCTCTCGTTGCGAATGTGGCGACGTTACGCCCCCGCCACCTGCCGCTTGCCGTGACGCTGCGCAATCCGGAGCTCGATGCTGCCGCCGCCCGACGACCGGCCTCGGCGCGCGACGCGTTCCGCAAGGCGGCCGCCGAGGAGCTGCTGCATGCGCGCGACGAGGCGCTGGGGCATATGCGGCGGGCGGGAGTGATCGTGATTGATGTCACACCGGAACGCGCCGCTCAGGCGGTGGTGACGAAGTATCTCGACTTGAAGCGCCGAGGCTCGCTCTAAGAAGCCTCGTATTGTATGTTCGGTCCTCACGCACACGGATTGACCTGGATGCGCGGTCTCACGCGAGCTACCCCCGTCGTGATGCTGGCAGTGGCGCTCGGCGGCGTCACCTGCGCCTTCCCAACCGACAAAAGTGACAAAGTCTTCGTCACCCTCGAGGGGCCGTCCCGCGTGGTGCTCCGCGGCCAGGAGATGTCGGTCTACGCTCGCGCGTGGCGCGCGATTGGCACGGATACACAGCCTATTACCAATGTGGCGTTCGCGTTTGGGACCGGGAGCAGCACGACCGCCACTGTCCAGAATGATGGCGGTGGCTATGCCACGGTAACCGGTGTGAACAGCGGCAACGTTCACATCACCGCGCGCGCGATTTCATTCGAGCAGGCGCCGGAGGGCGACCTGTTGCTGCGCGTGTCGAATCCGCTCGAAGTGGACAGCGTGCGGCCATCCCTCGTGCGTTTCGGGGACACGATCACGGTGTACGGCGTGGGGGTCGATTCGATCTTCATCGCGTTCCTGGACAACGCGACCCAGTTCGATTACCCGCTCCCGGGCGTCGTCCCAACCCGGACGCGCGATTCTCTGGGTTTTTCCACGGCGACGTTCTGGGTCACACCGCCGGCGCACTCCGACAAGCTTTCCTTCATAGGTCCGGGCGTGTTTGGGAATGCGCCCGACACGACCAAGGTCATCCCGTTGGATGTACTCGAGCCGAATGAAGCGGCGCCGCGCACAATCAGCCTTGAGGCGCCGCCACGGATTCCAGCGATCCCGCAGATCAAGTTCTTGAATCCGGCGCTGGCATTTGAACCGACCAAACGCGACTCGCTCGGCGTCGATTGGTATCGCTTCACGCAGACCACGGCGCGCGACCTTACGATCATTCTCAGCGCCCCCGAGGTGCGCGGCACATTTGCCACGTTTCTCTCGGACTCGCTGGCGTTCGTGCCGGCGAGCCCGCCCAATCCGCCGGCCTATAAGATCGGACCGAATAGCTGGACGCTCGGCCCAGGGTCGCATGCCTGTAAGGGCTTCGCATTTGAGCCGCCCGAGCTGCAGCCCGAATCCACGATTGTGGCGTTACGGGGCATGCCGGCCGGTCGTCTCCACGCGCTGGCGCTGTATACACAGCCGGGGCGGTACGGCCTTGCCGTGTTCGAGGGATACGTCACGAGCGATCCCACCGTGCCTCGCGACGCGCACGAAGAAGACGATTTCTGCGACGCGGCCGACGCGCGCGGCCTGGCGGTGACGATGCCGGGCGGCAGCTTCCGCGACACGCTGACGATCGATAACGCGCATGACATCGACTGGATTCGGTTTCGCGTCACAAGCTTGTCGACCGTGACTATCAAGAGCGCGTCCCTCACGGGAGCGGCAGCGGTCGACTCGAGCGATATCGACTTGTACCTCCTGACGGTTCCGGGCGGCGGCGCGAGCTCGTCGTTGGACAGCGTTAGTGCGTCGACCGCCGACGGCTCGTCGGAGACGATTACGACGCTCCTAACCCCGGGCGATTATTACCTCGTGGCCGTGGACTTTGCGGGCGCGCCGGTGGCCTACGACCTCTGCATCTCTGACGGTGGGTGCTTGACATTCCCCTCGGCGCCAGCGCGGGCTCGCGCCATGAAGACCCTGGCGGCTCCGCTGCAGCACCGGATCCGGGCCCCATGACGGGCGCGGCAGGCTCGATGATGCAGTGTCTCAAGTGCCACACGCCGCTGCCGAGCGGGAGCAAGTTCTGCTACGCCTGCGGGGCGGACGTGACTGGTGGCGGCACGATGGGTGCGAGTGCCAGCGCGACCGAAGGCTTGATGCAGCGGCTGCAGCGGCTCGTGGAGGGGAAGTACAAAGTCGAGCGCATGGTCGGCAAAGGCGGGATGGGGGCAGTCTTTCTCGCCCATGACCTGACGCTCGAGCGCGAAGTCGCGATCAAAGTGCTGCCGCCCGACATCTCGATGGACGAGCACATCGTGAAGCGCTTCCAGCAGGAAGCGAAGACGGCGGCCAGGCTCGACCACACCAACATCATCCCGATCTACCGCGTCGAGAGTGAAGGCGGCCTCAACTATTTCGTGATGAAGTACGTCGCGGGAACGTCCCTGGAGGACGTACTCGATCAGAAGCCGTCCGCTCCCCTGACCATCGACTACATCCAGCGCGTGCTATGGGAAGCGGCGTGCGCGCTGGGCCACGCGCATCAGCGGGGCGTGGTGCACCGCGACGTGAAGCCGGCCAACATCATGTTCGATCACGATGGCCGCGTGATGCTGACCGACTTCGGCATCTCGAAAGCGCTGCAGGCGGCCAGTGGCTTCACGGGCACCGGCATGATCATCGGCACGCCGCATTACATGGCGCCCGAGCAGGCGAAGGGCGGCACCGTGGACGGTCGCGCCGACCAGTACTCACTCGCGGTGGTCGGGTACCGCATGATCACCGGCGAGCTGCCGTACACGGGCGACTCCGTTCACACGATCCTCTATAAACACATTTTCGAGGAAGTGCCGAGCGCCGGCGCGAAGCGCAGTGACACGCCGCCGTTCCTGACGGCGGCGATCACCCGCGCGCTGTCCAAGGAGCCCGACCAGCGCTTCCCGACGATGGAAGAGTTTGCGACCGCGGTGTGGCCCGAGCAGCCCGTCGCTGTGCCCAAGGCGGGTGCCGCCAAGAGCCAGCGCCGGCCGCCACCGCCGGCGCGGAAGGCGTCCGCGGACGCGCCGACGGAAGTGACCAGCGCGCCGACGACGCCGATCCCGCGCGCCGGCATGACGATCCCGGCGGAGAAGAAGAAACGGTCGAATGTTGGGATGGTGGTCGGCGCGCTCGTGCTCGTCGCCGCCGGCGTGGGTGGGTATCTCGCGCTCGGGAGGAAGAGTGCAGCGGGGCCTCCGCCGGTCGCGACGCCCGTCGAGCCCGTGCGCGTCGCCAATCCTCCTCCGCCGCCTCCGCCGCCCCCGCCAGCGCGACGGGGGAATGACAACCGGCGCCAGGCTCCACCACCGCCCGCGCCGCAGGCCGCGGCTGAAGGCCTGATCACCGTTGCCGCTGACCCGTACGGCGAGGTTTTCATCGATGGCACAGACGTCGGGCAGACGCCGGTCGTGGAATACGCCGTGCCGGTGGGAAAACATACGATCCGCGTCGAGCGGGCCGGTTACAAGACGATAAACGAAACGGTGCAGGTGTCGGCCAACAATCCTGTACGCAAGCGGTACTCGCTGCTTCCGGAGTGACATCATGAAGGCTCACGCCCTGGTAACGGCAGCGATTTTGAGCGGCACGACCCTGGCCGCGCAAACGATCCAGAATCCGATTTTGCGTCGCGCGCAACAGGCGTTTGACAATCTCGATTACCGTCAGGCGCTGAGTGGGGGCCGGGCCGCCTTGCGGGAGCGGCTCAGCGGATTCGAACGCTCGCGCGCCTATGAGCTGCTGGGCTTCACGTACAGCGGCATGGATTCCATTCTGAAGGCGGTCGATGCGTTCAAACAGGTGGTCCTCCTCGAGCCCGAGCGCACGCTGGACCCGAACCGGACGTCACCCAAGGCGCTGAGCGCCTTCCAGGTGGCGTTGACTCAGGTCCTCGTCGTGCGGCAGCTGGTGGTGGACAGCGTAACGTTCGTGGGCGGTCAGGGCGTGGTGCCGGTGCGCTACACCGTGACGCAACCGGCGCGTGTCGTGACGCGCGTTGTCGGGGGAACGGGAGCGGCATCCACCTCGCTGCGGATCGACTCGACGGTCGCGAACGGGCAAGTCAACCTTCGCTGGCCGGCGCGGCTGCCCAACGGCGACCCGGTTCCAGCCGGCAATTACACCGTCATTGTCGAAGCGGCGGTGGGCCAAAACAGCTTCTCGACCTCGCAACCGATCCGGGTCTCGCACGGGACGGTGGATACCGTGGCGCATCTCACCGGCCTGCCGGGCTACACTGAGCTCCCGGAGACCGAGGTGCCACCGAAGAGCTGGCGTCCGATGGGGTTGGCGCTTGTGTATACCGGCGTCGCTCTCGCCGGCACGTCGGCGCTCTCGAACGGCGACCTCGGCTCGCCGTCGCTGCGTGAGGGCGGCGCGATCGGCGCCGGCATCGTACTGGCAGGGTTCATCATGACGCTGAAGAAGCCGGCGCCGCAGGCGGCACGCGGCAACGTTCTGTACAACCAGCTGCTGCGTGAGCAGATCGCACGGCGCAACGCTGAGATCGCGCAGGAGAACACGCGGCGCCGCCAGCAGGTCGCGTTGACGGTCGCGCCGGTGTCGCGTAGCGGGGTTGGGCGATGAGGAGGGAACGATGGAAAGTTGGAAAGAGGGAACGTGTGGCCGGAATGGTCGCGGCTATGCTTTCCATCGTTCCATCATTCCAACTTTCCGCCCAGCATTTCGCCATCGGCCCGCAGGTCGTCTTCGGCGATTATCGCGAAGTCTCGTCCGACCTGCAGTATCGCGGCAGCGCGACCCTCGAGTGGAAGAAATTCTCGGCCGACATCGTGCTCTCCAAGGTGAAGTACAAGCCCACGAGTAACGGAACCGCGACCACGGAATTCGACGCGTCGGAGGTAGACGTCAGGCTGCGCTACTACATCACCGGACCTGTCTCCGGCGAGCTGGGCTTTATCAACCGCAAGGCCGACCCGGAATTCGAGGCGCAATCGGTCGGCGCGGTTACGGCCGGCGCGCAGATGGCGTATCTGCTGGGGCCCGGCGTACGGATGGCGTTGCGTGGCGGCCTGATGTTCGGCGCCAAGTACTCCGGCGGCGGGACGACGTCAGGGCTCGGTGCACTGCAGTTGGGACTCGGCCTCACGGTCGACGCGTTACATCGCCGGGTGCGAGTGACGGGCGACTATGGATTCCAGCGCTTTTCGCGGAAGACGGATGATGGAAGCGGAGTGTTGCCGGCGCCGATCCAGCAGTCGCTCGGTCGAGTGGGGTTCGCGATCGCGTTCTAGTGCGCCGCGACTTCCGTCAGCCGCTCTTCCTCCTCATGGCAAGCCCATCCGGTCCAGCAGGCGGCGCCAGCGCAGATCGGCGCGGAGCGATTTCAAGTTCGGCGATACCCGGAGCTGCATCCGGGTCGACATGCCCCAGTGCGCCCGATCGAGCCAGGCGAACGCGGAATCGGGTTCGTGGTGGTTCGCATACGCCATGGCGATGTACACCCCCACGTCCGGCGCGTCGCGTCGTTTCTCGACCTGCCTCAGCAGCAGCGACGCTTGCTTGCGCTTGCCGCAGTTCACCTGAACGCCGACCAGGCTCAACAAGATCATAGCGTTGTCGGGCGCGAGCTCCTGCGCGCGTCGATTCTCGGCATACGCCTCCGGGCAGTGTCCGGTCCGGGCGAGCATCACGGAACGGGACCCTATGGTCCCGGGGTGCGTCGGATCCACCAACCTGTTTCGGTCGACGGCCTGCTTGCGAGAGCCTTGGACGCCCGCATACATCTCGATCTCGCCCTTCACGCCTTGCAGCGCCGGCGACAGAGGATCGAGCTCACTCGCTCGCCGAATCTCTCGCACCGCCTCGTCCCGGCGATCTAACGTCGTCAGGAGAATGGCATACCAGTGGTGCGCGAGGGCGTTGCCGGGCTCGAGCGCGATCGCTTTGCGGAACTCTGCTTCCGCCCCTGTCCAGTCACCCCGATCGGTGAGCATCGAAGCCAGCGAGGTGTGCGCCTCTGACAGACTGCTGTCCAGCTCGAGGGCGCGAGCGGCCATAACCCGCGCGCTGTCCGAGTAGGAGGCACCCGGCGCGTAACCCAACCCGCCCATCATCCGGTATGCATCCGCCAAGCCGGCGAAGCCGAGGGCGAAGCTCGAGTCGCGGTCGACTGCCTGTCCGAACACGAGGAGCGCTTGCCGCAGCGCCGCCGGGTTGCGACTGGCGAACAAATCGCGCCCTCGCACATACAACCCGTACACGATCGGGTCCACCCGGCGCGGCGCGGGCCGCAGCGAGGTATCGCCCGCCAGCACGACGCCGCGCACCCGCCGAGCGATCGCCTCGGCGATTTGGCGCTCCAGCAAGAGCATGTCGCTCATGTCGCTCTCATAGGACTCGGCCCAGAGGTGACGGTCGTTGGGCGCGTGCACCAGCTGCGCGTCGACGCGCACCCGTGCTCCCTGGCGGACGACGGTGCCCTCCACCACGCCGTCGCAATTCAGCTCTCGCGCGATCTCAGGGAGCGGCTTGCGCCCGCGCTTGTAGCGCACGATCGAGGTGCGGGAGATGACGCTGAGGCGCTCGTAGCGCGCGAGCTCCGTGATGATCGCGTCCGTCATGGCGTCGGCGAAGTACTCCTGCGCGGTGTCACGCGACAGGTTTTCGAACGGCAGGACGGCCAGGCACGAGATCGCAGGCGTTCCGCCGACACCCGGTCCGTGGGTGAGCGCCAGGCCACCCACGACAGCGACGAGGACTGACGCGAACGCGAGACCCGCGCGGCTCAGGCGTCGTCCGTTGCCGCGGGGCTCCGCCGGCTCCCGGTCGGGCAGAGGGGAGGCCGGTGGCGGCGCGGAGGCCGCCTCAGCTCGGTCGAGAGCCGGTGCCGGTGGGACGCGCTGGCCGCGTTCGCCGGACTGCAGCTCACGGACGAGCGCGGCCACCTGGGCATCCGGCGGCGCTTGCAGCTCCTCGCGCAGCAGCGTCTCGTGCACGCGCGCGTGCTGGATCGCAGCCGCCGGGTCTCCGCTCGCGGCGAGAGCGCGCATCAACCGGACCGTCACGCGCGAGCTGAAGGGATCCTGCGCGGCAAGCCCGCGCAACCAGGTCACGGCGCCGGCGAAGTCCCCCGCCGCCTCGCGCGCGGTCGCCGTCTCCTCCACGGCCTGCGCGTAGCGGCGCGAGAGGCGCGCGCGCTCGTCGTCCACCCAGCGGCCGAACTCCGGCGCGGCGTCGGAGACGTGGAACCCCTCGAGCAGCGGACCGCGGTAGAGCTCGAGCGCCTCGGCGGTCTTTCCGGCGTCGAGCGCGGCCTCGAAGGCGACCGCGTCGCACGAGACGGTCTCCCGGTTGAGCCCTATCTCTTCGTCGCCGCGACTGAGGATCGCGTCGGCGCCGAGCGTGCGCCGGAGAAAGTGAACGGCCTGACTGAGGGCGTTGCGGGCGTGCTGCTCGTCCTGCTCCGGCCAGAAGAGGGCGAGCAGCTTGTCACGCCGGTGCAGGCCGCGTGGGGTTGCGAGGGCGAGATAGACGAGGAGCGCGACGCGGCGAGGCTGAGCGAGAACAGAGCGAAGCTCGTCGCCTGCCGCATCCTGCAGCTGTAGCGCGCCGAGTGTCCGTAGGCGGATCGTCGACCCCATCCAGCCTCCTGCGCGCCGGCGGTTGGGGCCCTTACGCGCGCCGTAAGCCGCACGAGAGAGGCAGGTAAG
>WNGD01001944.1_pt1 | contig 33301 bp, 38 predicted proteins | sample 5400671 | NCBI WGS metagenome assembly WNGD01 (sample SAMN13153369, study PRJNA577476) | soil metagenome | isolation source: 40 cm soil or saprolite under grassland replicate 2 | place: USA:California | collected 2016-06-15 | reverse complement strand
CTGCGAATGCATCGCCGTCGCACATCGCCACGGTCTTCTCGGCCGCCTCCATGTTGACGTCAGCGGCGCACACCCGCGCACCCTCCTGCGTGAACAGCGCGGCTGCGTCGCGTCCCATCCCGCCGCCGGCGCCGGTGATCACGCAGACCTTGCCGTCGAGCCTACCCATCAGCCGTCCGTCGCCATGAAGACGTTCTTGATCTCCGAGTAGCCCTCGAGCGCGTGCATCCCGAGCTCGCGGCCGAAGCCGGACTGCTTGAAGCCGCCGAACGGCGTCGCCACCCGCACCGAGCTGTTCGAATTGATCGAGAGGACGCCGGTGTCGAGCGCCCGCGCCACGCGCATCGCCCGCGCGCCATTCTCCGTCCAGATCGATCCCGAGAGGCCGTAGGGCGTGTCGTTCGCGATGCGGATCGCCTCGGCCTCGTCGGCGAAGGGGATGAGCGCGGCGACGGGGCCGAACACCTCTTCGCGGGCGATCCGATCGTCGTTCGACGCCTCGACGAGCGTGCACGGGTACCAGAAGCCGGCCTTTTCCGGGACTTCCCCCCGGAAAAGGCTGGGAATCCCTTCGACGTATGACGCAACCTTGGCGCGATGCTCGGCGCTGATGAGCGGCCCCATCTCGGTGTCCTCCTGCTGCGGGTCGCCCACCTTCACCTTCCGCGTTGCGTCGACGAGATAGTCCAGAAAGCGGTCGTAGACCGATCTCTGGACGAGGATCCGCGAGCGGGCGCAGCAGTCTTGGCCCGCGTTGTCGAACACCGCATAGGGCGCCGCCGCTGCGGCCCGCTCCAGGTCGGCGTCCGCAAAGATCACGTTGGCGGACTTGCCGCCCAGCTCCAGCGTGACCCGCTTGATCGTCCCGGCCGCGCCCGCCATCACGGTACGGCCGACCTCGGTCGAGCCCGTGAAGGCGATCTTCGCCACGTCCGGGTGCTCGACGAGACGCTGGCCCACGACGCGGCCCGGGCCGACGAGGACGTTGACGACGCCCTCGGGGATTCCGGCTTCGAGCGCCAGCTCGGCCAGGCGAAGCGCCGAGAGCGGCGTCAGCTCGGCGGGCTTGAGGACGACGGTGTTGCCGCAGGCGAGCGCCGGGCCGAGCTTCCAGCTCGCGATGTTGAGCGGAAAGTTCCACGGGACGATCAGCCCGACGACGCCGAGCGGCTCGCGAAACGTCATGTCGACGCCGCCGGCGACCGGGATCGTCTCGCCGTAGTGCTTCTCGACCGCGCCGGCGTAGAAGTGGAAGACCTGCGCGACCATGCCGACTTCGGCGCGCGCGCCGCCGATCGGCTTGCCGACGTTACGAGACTCGATCCGGGCGAGCTCCTCGCCGTGGTCCTCGACGAGCGCCGCGAGCCGGCGGAGCAGCCGCGCCCGGTCGGCGGGCGCCACCGCCCGCCAGGGCGGGAAGGCGGCCTTCGCCCGAGCCACCGCGGCGTCGGTCTCCTCCACGCCCGCCTCCTCGAGCTCGACGATCGGCTCCTCGGTGGCCGGGTTCAACACCGCAAAGCTCATGCCGCGTGATTCAACACCATCGCCGGGTCCGAGCAAGCCGTAAAGTCAGCCGCGCCGCTCGGCCCGGTAGCGCGCCGCCTCTTCGACGAGCGCCTCGAAGAGCTTCATGTCCTCGCCGGCCTCGGGATGCCAGAGGACGCCGAGGGCAAAGCGCGCCGACGGATCCTCGACGGCCTCGACCGTGCCGTCCTCGGCCCGCGCGGCGACGCGCAGGCCCTCGCCCACGCGCCCGAAGCCCTGGTGGTGATGCGACTTGACCGGCGCGTGCTCGCCGCCGAGCACCGCGCCGAGGCGCGTCTCCCGCTCGACCGAGACGTCGTGGTCGGCGAACACGCCGGGCGTGTGCTTGTGCTTCTCGTCGCCCACGACCTCGGGCAGGTGCTGGACGAGATCGCCGCCGCGCGCGACGTTCAGCACCTGCGAGCCGCGGCAGATCGCGAGCACGGGCATGTCGCGCGCGAGCGCCGCCTCGAGCAGCGCGAGCTCGGCCCGGTCGCGGTCGGCGACGACCCCGGTCGTCTCCGGATGTGCCTCCTGCCCGTACAGCTCGGGGTCGAGATCCGAGCCGCCCGAGAAGATGACGCCGTCGAGCGCGTCGAGCGTCTCCTCCACCCCGTCCGGTGACGGCGGCACGAGCAGCGGCCGTCCGCCGGCGCGCTCGACCGCACGCACATAGTCGACGGGCAGGAGCGCGGCATCGAGCTCCCACGCGCCCCACGCGGCGGGCGTGACGTACGTCGTGATCCCGACGAGCGGCCTAGCCACGCTCGAACAACCGCTCCCGCTCGTAGCAGGTCACGACCTCGTCGAATAACCGCTGCTCCGTGTGCCCGTAGTTCAGGTAGTGGTCGACGACCTCGTCCCCGAGCGCCGCGCGCGCCACCGTCCCGGTCTCCAGCGCGGCGACCGCCTCGCGCAGCGACGACGGGAAGCGCTCGGCGTCGGACTCGTACGCGTTCCCCTCGAGCGGCGGCGGCAGCTCAAGGCCGTGCTCGATCCCCCAGAGCCCGGCCGCGATCAGCGCGGCGAAGGCGAGGTACGGGTTGACGTCGCCGCCGGGGATGCGCGTCTCGACGCGCGTCGCGGCGCCGTGACCGACGATGCGGAACCCGCACGTCCGGTTGTCGTGGCCCCACGCGAGCGTCGTCGGCGCCCACGACCCGGCCGCGTACCGCTTGTACGAGTTGATCGTCGGGGCGAGGAAGAGCGCGAGCTCACGCGCGCATGAGATCCACCCCGCCGTCCACTGCCGGAATACCTCGGACTCGCCCGCGAACGCGTTCGCGCCGTCACGCCACAGCGAGCCGTGGATGTGGCACGAGTTGCCGATCCACGTGTGATCCGGCTTGGCCATGAAGGTGATCGCGCACCCGTTCTGCTGTGCGAGCTCCTTCGCCCCGTTCTTGTAGACGACATGGTTGTCGGCCATCGTCAGCGCGTCGGCGTAGCGGAAGTTGATCTCGTGCTGGCCGGGCCACGCCTCGCCCTTCGACGACTCGACGGGGATCCCGGCGGCCTGCATCCCGTTGCGGATCCGGCGGATGAACGGCTCGTCGTACGAGGTCGCGAGCACGTGGTAGTCGAGGATGTACGGCACTGACGGCGTCAGGTCGCGGTAGTGCTTCGCGTGCGCCTCCGCGTAGGTCTCCTTCACGAGGTAGAACTCGAGCTCGGAGCCGAACATCGGCTCGTAGCCCGCCGCGCGCGCCCGCTCGACCTGGGCGGCCAGCACCTGGCGCGGCGACGCGACGACCGGCGAGCCGTCCTCCCAGGCGACGTCGCAGAGAACCAGGGCCGTGCCCTCGAGCCACGGCACGCGGCGGAGCGTGCGCAGGTCCGGCCGCAGGTGGAAGTCGCCGTAGCCGCGCTCCCAGCTCGCCATCGCGTACCCGGGCTGCGGGTCCATCTCCATGTCGAGCGCGAGCAGGTAGTTGCACCCCTCGAGCCCGTGCTCGGCCGATTCGGCGAGGAAGAACTCCGCCTGCTCCCGCTTTCCCATCAGCCGGCCCTGCATGTCGGTGAACGCGGCGACGACGGTGTCGATCGCGCCGCCCTCGACCTCGGCCGCTAGCTCCTCAAGCGTCAACACGTTCCGATCCTAATCAGGCGGTTGCATCGGACGCAGGACCTGGGTAGCGTCGATCGAAAGGAGGGTCTGCGCCGCGACAAGGAGGATGAATGAGCGAGCAACTCGCTGGCACCCGCACGCGTGACGACGATGAGAGCATCCTGCACAAGCTCGGCTATGCACAGGTGCTGTACCGGGAGATGGGCGGATTCTCGAACTTCGCCATCTCCTTCACAATCATTTCGATCCTCGCGGGCTGCCTGACCTCGTACTCGATCGCGTTCAACCAGGGCGGTCCGGTGGCGATCACCTGGGGCTGGCTCATCGTCGGCCTCTTCTGCACGTTCGTCGCGCTCGCGCTGGGCGAGATCGCGTCCACCTATCCGACCGCCGGAGGCCTCTACTTCTGGGCCTCGAAGCTCGGAAGTCCCGCCTGGGGTTGGTTCACGGGCTGGTTCAACCTGGTCGGCCAGATCGCCGTGACCGCAGCGATCGGCTACGGCTGCGCGTTCTTCATGACCTCGCTCCTGAACCTGCTCTGGGGTTACCCGAACTCGTTCGGCTGGATCTACTTCCTCTACGGAGTGATCTTGCTCGGGGCGGGCCTGATCAACATGTTCAAGGTCTCGATCACGGCGTTCCTGAATACGTTCTCGGCCTGGTGGCACATGGTGGGCGTCGTGCTGATCGTCTTCGTCCTGGCCATCGTCCCGGACCACCACAGGTCGATCTCGTACGTCTTCGGCCAGACGGTGAACAACTCCGGGTTCGGAGGCGCAAGCTGGACGCACGGCGTCTTCATCTACGTCTTCCTGACCGGCCTGCTGATGGCGCAGTACACGATCACCGGCTACGACGCCTCCGCCCACATGAGCGAGGAGACGCGGCGGGCCTCGCGGTCGGCCGCGTGGGGCATGGTCATGTCGGTCGTCGTCTCGGTGATCTTCGGCTTCCTCCTTCTCGTCGCCGTGACATTCGCGATCCCGTCGTCGAAGGGGCCCGCCGATACCGGCCTCTTCATCGTCACGTCGATCTGGGAGAGCTCGATGGGCCGGAGATGGGCCGAGTTCCTGCTCTTCATCGCGGTCGTCGCGCAGTGCTTCTGCACGACGGCGTCGGTGACCTCCGCCTCGCGCATGATGTTCGCGTTCTCACGCGACCACGCGGTGCCCGGGCACCAGATCTGGCGGCGCGTGTCGAAGCGGGAGCGCGTGCCCGTCTACACGATCTGGGCGATCTGCGCGCTCGCGTTCGTGCTGGTCGTACCGTCGCTCTGGTTCGGTTACACGGGCTACGTCGTCGCGACGTCGGTGGCCGTGATCGGCCTCTACATTGCGTTCGTCCTGCCGATCATCCTGCGGCTCCGGGCCGGCGACCGCTTCGAGCCCGGCGCGTGGAGCCTCGGCCCGCACTACAAGTGGATCGACTGGCTCGCCATTCTCTGGATCGCGTTCATCTCGATCGTCTTCTTCGCACCCTTCGCCTACATCGGCATCCCGTGGAACAAGGGATTCGACTGGAACCTCTTCAACTACACGCTGGTCACCGTCGGCGGGGCCTTCCTGCTCTTCGGCGGCTGGTACGTCCTCTCGGCCCGCCGCTGGTTCAAGGGCCCGATCCGTGAGGGCACCGAGGAGGAGCTCGAGCGGATCGAGGCGGGCTACGAGGCGTTCGGGGCGCAGCCGGCGGAAGCCTGAACGACGCTCATCGGCGGCCGTCGCCTCGTGCGGCGGCGACGGCCGCCTGCCCGTAGCTGATCCCGCCGTCGTTCGGCGGCACCCGCCGGTGCACGAGCACGCGGAAGCCCTGCTCCTCGAGCCGGCGCCGCGTCGCGCCGAGCAGGCGCAGGTTCTGGAAGCTGCCGCCCGAGAGGACGACGGTGCGCGGCCCGCCGGCCTCCGCGCACGCCGCCGCCGCCCCCGCCGCGACGGCTTCGTGGAACGCCGCGGCGATCTCGGCGGCCGGACGGCCGGCCGCGAGGTCGTCGTGCGCCGCGGCGACGAGTGCGGCGCCGTCGCCGAAGCGCCACGGGTACGGCTCGGCCGCCGTCTCGCCGGCGAGCTGCTCCAGCTCGATCGCGGCCTGGCCCTCGTAGGTGACCTGCTCTCGGACGCCGAGCAGCGCGGCGATCGCGTCGAAGAGTCGGCCCATCCCGGACGAGAGCGGCGCGTTCACCTGCAGGCTCGCGCGGACGAGCGGCCAGCGGTCGAACGACACCGGCCGGCCCGCGCGCTCCAGGTAGGCGGCCGCGACGCGCCAGGGCTCGCGGATCGCGGCCTCGCCGCCCGGGAGCGGCACCGGCTCGAGCCAGGCGACCCGCTCGAAGGCGGCGAGGTCGCAGCGGAGCAGCTCCCCGCCCCAGAGCGTCCCGTCGGTGCCGTAGCCGGTGCCGTCGAAGACGAGCGCGAGCGCGGGTCCCTCCTCCCCGTGCTCGGCGAGGCACGCGGCCGCGTGGGCGTGGTGGTGCTGGACGCCGACGAGCTCCGCGTCCTGCTCGAGCGCCCATTTGGTCGCCAGGTACTCCGGATGCAGGTCGTGGGCGATCGTCTCGGGCCGGACGTCGAGCATCGCCAGGTAGAGCTCGAGGTCGGTGCGGAACGCGCGGTAGGCGAGCTCGGTGTCGAGGTCGCCCAGGTGAGGCGAGAGGAAGGCTTCCCGGCTGCGGACGACGCAGAAGGTGCTCTTCAGCTCCGCGCCGGCCGCGACCAGCGGCCGCTGAGCCGCGACCGGCAGCGGGAGCGCCGCGGGCGTGAAGCCGCGCGAGCGGCGCACCGGAAAGCCTGTGCGGACGACCGAGTCCTCGCAGCGGCGGTGGATCGGCCGGTCGTGGCCGAGAAAGGCGTCCGCGATCGCGCCGAGCCGCTCTCGCGCCTCGTCGTCCTCGAAGGCGATCGGCTCGTCGGAGCGGTTCCCGCTCGTCAGCACGAGCGGCCGGCCGACGTCCCCAAGGAGCAGGTGGTGGAGCGGCGTGTACGGGAGCATCACTCCGAGCCAGGGGCTGCCCGGGGCGACCGAGGGAGCCACCGGCGCGTCGGCGCGGCGGCGGAGCAGGACGATCGGCCGCTCCCGCGCCCGCAGCAGCTCCGCCTCCGCCTCGCCGACCTCGGCCACGAGGCGCGGGTCGGCCGCCATCAGCGCGAACGGCTTGTCCTCGCGGTGCTTGCGCGAGCGCAGGCGCGCGACGGCCGGCTCGTCCGCCGCGTCGCAGGCGAGGTGCCAGCCGCCGAGTCCCTTGACCGCGAGGACGGCGCCGTCGCGGAGCAGCCGCACCGCCTCCTCCAGCGGCAGCGACAGCCGCGGCCCGCAGGCCGGGCAGGCGATCGGCTCGGCGTGGAAGCGCCGGTCGGCGGGGTCCTCGTACTCGCGGCGGCAGTCGGCGCAGAGCGGGAAGCCCGCCATCGTCGTGTTCGGCCGGTCGTACGGGACCGTCCGCACGATTGTGAAGCGCGGCCCGCACTGGGTGCAGTTGACGAACGGATAGCGATAGCGGCGGTCGCCCGGATCGAGGAGCTCGCGCAGACAGTCGTCGCAGGTGGCGACGTCCGGCGGAACGAGCGCGCTCCGTCCCGTCGGCGCGCTGAGCTCGATCGCGAAACCGCCCTCGCCGCCGCGCGGCGGCAGGCGCTCGGCGACGACCGCCTCGACCCGGGCGAGCGGCGGCGCCTCCTCGCGCAGGGCGACGGCGAACGCGTCGAGCGTCCGCGGCGGCCCCTCCGCCTCGATCACGACGCCCTCGCCGTCGTTGAGGACGAAGCCCACGAGCTCGTGCCGCCGCGCGAGCCCGTAGACGAACGGGCGGAAGCCGACTCCCTGCACGACCCCGCCGACCCGGTAACGCCGGCGTTCCACGGGTCTATGCCTCGAGGAGCTCGCCGGGATCGGTGGTCGAGACGACCCGCCAGGAGTCCCAGGTGATCTTGACGATCACGAGCGTGATCACCAGCCCTACGATCGGGTCGGCGATCCTCGCTCCGAGGCCGACGCCGATCGCACTCGCCACGACGCCGAGCGAGACGAAGCCGTCGATGCGGGCGTGGTTGCCGTCGGCGACGAGCGCCGGGCTCTGCAGCCGCCGGCCGCCGCGGAGCCTGACCTGGGCGGCGACCTCGTTGCCGGCGAACCCGATCAGACCGGCGGCCGCGAGCGCCCAGAGGCGATCGAGCTCCTGCGGGTGAACGAAGCGGAGGATCGTCTCGTAGAGGGCGACGCAGGCCGAGACGAAGATCGCGAGCACGACCGCGAGGCCGGCGAGCTTCTCGCCGCGGAAGCTGCCCAGGAAGAAGGCGATCCCGAGCGGGACCGCGGTGAGTGCGTCGCCGAAGTTGTGGATCAGATCGGCGAGCAGGGCGACCGATCCGGAGAGGACGAAGACCGCGAGCTGTGCACCGGCCGCGACGCCGAGGACTCCGAGGCTGATCGCGACCGTCCTGATCCCGAACCTCGAACGGAGAATCGAGCGGTCGACGAGGCCGTGCGAGTGGCCCGCCGCGCCGTGCCCGTCGTGCCGGTAACCGCCGTGGCGACGCGGATGCGTGGGGGTGAGCTCGGGCTGCGGCGGTTGTCCGGTCACCGGCCGGCGTCCTCCGGCGCCCGGTGACCGACGATGTGGCTGACGGTCCGGCAGCCGCGGCAGGCTCCGACGAACGACTCGCCGGCGAGCAGCTCCTGAACCCGGGCCGGCAGCGGCGGCGGCGTCCTGCCCGCGGTACGCGCGCGCTCGGCGAGAACTTCGTGCCGCGGCTCGTGCTCGTGCTCCTCGTACTCAATCGGCGATCCACACCAGGGGCAGAACTGCGGTCGTGCCGCCTCCATCAGCAGATTCGCGGGAGCGGATCGCCGACAAGCATGTCGACGACGCGCCTGCCGCCGAACGCCGTGTCGAGGAGGACGAGCCCCTCCGGCTCGGACCGGACCTCGCCGACGACCGCGGCGTCGGCGCCGAGCGGGTGCGAGCGAAGGGAAGCGAGCGCGGCCTCGGCGCCCTCGGGCCCGACGACGGCGACGAGCTTGCCCTCGTTCGCGACGTAGAGAGGATCGATGCCGAGGATCTCGCAGGCGCCGACGACCTCGGGCTTGACCGGCAGCGACGCTTCGTCGAGCACGATCGAGACACCGGCCTGAAGGGCGAACTCGTTGAGCACGGTTGCGATGCCGCCGCGCGTCGGGTCGCGCAGGCATCGAACCTCGCCCGTCGCCTCGAGCAGCCGCTTCACGAGCGGGGTCAGCGCTGCCGTGTCGCTCCTGAGGTCGACCTCGAGCTCCAGCTCCCCCCGCGCGACCATCACGGCCGTCCCGTGATCGCCGAGCGTGCCCGAGACGATCACCGCGTCGCCGGGCCGAATCCGGTCAGGGGAGAGCTCGCGCCCGCCCTCGACCAGTCCGATTCCCGTCGTCGTGACGTAGACCCCGTCGGCCTTCCCTCGCTCGACGACCTTCGTGTCTCCCGCGACGACGAGGACCCCGGCCGCACGCGCAGCGTCGCCCATCGAGGCTGCAATGTGCCGAAGCCCGGCGACGGCGAAGCCCTCCTCGAGGATGAAGCTCGCGGCGAGGCCGAGCGGGCGCGCACCGCTCATCAAGACGTCGTTGACGGTTCCATTCACCGCGAGGTCGCCGATGTTCCCGCCGGGGAAGAACAGCGGCTTGACGACGAACGAGTCCGTCGAGAGGGCGAGTCGACGGCCGCGCTCGCCGAAGACACCCGCGTCGCCGAGCGACGAGAGCGTCGGGTTCCCGAGCTCCTCGAGGAAGAGCGCCTCGACGAGCACACGCGTCGCCTTGCCGCCGGCGCCGTGCGAGAGGGTTACGAGCTCTTCCTTCAGCTTCGGCTTGAGGCGGCGCCGCCGCTCAACGAGGTCGATGACCTCTCGCTCGCGGTCGCCGCTCACGTCGCCGCCGCTTCGCGCGGGCGCGCGAAGCGGCCGTAGTTGTAGTACGCCGCGCACGCGCCTTCGGAGGAGACCATGCACGTTCCGATCGGCCGCTCGGGCGTGCACGCCGTTCCGAAGACCTTGCACTCCCACGGCTTGATCACGCCCTTCAGCACCTCGCCGCACTGACACGCCTTCGGGTCGGCGACGCGCACGCCCGGGACGGCGTACTGCAGCTCGGCGTCCCAGTCCGCGAAGTCGGAGCGGAGCTTGAGCGCGCTCTGCGAGATGAAGCCGAGCCCGCGCCACTCGAACGTCGTCCGCAGCTCCATCGTCTCCGCGAGCACCTCCAGCGCGCGCGGGTTCCCCGCGTCGCGGACGACGCGGGTGTACTGGTTCTCGACCTCGCTCCGTCCCTCGGCGAGCTGCCGCAGGATCATCAGGACCGCCTGGAGCACGTCGAGCGGCTCGAAGCCCGCAACGACGAGTGGCTTTCGGTGATCCCGTGCGATGAACTCGTACGGCCGGCAGCCGATCACCGTCGAGACGTGCCCGGGTCCGACGAAGCCGTCGAGGCGGAGGTCGGGCGAGTCGAGGATCGCCCTGACCGCGGGGATGATCGTGACGTGGTTGCAGAAGACGAAGAAGTTGCCGATCCCTTCCTGCCGCGCCCTGAGCAAGGTGAGCGCGGTCGACGGCGCCGTCGTCTCGAAGCCGATCGCGAAGAAGACGACCTCGCGCTCCGGATGCTCGCGCGCGATCTTCAGCGCGTCGAGCGGCGAGTACACCATGCGCACGTCGGCTCCGCGGGCCTTGGCGTCGAGCAGCGAGCCCCCGCCGCCCGGCACGCGCATCATGTCGCCGAAGGTCGTGAAGATCACCTCGGGCCGCTCGGCGATCGCGATCGCATCGTCGACGCGTCCCATCGGGATGACGCATACGGGGCAGCCGGGACCGTGGATCAGATCGACGGCGGGCGGCAGCACGTGCTCGATCCCGTGTTTGTAGATCGTGTGCGTATGGCCGCCGCAGACCTCCATGATCTTGTACGTGCGTCCCGGGTCGAGCAGCGCCTCGATCTGCCCTATGACCCGCCGCGCGAGCTCGCCCGACCGGTACTCGTCGACGAACTTCACGATCGGTCTCCGATCACCTCGAGCAGGAGGTGGTAGATCGTTGCGTGCGCCTCTTGCAGCCGCGGGATGTAGTCGCTGGGAGCGACGAAGAGGTGGTCGAGCCAGGCCAGCTCACGGAGGCGGCCGCCGTCATAGCCCGTGATCGCGCAGGTGAGGAGCCCGCGGGGGTGGGCCTCCTCGAGGCCCGCGAGGACGTTCGACGACGATCCGCTCGTCGAGATCGCGAAGGCGATGTCGCTCGCCTGCGCGAGCGGGATCAGCTGCCGCGCGAAGACGTTGTCGTAGCCGACGTCGTTGCCGACGGCGGTGATCGTCGCCGCATCATTGGTCAGCGCGACCGCCGGCCACCCGCGCGCGAGGCAGTCGCCGACGACGTCCTGCGCGTCGGTCGAGGAGCCACCGTTCCCGAACGCGATCAGCCGCCCGCCTCGCTCGAGCCGGCTCCGGATCGCGCGCCCGCAGGCGATCAGCTCGTCCAGGTGGATCGCGCGCCGGAGCTCGACGACGTCCTGTCCTTTCCGGACGGTCGAAGCGCTCACGTCTGCGAGAACCGTTGCCACGTCGGCCTCCTCGGCGCCCAGGAACGGGTAGAGGAAATCTGTCACTCCAGTCGCTCCAGCACGACTCCGGCGTGACAGAGGACGGTGTCGCCGGCCTCGACGCCGCCGACGAGATCCGTCGCGACCTCCTCGTGGGCTCCGTCCTTCTCGATCACGGCCGTGTGCCCGCGGACCTCGACCACGCGCGCCTCGACGGCGACGTCGCCGCACGTGATGCAGGCCTCGCTCANTGCTCGAAGAAGACGTGAACGAGCTCCCACAGCACGTGATAGGTGGTCTCCTGAACCTCCTGGACGATCGCCGGATCGTCGCTCGGGACCGAGAACACGTGGTCTGCCCTGACGCCGGCTCCGGCGAGCGCGATCGTGAGCAGGCCGCTCGAGCGTGCCTCGCGCAGGAAGTCCTCGAGGCGTCCGTCTTCGCGCCCATGTGCGATGGCGAGCGCGATGTCCCCCGGCTTTGCGAGCCGGCCGAGCGTCGAGAAGTCCGTGGGATCGTTCGCCGGTGCGAGCGCGGGCAGCGCGCGCTTCCCCACGATGACGGGATGCATGAACTCGACGGCCACGTGGGCCGCGTCGGTCGCCGCCGCGCCGGTGCCGTAGGCGATCAGCGTCGCACCGCGAGAGAAGGCGCGCGCCATGTCGTGGCAGCAGCGGGCGATTCGCCCCTTCTCGGCGTCGAGAAATGCCACGAGCACGCGCTCGCGCTCCTCGACGAGCGCGGCGAGCCGGTCCCTTACTCGATCGTGCTGCTCCGTAGCTCCGCCAGCTCCTGTTCATACGGCGCGCCGAGCTGCTCGAGGAACTCACGCGTCGCGCGCGCCTCCTCCTCGTCGATCTTCGACATCGCGAAGCCGACGTGGATCAGCACCCAGTCGCCGATTCCGACGGCTTCAGGGCCACCGGCGAGCAGGCCGACGTTGACGTTCCGCCGCACGCCCGAGACCTCGGCCTTGGCGATGTGATGCTCGGGATCGACGAGCTCGACGATCTGGCCGGGAATGCCGAGGCACATCGCTCAGCCCGCCGGTGTCACGGGCTTGGCCACCTGCTCGAGCGCCGCCGCGACCTGCTCCAGCGCGGCGTTGACGTCCGCCAGCACCGGCCCGATCGGCTCGGTCTGCTTCTCGATCGCCCGGACTCCGAACGTGACCAGGCCGAGGGTGGAGGAGATCTTGCGCAGCGTCGCCGCGATCGCGATCAGATAGACGGCGAGCACGACGACGAGCAGCCCGACCTCGACGAGTGTGACCGTGATCAGCGCCGCCTTCATCCTTCGCTCCTCTCCGCGAGCGCGGCGTGCTCCCGCACCTCCTCGAGGAGCTCGACGCCGCGTTCTCTCGTCTTCAGCAGTACATGCGTCGTCGCCGTGTTCTGTGCGACGCGCTTCCCCATCGTCCACACGGCCGTCACGCCCGCGTCGACGGCGAGCACGGTCCGGCGCAGCCACTCCAGCAGGAACCAGACCACGAGCGAAACGACGAGGCCGACCCCGAGCGCGACCCACCACGCGATCTCGACGCCCGTGCTCAGCGCGACGATCACGCCGCCCCCAGCTTCCGGAGGTACGCGACCGCGAGGCTGGGCACCGCCGTTGTGAGCTCGCGCGTCCGCACCGCCTCGTTGACGCCGTCGAGATTGCGGGCGATTCCCCCCGCGGCCTCGAGGATGTCGCGGGCGTAGCGCTCGATCTCGCGCAGCGGACGGACGACCCGGTTGAAGAGCGCCACGACGACCGCGGCGACAACGAGGCCGGCGGCGAGTCCGATCCACGCCAGCACGAGCAGGGCGGTGCTCATGGGGCAACCTCCGCCGCGACCGCGGAGCGGGCCGTCGTACCCGAGTAGGGCGCTGGCCGCGACGTGACCAGAACGCGTAGCGTGCTCATCCGAGTCCCTCGCGCACGGCGCGGAGGCCGCGCGTGATGCGGTCGATCGCGAGGTTCGTCCGCGTCACGTCGAAGAGCGCGTTCGTGTTCTCGCGCGTGCGATCGAGCGCCTCGACGATCTCGCCGGCCTGGCGGACGATGCGGCGGGCGAGCCCGATGATGATCAGCAGCAGAGCCGCAGCCACGACCACGACGGCGCCGCCGACCGCGTACCCGATCACCCACCAGGTCGTCGTCGAGACTGCGAGCATGTCACCTGTCTCCGCAGGAAACGCCGCCGTGCCGGCACTCGAAGACCTTCGCCACGCCGTTCCTCCCGTTTGACTTCAGGCGGTGCGGTCAAGAATATGCATCGCGCATCTACCCTGCGTCCAGGGGGGTCGAAACGGGAAACGGCGTCGCAGTCCAGAAGGCGCCCCACGCGGGCAAGGTCTTCGGCGCCGAGCAGCCGTCGGGAATCGGCGGGATCGGCGGCAGCGAGGACGGACCGCTCACCGAGGTCCACGTCTTCTGGATCGCCGGGATGAGCTGCGACGGCTGTTCGGTGGCCGTCACGGGCGCGACCTCGCCGTCCGTCGAGCAGCTGCTCGCCGGCACGATTCCCGGCCTGCCGCGCGTCGTCCTCCACCATCCGGTGCTCTCGATCGACGCGGGCCACAGCTTCGTCGAGCCGTTCCGCAAGGCCGTCGAGGGCACGCTCGGCGCGCCGTACGTCGTCGTCCTCGAGGGCTCGATCCCCGACGACCAGCCGCTCGAGCACGGCTACTTCTCCGGGCTCGGCGTCGGCGAGGACTGGCCCGAGGGGATGGAGTCGCCCCGCGCGGACGACCAGCCGCTGCGGATCACGGACTGGATCCGCCACATGGCGCCCGGTGCCGCCGCCTGCGTCGCGATCGGCACGTGCGCGACCTGGGGCGGCGTCCCCGCCGCCGCGGGGAACATCACTGGCTCGATGAGCCTGATGGACTTCCTCGGCAAGGATTACGAGTCGGCGCTCGGCGTCCCCGTCATCAACATTCCCGGTTGCTCGCCGATCGGCGACAACTTCACGGAGACGGTGGCCGCGATCCTCATGTTCCTCCAGGGCTTCGGCCCGCTGCCGGACTTCGACGAGCTCGGGCGACCCAAGTGGCAATTCGGCGAGACCGTGCACCGCCACTGCCCGCGGGCCGGTTACTACGAGGAAGGGACCTTCGCGAAGGAATTCGGCGACCACGAATGCCTGGTCGACGTCGGCTGCTGGGGGCCGGTCGTCCAGTGCAACATCACCGAGCGCGGGGCGATCAACCACATGGGCGGCTGCATGGTCGCCGGCGGCGCCTGCATCGGCTGCACCATGCCCGGCTTCCCCGACAAGTTCGCCCCCTTCTATGTCGCGCCGCCGGGCTCCTTCCTCTCGGGAAGCCTCTCGCGCGGCTATGCGTCGATGATCCGCCGCCTGCGGAGGATCACCATGCAGAACGAGAACCGGGAGTTCATCTGGGACAAGACGGGCGAAGTCCCGAGCGCCTGGGCGCGCGAGAGCTCGGAGCCGACCGTTGCAGCAAAGACGATGCACTTTTTCTACAAGAAGCTGAAGTACGCACGCACGGTCGACCTCGAGCGCCGGAACAGGGAACAGCCGCTGCCCCGGAGCCTCGACGTGCTCAAGCAGGGCGCCGGGCCGTCGCTCGCGCGCTACACGCCGCCGGACGCGCACGCGGAGGAGGGGGCGCACTCCGAGGAGTAACCATGTGCTTCAAGAACCTCCCGATCGAGTTCGACGAGCGCGGCAACGCCCGGCTGAAGGAGGGCGTCGCCGACCCGTACTCGTACACCGTCACCGAGGTGACGCCGCTCGACCAGGACGAGGAGCGCCTCCAGGCGCTGCTTGCGCGGAACGGCCATATCCGCCAGGTCGACTTCGACCCGGTCACGCGAGTCGCCGGCGCGCTCGCCTTCCACACCGTCGTCGACCTCGAAAACCGGCGCGTGCTCGAGACCGACTCGATGGCGACGCTCTTCCGCGGGTACGAGGTGATCCTGAAGGGGCGCGATCCGCGCGACGCCATCTTCATCTCGAGCCGCGCCTGCGGAGTCTGCGGCGGCGTGCACTCCACGACCTCGGCGCTCGCACTCGAGATGGCGTTCGGCATCCACCCGCCGCCGATGGGTGTCGTGGCCCGGAACCTGCTGCTCTCGCTCGAGTACCTCTACGACCATCCGCTGCACCTGTTCCTGCTCGCCGGCCCCGACTTCTCCGAGCCGGCGGTCAAGGAGACGAATCCGGAGCTCTGGGAGCAGGCCCAGCGTTCGCCCGCGCGCGGGCGCGGGATCCACGGCTACGAGACGATCGGCGACCTGATGCGGGAGATGACGCCGCTCACCGGCAAGCTCTACGTCGAGGCGCTGCACATGACGCGGGTGGCGCGCGAGGCATACGTGCTGATCGGAGGCAAGTACCCGCACCCGCAGACGATCGTGCCCGGCGGGATCAGCGCCACGATCGACATCTCCGACATGAACGAGGTGCACCTGCGGATCGCCAAGTTCTTCGACTACGGCCAGAAGGTGGTCGCGATCTGGGACGATCTCGTCGACTTTTTCTACGAGGCGAATCCGCAGTACCGGGAGATCGGCCGCCGGCCGAAGAACCTGATCGACCCCGGCCAGTGGGACGACCCGTTCGCATTCGACGGCACCTACGCGAACGCGCCCGACTGGGGCGAACAGCGGTGGGCCACCCCCGGGGTGATCGTCGACGGCGAGCAGGTCACGACGAGCCTGCACCTCCTCAATGTCGGCGTCGAGGAGTTCGTCGAGCACTCGTTCTACGACGACTGGACATCCAATGGCGACGGCCACAGGTTCGAGACCGACCCGGCCGGCAACCCGCTCTCGCCCTACCACCCGTGGAACAAGCAGACGATCCCGAAGCCGACGGGGACGAACTGGAAGGAGAAGTACTCCTGGTCGACCGCGCCGCGCTGGGACCGGCTGGCGATGGAGACCGGCCCGTACTCGCGCCTGTGGAACACCGCGCTCGCGAACAAGCTCCCGCACAGGCGCCTGATCGAGCCGACGGGGCACAGCCTGAAGCTGTCGGTGCCGAAGGCGGTGCTCCCCGCGGCCGAGCTCGAGTGGCAGGTGCCCGAGCACTGGGGCGCGTTCGAGCGCAACCGCGCCCGCGCCTATGCGGTTGTCTACACCACGCTGATCGCCTATGACAACCTGCTGATCGGGCTCGACCTGATGCGCAAGGGCGAGGAGCGGATCTCGGTCCCGCACAAGGTGCCCAAGGACTTCCGGGTCGGCGTCGGCTTCTGGGGCGCCGGCCGGGGCTACCTGACGCACCACCTGGTGATGGACCGGGGCGTGATCGAGAACTACCAGATCCTCACCCCGTCGACGTTCATGGCCTCGCCCAAGGATCCGTTCGGCAACCCAGGTCCCTACGAGGAGGCGGTAGCGGCGACGCCGCTACTCGAGAACTACGAGAAGCCGGAGGACTACAAGGGCATCGACATCCTGCGCACGATCCGCAGCTTCGACCCCTGCATGCCGTGCACGACGCACATCCACGTCGACAACCGGGTCATCTCGCGCGACGTCGTCACCTGCGCCTGCGGCGTCGAGGACTGATGCGCGTCCTCGTCGGGGGAGTCGGCTATCGCTACCTCCGCGACGGCTCGCTCGGGCCCTACCTGGCCGACGCGCTGGCTGTAGGGGCCCGGAGCGGCATCGAGGTCGAGGACCTCTCCTACGGCCCGGTGCAGCTCTCACACAACCTGCAGGATCGGCCTCCGTACGATCGGATCGTGCTCGTCGCGGCGGTGCGGCGCGGAAGGCCGCCGGGGACCGTCGAGCGCTACCGCTGGGACGGTGCGCTGCCGGAGCCGGACGAGATCCAGGCCCGGGTCGCCGAGGCGGTCACCGGGGTGATCTCGCTCGACAACCTGCTCGTCGTCTGCGGCGCCTTCGGCGGGCTGCCCGGCGACGTGCACGTCGTCGAGGTCGAGCCGGCCGACGACGGCTGGGGCGAGGGGTTCAGCCCCGAGGTGTCGGCGCGACTCGACGAGGTGACGGAGGCGGTGTGGAGTTCGACGAGGCCGTAGCGCGGCTCGACGAGCTTGTGGCCGCCCTGCAGCGGGAGGGCGACGAGCGCGCGCTCGAGCTGCTCGCGCTCGTCGACGCGATCCACCGTCCGGCGCTCGGCCTCCTCGCCGCCGGCGACACAGAGCACCCGCTCGTCCAGGCGTTGCTCGCGATGTACGACCTTGCGCCCGTGAACGAGCGCGTCCAGGTCGAGGAGGCGCTCGACGAGATCCGGCCGTACATCCACTCCCACGGCGGCGAGGTGGAGGTGCTCGCGGTGGAGAACGGCACGGTGCACGTTCGGCTCCTCGGCTCATGCGAGGGTTGCGCCGGCTCGACGATGACGCTGCGACGCGGGATCGAGGAGACGCTACGCGAGGAGCTGCCGTGGTTCCGCGAGCTCGTCGCGCACGAGCCGGAGCGGCGGCAGCCGCTGCTCCAGGTCCACCAGCTGCGCCGGCCGATCTTCGTGGAAGCGGGCGCCGTCGAGGACCTCGCCCCGGGCTCGCTGAAAGCCGTCGTCGTCGAGGACGTGCGCGTCCTCCTCGCGAACGTCGGCGGCGAGGTCTACGCTTTCCGCAACGGCTGCGCGCTCGACGGACTGCCGCTCGAGGGCGGTCGGCTCGCCGCGACGGTGCTCGTCTGTCCGTGGCACAACTGCGCCTACGACGCGCGCAGCGGTCGGCGCGTCGACGACACCTCGGCGCCGGCGCTTCCGGTCGTGCCGGTCGCCGTCCGCGAGGGAGCCGTGCTCGTCGCGGTCAACGCGGCGTGACTCGAGTTCTCGTCGCGGGTGTCGGGAACGTGCTCCGCCGGGACGACGGCTTCGGCCCCGCGGTCGTGGCCCAGTTGCGGGGCCTGCCCGATGGCGTCGAGATACTCGAGACCGGGATCGGCGGCGTCGCGCTCCTGCAGGAGCTCATGACCGGCTTCGACGGACTCGTGCTCGTGGACGCGGTCGACCGGGGCGCGGCGCCCGGGACGCTGTTCGTGCTCGAGCCGGACGTGGGCGACGGCGTCCACGTTCCCGACCTCCACCTGGCCAACCCCGAGCGCGTGCTGACCATGGCGAAGGCGCTCGGGTGCCTGCCGGCTCGTGTCGCGATCGTCGGCTGCCAGGCGGGCGACGTCGACGAGCTGGACGACAGGCTCTCGCCCGCCGTCGAGCGCGCCGTGCCGCTGGCGGCAGCGAAGGTCGAGGAGACGGTGCGTGCCTGGATGTGACTCGGTCGAGGCGCTGCAGGAGGCGCTGACGCGGGAGCGCTATCTCGCCGACGAGGGTCTCGCGACCGTCGTCTTCCTGGCGCTCCGGCTTGGCAGGCCGTTGCTCGTCGAAGGCGAGCCCGGAGTCGGGAAGACGGAGCTCGCCCGGGCGCTCGCCGGCGCGCTCGGTGCGCCGCTCCTGCGCCTCCAGTGCTACGAGGGCATCGACGTCCACCACGCGCTCTACGACTGGGACTACCCCCGACAGCTGCTGCACCTGCGCGCCGGCGGCGCGGGTGCGCTCTACGGCGAGCAGTTCCTCGTCCGCCGGCCGCTGCTCCAGGCCCTGCACGAGCCCGGCGCCGTGCTGCTGATCGACGAGCTCGACCGTGCCGACGACGAGTTCGAGGCATTCCTGCTCGAGTTCCTCGCCGACTTCCAGGTGACGATCCCGGAGCTCGGCGTGGTGACGACAGCCGAGCCGCCGGCCGTGGTCGTGACCTCGAACCGGACACGCGAGCTGCACGAAGCGCTCCGGCGCCGCTGCCTGTACCACTGGATCGACCACCCTGACCTGGAGCGCGAGACGGCCATCCTCCGCACGCGACTCCCGGAGCTGCCGGCGCCGCTCGTCCGCCAGGTCTGCGCGTTCGTTCGCGAGCTGCGCTGGCTCGAGCTCTACCGGGTCCCGGGCGTCGGCGAGACGCTCGACTGGGCGAGGGCGCTCGACGCGCTCGGCCACGCGGAGGTCGACGCCGCAGGAGCCGGCCGGACACTCGGTTCGTTGCTGAAGGCCCGCGAGGACCTCGAGCGGGTGCGGGCGCAGGATCTGCACGAGCTCGCCGCGAGGGCGCGCGATGCCGTCGCCTGAGCTCGCGGTGCTCGACGCGGCCGTCGCGCTCGGCCGGGCTCTGCGCAAGCGCGGCGTCGCCGCCGACGTCGACGGCGAGCTCGCGCTCTGCCGCGCGCTCGCCGAGCTCGACCTGCGGCGGCGCGAGCACGTCTACTGGGCTGCTCGCTCCTGCCTCGTGCGCGACCGCGACAGCATCGCCGTCTTCGACGAGCTGTTCGCCCGCTTCTGGGCCGGGCTGTCGCTCGGCGTAGCCGGCGCGCGCCCGGCCGAGCACGGCGAGAGCGACCCGCGCCTGGAGGGCCCCCAGCACGGCGGCGAGTCCCTGCCGCAGTTCCGCGCCCAGACCCAGGCGCAGAGCCTGCTCGGCCAGGGCGCCGGCCACGCCTCGCGGGCCCTCGACCGGTTGCCCACCGCGTCCGGGCAGGAGCTGCGCGGTGGCCGCCGCCAAGGCGTGTTCGCGGCGTACAGCCCCGATGAGGCGCTCTCGGAACGGGAGCGCCCGGACTACGCCTCCGACGAGCTCGCCGCCGTCCGGCGCCTCGCCGAGGAGCTGCGCGCTCACGCGCCCGAGCGGCGCTCCCGGCGAGTGCGCGCCGGCCGGCGAGGGCGGCTCGATCTCCGTGGCACCGTTCGCGCGTCGTTGCGGACCGACGGCGAGCTCCTGCACGTTCGGCGCGCCGGCCCAGTGCGCAAACCTCGCCGGCTGCTCCTGCTCTGCGACGTCTCCGGCTCGATGGAGCGCTACTCCCGGGCGCTGCTCGCCTCGCTCCAGGCCGCGGTCGAGGCGGGGATCGAGGCCGAGGCGTTCGTGTTCGCGACGAGGCTGACACGCCTGACCGGCCCGCTGGCGGGCCGCGACGCGGCGGCCGCGCTCGGGCGGGCGCGCGGCGCTGTCCCCGACTGGTCGGGCGGAACGCGGATCGGCCGCTCGCTCGAGGAGTTCGACCGCCGCTGGGGCCGGCTCGGCCTGGCGCGCGGGGCGATCGTGCTGATCGTGAGCGACGGCTGGGACCGTGGTGACCCCGAGCTGCTCGCGCGAGAGCTCGCGCGGCTGCGGCTGCAGTGCCGCCGCCTCGTTTGGATCAATCCGCGGCCGGACGACCTGAACGGCCAGCCGCTCGCGCTCGGCATGCGCGTCGCGCTCGACCACGTCGACGACGTCGTCCACGGCCACGATCCAAGGGCCACGGCCGCGCTCGCCCGGCTGATCGGCGGCCTCGGCTCGGGCCGCCCCGCCCGCCCATCCCGACCGTTAACCTTGGCGGTGCGATGAAGCTCGCAATCGCCGGCAAGGGTGGATCCGGGAAGACCTCGATCTCGGGGACGATGGCGCGCCTGCTCGCACGCGACGGCTACCGCGTGCTCGCCATCGACGGCGACTCGAACCCGAACCTCGCTCTCACGCTGGGTATCCCGGCGGAGCAGATGGACGCGATGCCGACGCTTCCGCGCGACCTGCTGCAGCGGAGCGAGAGCGGCGTCGCCCTGACGAAGACGCTCGAGGAGGTCTGCGAGTCGCACTCGCTCGCCGGGCCGGACGGCGTGACGCTCCTCGTGATGGCGCACCCCCAGCATGCGGGCACCGGCTGACTGTGCGGCATGCACGCTACCGTGCGTAGCCTGATCGAAGTCGCAAGCAACCGTGCCGAGGACGTGTGCATCCTCGACACCGAGGCGTCGCCCGAGCATCTCTCCCGCGGGACGGCGCGGTACGCCGACGGCATGCTCGCCGTCGTCGAGCCGTACTACAAGTCGCTCGAGACCGGCCGCAGGATGGCCGCGCTCGCCAGGGACCTCGGTCTCGAGCGGGTCGCGCTGATCGCGAACAAGATCCGCGACGAGCACGAGCTTGCCGCCGTGCGGGAGTTCGCGGGCCAGCACGGGCTCGAGGTCGCAGGCGTGATCCCCTACGACGAGGCGCTTCCCGAGGCGGAGCGTGCGCAACGGGCCCCGCTCGACTTCGCGCCCGACGCACCCGCGGTCGACGCGATCCGGAGGCTCGCGCAGGAGATGGTGGGCAATGGGCGAGCTTGACGCCCTGCGAGTGCGGGAAGAAGTGCTCCAGGCGATGTACTGGATGCGCTCCGAGGGATTGGCCGACGAGCCGGCAGCGGCCGAGCTCGCGCGTTTCCTCGCCGTCGGCGCGGAGACGCTCGAGCCGTACCTCGAGCGCTTCGTCGCCGAGGGGTACCTCGAACGGTCGGGTGCGGGCTATGCGCTCACGGCTGCCGGCGTCGAGGCGGGCAAGCGCACCTTCGCCCAGGAGTTCGCCGACCTGACCAGGCCGACCCACGGCGAGTGCGACGAAGACTGCTGGTGCCACGAGTCGCCCGAGGAGGCGGCCAGGTGCCTCGAGGAGCGCCAGCATGTCCACTGAGCCGGTCTCGCCGGCGCTGCCGAGGAACTTCATCAGGCCCTGCCTGCTGCTGCTCCTCCGCGAGCAGCCCTCGCACGGTTACGAGCTCCTCGAGCGCTTACGCGCGTTCGGGTTCGACCGCGACCCGGGCGGGCTCTACCGGGCGCTGCGGGCGCTCGAGCGCGACGGTTGCGTCCGCTCCTCCTGGGAGCCCTCGACAACGGGCCCGGAGCGGCGGATCTATCAGCTCAGCCGCGCCGGGATGGAAGCGCTGCACCGTCGCGCGACGGCGATCGCAGACGCGACCGATACCCTCGGACTCTTTCTCAGCCGCTATGGAGAGTTCGTCGCGCTGACCGATTCGAGGGAGCGGACGCGCGTCCGACGGTAGGCGGAAGGTCACGATCGCCGGAAAGGGGGGCGTCGGCAAGACGACGATTGCCGCCATGCTCGCGAGAGTGTGGGCCGATGCCGGGCTGCGGACACTCGCGGTCGACTGCGATCCGAACCCCAACCTCGCCGAGAGCTTCGGTCTCGACTCGAGCCGCCTTCCACGGTTCGGCCACGACGGGCTGGAGCGCGCCGGCGAGACGCTCGTCCTCGCTCGTGAGCCGACGCTCGTGTCCGCGGCTCGCAACGTCTGGCTCCTCGGCGGGCCGCCCGGCGCGACCCCGCTCGCCGATGCGGTTGCCCGGGGGATCGCCGGCGTCCTCGTCGCCGATCGCTACGACCGCGTGGTCACCGATCTCGGTGCGGGCCCGGAGCTCGCGCGTGTCGCCGTGGGCGGCGTGCTCAACCCGGCGGACATCTGCGTCGTGCTCTCCGACGGCACGCGGCGCGCCGACGAGGCGGCCGGGCGGATCGAGGAAGCCTGTCGCGCGCGAGGTGTTCCGGCGCTTCGGTTCGAGAACCGCCACGGCGAGCCGGACCGGGTGGCGACCGAGCTCGCCGCGAAGCTGAGGTAGATGCGTCGGGCACCTATTGCACCGACCTGCGCACGGGCGTATGAAGATCGCTCCGCGATCCAGCCACGCTCGCCGCACAAGGAGGGGTCATGATCACATTCCGACAGCTTCGGACGATCGTTCTCGCCTTGCTCCTCGCCGCAGCCGTGGTCGCACCGCTCGGGACGGCCGGCAGCGCGCGTCCCGCGGCGAACCAGTCGCTCGTCGTCGCCGCCGCCGCCGACGGCTACTACGAGAATCCGAAGCTGCCGAGCATCGGCAAGTACCCGACCAACGCAAACATCTTCGACACGCTGGTGCGGATGACGCCGCGTTACCGGGTCGTCGCCGATCTCGCCACCCGCTGGAAGTTCGTGCCGCCGAACACGTGGCGCTTCTTCCTTCGCCGCGGCGTCCGGTTCCACAACGCCACTCCGTTCGACGCGACGGCCGTGAAGTACACGATGCATCTCCTCGCGACGAGCGGGTCGGGCGCCTACATCGGCATCGACAAGAAAGCAGTGGTCAAGACCGTGAACCGCTACACGGTCGACATCACGCCGTCCTTCCCGAACCGGCGGCTGATCGAGCAGCTCGTGCACCCGGAGAACAGCATCGTCGCGCCGGGCAGCACTCCGCGCCATCCGATCGGCACCGGCCCCTTCAAGTTCGTCTCCTACCAACGCAACCGCCAGATCGTCGTCGAGCGGTGGAACGGCTACTGGGGCGCGAAGCCGAAGCTCCAGCGCCTGACGTTCAAGTTCGTCCCCGACGCGAACGCCCGCGCCCTGGCGCTGGAGTCCGGAGCGGTTGGAGCGGCGTTCGACATCCCGCGCGAGTCGGCGGCGAGCGTCGCCACGCATCGCGGCCTCCGCATCGCGCGCTCGCCGGTCGGCGCGTACGAGGCGCTCTACTTCGACATCCGAGGAGCGTCGGGCTACGACCTCGGACAGGATCCGGCGATCCGGCAGGCGGTCGCCCTGGGTATCGATCGCCGCGTGATCGTGAAGGACGTCTGGCGCGGAAACGCGACGGTGATCCAGACCATGATCCCGCCCTCGATCCTCGGTCCGTACGAGCGTCTGATCCACGGGTTCTCCTACAACCAGTCGCAGGCAGAGCAGATCCTCGACCAGGACGGCTGGAAGGTCGGCGGCGACGGAATCCGCGTGAAGAACGGCCGCCGGCTCAGCCTGACGCTCGTCGTCGGCTTCCCGAACGCCGACATCCACGGGACGATGCCCGACGCTGTGCAGGCGATGCTCCGCCAGATCGGCGTCGACCTGAAGGTCGTCAAGGCGCCCGACGAGAACACCTACTCGAACACACTCTCGGCTGGACAGGGCGACCTGTTCGCGGAGGTCGGAAACCAGAACGACGCGAATCCGTGCTTCCTGCCGGACCTCCTCTTCTACTTCAAGGGAACGAGCCACGGCGACTACGGGTACCGCTTCGGACCCGGCGGCGCGTTCGACCAGGTGATCGAGTCGAAGTGCCGTTCGGGCGTCTCCGACGCGGTCGCCAAGCAGGGCGCGGCGGAAGCGATGCGGATCCTCGTCGACCAGCAGAAGATCGTGATCCCGATCGCGGGCGTCTTCCGGATCTACGGGCTGTCGACGAAGGTGCACGGGTTCCAGGCGAACCCGTCGCAGACGAACCAGGGCTGGTCGACCGTGTGGCTGGCGAAATGAGCAGCTGAGAGGGAGCCGCCGATCGTGAGGGGGTACCTTCTCCGGCGGCTCGCCTATCTCGTCCCGGTCCTGCTCGGCATCTCGCTGCTCGCGTTCGGGCTGGGCCGGCTCGCGCCGGGAGATCCCGCCCGCGACGTGCTCTCACGGACGACCGGCCGGCAGCCAACGCACCGAGAAGTCCTGGCGGAGCGACACCGGCTCGGGCTCGACCGGCCGCTCGCGGTCCAGTACGTCTCGTGGCTCGGCGACGCCGCTCGCGGAGACCTCGGCGTCTCGTACACCACGGGCGAGCCGGTCGCGCGGGCGATCGGCGAGACGCTGCCGCTGACGCTCGAGCTCGCCGGGTCGGCGTTCCTGCTCGCGCTGGCACTCGGCATCCCGCTCGGCGTGATCGCGGCCGACCGAAGCTGGAGCTGGGTCGATCACCTGGTGCGGACGGTCGCGCTCGTGGCCGCGTCGGTACCGGGGTTCTGGGTCGCGTACCTGCTCATCCTGGCGCTGTCGGTGCACCTCCATCTGCTCCCTCCGCTCGGGACGGGCGGGCTCTCGCACCTCGTTCTGCCGTCGGTGACGCTCGCCCTGTTCGACATCGCGCTGCTCGCGCGCCTGACGCGGGCAACGGTGCTCGAGACGCTCGGCGAGGACTACGTGCGAACCGCGCGCGCGAAGGGGCTCAGCCGACGCCGTGTGCTCCTGCGGCATGCACTCCGCCCGGCCCTCATCCCACTCGTGACATGGTCGGGGATGAACTTCGGCTACCTCCTGGGCTATTCGGTCGTCGTGGAGACCGTCTTTGCGTGGCCCGGCCTCGGCTACTCGGCGGTGCTCGCGATCCAGGCACGCGACTACCCGTTCATCCAGGCGTTCGTGCTCGTCATGGGCGCGGTCTTCGTCGCCCTGAACCTCGCCGTCGACCTGCTGTACCCGCGGATCGACCCGCGCGTGCGCGTGTACACGCCCGGGGCGGCCTAGTGGCCGAGCCCGTCTCGGTCGGCCCGCCGACGGCGATCGCGGAGCAGGCCGCGGCTGCTCTCGCCGAAGGCGTGCCCGTCCCGCGCGGCCCGCTTCGACTCGCACTGCGCCGACTCCGCCGAGACCGCGCCGTCGTCGTGGGCGGGACGATCCTCGTCGGACTCGCGATCGCGGCGGCGGCGGCGCCGCTCGTTGCACCGTACTCACCGACCGAGCCGCACTTCGCGGCGACGTTGCGCGGTCCTGGGTCGGACTTCCTGCTCGGAACCGACAACCTCGGACGCGACGAGCTCTCTCGGCTGCTCTGGGGCGCTCGACTCTCGCTCGGCAGCGTCGCCCTGGCGACGGCCGCGATCATGTTCCTCGGAGTCGGCGCCGGACTCGTGTCCGGCTACTTCGGGGGCATCGTCGACAATCTCGTCCAGCGCGTGGTCGACACGCTGATGGCGTTTCCGTCGCTCGTGCTCGCGCTGGCGATTGCGGGCGTTCTCGGCCCGAGCCTGCGGAGCGTCGTCATCGCGGTCGTCGCCGTGCAGTGGGTGTCATACGCGCGCCTCGTCCGGGGGATGGTCCTCGGTGCGCGGAGCCAACCGTACGTCGAGGCCGCCCGCGGTCTCGGCGCGTCGCCGCGCTGGATCATGGTGCGCGAGATCCTTCCGAACGTGCTCCCCCCGGTGATCGTTCTCGCGACGCTCGAGATGGGCGGCGTGCTGTTGACGATCTCCTCGCTCTCGTTCCTCGGGCTGGGAGCGCAGCCGCCCGCGTCGGAATGGGGGACGATGCTGAACGAGGCGCGGCCGTACTTCGAGTCGAATCCTCATCTGATGATCGCACCGGGAATTGCGATCTCGGCGACCGTCCTCGCGTTCAACCTGGTCGGCGACGGGCTGCGCGACGCGCTCGACCCGAAGACCGGCCGCCTGGTCAGGCAGAGCCGGCGGCGCCGATTCCTGCTGCGGCGCCGCTGAGCGCGGGCGCGAAGGATCCGTCGAAGACCTCTTCCGGCTCGAGCGGCGGCGCGTCGTGAACCGCGGCGAAATGGGCGAGTGTGCGCTCCCAGCCGGCGCGGTCCATCGAGCCGAGCGCGCCGGACGCGCCGAAGACGAGCGGGTCGCCGGCTCTCCAGCCCGCGACTGCGTGCTCCGGATCGAACTCGGGGAAGCGGGCGCGCATCGGCGCGATTCCGGGCGTGGGATCCTCGCGGGCGGCGAGAAGGGCCTCAACGAGCGCGGCGACCATGCGCCGGACCGTCTCCGGACGCGACTCGATCAGCCACGTCCCCGCCACGAGTCCGCTCCCGTACGCGTCGGCGCCGGCCTCGTAGAGGGGCAGCGCGCCGACCGTCCCTCGCTCCGCCGCGACCCGCTCGAACGTGGGACGAAGGTCGAGGAAGTCGACCGCGAGGTCGCCGTCGCCCGCCGCGAGCGCCTCCATCACGTGCTCGTAGGGCAGCTCGACCACCTCGCCGGGCTGCGCGCCGAGGCGATCGGCGAGCGCGAGGTACTCTCGGACGAACGGCGACTCGCGCGAGCCGAGCAGCGTCACGCCGCCAAGGTCGTCGAAGCCCTGGATCGGGCGGCCGTGCGCCGCGGGGCGGCCGTCGAGGAAGAACACGGCGTGGTGCGGCCTGCGCGCGACCATCAGCACGAACTTCGCGTCGACGCCGTCGTGCTCGCGCTTCGCGGTCAGATAGTGGGCAACGCTCGTGAGGCAGAACTCGTAGCGCCCGGCGGCGACTGCGCGTGCGTTCGCCGGTCCCGGCACAGGGTCGACGATCTCGACCTCGAGCCCGTGTTCAGCGAAGATCCCCGTCTCGGCCGCCGTGAAATACGGCAGGTGGTAGCCCGGCATTCAGCCGGGGCAGTACAGGGCGAGCCTGAGGCGCTCGAGCTCTTCCACGGGACGGCCCGCATTGTCCCGTCAGGCGGCTAGCACTGCAAGCTCGGCGACGAGCCGGTCGACCTCGTCGGCCGTGTTGTAGTGGACGAAGCCGACGCGTAGAGACTCCTCCGGGAGCAGCTCGGTCAGTCCCACGCAGTACCAGTTGTCGGCGTACCAGACGCCGACCCTGCGCTCGGCGAGGCGGTGCGCCGCGTCGTGGGCGGCGACGCCGTCGACGTTCAGGAGGAAGGTCGGCAGCCGGCCCTCCATCGTCGGCAGGCCGTCGAGCGTGACGCGGTCGGGGAGCTGCGCGAGGAAGCGATCGCCGAGCTGCCGCTCGTAGGTACGGATCGCCTCCAGCCCGCCGATCGACTCGAGGTAGGCGATCGTCGCGCTGAAGCCGGCCAGCAGCTCGTACGGGAGCGTTCCGGTTTCGAAGCGGCGGCCGACGGGCGAGGCGGCCGACGGTCGCGCCTTGTACGGGCGCCACGTCTCGGCGAGCTCGCGCCGCACGTAGCCGAGCCCGAGGTGCGGGCCGCAGAACTTGTACGGCGAGCAGAGCAGGACGTCGGCGCCGATCGCCTGGACGTCGATCGGCTCGTGGGCCGCGTGGTGGACTGCGTCGATCCACGCGAGCGCGCCCGCCTCGCGCGCGAGCGTGCAGATCCGCTCCGCGTCGGCAACCGAGCCGGTGGCGTTCGAGGCGAGTGCGAACGCGACGACGCGGGTGCGGCCGCAGAGCTTCCGCTCGAGGTCCTCGTAGTCGACCGTGAGCTCGTCGGTCGCGTCGGCGATCTGCACTGTCATGCCCTTGTCGGCGGCGAGCTCGAGCCAGGGCGCGACGCCGCCGTCGTGGTCGAGCGCCGTCGTCAGGATCTCCCCGCCCGCCTCGAAGTCCCGCCCCGCCGCCCGCGAGAGCGCGAAGTTGAGCGAGGTCATGTTCATCCCGAAAACGATCTCGTCCGCGCTGCAGCCGAGGAAGCGGGCGCCGTCTTCCTTCGCCCGGGCGAGGATCCGTTCGACCGCGCGCCCGGTCGCGTAGGGCGCGCCGAGGTTGCCGCTCGCGTCCCGGAGCGCCGCCGCGATCGCCTCGCCGACCTCGTCGGGCACCTGCGTCCCGCCCGGAGCGTCGAGGAAGGCGAAATCCGTCTGGAGCGAGGAGAACCGGCGCCGGATCGCGTCGACGTCGAGGAGCGTGGTGCTCACGCGCCGGACGCTACCGGTTGCCGCAGCTACTGTGGCCGCCCATGAGTGGCTCGGACAGCACAGCGCGCCGCGACGACCTGCGCAACGTCGCGATCGTCGCTCACGTCGACCACGGGAAGACGACGCTCGTCGACGCGATGCTCTGGCAGTCCGGCTCTTTCCGGGAGAACCAGGACGTCGCCGACCGCGTGCTCGATTCGCACGACCTCGAGCGTGAGAAGGGCATCACGATCCTGGCGAAGAACACGGCCTTCAACATCCGGGGCACGAAGGTGAACATCGTCGACACTCCCGGCCACGCCGACTTCGGCGGCGAGGTCGAGCGCGGGCTGACGATGGTCGACGGCGTCCTGCTGCTCGTCGACGCGAGCGAGGGGCCGCTGCCGCAGACCCGCTTCGTGTTGCGGAAGGCGCTCGAGGCGCGGCTGCCGGTCGTGCTCGTGGTGAACAAGGTCGACCGGCCGGACGCGCGGGCGCGCGAGGTGGTCGACGAGGTCTACGAGCTCTTCCTCGACCTCGACGCGCACGAGGACCAGATCGAGTTCCCGATCGTCTACTGCAACGCTCGCTCGGGTCGCGCCGGCCCGGCCCCCGACGAGCTCGCGGACGATCTCGCGCCGCTGTTCGATGCGCTGCTTGCGACGGTCCCCGCGCCGGCCTACGACCCCGATCATCCGCTGCAAGCGCTTGTCACTAACCTCGACGCCTCGCCGTACGTCGGCAGGCTCGCGCTCTGCCGCATCCGCCACGGGACCTTGCGCAAGGGTGAGCAGATCGCCTGGTGCCGCGCCGCGGGCACGATCGAGCGCGCGCGCGTGACTGAGCTCTACGTCACGGAAGCGCTCGACCGCGTTCCGGCCGACGAAGCCGGTCCCGGCGAGATCGTCGCGATTGCCGGCCTGCCCGAGGTGACGATCGGCGAGACGATCGCGGATCCCGGCGATCCGCGTCCGCTGCCGGTGACCGCGGTGGACGAGCCGTCGCTCTCGGTCACCGTCGGGATCAACACCTCGCCGCTCGCCGGGACGGAGGGTGACAAGGTGACGGCGAGCCTCGTCAAGGCGCGACTCGACCAGGAGCTCGTCGGGAACGTCTCGCTGCGCGTTCTGCCGACCTCGCGTCCGGACGCGTGGGAGGTGCAGGGCCGCGGCGAGCTCCAGCTCGCAGTGCTCGTCGAGATCATGCGCCGCGAGGGATTCGAGCTCACCGTCGGCAAGCCGGAGGTCCTGACACGGGAGCTCGACGGACGGACGCACGAGCCGGTCGAGCGCGTCGCGATCGACGTCCCCGAGGAGTACATCGGCGTCGTCACGCAGCTGCTCGCGCTGCGCAAGGGCCGCATGCAGCAGATGGTCAACCACGGCACGGGCTGGGCTCGCATGGAATACCTCGTGCCGGCCCGCGGACTGATCGGCTTCCGTACCGAGTTCCTCACCGAGACGCGCGGCGCGGGGATCATGCACCACGTGTTCGAGCGCTGGGAGCCGTGGCACGGGGAGCTGCGCACGCGGCCAAGCGGCAGCCTCGTCGCCGACCGTCGCGGCCAGGCCACCTCGTTCGCGATCCTCGGCCTGCAGGAGCGCGGATCGCTCTTCGTCTCGCCGGGTGCCGAGGTCTACGAGGGGATGGTCGTCGGCGAGAACGCCCGCGCCGAGGATCTGGACGTGAACGCGTGCAAGGAGAAGAAGCTCACGAACATCCGCTCGTCGACCGCCGAGGAGCTCGTCCGGTTGATCCCGCCTCGACCGCTCTCGCTCGAGCAGGCCCTGGAGTTCATCCGGGACGACGAGTGCGTCGAGATCACGCCCCGCAGCATCCGGCTGCGCAAGGTGGAGCTGGCGGCTACGAAGCGGCAGTCACTCGCTTCGCGCCGCAAGCGGGAGCGAGCGGCCGCGCTCCGGTAGTACGGTTTCGTTCGTGGATCCTGACCACGCGCGTGAGCTGCTCGCCCGCGAGCGCGCCCGCATCGAGCGGGCGTTGAGGGGCGTCGTTCCCCTAGATGACGGCGAGCTCGCGGGCGACGAGCGCCAGCACCTGGGCGACCTTGCCTCGAACGTCTACGAGGACGAGTACGAGCAGGGTCTCGGCGATCAGCTGCGCGAGGAGCTCGCCGCGCTCGAGCGTGCCGAGGCGCGGCTCGCCGCGGGCACCTACGGGTTGTCGGTGGAAAGCGGCGAGCCGATCCCTGACGAGCGGCTCGAGGCCTACCCGCTGGCCGAGCGGACAATCGCGGAGCAGGAGCGCTTCGAGCGCTGACGCGCGGCGCAATTGACCCAAGCGGGTCACGACGCCAACGGCAGGTTTCGGCAGGATCTGCCCGCGAGCCGCAGCCCGTGGCCGCCCCTCACGCGCCGAGACCGCCGCGCACTGTTCACTCCGATCGACCACGCTCGAGCCCAAGCACTTGGTCCGCCGCACGCCGCCAGGCGACCGGCGCCGCTCGGCGCCCCCGGCTTCCCGGGCCTGTGAGCGCCGACGCGGGCCTGACCCGGTACCTCCTGATCTTCACGAACGGTGTAGGGCGCGCGCTCGACGAGCTCGCCGTCCCGATCTACGTGATCGACCGTGACGGCACGTTCCGCTGGATGAGCAAGAGCGCGATCCGTCTGATGGGCAACGCCGTCGGCCAGAAGTTCACCACGGTCATCGCACCCGAGCACGTCCATCTCGCCCGGCGCCAGTTCGCGAAGAAGCTGATCGGCGCGGCCGACCGGACCGACTTCCGGCTGGCCGTCCGGTGTCCGGAACGCGGCCGGGTGACCGTCTCGGTGACCTCGGCGCCGCTGCGCGACGACGGCGCGATCGTCGGCGTGCTCGGCATGGCCGTGCAGGACTACCAGAGCACGACGGTCGGGCGCCGCGCGGAGGGCGCACTGCGACCCGATGCGCTGACGCCGCGGCAGCACGAGGTTCTGCGACTGCTGGCGCGTGGCATGGGCACGCGCGAGATCGCCGCCGCCCTCGGCGTCGCGGAGGAGACGACGCGGAACCACGTCCGCGGGCTCCTCCGCAACCTGAACGTCCACTCGCGGCTCGAGGCGGTCGCGGTGGGCTACGAGCAGGGCCTGCTCGGGACCGGGCCGGCGGGCGGCGATTGACCCGAGCGGGTCAGGCGCGCCCTTGCACGCTTCGCCACGATGCCCCTCGCCGACCTCCGAGTGGGCCGCAGCCTCGGGGGTCGGCCGCTACCAGCTCTTCAGCCAGAGGGCGACCTGCGTCCAGCGCACGGGCCACGGGGCGTCGTACCAGTTGCTCCAGGTCGTGTTGTCGTTGCGCCACGTGACGTCGGCGTCCTCGATCTGACGCGTCACCGAGCGGTAGTCGTCGTGCTGGATGTTCGATGTCTCGAGGTAGTCGACCTTGTGCGTGTGCACGCCCATGCCGACGCCGGACGGACCGGAGACCCGCTGGTCGTCCTCCGAGGCGATCGTCGTCCAGTCGGTGCCGTTCGCGCCCTGCGGATTGTTCGCGTTCGCGTTCAGCCACTGGATGAAGTCCGACCCCTCGCCCATCTCGCTGCACTGCTTCGCGCCGAGCGTGATCGCGACACAGCCGAGCAGCCAGCCGCCGATCGCCCCGTCGTGCGGCGTCCCGAGGGTGACGACGTCGTTGACGTAGAGGCGCGGCGGAAAGTCCGGGTTGCCGCGTTCGACCTGGGCGAGCGCGTAGCGGACGATCAGGCCGCCCATCGAGTGGGCGACGATGTCGACGCCCTGTCCGTCCTTCGAGTACTTGTCCCAGACGAACCAGGCGAAGTGGTAGCCGAGGTGGCGGATGTCCGTGTCGGTCGAGTGTGCGCCGTTCACGTGCCCGCTCGGGAAGTGCTTCGAGTGCGACCCGTGCCCGTTGATTGAGTAGCCGCAGTTCGTGTCGCCCCAGTAGTACTCGACGGTCAAGTTGATGTCGGTGTGGTACGGGTAGACGTTGTCGAAGAAGTCCTTCATCGGGTTCCACTTCTGGCAGTTGTCGCCGTTCGTCAGGCTGAACCCGTGGACGTAGATGATCGGGCGCGACAGGCTGGCGGGGAAGTCGGGCTCGCTCGCGACGAGCGGTGGCCCGTCGGCGCCGCGCGCGCTTCCGGCGAGGCCGGAGAGCATCGCGCAGGCGGCGATCAGGACGACACAGAGCCGGCCGGCCACGAGGCGACTCTACGGCCCGCTCGTGCCGAAGGCAACGAGGCTGCTGCGCTCAGCCGAAGCGCTCGACGAGGCCGCGGGCGTAGAACTCCTCCCAACGCCCGCCCTGGCTCTCGCCGGTGAAGTCGCGGTCGAGCTCGACGAGCGCGTGCACGAGGTGGCTCCGCACCGGCGGCTTGCCGAGCTCCTGCGGGAGCTCGGAGAGGCGCAGCAGCCAGTCCGCATACCAGGAGGCCCAGTCGGGATCGTCGCCGTCCGTGATCCGGTAGACGACGTGGTGCGTCTCGGCGGCCTCGTGCAGGAGCTCGGAGATCCTCGCGGTGCGCTCGCCGGCGCTCATCGGGGCGACGATACGCCTTCTGCGAGGATGAGCCCGTGACTGCGCTTGCCGTCGTCGGGCTCGGTGCGATGGGGAGCCGGATTGCGCGCCGCTTCGTGGACGCGGGCCACGAGGTGGTCGTCTGGAACCGGGATCCGGCGAAGGCCGCGAACCTGGAGGCGACGCAAGCCGCGAGCCCCGCAGAAGCGGCGCGCCGGGCCGAGGTCGTCCTGACGATGGTCGCCGACCCGCAGGCGCTCCACGAGGTGAGCGAGGGGCCGGCGGGCATCGCCGCGGGCGCCACGGACGCGACGACCGTGATCCAGATGTCGACCGTCGGACCGGCCGCCGTGTCGCGCCTGGCGTCGGCGCTCCCGCCCGGCTCGGGCATGCTCGACGCGCCTGTGTTCGGGAGCGTCGCGGAGGCCGAGTCCGGCGCGCTGACGATCCTGGTCGGCGGCCCGCCGCCGCTCATCGAGCGGTGGACACCGCTCCTCTCCGTGCTCGGCTCGGTCGTCCCCGCCGGGCCGCTCGGCGCGGGCACGGCGGCGAAGCTCGTCGCCAACGCGACGCTCTTCGGCGCGCTCGGCGTGCTCGGCGAGGCCCTGGCGCTCGCCGACG
>WNGD01000859.1_pt1 | contig 33353 bp, 30 predicted proteins | sample 5400671 | NCBI WGS metagenome assembly WNGD01 (sample SAMN13153369, study PRJNA577476) | soil metagenome | isolation source: 40 cm soil or saprolite under grassland replicate 2 | place: USA:California | collected 2016-06-15 | reverse complement strand
GGGAAAAACAGGTAACGGTTTTCGGTCTCGGTGAGATAATCGTAAGCGACCTCGTCGGGCGTGCGTCCCTCGCGCGCGGCGATGGCGGCAACGCTCGCCTCCTCGCTGGGCTCGTAATCCGGCGGATCTCCCATCACGAAGAACTTGTCCCAGCGCGTGGTGATGAGCTGCCTGAACTGCGCCAAGCGGCTCACTTCCTCTGCCGAGGGTTTCTCGTTGAGGATGCGGCGCCGCAAAGCCGGGTCGCGCAAGCGACGGCGCTGCTCGGGGATGCTCAGGCCATCAAGCTGCCGGTAGCTCGGCCGGACCGAGAACGGGTTGAGCGCGGTACCAATGCCCAGCATGACGCCGATCGGCCGACCGGCGATTTGTGCGGTCAAATGCGCACCCTCTGCGCGCGCTGCGTGCACCGCAGCCAACAGCCGCCGCCACCGTTCCGGATCCTCGTACCGGTCGGTCAGCAGAAACCACACCGGCCGGCGGGTTTCCTTGGCTAGGCGCGTCAACCATGCAAGTTCGTCAACCTCGTCGTCGAAATCGCTGTTCATTCCAAAGGCGCCGGCCCCCACGTCGCCCAGCGCCGAACCGATGCCCAACAGCTCTTCGCTCGCTGCATATCGCGAGGGGACCATTTCGCCGACCGGAGTCTTGTGCGAATCCGTACGCGAAGTGGTGAAGCCGAAAGCGCCGGCGTGTAGCGCCTCGACCGTAAGACGGCGCATCTCGGCGATATCGTCGGGCCGCGCCGCCTCGAGGCGAATGGCGCGCTCGCCCATGACGTAGACGCGCAGCGGGTGGTGGGCGATCTGGGCGGCGATGTCGATCGCGCGCGGCCGGCGCTCCAGCGCATCGAGGAAATCGGGAAACGTCTCCCACTCCCAGGTCAACCCGTTGGTGAGGACGACGCCGGGGATCTCTTCTACGCCCTCCATCAACTCCATCAGCGCCGCGCGATGCTGCGGGCGCACGGGGGCGAAACCGACGCCGCAATTGCCGAACATCGCAGTGGTGACGCCGTGCCAGCACGAAGGGCCGAGCAGCGGGTCCCAGATTGCCTGCCCGTCATAATGCGTGTGCACGTCCACCCAGCCGGGCGTCACCAGGAGCCCCGTTGCATCGATCTCGCGCCGCGCCGGACCTAGCTTGCCGCCGACCTCGGCGATGCTCTCGCCCGCGATGGCTACATCGCCGGTAAAGGCGCCCTTCCCGGTACCATCAATGACGGTACCGCCGCGAATGACGATGTCGTGCATGGAGCGCTCCTTAAGCCTTGGGCGCAAACGATGATGCACCTTCCGCCAAGGCGATGCAATGCGAGGCAATCGCCTGGGAGGCAATGATCCAATCCCGCAAGCGACTCTTTCCCGTTCATTCCCGCGCAAGCGGGAATCCAGATTATCATCGGTCTGGGTCCCCGCTTTCGCGGAGACGAGCGGAAACGATTTCCCGGCAAGCACGAGGAGCCATTCGATGCCAAAGACCCCGGATTATTTCGTCGGCAAGACGATCATTATTACCGGCGCGGCGAGCGGCATCGGCCGCGCCGCGTCCCTGATTTTTGCCCGCGAAGGCACGAACGTCGTGTGCGCGGACATCAATATCGACGGCGCGAAAGAGACCGCCAAACAGGTGGTCGCGCAAGGCGGCAAGGCGTTGGCGCTTGCGACCGACGTCACCTCGCGCAGGCAGGTCAACGACATGGTGCACCGGGCGATCGAGACGTTTGGAAGCGTGCAATTTCAGTTCAACTCTGCGGGTGCTGCGCTGCGGCGATCGACGTTTCTCGATATCGATGATGCGCTGTTCGAGAGCACCTTTGCGCTCAACGTCAAGGGGACGCTCTACTGCATGCAGGCCGTTTTGCCGCACATGCTCGAGAATGGGCAGGGCGTCATCGTCAACATGGCGAGCATGGCGCACCGGCGCGGTGGGCCGGGCTCTTCGGTGCATTATGCGGCGGCAAAGGGAGCCGTCGTCTCGATGACGCTCGGCGTGGCGCGCGAATTCGCGCAGGCCGGCATCCGTTGCCTGTCGATTTCGCCTGGGCCCATTCGCACGCCCTTCCAGAGCGCGGCGCAGACCCCGCCGGAACTGATACAGCGTTTTCTCGACGACGTGCCGATGAAGCGATTTGGTGAGCCCGAGGAAATCGGCGAGCTGTTGCTCTTTATGTGCTCGGACGCTTGCCACTTCATGACGGCCGATACCGTTTATGTGAACGGCGGCGGCGGCTGGCGTTGAGCACTTCTATCGGTTTACTCGACCTCGTCCGCGAGCCGCAGCACCGCATTGAGCAGCACCGAGGCGCCAGCCTCGAGGTGTTCGGGCGCGGTATATTCGTGCACATTGTGGCTCAATCCGCCGACGCTCGGCACGAAGATCATGGTGGCTGGGCAGAGCCGCGCCATCATTTGCGCGTCGTGGCCGGCGCCGGAGAAAAGCCGGCGGCAGGGAAGCGCGAGCTCGCGCGCCGTCGTTTCGACGAGCGAGACCATCTCTGCTGGAAAGGAGACCGGCTCGAAGCGCGCGAGGCGACGCGTTGCGATTGCGACATGCTCTTGTTGAGCCAGGCGCTCGAGGCACTCAGCGAGTTGTTGATCGGCCTGTTGCAGCAGGCTCGCATCGGTATTGCGCAGATCGACCGTCAAGACCGCCCGTTCCGCGACCACGTTCACGAGATTGGGGTAAAGCTCGATGCGGCCGACCGTCCCCTTCTGCTGGCCGCCCATGCCTTGCGCGAGGCGGCGCACGAACACCGCGATCTCGCCGGTGGCGCAGGCTGCATCGCGCCGCAGATCCATTGGCGTGGTGCCGGCGTGGGCGGAGCGACCGGTAATCGAGACCTCCGTCCAGGAGAGCCCGGTGATCCCTTCGACGGCGCCGATAACGAAATGTTCGTTCTCGAGGATCGGCCCTTGCTCGATGTGCAGCTCGAGGTACGCGTGCGGCGTGAGAAAGCCGGGGCATGCATTGCCGGCATAGCCGATGCGCCGCAACTCCTCGCCGACCGTCGCACCGTCGATGCCGCGCACAGCGTAGGCCTCCTCGAGTGCAAGGCCGCCGACATAGACCAGGCTTCCCATCGCATAGGGTGGAAAGCGCGATCCCTCTTCATTGGTGAAGGCGACGAGCGCCAGCGGCCGCCGCGTGGTTTGGTCCGCGTGGTTAAGCGCCTCGCATGCCTCGAGGCCCGCCAGCACGCCGTAAAGGCCGTCATAGCGGCCGCCGGTCCCCACCGTGTCGACGTGAGAGCCGAACATGACCGGCGCCAACTCCTCGCGGCCGGCACGCGTGCCGATGATGTTGCCGATGGCATCGACGCTCACCCTCAAGCCGATCTCGCGCATCCACCGCACGAGCAGATCGCGGCCGGCGCGGTCTTCCTCGCTGAGCGCGAGCCGGCAGTTGCCGCCGCCGGGCAAGGCGCCGATGCGGTTGAATGCATCGAGCCGGCCGAGCAATCGCTGGAGGTCGATCCGAGGCGATGTCCGCATCCCCGCTCCGCCGCGCATTCTCGTGCAGGCTGCTGGTCCAGTCTATCATGGATCACATGAATTTCGGGATCACGCTCTCGAACCGCGCGGTGCCACTCGGGCTTTGCAGCGTTCGCGATCTGCTCGCGCTCGCCGATGCGGTTGAAGCATGTCCGGCACTGGATTCGGTTTGGTGCGGTGATGCCCTCTTCGTCAATCGGCGCCTCGACGCCTTGACGCTGCTCGCCGCGGTTGCGGGGCGGACCGAACGTGTGCTGCTTGGGCCGGCCTGCATGGGCTCGTTCGCGCTGCGCAATCCGCTCGTCTTCGCCTATGAATGGGCCTCGCTCGACGTGTTGTCGAACGGGCGCACTCGGCTTGTCGCTTGCGCCGGCGGCGGCTCGTCTGCGCTGTGGCAGGCGGAGGGCGAAGCACTCGGCATCGCGGCAGGAGAGCGGCGCAGGCGGATGATCGAGAACATCCACGTGCTGCGGCACCTCTGGACGAAAGACAACGAGCCGTTCGTCGGGCGATTCACCAGTTTCTCGAACGTCACACTGGAACCGAAACCGGTTCAATCGCCGTGTCCGATCTGGCTGGCGACGAATGCGCAGCGCCTGGCGACAGCGCAGGTCGATTCTGGCGGCTCGGAGTTTGCGCTTACGCGCGTCGGAAGGATTGCGGACGGCTGGATGACGCACTCCGTCGGCCCACACGGATTCAAACGGTCATGGGAGTTCATCCTGCGGGTCGGCCGTGAGAGCGGCCGCGACATGTCTTCCTTCGACAACGTCCTGTATCACCATATCAACGTGAACGCGGACAAGCAGGACGCGCTCGCCGATTCCAAGAGGTTTCTCGATCTCTACTATTCTGCCGATTACACGCAGGCCCGGCTGGAATCCTGGCTGACTTACGGCTCGCCACGGGAATGCGTCGAGCAGATCAAAGGATACAAGGCGTCGGGTTGTCGGCGCATCACCTTTCGGATTTCCACCATGGGTGATCAGATGGCGCAGTTCCGGCGCGTCATCGAGGACGTGCTGCCATACGTCGATTAGACGTGGAACAGGATGGAGAGACGTGCATGCAGACGCTCGGCCTCGGCTTCACCTGGGAGCAGCTCTCGCCCGGACAGCGGTTTCGCACGCTCAATCGCACTATTACCGAGACGGATCTGGTGCTCTTCACCGGCGTGACCGGAATGCTGGAGACGATTTTCATCGATCGCACGTTCGCTGGCGAGAAGGGCGCAATTCAAGGTCAGTTCGTGCCGGCCGCTTTGACCTATAGCCTGATCGAAGGGTTGCTTTGCCAAAGCATGATCCAGGGAACGGGCCTTGCGCTGCTCGACCTCAACCAGCGGGTTTTGGCGCCCGTTCGCGTCGGCGACACGATCCACGGCGAAATCGAGATCACATCCGTTCGCCCCACGTCCAAGGGCAACCGCGGCATCGTCGTGTCGAAGATCGACGTGAAGAACCAGCAAGGTAATGTGGTGATGACTTACGAAGCCACGCGCATGCTGGCAGGCCGCTCGGCCGATGCAGACACGTCGCGAACGGCATAAAGTGCGGCGTATATGCGGGGATTGAAGGATCGCACCGTGCTGGTGACCGGCGCCGCTAACGGCATCGGCGCAGCGACGGCGCGCCGGCTTGCGGAAGAAGGCTGTGCGGTCGGGATTTTGGACGTGGATATCGCTGCGGGCGAGGAGGTCGCCGGCGAGATCGCCGCGCGGGGAAGGCGAGCAACCTTCTACGCTGTGGATATTACCGACTACGATGCGGTGTCGCGCGCGGTGGAGACCTTCGAAGCCGCCTTCGGGCCAATCTCGTTTCTCGTCAACAATGCCGGCTGGGACCGTGCCTGCAATTTCCTCGATACGGAGCCTGACTTCTGGCGCAAGATCGTCGCGGTTAATCTGTTCGGTCCGCTGAACGTCACGCATGTTGTCCTGCGTGCCATGACGGCGCGCGGCTTCGGACGCGTCGTCAATGTCGCGTCCGACGCGGGGCGGGTCGGCTCCTCGGGAGAGGCGGTCTATTCCGCCTGCAAGGGCGGCATCATCGCCTTGACAAAAACGCTCGCGCGCGAGCTCGTGGGCAAAGGCGTGATCCTCAACACGATCTGCCCGGGTCCGACCGACACCGCCATTCTGCGCAGCTTCCTCGAAGGCCCCGAAGGCGCGCGCATCGCCGAAGCGCTCAGGCGCGCCATTCCTATGCGGCGGCTTGGCGTGCCGGAGGACTATCCGGGGCTCATCGCCTTCCTGCTGTCGGACGACGCCGCCTATATGACCGGCCAGACGATCAGCGTCTCGGGCGGGCTCACCATGCATGGATGAAGGACCGTGAGCAGATGATGATCGACGTCTTCAACCATTTCATGCCCAAGGCCTATCTCGATCGGCTCGGCACGCTCATCCCTGGCCATATGGTGCTCGCCGCCTTTCCGAGGCTGGCGACGCTTTGGGACATCGATGCGCGGCTCGCGCTCCTCGATGGGTTCGACGGACTGCAGCAGGTGCTCTCGCTTGCCAATCCGCCGCTCGAGCTCATCGCTGGGCCGCAGGAGACGCCCGATCTCGCGCGCATGGCAAACGATGCGCTGGCAGAACTCTGCGCCAGATATGGCGACCGCTTTCCGGCCTTCGTGGCGGCGCTGCCAATGAACAACATCGATGCTGCGCTCGCCGAGATCGACCGCGCGGTGAACGACCTCGGCGCCTGCGGTGTCCAGCTGTTCACGAACATCGCCGGTAAGCCGCTTTCGGCGCGCGAGTTTCGCCCGATCTTCCGGCGCATGGCGGCGCACGATCTGCCGGTCTGGCTGCATCCCATGCGCGGTCCGAATTTTCCCGATTATGCGAGCGAACAGGCATCCGAGGCGGAGATCTGGTTTAGCTTCGGTTGGCCCTACGAGACCAGCGCCTGCGTGACGCGGTTGATTTATTCGAAAATATTTGACGAGCTGCCGGACCTCAAAATCATTACCCATCACATGGGTGGCATGATCCCGTACTTCGCTGGCAAAATTAATCTCGGCTTCCGCCAGATTTTTTTCGGCACGCCCGAACGCAATCCGGCGGCGGAGGACGTGGGTCTCAAGAAGCCGGTGATGGAGTATTTCAAGATGCTTTATGCTGATACCGCGCTCAACGGGGAGATTGCGCCGACGCGCTGTGGACACGCGTTCTTCGGAACGTCGTCGTGCCTGTTCGCGACCGATGCCCCCTTCGACGCCGAGCAGGGCCGCGGCTTGATCGCCAATACGATCAATGCGCTCGAAGCGCTTCCCGTTTCCGCGGCGGAGCGCGAGAAAATTTTTGCCGGGAATGCCCGCTTGCTGCTCAAACTGCCGGCGCGGAGCGCGGCCCGAGCATCGCCATGAAGACTCAGGTCATCAGCATCAAGCTGCGCGACGGGGAAATGGGAGCCTATCTCGCCATCCCGGACCGCACCCCCGCCGGTGCCATTATCGCCATCATGGAAATCTGGGGCGTCAACGAGACCATGCGCCGGCACGCGCACGAATTCGCGCAAGCCGGATTCGTCTGCCTGGTGCCGGACCTGTTCTGGCGGCAGGAGCCCGGCGTCGAACTCTCCGACCACGATCCGGAGCAGGTGAAAAAGGCTTTCGATCTCTACTACGACTTCGACTACGACCTCGCCGTGCGCGACATGGAGGACACGTGGCATCACCTGCAAAAGCTACCCGAGTGCAACGGCAAGGTCGGCGCGGTCGGCTATTGTCTCGGCGGCAAGCTCTGCTATCTCATGTGCTGCCGCACTGACATCGACTGTGCGGTCGCTTATTACGGCACTTACATCGAGCACCACATTCGCGAAGCCGAGAACCTCCATCGGCCGTTCGTGCTGCACATGGCGCTCAAAGATCGTTGGGTACAGGCGGAGGTGAACGATCTCCTGGAGCGCCGGCTCTCACCCAATCCGCTGGTGACCATTCACAAATATCCGGGCGCGGACCATGCCTTCGCCCGCTATGGCGGCAGGACCTACTCCAAGCCGGAGGCGGAGCGGGCGCTAGGATTGACGATCGACTTTTTCAAACGGCATCTCGGATAGCGTCCCAAGCTCAGCGGTTATTTCCGGCCGAAGCGAAGCTGGGGCGGAACGTCGGCTCAATCGTAGACCGTATCGAGGTAGTGATCGGAATCGACGACGGCCTCGATCACCGTGGGTCCCTTTGCCGCGAGCGCGCTCCTCACCGAGCTCTCGAGCGCATCTGCGCTATTGGCGGCGAGTGCCGGCACGCCGAAGTAGTGCGCTGGCGGCTCGCGATAGGTCTCCGCCTGCAGCTCAGTGCCGTAGAGCGGGAGGTGGCGCCGAATCTGCTTCACCTTGATAAGCGCGAGCCAACGGTCGTCGAGCACCACGATCGGAAGCGTGATGCCGAGCCGCTTGGCGGTTGCAACCTCGCCGCACGTCATCTGGAAGCAGCCGTCGCCGAGCAGACAGACCACCGGCGCCTCGGGGCGCGCAAGCTTGGCCGCGATCGCGCCCGGCAGGCCGAAACCCATGGATGACCAGCCGTTGGTGATGTGGAAAGTTTTCGGCGCGTGCGCGCTCCATTGGCTGGCAATCTGGTGCGTGTGCGCCCCGACGTCGAAGGCGAGCAGCCCCTCGCGCGGCAATGCGCGGCGGACTGCGTCGATGGCCGCGTATGCGGTGAACGTCTTGCCCGCCGGACGCAAGGCAGTTTGGAAAGTGCGGCGATGCTCCGCCAGCATTGCGGAACTCCACCGGTTCGTAGCGGCCGGCATCGCACAGAGCCGCGCCAAGGAGGAATCGAAATCGCCGGTGACCTGATGGATCAGGTTAACCGAAGGGGCGACGTCCACCGGCTCGATATCGATCTGCAGCAGCGGCCGATTGCCGATCCATGCCTCGTATTCCACCTCGACCGTGTCGTAGCCGAGGCCGACGATGAGATCGGCAGAATGCAAGAATCTGCGCTGCACTTGCCGGCAAGCGCGCTCGATGCAGCCGAGCGCGAGTGGATGATCCTCGTCGATCATCCCCTTGGCCATGGTCGTGGTGGCGAACGGTAAATTATGGCGCTCGATCATTGTGCGCAGCGACGACGGATCGGCGAGACGCATCGCCGTCGCGCCCAGAACCGCGATTGGTCGCTCGGCTGCGGCGATCAGTTCTCCCGCTCGGGCGAGCGCGGCGTCCGCCGCGGCGGCGAGCTTTGCAGGTTGCGCCGGCGCCGCGACCTGTTCGTTGGTGGCTGCGAGCGCGACGTCTTCCGGCAGATCGAGATGCACCGGCCCTTTCGGCTCGCTCAGCGCGAGCGCGATCGCCTGCGTCAGCGTCTGCGCAACGCACCCCTGCTCGAGCTTGAGCGTCGCCTTGGTAATCGGCTTGAACAGCGCATGATGGTCGATCCACATCTGAATGCGCCGGCCAAGCTGATCGGTATTGAGGTTGCAGGTGATCGCGATCACGGGCGAGCGATCCAGAAAGGCGCCGCCCACGCCGGTCGCAAGATTGGTGGCGCCGGGGCCTAAGGTGGCGATGCAAAACCCGGGGGTGCCGGTCATCCGGCCGGTAACATCGGCGGCAAATCCGGCCGAGCCTTCGTGCGCGGTGAGGATGAACTCGACACCGCCGCTGCGCATCGCCTCCATCAGCGGCAGCACGTTGCCGCTCGGAATGCCAAAGCCCCGGCTAACCCCATTCGCTTTCAGCGTGGCGATGATCAGATCAGCGTTGTTCATGCCGACAACGAATTGCGAGTCCCGTTTTTCATGCGATGGTTACGCAGGCGCACGCGCGTCGAGTTTCTCCCCAACGCGCAGCGTCGGAACGCCGGGCTCGCCCAAATCCCAGAACAATCCGGCCATCGCGCCGAGTCCCTCGCGTGCGATCGGCGCGAGCAGGTGCTCGTCAGGCGCGTGCTGCGAACATCCGGCATAGGAGTGCGGGATCCAGACGGTGCGCAAGCCGAGCACATCGGCGAAGCTGTCATTGGGCAGCGATCCACCGATATTGGGAAGAATGGTCGGCGCGCGGCCGGTGGTGCGCTCGATCGAGCGGGCGATGAACCCAACCCATGGGTCCTCGGGGTCAAGCCGGCTCGCTTGGAAAAATCCGCCGCCGCCGCGGCGCACCTCGACTTGGGTGAAACCATGGCGGTCGAGGTGGCGGCGCAGCGCCGGAATGATGTCGTCGACATCCGTTCCCACCACATAGCGCAGCTGGCAATGGGCGCGCGCTTGGCCCGGAATGGCGTTGACCGGACGCTCCGGCGTTCCGGTGATAAAGGCCAGCACCTCAAAGCTGTTCTAGCCGAAGACGCGTTCGGCCGGGGTGAGCTCGGCTTCCCCCCAGTCGTAATCGATGCTCGGGCCATTTCCGCCGCCTTCGACCTCGACCCCGGCGAGCACGCGACGCACCGTCGCCGGCAGCGGCGGGCGCCATTCCGGCACACGGATCGTCCCGCGAGCATCGGTGATGCACGCAAGCGCATGCGCGAGAATGATGCCTGGATTGGCGAGGAGACCGCCCCAGTTGCCGGAATGATGGCCGCCCTCGCGCAGATCGACGACGAGCTCGATCGGATGGCTGCCGCGCGCGCCCAGAAAAAGCGTCGGCCGATCGGGTGCGGCGCGCGGGCCGTCGGATGCGATCAGCAGATCGGCGCGCAACAGGTCATCCTTCTGCGCGAGGCAAAGCTCGCGCAGGCCGGCGGAGCCCACTTCCTCTCCCATCTCGATAAGAATTTTCGTGTTGAAGCCGAGCCGGCCGCGCTCGGCCAGGACCACCGCGAGCGCGGCGATGTTGACGCTGTGCTGCCCTTTGTTATCTGCCGTACCGCGACCATACAGGCGCTCACCTTCGATGGTGAGTACCCACGGAGACAGTCCGGCGCGCCACAAATCGTCGAGACCGCGCACGGTGTCGCCGTGGCCGTAGATGAGAACCGTGAACGCGGCGTCCTCCTCCTTGCGCTCGGCCACCAGAAATGGTGGACCCGATGGGTTGTCCAGAATGCGCGAGGTGAATCCGAGCGGAGCGAGGCTCGGCACCATCTCGTCCTCGAGATAGCGCCGCAGCGCGGGAGCGCGTTCCGGCTCCTGGCTGGTGCTAGGGATGGCAACGCGGCGCCGTAAATCGACGAGAAATTCACCGCTATCGAAATAGGTGTGCGCGCGGGCGATGGCGGCGGCGCGGCTCATATCGTCGCTCTTTGCGGCTGCATGCTTGAGCTGGTCGCGGTCGACAATTACCGTCCGCTCGATATTGCATGCGGGCCGATGCCGCGGCAAGGACGAGCGGGAGAGCGCACGTGTTCAAGATCCTGCATCTGCATGAGTGCCCGGTCAGCCCGATGCCGGAAGGACGGGGCGAGCAGATCAAGCTGATCAATGCAAGTCTCGGCACCGAAAAGCTCGACTTGCATTTCAACCGCTTGTTTGCCGGCGGAGTGCCCGGCAAGCGGCATCACCACAGCAAGGCGGATAACGTCTATATCGTCAAACGCGGCGAGGGCACGCTCACGCTTGAAGGCGAGACCTATGTCATCCGCGAGAACGACGTGATCTACATCCCTGCCGGCATGGTCCATTCTCTTACCAACCGTGGCGATAATGTTTTCGAGATTTTCGAAATCTATGCGCCGGCCGGATCGCAGTTCGATGTCGTGCCGGACGAGTGAAGCGCCGGCCTGAACGGCAGAACCGAGAGATGACGAGTACTGGTGGCGTCCTGTTCGTGCCCTACCAAGAGACGCTCGGTTTGCTTGGCGTGGAGGACGCGCTGCGCGTCTGCGAGGAGGTCTACGCCATGCACGCGCGCGGCAGCATCGTGTGGGCATCGCCGGCGAGCTTCAAACTCGACGTGGCGGAGGGATTCAACAACCACTGGCACGTGAAGGCCGCCTTGCTCAAGGAGATCCCTACGACGGGCGTTCGCCTTTACAACTATTACGACGACGGCACGCGCAACACCATCGGCGAGCTCGGCTGCACGCGATATATCGTGCTGTCTGATCCGCACAGCGGCGAGCCGGTGGCGATTGTCGATGAACATTGGAGCTATGCTATCCGCAGCGCGGCGGCCGCGACCCTTGCCTGCAAATGGTTGGCGCCGAGAAGCCCGAAGGTTCTGGGTCTCGTCGGCGTCGGCACGATGGGCACCAATTCGCTGCGGTGTCTTTGCACGATGTACAATTTCGCGGAGATCCGGTGCACCTCGCGCCGCCCCGAGACGCGGGCAGCGTTCGCGCGCAAATGGTCGCAGGCGCTCGCGATCCCTGTCGTGCCCAAGGAGACGGTCGAAGACGTCGTGCGCGGCGCCGATATCGTCGTCGGCGGCACCACCTCGGGTGAAATCGTGAGCCGCGAGTTTTGGCTCAAGCCCGGCTCGACCTTCATCTCGCTGGCGCGACGCGAGCTCGATCCGGCCGGCTGGTCGAAGATGGATAAGGTCGTCATCGACAGCTGGGACTTCAACATGCTGCAACGTGAGTTCAAGCGCACCGTCCAGGCGGGGATGTTCTCGCGCGAGAAGCTATATGCCGAGATTCACGAATTGGTTTCGGGCGCGAAGAAGGGTCGCGAACGCGATGACGAGCGAATTCTCATCCACACCACGGGGCTGGTATCGCAGGACGTCGCGCTCGCCCACTTCTTGTACCGACGCGCCCTCGACAAAGGTTTGGGCCTTTGGCTGCCAAGAAGCCTGCCCCCCTCTCCGGCTTGAGGTAAGGGACGGCGAGATTCGTTTTGGCCGTTGCTCCAAAGCCCCTTGTGGATAACCGGGACAATCGCCCGCTGGGCTGCGGGCGTGGCGCACCGCCCTATACTGGGAGATCCAGCGAATCACTCGGCCGATCTCATGCGCTTTCCGCCTCAATTCCTCGACGAGCTGCGGGCGCGGCTTCCGGTTTCGGAAGTCGTAGGCCGGCGGGTGCGGCTCAAAAAGGCCGGGCGCGAGTGGAAAGGGCTTTCCCCGTTCAACAAGGAGAAGACGCCGTCGTTCTTCGTCAACGACCAGAAAATGGCGTGGTTTGATTTTTCCTCCGGCAAAAATGGCACGATCTTCGACTTCGTGATGATGACCGAAGGGCTCAGCTTCCCCGAGGCGGTCGAGCGGCTGGCCGCGCAAGCCGGCATGCCGCTGCCGAAGATCTCGCCCGAGGAGGAGGCGCGGGATGAGCGGCGCAAAACCCTCAACGACATCGTCGAGCTGGCGGCCAAATTTTTCGAGGACGCGCTCGCCTCGCGGGCGGGTGCAAAAGCGCGTGGTTACCTTGCCGACCGTAGGCTTGATTCCGCGATGCAGGTCAAGTTCCGGATAGGTTATGCACCACCGGAACGGTTTGCCCTCAAGGAACATCTCGGCAACGCCGGAATACCGAGCGCCGACATGATCGAGGCGGGACTGCTCGTCGCTGGCGACGACATTCCGGTTCCCTACGACCGCTTCCGCGACCGGGTGATCTTTCCAATCGCGGATTTGCGCGGTCGCGTCATCGCCTTCGGCGGTCGCGCGCTCGATAAGGAGGCTCAGCCCAAATACCTCAACTCGCCGGAGACGGCGCTCTTCCATAAGGGCGCAACCCTTTACAACGTCGCTGCCGCGCGCATGGCTGCGCACAAGGGCGCGCCGTTGATTGCGGTGGAAGGCTACACCGACGTGATCGCCATGGTCAGCGTTGGCTTCGAAGCGACGGTCGCGCCGCTCGGCACCGCGCTCACCGCCGAGCAACTGGTTCTGCTCTGGAAAATGGCGGACGAGCCCACGCTATGCTTCGACGGCGATGCCGCCGGACGGCGCGCCGCCTATCGCGCGATCGATTTGGCTTTGCCCCTCATCAAACCGGGCAAGAGCTTGAAATTCGCCAGCTTGCCGGAAGGTCACGATCCCGATGATCTCGTGCGCGCTGGGGGCCGCGAGGCGATCAACGAAATCATCTCCGCCGCGCGTCCGCTCGCGCATGTGTTGTGGATGCGAGAAACCGAAGCCGGCAGCTTGGAGACGCCCGAGCGCCGAGCAGCGTTCGAAGCACGGCTTGCCGAGGTGACGGCGATGATCGCCGACGACTCCGTGCGCAAGTATTATCGCCGCGACTTCGGCGATCGGTTGCGGCGGCTGTTCGAGGGCGGCGAGCGAACTACGCGGCAGCGGCTCCCACGCTTCACAAAACGCGAATGGTCGGCGAACACAGGTGGCCGGACCGGGCGCTATGCCCCGCCGGCTGCGCGCAATTCGCTATCCGCTGCGCGCTCACTGGCTGAGCCTTATGTCGCCGCGAGCGCGCAGCTTTCCTCGAGCGCCGTGCATCGCGCGCACCGTGCCGCCATTGCGCCACGGGAGGCGCTTATCTTGCAGGCCGTGATCAATCATCCTTGGCTCTTGCACGAGCATTTAGAGGAATTCGCGGCGGTAGAGCTCCGCCAGGCCGAAGCCGCCAAGCTCAAGAGCGAGCTGATCGATATTTTCGCCCACGGCCGCGCCCCGGACGGGGCCGCCATGGTGGCTGAGCTCGGCCGCCGGGGACTTGCCGACGCGATCGGGCGCATTCACAGCGCGGTCTCCACGCCCTCGGTTTGGGGGGCACGGCTGGAGGCTGCCCCCGACGACGTTTTGACGACATGGAAGCAGCTTGTCGCCTTGCATCGGCAATGGCATTCCTTACTTAAGGAACTCAGAGACGCGGAACAGGCCCTGGGCCAGGATCCCACCGAGGCTAACTATTCCTGGTTGCAGGATGTGAAGGCTCGGCTGGGGCTGGTTGATGGAACCGAGGCGCTGATCGAGGGTTTTGGAGCCTCCTCGGGTCGGGCGGTTCAGTCTCTATGAATGCTGGGAAGCCAAAGGGGTGCCCCGGAGTGGAACCGGAGCTAAGCCTTTGGCTTTCTGTTGTAATGGAGGCTTAATCGGGGCTTAAGCGGGCTCCGGCGAAACTCGGCGGGTGCGAATCGAGGCAGTTGGGGGCGCGGTTAGGCCTGCGCCCGCGAGAAGCGTGCGATTCTTCCCGCATAGGGTAGGGGTAGCGTGATCGGCGTTTCCTTAAACGGGAGCGTCTCCAGGAGAAGACGTATGGCGAGCAAGACCAAGGCAGCGCAAAAAGAGAAAGAAAAGGAGGAGGCGCCGGAAAAGGAGGCGTCCGAGGCGCCGGACACGCCGCTGCCGCTGCTCGATCTCTCCGACGCTGCAGTCAAAAAGCTCATCCGCACGGCCAAGAAGCGCGGCTACGTCACCCATGACCAGATCAACTCGGTATTGCCCTCCGAGGAGGTCAATTCCGAGCAGATCGAAGACGTGCTGGCCATGTTCAGCGAGATGGGCGTGAACGTGGTCGAGACCGAGGAGACGAGCGAAGAGGGCGAGCAGTCGGGCGAAGAGGCCGAGGAGGAGGCCGAGAGCGAAGGCGGCGAGCTCGTGGAGGTGCAGCAGAAGGTCCCGGCCAAGGCCGAGACCAAGGAGCCGACCGAACGCACCGACGATCCAGTGCGCATGTATCTGCGCGAAATGGGCTCGGTCGAGCTGCTCTCGCGCGAAGGCGAGATCGCCATCGCCAAGCGCATCGAGGCCGGCCGAGAAGCGATGATCGCTGGGCTGTGCGAAAGTCCGCTCACCTTTCAAGCCATCATCATTTGGCGCGACGAGCTCAACGAGGGCAAGGTCTTCCTGCGCGACATCATCGATCTTGAAGCGACCTACGCCGGCCCGGACGCCAAAGTGATGCCCGCGCCCGTGATTGGCTCCGATGGGCAACCGATCGGGGCAACAGGGGCCGAGCCGGCTGCCGGCGCCTCTGTGCTGGCGCAAACCCCTGCACCGCCGTCCGCGCCCGCGGCGGCCACCCCGTTCAAGGGAGCGGCGGAGCGCCATAACGGGGAAGAGGGCGAGGGCGCCGAGCCCACGCCGAGCGAAGCGGATTTCGACGACGACGACATGGAGAACTCGCTCTCGCTCGCCGCCATCGAGGCCGAGCTCAAGCCGAAGGTGGTCGAGACGTTTGACAATATCGCCGATGCCTACAAACGGCTGCGGCGCCTGCAGGACCAGGACATCCAGAACAAGTTGCGCAACGATTCGCTCTCGCCCGCGCAGGAGCGCCGGTACAAGAAGCTCAAGGACGAGATCATCAGCGAGGTGAAGTCGCTGCGGCTCAATCAGGCGCGCATCGACGCGCTGGTCGAGCAGCTTTACGACATCAACAAGCGGCTCGTGGGTTACGAGGGCCGCCTGATGCGGCTCGCCGAGAGTCACGGAGTAGTGCGCGAGGATTTTCTCAGGAATTACCAAGGCTCCGAGCTCGATCCGCGCTGGCTCAACCGCGTGTCCAAACTGAGCGCGAAGGGCTGGAAGAGCCTCGTCGCCAGAGACAAGGATAAGGTCAAGCAGCACCGCCACGAGATCCAGATGCTCGCTGGTGAGACCGGGCTCGAGATCGGCGAGTTCCGCAAGATCGTGCAGATGGTGCAGAAGGGCGAGCGCGAGGCGCGTCAGGCCAAGAAGGAGATGGTGGAGGCGAACCTGCGCCTCGTCATCTCGATCGCCAAGAAATACACCAATCGCGGCCTGCAGTTCCTCGACCTGATTCAGGAAGGCAATATCGGGCTGATGAAGGCGGTCGATAAATTCGAGTATCGCCGCGGCTATAAGTTCTCGACCTATGCCACGTGGTGGATCAGGCAGGCGATCACGCGCTCAATCGCCGATCAGGCGCGCACCATTCGCATTCCCGTGCATATGATCGAGACGATCAACAAGATCGTGCGCACGTCGCGGCAGATGCTCAACGAGATCGGGCGCGAGCCTACGCCCGAGGAGCTGGCCGAAAAGCTCGGCATGCCGCTGGAGAAGGTGCGCAAGGTGCTCAAGATCGCCAAGGAGCCGTTGTCGCTCGAAACGCCGATCGGCGACGAAGAGGATTCTCACCTCGGCGACTTCATCGAGGACAAGAACGCAATCCTGCCGATCGATGCCGCGATACAATCCAATTTGCGCGAAACCACGACCCGCGTCCTGGCGTCACTGACGCCGCGCGAAGAGCGTGTGTTGCGCATGCGCTTTGGCATCGGCATGAACACCGACCACACGCTGGAAGAGGTCGGCCAGCAGTTCTCGGTGACGCGCGAGCGCATCCGCCAGATCGAGGCCAAGGCGCTGCGCAAGCTCAAGCATCCGAGCCGGTCGCGGAAGCTGCGCAGCTTCTTGGACAACTGACGCCCCACGGCCCTTTGCGATCCGTCGATCGAGGAAAGCTGCGTTTTGAGCGCAAGCGCAGCTTTTGAATCGCGCATTCCTCGACATTGCTGAATTCAGCGCGTGCGAGGTTCGCTTAGCGCGCCAAACGGTCTTGCCTCCTCGAAGGCCCGGCTTGCGCGCAGAACAAGCGCGTCCGCACCGATCGCGCCGACGATTTGCAGGCCCATGGGGAGCCCCTCGCGCGTCAGGCCGCAGGGAATGGAGGCGGCCGGCTGCTGCGTCAGGTTGAATGGATAAGAGAAAGGCGACCAATCCGTCCACGCCTCGCCCGACTCTCCTGGTGGCGGGACCACGTGACCGACGTCGAACGCGGGCAGTGGCATGGTCGGCGTCAACAGCAGGTCAAAGCGTTCGAAGAACCGGGCACACGCAAGATGCAGCTCCGCACGCTTGAGCTGCGCGCGGATATAGTCAGCAACGGATGTCTTGAGCCCCTGCGCCGCGGCAGCGGCAAGAGCCGGCTCGGCCTCGTCGCGAACCCTCTCGCCATAGGATTGCAAAAGCGTCGCGAACGAGGACCACCACAAGGTATTCCAGGTCGCGATCGGGTCGCCGTCAATCTCCGGATCGGTTTCATCAATGTGAGCGCCAAGCGCCGTGAACACCTGCACCGCTGCCGTCACCGCCGCCTCGACTTCCGGGTCGATGCGCGTGGCGTATCCAAGGCGCGGTGAGTATGCGATCCGCATGCCTCGCACGCCGTCGTCGAGACCGATGCGGAAATCGGGCGCAGGTGACGTCCAGGCATAGACATCGCGTATGTCCGGAGCAGCGATGATGGTGAGAGCGATCGCCGCATCGGCCACCGATCGCGTGAGACAGCCGACATGCGCAAGCGTTCCGAGCGGTGAGGCAGGCCACGCCGGCACGCGTGCGCGCGTCGGCTTGATACCGTAGCTGCCGGCGAATGCGGCGGGGATGCGGATCGATCCGCCGCCGTCGGTTCCGAGGTGGATGTTGCCCATGCCGAGAACGACGGCCGCCACGGCACCGCCCGAGGAGCCTCCGGGCGTTTTGCGCGTGTCCCAGGGATTGCGCGTCACCCCGGTCAATGGGCTATCGGTGACGGCTTTCCAGCCGAACTCGGGCATTGTCGTCTTGCCGATGATGATCGCGCCTTGCTCGCGCAATCGGGCAACCGCCGGCGCATCGTGGCTTACCAGCGCGTCCGAAGTGAGCTTCGATCCAAAACGGGCCGGCATGCCGGCGACGAGCACATTGTCTTTGACGCCGACCGGCACGCCATCGATCAGTCCCCTGGGCGCGCCAGCCATCCAGCGCGCCTCGGAATCGCTCGCGCCTCTCAGGGCGGCATCGCGATCCACCCAGCAATAGGCGTTCACAATGCTGTTGTGCCGATCGATTTGATCGAGCACGGCACGAACCATCTCTACTGGCGAGAGATCCTTGCGCCGATAGCGAGCGAGCAATTCGGCAACCGACAAGAAGGCGGTGGCATCCTTTGGCGCTTCGGTTATGATGCGAGCTCCTCCGTTCGTATCAGATCATATCCCACGAATAGCACAGTGTAGCCACGGTGCTGCGGCTTGAAGGTAAGTCCGCTCCGGACGAGGAGGAGGCCATGACAAGCCGCCGGCAATTCCTGAAGCTGACGCTTGGGCTTCCTTTGTCCTCGGGAGGACTTTGGCTTGGGTGGGATCGGCTGCGGGCGCAAGAACCCTGGCCGACGCGTACGATTACGCTCGTGGTCCCGTTTCCGCCCGGCGGTGTTGCCGACTTCGCGGCTCGCCCCCTCGCCGCCCATTTGTCCCAAACGTTGGGACAGAAGGTCGTGATCGAGAACAAGGGTGGAGCAGGAGGCGGCATCGGGCATGCTGTCGTCGCGCGCGCGGAGCCCGACGGTTACACGATCATGACGGCACTGCCTTCGCTTGCCGTCATTCCCGAAGGCAACCGGCTGCAGGGCAAGCCGGTGCCCTATGAGATGGATCAATTCGTGCCGCTTGCGCGCATGTTGGCTGACCCGCCAATCCTGGCGGTGAGAAACGCATCCCCGTGGAATTCATTGGACGAGTTCATCGCGGCGGTTCGAGCAAACCCCGCCCGCATACCCTATGGTACGTCCGGGCATCTGGGCACCGTCCATCTGGCGATGGAAATGTTTCTCAATGCGGCTCAGCTCAAGATGGTGCACGTGCCGTATCAGGGCGGCGGCCCTTCGTTCAACGCGCTCCTGTCGGACCAAGTGCCAGTGGTTCCGACGCTGGAGTCGACCGCCAAAGGCCAGATCGATGCCGGAAACATCCGCATCCTGGCGCAATGGGGCACCGAACGGCTGCCGAGCTTTCCGCACGCGCCGACGCTGCAGGAGGCCGGATATCAGGAGGTCGTCTATATCCTTTGGACCGGGGTGTTTGCGCCGAAGAATACGCCGGCGCACGTGACGGGCTTTCTGCGCGACGCGATCCGCCTGTTCATGCAGGATCAAGCCGTCATCGAGCGTTTCGCAAAAGCTGGAAGCCAGGTCTCCTATCTTGATGGGCCGGAATTCGCGCGGTTTCTGGAGGCCGACACCGATCGCCTGCTCAAGGTGGTGCGCAAGATTGGCCTGTCGTAGCGCCAAGCGCACGCTCTGAAAAAATTTCGCCCGGCAGAGCCGGGCGAAATCGTTTTGGTAATGAATCGGCGAGGCGTCTTAGACGCACCACCTGCGGCCATAGAGCGCCTGCAGCTTTGCCGATGCCTCAGGATAAGAGTTGGCGTATGCTACTGCTTGCCACCCGGGGCCCCAGGGGCCGTTAATGTCGTTGCGCCAAATCTTGCAGTCACCATAGGCCCAGCGCACCACAACCCACGGCGGCTGTACCACCCGGGCATCCGCCGCCGGAATGACGGCGAGTGCGAGCAAGACCGTGGCGAGGGCGAGCGTTACGCGTTTCATCGGAAATCTCCCATGCAATCATTGCGAGCGTCGGAAAGAATCCACCGACAGGCGCGAATATAGTTGGCGCGGCAAATTATGCCAGGGAACCGACGGGGCTCCTGCTGCGGATGGTATCGTCCAACCATTTCCACTCTCGTCGACGGCCGAGCCGGCAACGACGTCTCGCGAGTCATCCTCAAGCTATCCCTGGGGCCGAAATCCGAAGGTGCGCTCGAAGCGTTCGGCGTAGGCCGGCCAGACCTGCGGATTGACGATCCGCGGCGGGCGTTTCCCGTCGAGCGTCATGACGAGCTGCTCGGCGGCGATGCGGCCCATATTCGCGCGCGCCTCCCGTGTCATGCCCGCGGTGTGCGGCGTCGCGATCACGTTTTCGAACTCCAGGAGCGGATGGTCGGCCGCGGGCGGCTCCTTGTCCCACACGTCGACGCCGGCGCCTGCAATTTTTTTCGACCGCAGCGCCTCGGCGAGCGCCCGCTCATCGTGGATGAAGCCACGCGCCGTGGTGATGAAATAGGCGTGCGGCTGCATCAGCGCGAACTCGCGCGTGCCGATCATGCCGCGCGTTTCCTCATCGAGCGGGCAGTTGATCGACACGAAATCGGCGCGGCGCAACAGCTCGTCGAGGCTGACTTTGATCGCGCCTCGCGCGGCGATCGTTTTCTCCTCGAGATAAGGATCGCAGGCGATGACCTGCATGCCCAACAGCCCGCGGCAAAGCTCGGCGATGCGACGCCCGACATTGCCGATGCCGACGATGCCGATGGTGCGCCCTTTGAGATCGCTGCCCATGAAGGCATTGCGATCCCGCATCGTGCCGCGCCGCAAGGCGTGGTTGGTCTGCACGATCTGCTTCGAGAGCGCGAGGACCATGGCAAGGACGTGTGCCGCCACCGCCTCGGCGTTGCCGCCGGTCTGGTTGACGACGAGCACGCCCGCCTCGGTGCAATCCTTGACATCGACGGTGTCGAAACCGGCGCCGTTGGTGGAGACGACAAGCAGGTTGGGCATGCGCGCCAGCAATTCGCCTCGGGCATAGAAGCGCGGATTGAGCTCGTCGCGTGACGAGCCGATCTGATAGGCGTGCGCGGCCGCCAGAATAGGCGCCGCAGCGTTGTCGGCGGTCCCGTTCTCGAGCTTGTCGAGCCGTATTTCGGGCCGCTGCGCTATGATTTCGAAATAACAGGGATGCGCGACATAGCGTACATAGAAGACGCGCTTCACGTTCTCTTTCATTGTTTTTTGAAGTCCCTTGCCGCCGTTGGTGACTGTAGACGCGCGACCGCTTACGCGCGCTTGAACGCGGGCATGACGTCTTTCGCGAACCAGGTGAGCTGCTCTTTGAATTCCTTGGGTGGCATGCCCTCGGCCCAATGGATCATGAAGTTTTCGAGCCCAGGATATTTGTCAGCCACCGATTTGATGCCGTCGATGACATGGCCCGGTGGGCCGCAGAACCACGCCTTTTGCGCCACGCCGTCGCGCAGCGAGGGCACGCCGGCCGGCGCTCCGGGCGTGCCCCAGGTGCGTCCGTGCTCGTCGGCGTAGCGCACGAACCCAAATGGCGCAAACCATTTGAACCGTTCGTCGTGCGCAGGCTCGAGCCGGCGGACCGCTTCCTCTTCGGTGTCGGCAAGGTATATGCCGGCTCCCCAGATCATGTCTTCGCCGAGCTTTTTGCGGCGACCTTGCCGTTCGCATGCGTCGTGATACGCGCGCACGACGTCGTCCAAGATCTTCTGACCGTTGAGGGTGACCATCGCCTTGAGCCCGTAGCGCGCCATGAGTTCGATGGTCTTGCCGCTGGCGATCGGCATCCAGATGTCGACCGGCAAATGCTTGGGCCGGGGTACCACGGTGATGTCCTTGAGCCCGTAGCCGCGATATTCGACCGGCGGCGGACACTCGTAGTACTTGCCTTTGTGATGGAAGGCATCTTCGTTAAAGCATTTGAGAAGGAGCTCCAGCTGCTCCTCGAACAATTCGCGATTGGCTTGCGCGTCGAGGAGCGGTGAGCCGAAAGTTTCCACCTCGCGCGTATGATAGCCGCGACCGATCCCCATGATGATGCGCCCGTCGGTGACGATGTCCGCCATCGCGTAGTCCTCGGCAAGGCGGATCGGGTGCCACATCGGCAGAACATTGAAGGCGCAACCGAACTTGAGCCGCTGGGTTTGCGTGGCGAGCCACAATCCGAGCTGGATCAGGTTGGGCAGGCACTCGTAACCCTCGCGTTGGAAGTGATGCTCGGCCGTCCACAACACGTCATAGCCGAGGCCGTCCATCAATTGTGCGATGTCGCGCGCCGTGGCGAAGACCTCCCGCAACCGTTCGGCGGAGTAGCGTCGTTCATTAGCGGGCGTGCCGGACCGGCCGATGTTGTCGAGCTCGATCTGTCCGACATAGAGCACGTGGAAGTTTCTGATCATCGCTCTAATCCCGCCATTTGATCGAGCACCCCATGCTTGCGGTCTGCTCCAGCGGGCCACGGCCGGTCTCTGCCACTTGCGTCATCGCCTCGAACAGCTCGCGTCGCGCGCCCGGCACGAGGCGCGTACGCGAGGCGTCGAGCCGGCCACGATATTGCAGCTCGTCATTGCTGTTGAATCCGAAGAAATCGGGAGTGCATTGCGCGGCGTAAGCGCGCGCGACCTCTTGCGTCTCGTCGATTACGTAGGGGAAGGCGAAGTTGTGCTCCTGCGCGAACCGCTTCATGTTGTCGAAGGAGTCCTCGGGATAAGATTTGGTGTCGTTGGCCATGATCGCGATCGTGCCGATACCGATGTCTTTGAGCGCATTCGCTTCCGTCACCAAGCGCTCGATCACCGCCCGCACATAAGGACAATGATTGCAGATGAAGACGATGAGGGTGCCCTTGCGACCGCGCACGTCGGCGAGCGTATAGGTCTTGCTGTCCACGCCTTTGAGCTTGAAGTCGCGCGCCCTCCAGCCGAAGTTGCAGATGCTTGCCGCGCTTAACGCCATCGCACCTCTCCAGGAATATCCGGATCACCTCACCTGCGCTGAGGTCACATGCGGGGCAATGACGGATCAGCGCATATCGCCTAAGCCAGACCCTCGACGATGCGCAGGTCGCGATCGGCTGCTTTGCCGAACACTTTCAGCGCCGCCTGATAGCCCTCGCTATCATGCGCGGCCACGGCTTTATCGATGCTGTCGAACTCGATTACGACCACACGCTGGGCAACTCCCGACTCATAGGCTTTGGCGGCGTTGCCGCGCGCCAGAAAACGCCCGCCGGCGGCGGCGATTGCAGGTCCCGCGAGCTTGGCGTAGGCCGCCAACGCATCCGGATTGGAAATTGATCGATAGAACGCGATCCAATACGCTTTTGCCATTGTGACCTCCCTTGCCGCTCATACCGTTTGCGCTTGAACGCGGGAGCTTAGCGGATCGCGGCGATGCTCACAAAGGCCGCCGCGTGTCACCGAAAGCGAGTGGGAACCGCTGTCAGGCCGTTAGGCACAGCAACGTTCAACCGAGCAGACGCAATGTCCGGCATCGCGCATTGCCGGCGCGGCCGTTTCTTTTTGCGCTGGCCGCGCTAGGATTGCCACAACGGGGCTCGTGGAGTTGCGCATGAAAACTCTCCTGGCATTGATCGGAGTTCTCGCCATACTCGCGGCGATCGCCGCCGCGGTGTTTTTCTTCGGCGGTTTCTACAGCGTTGCTGCGACAGTCGACGATCCGCCCTCGGTCAAATGGGCGCTCGCCCAGATCCGCTTGGCTTCGATCAGGCGCCATGCGACGGAGATGCCTTCAGGATCGCTCGAGGATCCTTCGATGGTGCAGGCCGGCGCGCGTGCGTTTTCCGAGCGCGGCTGCGTCAATTGCCACGGCGCGCCCGGCGTCAATTGGGCCAAATTCTCCGAAGGCCTGCGTCCCGATCCGCCCGATCTCAAGGACCTCGTCAACGATCGCAGGCCGCAAGATCTGTTCTGGGTCGTCAGGAACGGCATTCACATGACCGGCATGCCGAGTTTCGGTCTGGTCGAGGTGCCGGACCAGGAAATCTGGACAATCGTCGCCTTCCTCAAGAAATTGCCGAATGTGTCGGAGGCGGATTTTAAGGCGTGGTCCGGCAAACCTTGAGCGCGCGCGTTCCGCCTCAAGCGATCTCGACGATCTCGGCCTGCGAGTTCGCGACCTCTACCGTGTCGCCGACTTCTTTTCCGAACAACGCGCGCGCCAGCGGCGAGACGTGCGAGAGTGTCCCGTGCGCAGGATCGGCCTCGTCCTCGCCGACGATGCGGAAGGTCTGACGGCGGCCGCCGTCGCGCACAATGCTCACTGTCGCGCCGAAATGCACTTTGCTGCGATCGCTGGGTTCAGGGACGAGCTGCGCGCTCGCTCGCCGGGCGGTCCAGTAGCGCAGGTCGCGCGCCGCGCGCGCCAGCGCGGCGCGGTCGTTCGCTGCGTGCGCGGCGGCGTGCTCTTGCTGCAGGCGCGCAACCTCGGCCTCGATGCGCGCAAGCCCCTCGGCAGTCACGAGATTGGGATGCGGAGAAATGGGCCGATCTGGCAACTCCTCGACCGCGTCCTCCAAGTCTTTGACGAATGCTCTACTCATGATCACGCGTTCTTTTTGATCACGTTTCTGACCTCTAGTTATCCGGGCCGGGTGAGCTGGCTTGCTGCTGCTAAATATGGGATATCGAGAGCCATATGGGAACGCTCCATGCCGGAACTCAATGCCCGCCGGGGAGCGCGATTAGCCTGGAACTATTCCACTAGGAAAAAGTTCAATTTAATCGGGTGCCATCGACACCGGCGATTTTGACGCTGGCGCTGGCAATGCGGGCGATTCGGGAGGATTCGATGCGCAAGGCGTGGATCACCGCTGGGCTCGCATTGATGTTGTCGTGCCTCGGCTCGGCCGTGCCGGCGCAGACAACGCCGCAACAGCCGCAAGATGTGCTGGCGCCTGCGCCGAAGCTCAACCTGACGCTGGAGCAGCGTCATACCATCAGGGAACTCGTCAAAGACATGAAGGCCGATGCCGCCGACGTCAAGACAGAAATTGGCGATCCCATCCCCCAAGGCATCAACCCGCGGCCGATGCCGAGCGACGTGGCTCAGAAAGTGCCGCAGGTGAAGAGCCACAGATTCTTCCTCACCGCGCAGCAAATCGTGATCGTCGACCCCAAGGACAACAAGGTCGCCGACGTCATCAAACTCGGCACGGATTGAGCTGCCGTCACGAGCGGCCGTTCAGAGCCTCTCGCCTATTCCGCCTTTCCGCGCGTGAGATAACGCTTGGGCAGCATCACGTGGATGCCTTTGTTGCCGTTGACCACCTGCGTCACCCGCACATCGGCGGCGAGGCTCGCCAATGAATAAGCTTGATAGCGGTCGAGGCCCGTACGCGTGCAAATGAGGTCGAGCATCTGTCGCAGCGCAATCACGACGCAATCGTCGAGATCGGGGTCGAATGCCATCGTGATCACGTGCATCGGCGTTTCGGCCATCGGCCATTCAAGCCGCATGTCGTCGCGCAGCGTAAGCCGGAAGGTGCCGGTCAATCCCGTCTCAACGGCCGTGACACACACCTCGCCGTCGCCCTGAACGCCGTGCCCATCGCCAACGGAGAACAGCGCACCGGGAACGAAGATGGGCAGATAAAGCGTGGTGCCGGCGACGAGCTCTTTGTTATCGAGATTGCCGCCGTTCTTGCGCGGGGGCGCGGTCGAGATCATGCCCCAGGCGGGCGGGGGCGCGGTGCCCATCACGCCGAAAAACGGCGCCAGCGGAACCTCCTGGCCCCACGGGAGCCGCCAGCACTTGCGCGCGCGGTCGAGCACGATGTGGATGTGGCGGTTCTCGGCGAAATCGTCGGGCAAAGCGCCGGCGAGCGGGCGCACGGAGTTGTAGCCCCAGTCGTAGAACACCTCGATCGACTCGATGTCGACCTGGAGCACTTGCCCGGGTTGCGCGCCCTTTATCGCAACCGGTCCGGTCAGGATATGCGGCCCCAGCTGGCGCGCCACCTTTTGATGAATGGCGGGAAGCGCGGGCGGCACTTTGAGCGGCGCCGCCGGCATCAGCTCGGGGCCGCCCGAAACGCTGGAGATGGTCAATCGCTCGCCGCTGTCGATAGTCACTCGCGGCGGCAGCCGAGCGTCGAAATATCCCCAATGCACATTGTCGGGCCCGGGTTCGAGATGAATCGGCATCGCTATTGTCCTCGGCAGAGTGTCACAGCGCAGCGATGGTCTTGACCTCGAGGAGGAACGGCTCCTGGACGAGGCGGTCGACGATCAGCAGCGTATTGGGCGGATAGGCGCCGCGCGGAAACAGTCGGGGAAAGTCACGCAGCCGATAGGCCATGAACTTCGCGATGTCCTGCGAATGGATGAGGTAGGTCGTGAACTCGACCACGTCGGCAAAACTTGCGCCCTGCGATTTGAGCGCCGCCTCGATATTGCTGAAGACCTGCCGGCACTGTGCATCGAAATCGTCCGCGCCGACGACCTTGCCGCTGGAATCGGTTGCCACCTGCCCGGCGATGAACAGTAACTCGGATGCCTTGATGCGCGCGATCTGCGAATATTGACCAAGCGGCTTCCCCAGCGCGTCGGGGTTAGCGATCGTAATTTCCGACATAGTGACTCCTCGTCGCGTTGTGGATAGAATCTCACGCAGTAGAAATGACCGGCAGCAAGAGGTGCGAGGGATGCTCGGGATCATGATAGATCTTGTGCAGCACGGTCTTGCTGCTGCAGATGTGGTAGGGAATGTATTCCACATTCGTGGCGCCGCCGACGCCGGTTGCGATGTCGAGGCTCGCAATTTCAACGCAGATACGGTGGCCCCGTTTGAACTCATTCGCGGTGGCCATGATCTCGATAGCGTATTCGTTGATCTCGCCGGGGACGACCGGTTTGCGAGCCGCGCGCGTGAGCGGATGCCACGGCCGGCCGGGCAGCGATCGTGTCGGGTCGATCGCGCGGTGGGACGCCTTGAGCCAGCCGCGCGTGAGCTCGCGTTCGGGCAGCTCTGAGATGTCGCGCTCGCCGTCGCGCGCGGTCTGCACGCCCACGTCCGGACCGACGTCCTTGAGGATGACGATCCAGTTGGTGTCGTCCTGGTCGATCGCCGCGTAGAGATGAAGCACGCTCGGGCCGGCGATGGTGACATCTTGCGCCAACGGCTCGCTCAGATAGCGCAGCTTTGCAATGCGGTTCGTTTGGCTTGCCGGCATTTGTGCGAAGGCATCTGGCGCCTGGTAATCGTCTGCGCTCGACGGCACAAAGGGCTCGCTGCTGAGCCGCTCCCAGCCGCGCAGATAAAACTTGATCCACTGTGTCTCCGGCGGCGGCCAATCGCTGGCGCTGCGCCATTCATTGGCGCCCATCACCCAGAATCGCACCGGCGGCTCGTTTAAAATTGCGGTGTCGATTCCTTTGAGCCACTGGTCGTACCAGCGCAGCATTTCGTTGTGGAACGCCTTGACCGGCCGGTCGAGATGGGCAGGGCCGGCAAGGAGCAGCCTCTTGTGCGCAGCCTTGAGGTTGCGAAACCAGTTCTGCGCCCCGTTGAGATGCGTCTTATACGTGTAGCCGTACCAGCCCGAGCCGGTGTAGGTCGGCACGTTTATGTTCGAGAATTCCGCTTCGCTCTTTTCGACCGCCTCTCCCTTGTCGTACGGATCGATGAGAATGTCGAAAAAGACCGGAAAGTGTTGGCCCTTGAGCGCCAGCACGTTGTAGACGTGCGGATACATCTTGTAATCGGGATTGGCGATCGCCTCCTGCCACAACTTTTCCCGTTCGGGCGGCAACGGCTTCGGTTGTCCTTTGTGTTGATGGGCCGAGGCATAAACCTGCAGCAGAAAGCGAAAGAGATGGATCACGCCGCCGGGATATTCGTCCCGGAAGCCGCCGGCTTCGCCATAGGCGCCGCGCGGATCGAATGGGAAAATCGCTTTCAGATGCGGCGGGTTGAGCTTCGCAGCCATGAACTGCTCGGCGCCGAAGCCGGAAATGCCGACCATGCCGACATTGCCGTCGCACCACGGCTGCGCCGCGATCCATTCGATGAGGTCATAGCTGTCGAAGGCGCGCGAGCCGCCGCTCTCCGATTTGCCGATGCCGCGCGGATTGCCGATCACGTGCACGTAGCCGCGAGAGACGAAAAAGCGCGTGTCACCGGCCTCGGCCGGGCCGGTCCACAACATCGACCACGCGGGATGCGTCAACGAAGCCTGAGCGGGTTCCGGCCCCTGCAGGTCCTTGTTGTGGATCGAGAAGGCGAGCAGCGCCGGTAGCCTGTCCGCCGTTTCGGGACGATAGATGTCGATCGCAATCTTGACGCCGTCGCGCATCGGCACGAGCACGTCCTTCTCCGCGATCATGCCGGAATAGGTCGGTGCACGATCATAATCGACCGGCGCGCGATGGCTGGACAGCGCGAGACGCAAGGCCGTTGGTTGCGACATTTCCTCCCCGCGATCCGAGCCGGCAGGCTCGTGATCTTCGAGCCTTGGCTGCAATCCCGCAAGACGCAATTCGAAAAGCGGCCGCTATTGGTCGGGGCGCGCAGCAGCTATGCACGAGAGCGGCCAACTTTGCGTCAAATCGGAGTTGCTCGGACTCGAGCGGCTTGGCAAGGAAGGCGCGAGAGGACGCCGATCAAAAGAAGCGGCGGGGAAAACGCCCACAGCATGCCAATATTCCGAACGGTTCACGCCGGCGTCGAAACGCCTTACGCCTGGCTGCGGTTGACTGCCGCCGTGGTGCTCTCCAGCATCGGAAGCGTCGGCACGTGGTCGGTGCCAGTCGTGCTGGCCCCAGTTCAGGCGGCGTTCGGCGTCGCCCGCGGCGACGCTTCGCTGCCGTTCACCCTTGCGATGATCGGCTTTGCGTTGGGCGGTGTGGTGATGGGGAAACTCACCGACCGATTCGGCGTCCTGGCCCCCGTGCTGTGCGGCGTGAGCGCGCTCGGCACCGGCTACATCACCGCCGGATTTGCCCCCAATCTCATCCTGTTTGCGCTCGCGCACCTCCTGATCGGGGTCGGCACCTCCGCGACCTTCGGTCCGTTGATGGCGGATGCATCGCAATGGTTCACCCGTCACCGCGGTATTGCTGTCGCCATTGTGTCCAGCGGCAACTATATCGGCGGCGCAATCTGGCCGCCGCTGCTGCAGCATTTGGTCACCGCGGAGGGCTGGCGGGCGACCCACATCGGGATCGGCGCGTTGTGTCCGCTCCTCATGCTGCTGTTTTTGCCGATGCTGCGACGACGCGCCCCGAGCGATGGTGGTGCAGTGGCGGATGCATTGATCGCAGCGGCGCAGCGTGGGCCGGAGCTCTCCGCCAACGCGCTGCAGGCGGTGTTGTGCGTCGCGGGTGTCGCCTGTTGCGTGGCGATGGCGATGCCGCAAGTCCATATCGTCGCCTACTGCGGGGATCTCGGCTACGGCGTTGCCCGCGGCGCCGAGATGCTGTCGTTGATGCTGGGCTTCGGCATCTTCAGCCGCATCGGGTCGGGTTTTGTCGCCGATCGCATCGGTGGCGTGGCGACGCTCGTTCTGGGCTCCGCGCTGCAGGGCGTAGCGCTGTTACTTTATCTTCTCTTCGATGGCTTGGCGTCGCTCTACGTGGTTTCGGCGCTGTTCGGCCTGTTCCAGGGTGGGATCGTGCCGATGTATGCCATCATCGTGCGCCAGTATTTCTCGCCACAGGAGGCAGGCACCCGCCTTGGCATCGTGCTGATGGCGACGCTATTCGGCATGGCGCTCGGCGGCTGGATGTCCGGCGCACTGTTCGATGTGACCGGCTCTTATCGCGCCGCCTTTGTCAACGGTCTGATCTGGAACCTGCTGAACGTCTCCATTGCGCTGTGGCTGCTCATGCGCGCCGCAAGCGGGCGGCGCGCTGACGAGGCGGCGCTAGTCTTTGCTCGCCACGGCGGGAACGGGCGCCGCTGACTACGCGATCGCCGATGCATTCATGATTATCAACACAACGACGCGCTCCCGGCGCCGAAAAGAAGCCTACGTTCGAGTGGAAGCCGGATGCCGCGCGGTGGGCGAGTTTCATTAGAGACCATCGCTGATGGTCTGCCGCGCAAGCCTATCCCATTTCAAGCCATCTGTACGGCCCCCATCCGGGTGTCCCGCCAACGCCATCGATGTGCTATGCGGGCGTCAGGAAAAAGCAAAGACGGCACACGGATGAGCCCACGGCACATTCTGGTCACCGGCGGCAGCGGCTTTCTCGGTTCGGCCCTGGTCAAGGCGCTGGTGCGTGGGGGCGAGACATTGCGGGTGTTCGACGACAATTCTCGCGGAGCCCCGCGCCGGCTGCAGGAGGTCGCTCACGACGTCGAGTTCGTCAGAGGCGATATCCGCGACGCCGCGGCGGTCGATGCCGCCATGCGCGGCATCGACGAGGTGCACCATCTCGCCTTCATCAATGGCACGGCGACATTCTACAGCGCCCCCGATGTCGTGCTCGACGTCGGCGTCAAAGGCATCGTCAACGTCATCGACGGCTGCCGCCATCACGGCATCGGGCGGCTGATCCTCGCCTCGAGCTCCGAAGTCTACCAGTCGCCGCCGCGCGTGCCGACCGACGAAAGCGCGCCGCTCGTGGTTCCCGATCCGCTCAATCCGCGCCTCTCCTATGGCGCCGGCAAGATCATCAGCGAGATGATGGTCATCAACCACGGCCGCAAGCACTTCGAACGGGTGCTGATCTTTCGGCCACATAATGTTTATGGCCCAGATATGGGATTCGATCACGTGATCCCCCAGTTCGCCGTGCGGCTCAAACGCGCGACGAGCAAGCATGCGAGCGGCGCAGTGCCGTTCCCGATCCAGGGGAGCGGCGCGGAGACGCGCAGTTTTTGCCACGTCGACGATCTGGTACGGGGCGTCATGATCATTCGGGAAAAAGGCGAGCACCTCGGCATCTATCACGTCGGCACCGCGGAAGAGGTCAGGATCGCCGACCTCGCCCGCCGCATCGCCAAAATTGCAGGACGCGACATCGTGCTCGGACCCTCGGCCGTACTCGAGGGCAGCACGCAGCGCCGCTGCCCCGATATCTCGAAGCTCGCCGCGCTCGGCTATAGACCCCGCGTTGCGCTCGACGAAGGATTGCCGCCGACGGTCAAATGGTACTGGGATCACGCGAGCATGGCGCCGGCGGCATGAGCGGCAAGGAGATGCAATTGGCTCCCGCAGAAATCGCCCGCGCCGCCGGCAGCGGAGCAAGCGTTCCGGTGGAGTCCTGCCAGGTCTGTGGCCATGCGCCGCTCGCCAAGGTGCTCTCGCTCGGCTACATGCCGCCCGTGAATCAGATGGTTGCCATTGGCGAGGTGCCGCGGCAGCAGCCCTGGTTCCCAACCGATCTTCTGCATTGCGCCAAGTGCGAGCTGGTGCAGCTCGGCTTAGCGGTCGATCCCGTCATCATCTTCCCGCCCGAGTATCCCTACACCAGCGGTACCACCAAACTGCTGCGCGATAATTTTGCCGAGCTTTATTCCGAAGCATCGGCAATGCTCGAGCTCAAACCGCAGGACCTGGTCATCGACATCGGCTCGAATGACGGCACGCTGCTCTCCAACTTCAAGAGTCACCGTGTCCTCGGCATCGAGCCGACCGAGGTCGGCAAGATCGCCAACAGCCGCGGCATTCCGACCCTGATGCGCTACTTCACCCCGGCGGTGGCGGCCGAGGTCAAGCGCGAGCACGGGGAGGCGCGCGTCGTGACGGCTGCGAATTGCTTCGCGCATATCGAGGACGTGCATTCTGTCGTCGAAGCCATTCTCGATCTACTTGGGCCGGACGGCGTGTTCATCTCCGAGTCGCACTACCTCATTGGCTTGCTGGAAAAGCTGCAATACGACACCATCTATCACGAGCACCTGCGTTACTACTCGCTTACGAGCCTCGCCAACCTTCTCAAGATGCACGGGCTCGAAGTCTTTCACGCGCGCTCCATTCCGACCCATGGCGGATCGATCCGCGTCTATGCGGGCCGGCAGGGCACGCGGCCCGTCAACGGCAGTGTCGCGAAAATGCTTGCCGCGGAGCCGCGCGGGGAGACGATGCTCGCGCGGCTGAAAGCCTTTCGCAACGATGTGATGCTCTCGAAGCTGAGACTTTTGGCCATGATCCGCGACCTCAAGGAGAAGGGCGCCCGGATCTGTGGGATCAGCGCGCCCTCGCGCGCCTCAACGCTGGTCAATTATCTCGGGCTGGACGAGGCCATCGTCGACTACGTTTGCGAGATTGCGGGCTCGCTCAAGGTTGGCAAATGCATGCCGGGAACGGGCATCCCGGTGGTGGAGGAAAGCCGGCTGTTTTCCGACCAGCCCGAATGCGCCATCATTTTCTCCTGGCACATTGCCGACGAGCTTGCGCCGAAGCTGCGGCAGAAAGGCTATCGAGGCAAGCTCATCACGCCCTTGCCGGTTCCACGCGAGCTTTAACCCTGGGCGCGCGAAGCCTTTGTATTGCAACGCGTGCTGGGCTATCACTCGCAAAAATCGCCGCCACTTTCTCTTGGCGCCGAGCCTTGGAGCATGTGCGTGAATATTGCCGCCAGCGAGCCAACTGCCGCGATGCCGGCGCGCCTCGATGCCGGCGATCTGACCGTTGTCGGAGGCGCGGGTCACGTTGGTATCCCGCTCGTGCTGGCGTTCGCGGAAGTCGGCTATCGCGTTAACGTGCACGATATCAATCGAGCCGCGCTCACCACCCTGCAATCGGGGCGCCTGCCGTTCATCGAACACGGAGGCGAAGAGTTGCTGCTGGGCGCGCTCAAGCGCAACCGGCTCGTTTTCACCTCTTCGCCAGCCGATATTTTCCCGGCCGGTCCCGTCATCATCACCATCGGCACGCCGATCGATGAGTTTCTCAATCCGGTCCGCCAGGTGGTGCAGGACTGCATTGACGCGCTACTGCCGCATCTCGCCGACGGACAACTCCTGGTGCTGCGCTCGACCGTGTTCCCCGGCACGACCGATTGGCTCGATGCATATCTGCGGCGCAAAAACCGCGATCTCAAGGTTGCGTTCTGCCCGGAGCGCATGGTGCAGGGACACGGCATCAGGGAGCTCAAGGAGACGCCGCAAATCGTCAGCGGCACGACGGCAGCGGCCGAAGAGGAGGCCGCGAAATTGTTCTCGGCGATTGCCCCCGAGCTCATCGTCGTGCAGCCGCGCGAGGCGGAATTCGCCAAGCTGTTCAGCAACGCCTACCGCTACATCGAGTTCGCGACCGCGAACCAGTTCTACTTGATCACCAAGTCGGCGGGGCTGGATTTTCGCAAGGTCTACGACGCGATGAAGCGAAACTACCCGCGCGCCCGCGGCATTCCCAGCCCCGGGCTCGCGGCAGGTCCATGCCTCATGAAGGACACGATGCAGCTTGCCGCTTTTGCCCAGAATCAGTTCAGTCTCGGCAATGCCGCCATGCTCGTCAACGAAGGCCTGGTGCTCCACGTCTGCGATGACCTGCGCGGGCGCTATGATCTTTCGCGGATGACCATCGGGCTGCTCGGCATGGCATTCAAGGCGGATATCGACGATACTCGCGCCTCGCTGAGCTATAAGTTCAAGAAGGCGCTCGCGAGCTTGGCTGAGGCGGTGCTCACCACCGATCCATTCGTGACCACCGACCGAGACCTGCTCCCTCTCGACGATGTGATACGGCGCAGCGACCTCCTCATCCTGTGCGCGCCGCATTCCGCC